>BNJV01000448.1_pt1 | contig 316860 bp, 345 predicted proteins | sample 8540591 | NCBI WGS metagenome assembly BNJV01 (sample SAMD00202457, study PRJDB9452) | human saliva metagenome | host: Homo sapiens | reverse complement strand
TTTTATGGTATACTGAAAGCGACAACATGATTGGAGCTCCCGATGAAAAAGATCCCCTTAGTATTTTCAGGCTGTCTGTTAGGACTGGTTGGCGCTGCAAACCTTCTTGCAGACTCGCTACCTTTCTTTGCCCACGCCTTTAGTCTGACAGGTTTGTTCTTCTGGTTTTTCTTTGTAGTTTACCATGCGATTCGCTGGCAAGAAGCCAAGATAGAATTCCAACAACCAGCCCTTTTATCTGGGATGGCGACTTTTCCCATGGCAGGGATGATTCTATCCACCTATCTTTTGCGCCTCTTTCCCGCCTTTGGAGGTCTATCACAGTTGGTCTGGTGGTCTGCCTTTCTCTTGGATCTGAGCTTAATTCTCTATTTTACCAAGACCCATGTCCTAGCGCGACCAAGAGCCAATGCCACTCCAAGTTGGACCGTTCTCTATGTGGGCATTGCAGTAGCAGCCTTGACTTATCCAGTTGTAGGAATAAGAGAGATTGCTTATCTCGCTTTAGTGATTGGTTTTGGTTTGACCTTTCTTCTTTATCCCCTTATCTATCATGATTTGAAGCAGTCCCCCTTGCCCAGTCATCTGTTGGGCCAAGAAGGCATCTATTGCGCTCCATTTTCCCTTCTTTTAGCAGCTCTGGTTCGTGTGGGTGGAGCAAGCCTTCCTGTCTGGTTCTTACTGATCATGGTAGTTGCCTCACAAGGTTTTTATTTCTTTGTTTTGACGCGTCTACCGAGAATGATCAAAGAAGGTTTTCAACCTGCTTTTTCAGCCCTGACCTTTCCAACAGTCATCACAGCGACCTCTTTGAAAATGGCCCAAGGCTTGTTGCAGTGGCCTTTCTTGACAGCTCTCGTATGGATGGAAACTCTTCTTTGTCTCTTGATTTTAGTCGCTGTTTTAGGAGGTTATGTGGCCTATCTCAGGGAGTAGGAAGTCATCCTTTTTCATTGAAACCTTGTCACGATTATGGTAAGATGCACTATACGATTTGTCATACTCTATAGGAAAGGTATCTATGAAATTCATCAAAGGAAAGCTCTCACTACTTTATCCCCTTTTTCTGCTCTTGTTTTATTTATGTTCGGCCTCAATTTCGCCCCTTGGCCCAGTATGTCTCCAATAGCGTAGCAAGCGCCAATAGCTATTATTGGACCTTATTTGGCCTAGAAGGCCTCTATGCAGTCTTTACAGGATTTTTGGTCTACCGTTTTTCTAAAAAAGCGCAGTTTAAACTGGGGAAGAACCCCCTTCAAGCTCTGATAGAAGCTGTTTTTGCGGCCTGTTTGGTCTACTGGCTGGACTACTTCATCAGTGGTTTTGTTCAAGGACGGGCAGCCGTTTTGAGTTTGTTTCCACGGGAAATTAGCCCCACAGGGATGCTTATCCTGGTGATCGCAATGGTCGTCATCCGGCCAGTGACAGAAGAACTGATCTTTCGTGGAGCCTTGGTGAATGCCTACTTCAAAGGCTGGAAACTCTATGCAGAGATTTGGCTTCCAGCCCTCATCTACAGTGGCCTGCATTTTCTCCACACTCCCTTTTCGCTGGGAGCTTCTATCATCTATCTCCTGCCGAGTGTGATTTTTGGGATCCTGTATTATCGGAGCAAGACGCTCCTTTCACCTATTTTGGCTCATATCTTGCTCAATCTCTACTACACCTTGCCTTTACTTTTATCTGTATTTAAGTAGCAACCGATTTCCTGAGTGAGATTGGTTTTTTTTGAAAATATGGTATAATAGAATAAATTTAATAGAGGGAGTTGAGGTTTGAAAAAAAGCTACCGCGTCAAACGTGACAAAGATTTTAATGCTATTTTTAAAAGTGGTCAAAATGTTGCCAATCGGAAATTCGTTGTTTACCGCTTGCGCAAAGACCAACCGCATTTTCGAGTCGGCCTGTCTGTTAGTAAGAAACTGGGAAATGCTGTGACCAGAAATCGCATCAAACGTTTGATTCGCCATGTTTTGATCAAACACCAAGCCTTCCTTACGACCGATGATTTTGTTGTCATTGCTCGTAAAGGAGTGGAGGAGCTCGACTTTCATCAAGTAGAGAAAAAAATCTTGTACATGTCTTAAAAATTAGCGCATGTCTACCAAGAAAGGGAATAATGTGAAAAAGAAACTGAAGTTAACTGGATTATTAGGAGCAGCCTTATTGGTCTTGACAGCTTGTGGAACCTCTCAAGTGACAGCTCAGTCGACAGGTGGTTGGGAACGCTTCGTCTACTTCTTTGCAGAAGCTATCCGCTTCTTGTCCTTTGGCGGAAGTATCGGTGTAGGGATTATCGTCTTTACCATTGTCATCCGGACGGTCCTCTTGCCTCTCTTCCAATATCAAATGAATTCAACCCGCAAAATGCAGGAAATTCAACCCCTCCTCAAGGAATTGCAAGCTAAGTATCCTGGGAAGGATCTTGATAGCCGGACCAAGCTTTCCGAAGAGATGCGGGCCCTTTACAAGGAAAAAGGTGTCAAAACATCTTCAGCCTTCCTTCCTCTCTTGATCCAGATGCCGGTCTTGATGGCCTTGTTCCAAGCGCTGAGCCGTGTCGAATTCCTTAAAGTCGGTCACTTCCTCTGGTTGGACCTTGGCGCGATCGACCCGACTTATATCTTGCCGGTTCTTGCAGCACTCTTCACATTTTTCAGCAGTTGGTTGACCAATAAAGCCATGCCAGAGCGCAATGGTAGTGCGACAACCATGATGTATGTGATGCCTGTGATGATCTTCTTCTTTGCCTTGTTCTCAGCCAGCGGGGTCGCACTATACTGGGTGACTTCCAATGCTTACCAAGTTGGGCAAACCTATCTCTTGAACAACCCCTTCAAGATTATCGCAGAGCGTGAAGCAAAAGAGCAAGCTTCGCGCGACATGGAAAAAAACAAAAAAACGTCGTGCCCTAAACAAAGGCACAGAAAAAGAAAAAAATAAGAAAGAGGTGGACATATGGTCCTATATACTGGAGCAACTGTTGAAGAAGCGATTCAAAAAAAGGTCTGAACGATTTAGATATTCCTCGTATGAAGGCACATATTACGGTTGTAGCGCGTGAAAAGAAAGGTTTTCTTGGCTTGTTTGGGAAAAAACCAGCCCAAGTTGAGATTGAACCCATTGCAGAAACAACTGTTGTGAAAGCCAATCAAAAAGCTGTCAAAGGTGTCCCAGATGAGATCAATGCACAAAACGAACCGGTTAAAACTGTGAGCGAAGCTACGGTCGATCTCGGACGCGTCGTTGCAGCGATCAAAAAGGTCGAAGAAGAAGGAGAAGTTGTCTCTGAAGAAATCAAGACCGAAATCCTGAAACATGACAAAGAAGCAGATACCGTTCTTGAAGAAAAAGGACATGAACATATCCTTGAAAAAGTTAAAGAACCAGCGACAAAAGAATCAAGCGAATCTGATTTCTCAAACCTTGGTATCGAGGTAGAGGAAAACTACAACATCGAAGAAGTCGTAGATGATGTGACAGCCTATGTTCAAACAGTGGTCGATGAAATGGATGTGGATGCAACCATCTCAAGCAGTCACAACCGCCGTACGGTCAATATGCAAATTGATACCAATGAACCGGGACGTGTCATTGGTTACCACGGAAAAGTCTTGAAGGCTCTTCAACTTTTGGCACAAAATTACCTCTATAACCGCTACTCAAAGAATTTTTACATTACTATTAATGTTAATGACTATGTAGAACACCGGGCGGAAGTTCTTCAAAGCTATGCTCAGAAGTTGGCAACACGTGCCCTCGAAGATGGGCAAGCCCAACAGACAGATCCGATGTCAAACAGTGAACGGAAAATCATTCACCGGATCGTCTCTAAGATGGAAGGAGTCACTAGCTACTCTGAAGGGGAAGAACCAAACCGTTACGTGGTGGTAGACATCGAAGGATAATCTAGCTATTATTTCCCATAAGGGAGAGACGGGATTTAGCCGATCTCTCCTTTTTTAGGTTTAGAAAGGAAGCAGATGGCATTTGCAGCGATTCGAGAGTTTTTTTAAAGCTTCAAGGTATCCACTACCAGGCTCCCAGCAAAGGCTGGGGTGCTAGCCTCGGAGATGGAGCAATATCGTGCCCTAGCTCAAGCGGCTCGTAAGGAATTCACCGATTTAGTCTCGGCCTTTCAGAAGTGTCACCCTTACTTGGAGCAGGATCGGACCAGTCAATGGATGAACCAGGCCCAGATCTTGCGGCCTCATTTTTGGGCCTATCTAAAGAGGAGAAGGGACGATGGCAGAGCCCATGTTTGCCTTGAGACTTTATGGAGATGCAGTTGATTTTGGTGTTTCCTTAGAGGTGAGCTTTATCGAGCGAAAAAAAGATGAGCAGAGTCTTCAAAAACAACACAAGTGGTTCTCACCCTTCCCATTTCTCAGCCAGTTTATTATTTCGTCCAGAAAAAAATGGAGAGAGTCAAAGGGTAGAAGGAACAGAAAAAGAATCGCCATGATCTGTTGCAAGCAGTAGCAGAAGGGGCGGTTCGTAAGGTCCTCGTCAAATACGATGTTTCTCTAGTCGAGGATGATTCTCTTGAGGATATCCTGGATCAGTTGCAAGAGGCGCTGGTGGCTCTGGAACCCTATTACTTGGCAACCCGTCAGGTGTAGAAAGGTGTTCTCCAACCTGTATTTGCAACAATTTTGCCATAGCTATTGACAAATAGAGCTGAATCCGATAGAATAGTAAAAGTATGTTTAGTAACTGATCACAACTAGCCGGCTAAACGAATACAAAATCTATGAGGAGGTATTCATCGTGAAACGTACTTATCAACCAAGTAAACTTCGTCGTGCGCGCAAACATGGTTTCCGTCACCGTATGGCAACTAAAAATGGTCGTCGCGTATTGGCAGCTCGTCGTCGTAAAGGACGCAAAGTTTTGGCTGCCTAATTCAGATAAAAACCTAAAAACCAGTAGAAACTCGAGACTACTGGTTTTTGTTTTGTCCGAAAGTGAATTTAGAGGCGCTTTCTGCTATAATAGAAACAAGAAAAACTCGGAAGAAAAGGAAGATCATGCAGATTTTTGATACCCACACCCATCTCAATGTGGAAGAATTCGCAGGAAAAGAACAAGAAGAGCTCGACTTGGCCAAGGAAATGGGTGTTGTAGCCCACAATATCGTTGGTTTTGACAAACCGACGATTGAGCGTGCCATGGAGTTGGCAGATCAATATCCAGAACTCTATCTCACGCTTGGTTGGCACCCCACTGAGGCAGGCGATTATAGTCCTGAAGTGGAGGCCTATTTACTTGAACAGCTAAAACATCCTAAAGTTGTCGCACTCGGAGAAATCGGTCTGGATTACCACTGGATGACAGCGCCGAAAGATGTCCAAGAAAAGGTTTTTCGTCGTCAGATTCAATTGTCTAAAGACTTGGACTTGCCTTTTGTGGTGCATACACGTGATGCTTTAGAAGATACTTATGCCATCATCAAGAGTGTAGGAGTCGGTCCTCGCGGTGGGATCATGCATTCTTTCTCAGGAAGTTTAGAAGAAGCCAAACGCTTCATGGATCTGGGAATGATGATCTCCTTTTCTGGAGTGGTGACCTTTAAGAAAGCCACAGATGTCCAAGAAGCGGCAGCTGGCCTTCCGTTAGACAAGATCTTGGTTGAAACAGATGCCCCTTACCTGGCACCAGTTCCCAAACGAGGTCGGGAAAATAAAACAGCCTACACTCGTTATGTGGTAGATTTTATTGCAGGACTACGTGGCTTAACAACAGAAGAAGTGGCTCAGGCAACCTATGACAATGCAAGAAAGGTATTTGGCCTTGACTGAGAAAAGAAAAATACCAGAAGTGATTGTCGTGGAGGGCAAGGACGACACAGCCAATCTCCGTCGTTTTTATGAGGTGGATACCTATGAAACCCGAGGTTCTGCGATTGATCAAGATGACCTGGAACGAATTGCTACCTTGCAAGAGTTGCGTGGGGTCATTGTCTTTACCGATCCAGACTATAATGGCGAGCGAATTCGCAAGATCATTATGCAAGAGGTACCCCAAGCTAAACATGCCTTTTTAAATCGTGGTGAAGCAGTCCCCAAATCCAAGACCAAGGGGCGTTCCTTGGGAGTGGAGCATGCCAGTTTTGAAGATTTAGAAAAAGCCCTAGCTGGACTCGTGGGCTCCTACGAAGATGAAAATTTCTTTGATATCACAAAGACCGACTTGATGCGGCTTGGCCTGTTGATGGGCAACGATAGTCGCAAACGACGGGAATATCTAGGAGAAGCCTTGCGCATCGGCTACTGCAATGGCAAGCAATTGATCAAACGCTTGGAATTGTTTGGAATTTGTTTAGCACAAGTCGAAGAGGCGATGGCCAGTTATTAAGACGGAAGTAGAGGGGGATCCTTTACCCCTAAACTGATTAGAAAAGAGAAAAAATGAGAATTGCAGATTATAGCGTGACCAAGGCAGTGCTGGAGCGTCACGGTTTTACCTTTAAAAAATCCTTCGGTCAGAACTTCTTGACCGATACCAACATCCTTCAAAAAATTGTGGATACGGCAGAGATCGATAAGCAGGTCAATGTCATCGAAATTGGTCCTGGGATTGGGGCACTTACTGAGTTCTTGGCAGAAAATGCCGCAGAAGTCATGGCCTTTGAGATCGATGACCGCTTGGTTCCTATTTTGGCGGATACCTTACGGGATTTTGATAATGTCACAGTTGTCAACCAAGACATCCTCAAGGTAGACCTCAACCAGTACATCGCAGAGTTTAAATCCAGACCTTCCGATCAAGGTGGTGGCTAACCTTCCGTATTACATCACAACTCCCATCCTCATGCACTTGATCGAATCCAAGATTCCTTTCCAAGAATTTGTGGTCATGATGCAAAAAGAGGTGGCAGACCGCATCTCGGCTGAGCCCAACACCAAGGCTTATGGTTCTTTATCCATTGCAGTCCAATACTATATGACTGCTAAGGTAGCCTTTATCGTGCCTCGCACCGTCTTTGTGCCAGCACCAAACGTCGACTCTGCCATTTTGAAGATGGTCCGTCGCGAAGAACCAGCAGTAGCTGTCAAGGATGAAGATTTCTTCTTCTCTGTCAGCAAGGCTAGCTTTGTCCACCGCCGCAAAACACTTTGGAACAACTTGACTAGTCGCTTTGGCAAGACCGAAGAAATCAAAGCCAAACTGGAAGCAGGAATCCAAGCTGCAGGCCTGCAACCTTCTGTACGAGGAGAAGCTCTGAGCTTAGAAGACTTCGCTCGCCTAGCAGATGGCCTTCTAGAAGTAGGAATAAAATAACAGAAAAGACATGAGCTTCGTAGCTCATGTCTTGTTTTTGTAGAAGGAAAGGACGGGATTTGAACCCGCGCGTGAATAAAAATCCACTTGCCGGATTTCGAGTCCGGTGCCGTACCGAGCTGGGCCACCTTTCCAAGATGCGGAGAAAGGGATTTGAACCCTCACGCCCGAAGGGGCACATGCGCCTGAAGCATGCGTGTCTGCCGTTCCACCACCTCCGCATAGTTCTATTATACACTTTTTAGGAAAAATGCCAAGGAAAAAAAGGAAGGTGCCCTTTCCCGAATTCTGCTAAAAGACAAGTCATAACGGATACTCCGTCTTCTGTTTCTATCCATTTAAAAAACGAACCTATTCGTTTCTAAAAGTGTCCGGAGAGGTTCACTTTTCGTTTTTTCTTATCGAGCAATCCAGCCTTATTTCTCATTTTTTGGTATAATAGATAGTATTAATCTCAAAGGAGTGCGATTTGCAAGGAACCATCGTCAAGGCCTTGGCTGGCTTCTACTACGTGGAGTCAGACGGTCACATTTACCAGACACGGGCTCGTGGAAATTTTAGAAAAAAAGGACAGACTCCTTATGTGGGGGATCAGGTGGAGTTTTCTGCTGAAGAGAATTCAGAAGGCTACATTTTGAGCATTGCGCCTCGAAAAAATAGCCTCGTGCGCCCTCCTATTGTCAATATTGATCAGGCAGTAGTGATTATGTCAGCTAAGGAGCCAGATTTCAACGCCAATCTTTTAGACCGTTTTCTGGTTCTTTTGGAGCATAAGGGGATTCATCCCATTGTCTATATTTCAAAACTGGACTTGTTAGAAGATATGGAAGACGTCCACTACTACCAAGGAATCTACCAGGCTATTGGCTATGATTTTGTCTTGTCAATTGAGGAACTCTTGCCCCTTTTGACCAATCAAACCACGGTCTTTATGGGACAGACTGGTGTAGGAAAATCGACCTTGCTCAATAAAATCGCTCCGGATCTAGAGCTTGAAACGGGTGAGATTTCAGATAGTCTGGGGCGCGGTCGACACACGACCCGAGCTGTCAGCTTTTACCATTTAAATGGAGGAAAGATTGCAGATACACCTGGTTTTTCATCCCTTGATTATGAAGTGACGACCAGTGAAGACTTAAATCAAGCCTTCCCAGAGGTCGCTGATGTGAGCCACTCTTGTAAATTTCGTACCTGTACCCACACGCATGAGCCCGCTTGTGCGGTGAAACCAGCCGTTGAAAGAGAGGAAATTGCGCTTTTCCGTTATGAGGATTACTTGCAATTTCTAAGTGAGATTGAAAACCGTCGCGAAACCTATAAAAAAGTTTCGAAAAAAATGCCAAAATAGGAGACACTACAACGATGAAAACAATGAAATTAGCCCCCTCAATTTTGAGTGCCGATTATGCCAATTTTGAAAGTGAATTGAAACGCTTAGAAGCAGCAGGAGCTGACTATGCCCATATCGATGTCATGGATGGCCATTTTGTGCCCAATATCAGCTTTGGAGCTGGTGTCGTAGAGAGCATGCGTCCACATAGCAAGTTGGTCTTTGATTGCCACTTGATGGTCACCAATCCCGAACACCATATCGAAGAATTTGCCCGTGCAGGTGCTGATATCATCAGCATCCACGTAGAAGCAACTCCTCATATCCACGGAGCTCTTCAAAAAATTCGTCAAGCGGGTGTGAAGGCCAGTGTCGTGATCAACCCAGGGACTCCTGTAGACAGTATCAAACATGTCTTGAACTTGGTGGATCAAGTCTTGGTTATGACCGTTAATCCAGGATTCGGTGGCCAAGCCTTCTTGCCTGAAACCATGGACAAGGTGCGCGAATTAGCCGCTCTTCGTGAAGAAAAAGGTTTAGACTTTGATATCGAAGTCGATGGAGGAATTGATGGCCAAACTATTTCCCAAGCCAAGAAGCTGGGGCCAATGTCTTTGTAGCAGGCTCTTATGTCTTTAATGGAGATGTCAATGAGCGCGTTCAAACGCTCCGAGATGCTGTAAATGGGTAACATCGCAATACTGGCAGGAGGTGACAGCACGCTCTTGCTAAGAGAGCATGACGCTTATGTAGGCGTTGATGGTGGCTGTTTGAAGTTACTGGAACAAGGTCTGCCTTTAGATATAGCTGTGGGGGATTTCGATTCTGTCTCTGAGACTGATTTGAATAAGATCCAAACCCAAGCCAAGCAGGTTGTTCAATCCATCCCTGAAAAGAACGATACGGATTTGGAATTGGCCTTGAAAGCGGTCTTTGAGGCCTATCCAGATGCTACTGTCACCGTTTATGGTGCCTTTGGCGGTCGCTTGGATCACTTCTTGTCCAATATCTTTTTGCCGACCGATCCAGACCTAGCTCCCTACATGGAGCAGATCCAATTAGTCGATGGTCAAAATCGCTTGATCTACAGACCAGCTGGTTGCCATGAGATTCAGCCAGATCCAGCCATGTCCTATGTTGGTTTTATGCCTGTCGGACAAGGCCACTTAGAGATCACAGGGGCCAAGTATCCGCTCCATCAGGAGAATTATTTTTTGAAGGCCATGTATGGCTCCAATGAATTTTTGGATCAACCGATTCAAGTGAGTCTTGATCGTGGCTATCTTGTCATTGTTTATAGTAAAGACAGAGGTTAATATGAATATCATTCTGCTTCTGATTGGCCTGCTCAATCTGGGCCTCCTCATCTATTTCTTGCAACGGTCAGATGACACAAGACCGGCTTTACGAGAGATGCTGGAAGACCATGAGGATCATTTGACAGACCAGTTGGACTATCGTTTTGAAAAAGAAAGACAAGCAAGCCAGATTGCCAATCAGCAGTTAGAGATCGCTCTGACAGATCGCTTGACCGAGATGCGAGTGGAGATCCACCAGCAGACGACGGCTCTGCGCGCTGAGATGAATGAGCACTTTACTAAAAATCGGGACAAAACAGATGAGCGCATGCGCCAGATCCAAGAGTCCAATGAAGTGCGGCTAGAACAGATGCGCCAAACGGTAGAAGAAAAATTGGGGAAAACCTTGCAGCACCGCTTGCAGACCTCCTTTGAGACGGTTTCAAAACAATTGGAGTCGGTCAACAAAGGGTTGGGAGAAATGCAGACAGTGGCGCGGGATGTCGGAACCCTTAATAAAGTTCTCTCCAACACCAAGACGCGTGGGATTATGGGCGAATTGCAGCTGGGTCAAATCATTGAAGATATCTTGACCCCAGCCCAGTATGAGCGGGAGTTTGTCACCGTTCCCCAATCCAGTGAGCGCGTGGAGTATGCCATTAAGCTTCCAGGACAAGGAGAGGAGCCAGTCTATCTGCCGATTGACTCTAAATTCCCACTGGAAGACTACTATCGTCTGGAAGAAGCTTATGAATCAGGAGAGAAAGAGGAGATCGAGCGTTACCGCAAGGCCCTTCTTGCTAGTATCAAGCGTTTTGCTAAGGATATCCAACAAAAATACCTCTTTCCACCAGCGACAACGAATTTCGGAATTCTCTTTTTGCCAACCGAAGGCCTCTATTCCGAAGTGGTTCGCAATCCAGAATTCTTCGATCGCTTGCGTCGGGACGAACAAATTTTAGTGGCTGGGCCAAGTACCTTATCAGCCCTCTTGAACTCCTTGTCTGTTGGCTTTAAAACGCTCAACATCCAAAAGAGTGCAGATGACATTAGCAAGGTGTTGGGATCGGTCAAATCAGAATTCCATAAGTTTGGAGGGATTCTGGCCAAGACTCAGCGCCATTTAAAGAATGCTTCCAATAATATTGATGATTTGCTAACCAGACGGACCAGTGCCATCGAGCGGACACTCCGCCAAATCGAAAGCGATGAGGACCTGCTGGGACTAGATGTATATATAGAAGATGGAGAAGATGATGGTCAAAATTAACCAAATGAAAAAAGATGAATTGTTCGAAGGATTCTATTTGATCAAGTCAGCAGAAGTGCGTCAAACGCGGGCCGGGAAAAACTACCTCGCCTTTGTCTTCCAGGATGAGACCGGTACAATCGAAGGTAAACTATGGGATGCCCAACCCCACAATGTAGAGAGTTTTATGGCTGGGCGCGTGGTCCATATGTCTGGACGTCGAGAAGTTTACAATAATACTCCGCAAGTCAACCAATTGAAACATGCGCTTGCCCACAAGCAGGAGAGCCCAACAATCCAGCAGACTTCAAGGAAAAAAACCACCAGTAGATCCCAAGGAATTGCATGAATACCTGTCAAACATGATTTTTCAAAATTGAAAAATCCAGTCTGGCAACGGATTGTCCGTGCCCTCTATGGGAAAATATGAGAAAGAGTTTTATAGTTATCCAGCTGCTAAGACCAACCACCATGCCTTTGAAGCAGGCCTTGCTTATCATACAGCAACCATGGTCCGCTTGGCAGATAGTATCGGCGATATCTATCCTCAGTTGAATAAGAGCTTTGCTCTTTGCAGGGATTATGTTACACGATTTGGCCAAAGTGATCGAGTTGACGGGACCTGAAAAATACAGAATACACTGTTCGGGGCAACCTCATCGGCCACATTGCACTGATCGATGAAGAAATCACCAAGGTCTTGCAAGACTTGAAGATTGATGACCAAAAAGAAGAAGTCATCGTCCTTCGCCATGTGATCTTGAGTCACCATGGCTTGCTCGAATACGGTAGTCCTGTTCGTCCAAAAGATCATGGAAGCAGAGATTATTCATATGATCGATAATTTGGATGCAGAAATGATGATGATGACAACAGCACTTGGCTTAATTGGTCCTGGCGAAATGACCAATAAAATCTTTGCTATGGAAAATCGTTCCTTCTATAAACCGAATCTCGACTAGTAAAAACAGAGATAAATACGGGAATGATTCTGCCAAAAATAAAATAATCAGGAAAAAACGGCCTTCTGTAAATCAGAATGTTCGTTTTTTTCGCTTCTTATGGTATAATGATAGAAAAAACTACATGGTGAGAAAATGAAATTAAGAAGAAGTGAACGGATGGTCGTAATTTCTAATTACTTGATCAACCATCCCTATGAATTGACTAGCCTCAATACGTTTGCGGAAAAGTATGAGTCTGCCAAGTCTTCCATCTCAGAAGATATCGTGATCATTAAGCGTGCGTTTGAAGAGATGGAAATCGGAAATATTGAGACCATTACAGGAGCTGGTGGAGGTGTTATCTTTTACACCGTCTATCTCAGATCAAGAATCCAAAAGAAATCGTCGAGGATCTTTGCAAGCAACTGTCTGAAAGTGATCGTATCCTTCCTGGTGGCTACATTTACCTGTCTGATCTTTTTGAGCAATCCAAAGATTTTTGAATCGGATCGGACGCATCATTGCCAAAAGCCTTCCGAGATAAGAAAGATTGATGCTGTCATGACCGTAGCGACCAAGGGAGTTCCTTTAGCCAATGCAGTGGCCAATGTCTTGAATGTTCCATTCGTCATTGTCCGTCGTGATTTGAAAATCACAGAAGGGTCAACCGTTAGTGTCAACTATGTTTCAGGCTCAAGTGGGGATCGCATTGAGAAAAATGTTCCTTTCAAAACGGAGCCTAAAAAGCAGGAAGCCGGGTCTTGATTGTCGATGACTTCCTAAAAGGTGGCGGAACGATTAACGGGAATGGTCAGTCTCTTGGCTGAATTCGATTCTGAATTAGCAGGGGTAGCTGTCTTTTGCGGATAATGCTGCAACCGACCGGGAATTCTTTGAACACAAATCCTTATTGCGCGTGACCAACATCGATGTAAAAGAAAAATAAATTGAGTGTCGAAGTTGGGAAATATCTTTGATTAAGAGCAACAAAGGAGGATCAAAAAAAGTGAAAAAGAATTTTAGATCGATTTGATAATAGTCCTTTGTGGATTCGCTTGGTGACAGTTCTGTCTCTATCCTTTATTTTGGTAGCTGGTTTGTATACTGTTAAAAAGAATACAGCTGCTCAGGTAACGACAGAAATTCAACCTGCTAAAAAAACAGGTTCCCTTCCAGTGAAAAAGGAAACAAAGGAAGAAAAAGAAAAGAAGGAAGAAAAGAAAAAAATACAGAAGCTGCTGAAAAAAAGCAGTCGTTCAAATGGAAACAACTCCAAGTCAAGATTCTGTGAACGCTGCCCAAGCTGCTGTGAAGAAAGTCAAAGATGCAACTCAAAAGCAATCGCTTGAAGCCCGTATCCAATACATTGCTAACTATTATGGACTGACCTATGAGAGCGACACAGTGGCAACACAGCAGACTCAAACAGACGCTAATGCCAACACGAATGCGAACGCAAATACTAATGCTAATGCTGGAGTAGCTGGAGCCAATGCGACAGTTCAACCACAACAGCAACAACAGTATGTACCGGCTGCAGATGCAGGGGCAGAAGAACCTGCTCAAGCTGGGTCAATAATGAACTTTTTCGACTTCTTTAAAAAATAAAAAAACATCTTGCAATCAAAGTGCCGTCATGTTATAATAATAGACGGTACTTTTTACTTTTGGTCTCTCAAGAGTGTACAGGGACGTGCTGACAAATGTTGCAAAAGTACACACAGATGGTAGCTGTCACCAAGTGTATCATCACCAAAAATAAAAAATTTCACAGGAGAATGTAGATGCCTACAATTAACCAATTGGTTCGCAAACCGCGTAAATCAAAAGTAGAAAAATCTAAATCACCAGCTTTGAACGTTGGTTACAACAGTCATAAAAAAGTTCAAACAAACGTTTCTTCACCACAAAAACGTGGTGTTGCAACTCGTGTTGGAACAATGACACCTAAAAAACCTAACTCTGCCCTTCGTAAATTTGCCCGTGTACGTTTGAGCAACTTGATCGAAGTAACTGCTTATATCCCAGGTATCGGACACAACTTGCAAGAACACAGCGTGGTTCTTCTTCGTGGTGGACGTGTAAAAGACCTTCCAGGGGTACGTTACCATATCGTCCGTGGAGCACTTGATACTGCAGGTGTAAACGATCGTAAACAAGGCCGTTCTAAATACGGTACTAAAAAAAGCCAAAAAGCATAAGGAAAGGGGATAAAGAAAAAAATGAGTCGTAAAAAAACCGTGCGCCTAAACGCGATGTATTGCCAGATCCGCTTTACAATTCACAATTAGTTACTCGTCTTATCAACCGCGTTATGCTTGATGGTAAACGTGGTACAGCTGCTTCAATCGTTTACGGAGCTTTCGAACAAATTAAAGAAGCTACTGGAAACGATGCTCTTGAAGTATTCGAAACAGCTATGGAAAACATCATGCCTGTACTTGAAGTACGTGCTCGCCGTGTCGGTGGTTCTAACTACCAAGTCCCAGTTGAAGTTCGTCCAGAACGTCGTACAACACTTGGACTTCGTTGGTTGGTAACAATCGCTCGTCAACGTGGTGAACACACAATGGTTGATCGTCTTGCAAAAGAAATCTTGGATGCAGCGAACAACACTGGTGCAGCTGTTAAGAAACGTGAAGATACTCACCGTATGGCTGAAGCTAACCGTGCATTCGCACACTTCCGCTGGTAAGATCATGATACTGAGGGAACGCTAAAAGGATGCAAGAGTGAAAAATAGGAAAGCTGACTGCGGTATTCGATAGAATACAAGGAAGTTTATCTTTTTTTTTATGCACACAGCATCTACGTTCCGGGCTCAAATCAGCTAACTAGCTTTTTAGCCCTGGGTTCAATTAAGCTTCGTCAGCTCTTGAACCCCAATTCAACTCTTTCTTACAAGTTGGAACCAAAACTTAGCATGAAAAACACTGAGAACGGGTAGGTCCCTGCCTATCCGTTTTTTTATTAAATCATGTTATAATAGAATATAGAAATAAAAAATATAGGAGAAACAAACCTCATGGCACGCGAATTTTCACTTGAAAAAACTCGTAATATCGGTATCATGGCTCACGTCGATGCTGGTAAAACAACTACAACTGAGCGTATCCTTTACTACACTGGTAAGATTCACAAAAATCGGTGAAACTCACGAAGGTGCGTCACAAATGGACTGGATGGAGCAAGAGCAAGAACGTGGTATCACTATCACATCTGCCGCTACAACAGCTCAATGGAAAGACACTCGTGTAAACATCATCGACACACCAGGACACGTGGACTTCACTATCGAAGTTCAACGTTCACTCCGCGTTTTGGACGGTGCTGTAAACCGTTCTTGACTCACAATCAGGTGTTGAGCCTCAAACTGAAACAGTTTGGCGTCAAGCAACTGAATACGGAGTTCCACGTATCGTATTCGCTAACAAGATGGATAAAAATCGGTGCTGACTTCCTTTACTCAGTAAGCACACTTCATGACCGTCTTCAAGCAAACGCTCACCCAATTCAATTGCCAATCGGTGCTGAAGATGACTTCGCGGAATCATTGACTTGATCAAGATGAAAGCTGAAATCTATACTAACGACCTTGGTACAGATATCCTTGAAGAAGATATTCCAGCTGAATACCTTGAACAAGCTCAAGAATACCGTGAAAAATTGGTTGAAGCAGTTGCTGAAACTGATGAAGACTTGATGATGAAATACCTTGAAGGGGAAGAAATCACTAACGAAGAATTGAAAGCTGGTATCCGTAAAGCTACAATCAACGTTGAGTTCTACCCAGTACTTTGTGGTTCTGCCTTCAAGAACAAAGGGGTTCAATTGATGTTGGATGCAGTCCTTGACTACCTTCCAAGCCCACTTGATATCCCTGCAATCAAGGGTGTAAACCCAGATACAGACGAAGAAGAAGAACGTCCAGCATCTGATGAAGAGCCATTTGCAGCTCTTGCCTTCAAGATCATGACTGACCCATTTGTAGGTCGTTTGACATTCTTCCGTGTTTACTCAGGTGTCTTGAACTCAGGTTCATACGTATTGAACACTTCTAAAGGTAAACGTGAACGTATCGGACGTATCCTTCAAATGCACGCCAACACTCGTAAAGAAATCGAAACAGTTTACTCTGGAGATATCGCTGCTGCCGTTGGTTTGAAAGATACTACAACTGGTGACTCATTGACAGATGAAAAAAAGCAAAAAAATCATCCTTGAATCAATCGAAGTTCCAGAACCAGTTATCCAATTGATGGTTGAGCCTAAATCTAAAGCAGACCAAGACAAGATGGGTATCGCCCTTCAAAAATTGGCTGAAGAAGATCCAACATTCCGCGTTGAAACAAACCCTGAAACTGGTGAAACAGTTATCTCTGGTATGGGTGAGTTGCACTTGGATGTCCTTGTTGACCGTATGAAACGTGAATTCAAGGTTGAAGCTAACGTTGGTGCTCCTCAAGTATCTTACCGTGAAACATTCCGCGCTTCTACACAAGCACGTGGATTCTTCAAACGTCAATCTGGTGGTAAAGGTCAGTTTGGTGATGTTTGGATCGAATTTACTCCAAACGAAGAAGGTAAAGGATTCGAGTTCGAAAATGCGATCGTCGGTGGTGTGGTTCCACGTGAATTCATCCCTGCAGTAGAAAAAGGACTTCAAGAATCTATGGCGAACGGTGTTCTTGCTGGTTACCCAATGGTTGACGTGAAAGCTAAGCTTTACGATGGTTCATACCACGATGTCGACTCATCTGAAACTGCCTTCAAGATCGCTGCATCTCTTGCACTTAAAGAAGCTGCTAAGACTGCACAACCAGCTATCCTTGAACCAATGATGCTTGTAACCATCACAGTTCCTGAAGAAAAACCTTGGGGATGTTATGGGTCACGTAACTGCTCGTCGTGGACGTGTAGATGGTATGGAAGCACACGGTGCAAGCCAAATCGTTCGTGCTTATGTGCCACTTGCTGAAATGTTCGGTTACGCTACTGTCCTTCGTTCTGCAACTCAAGGACGTGGTACCTTCATGATGGTATTTGACCACTACGAAGATGTACCAAAATCAGTACAAGAAGAAATCATTAAAAAAGCTAAAGGTGAAGCTTAATTTACCAAAGCTAAAAAACTCTTCCCACTTTGGGAAGAGTTTTTCTTTGTTCCAAAAGTGAGTATAAGTAAAAAAGCGCTTTTCCTAGCGATCAAGACTTTGTGAAAAACTTTAATAAAAGAGGCAGTGATCTATGATAAATCTTGCTTTTCGTTGGGGAAATAGTTGCTTTTTTTAATGCAATAAAGTATATAATAGAGACTGTTAAAAGATGTTTGGCGCTGTGTCAAGTTACTCTTTTCACAAAAAATTTTTTTGATTTTCATAAGGAGGAAATCACGAATGGTAGTTAAAGTTGGTATTAACGGTTTCGGTCGTATCGGACGTCTTGCTTTCCGTCGTATCCAAAACGTAGAAGGTGTTGAAGTTACACGCATCAACGACCTTACAGATCCAGTTATGCTTGCACACTTGTTGAAATACGATACAACTCAAGGTCGTTTCGACGGTACTGTGGAAGTTAAAGAAGGTGGATTCGAAGTTAACGGTAAATTCGTTAAAGTTTCTGCTGAACGCGATCCAGAACAAATCGACTGGGCTAACGACGGTGTAGAAATCGTTCTTGAAGCAACTGGTTTCTTTGCTACTAAAGCAGCTGCTGAAAAACACTTGCATGCTGGTGGTGCTAAGAAAGTTGTTATCACTGCTCCTGGTGGATCAGATGTTAAAACAGTCGTATTTAACACTAACCACGATATTCTTGATGGTACTGAAACAGTTATCTCAGGTGCTTCATGTACTACAAACTGCTTGGCTCCAATGGCTAAAGCTCTTCAAGATAACTTCGGTGTTGTTGAAGGATTGATGACTACTATCCACGCTTACACTGGTGACCAAATGATCCTTGACGGTCCACACCGTAAAGGTGACCTTCGTCGTGCACGCGCTGGTGCTGCTAACATCGTTCCTAACTCAACTGGTGCTGCTAAAGCAATCGGTTTGGTTATCCCAGAATTGAACGGTAAATTGGACGGTGCTGCACAACGTGTTCCAGTTCCTACTGGATCAGTTACTGAATTGGTAGCAGTTCTTGAAAAAGACGTTACTGTTGATGAAGTGAACGCAGCTATGAAAGCAGCTTCAAACGAATCATACGGTTACACTGAAGATCCAATTGTTTCTTCAGACGTTGTAGGTATGTCTTACGGTTCATTGTTTGACGCAACTCAAACTAAAGTTCTTGACGTTGACGGTAAACAATTGGTTAAAGTTGTTTCATGGTATGACAACGAAATGTCTTACACTGCACAACTTGTTCGTACTCTTGAATACTTCGCAAAAATTGCTAAATAATTCATGCGTATGATGAGAGGAGGGAAACCTCCTCTTTTTTTGTACTTTTTTTAGGGCTTTCTCATCATATTATAGGAATTGATAAAATAGATTGACAGTGCTAAATAGATTAGGGTATCCTATTCTTGATTGGAGATTTCTAATACAAGAAAATGAAAGCGATTACAGGTCGTGGAGAAAGGAGCCAATGGAAATCGCTCAAGAAAAAGAAAAAAACCATACAAGGAGGTCAAGATGAAAGGTCATCGATTTGAAAAGAAAGAACGATTTAGTATACGAAAATTCAGTGTGGGAGTTTGCTCCGCATTGATTGGGTTAGCATTTAGGAACAGGCGCTGTCTCTGCAGATGAGACGGTTTCTACTAGTGAACAACCCTTGGAAACCTCTTCAGTAGCGACTGAAGAGGTTAATCATCTAGTGAGAGAAGCTGGCGTCTATACTGCAGATGCGGCACTTCCTACGGCTGATCCTGTAAAACCGGCTACAGCAGAAGCGGTCGCTCCAGAGACTAGTCCGACAAGTACAGAAGCTAGCTCTGCGACTACAGATCATCCAGCTGTTTCAGAGACTGAAAAACCGAAAAGCTACTGCTGAAAAAAAGTGGCTGATTTACCAACCAATGAAGAAAAAAACAATTAAGACCCAAAGAAGTTAAGTTCGATACCTGGGACGATCTCTTGAAGTGGGAACCAGGAAAAACGAGTGGATGACGATATGAACAGAGCAAGCGTCCCACTTGCGAGTCGTTTTCAAGGGAAAACAAATTAATGAACAAGCCAACCCTGAAGCGAAGATCCAAGCACTGTCAAACATGAACTCCAAAGCCAAGGATCATGCGTCTGTCGGCGGGAGAAGAGTTTAAAGGCCTATGCTTTTGATTACTGGCAATATTTGGACTCCATGGTCTTTTTGGGAAGGGCTGGTTCCATCAGCAGATGTGATCGATGCTGCCCACCGAAATGGGGTTCCTATTTATGGAACAATCTTTTATAACTGGTCTAGCAGCATCAAGGATCAAGAACATTTTGCAGAAACCTTGAAAGAAGATAGTGAAGGCTCTAAAACTTTCCCGATCGCTCGTAAATTAGTCGAACTTGCTAAGTACTATGGCTTTTGATGGTTACTTTATCAACCAAGAAACAACCGGAAATCTTGTAGAACCATTGGGTCCAAAATTGAGAGATTTTCTTCTTTATACCAAGGAATATGCGAAAAGTCTGAACTATCCGATTAAGTATTCCTGGTATGATGCTATGACCTATGAATATGGCCGTTACCATGAGAATGCGCTGGGAGAATACAACTACAATTTCATGCAGCCAGAAAATGGGGAAAATCCAGTGGATACCTTCTTTGCTAACTTTAACTGGGGCAAATCAGAAGTTGATTATTCCATCAGTACAGCTAAATGGATTCATCGGAATCCTTATGATGTTCTAGCTGGACTCGAGCTCCAAAAAAAGGAGGCTCTTATAAGACTAATGTAGACTGGAATGCCATTTTAGATGAACATGGCAAGTTGCGTCTATCTCTTGGTCTTTATGCACCAGATACCATTACAGGTCTAGGAAAAGACTGGAGAAGGTTACCATACCCATGAAGATCTATTCTGGACAGGTTTCCAAGGAGATCCGACTAAAGGAAAACCAGCAGACCAATCTTGGTACGGGATGTCCAATCTAGTAGTGGACAAAACTCCTATTACAAGTGAAAGATTTCAATACTTCCTTTCAATACTGGACACGGAAAACACTGGTTTGTGGATGGCAAGATTTCTAAAGAAGGGGAGTGGAACTACCGTTCTGTTTCTGGCTACCTTCCAACCTGGCGTTGGTGGGTAGAGCATAGTGAAGATAGTGCGCCATTGAAAGGTCGTTATGATTTTTGATCAAGCTTACAATGGAGGAAATTCTCTAGCCTTTTGAAGGAGATTTAAAAAGCCAATAGCAGTCAAAAATGTCATGCTCTATTCGACCAAGATTCCTGTGACAGAAACGACAAAAATTGAGCGTCAGTCATAAAGGGTGGGGATCGGAGCAGCTGCCTGGGTAGCTGTTGCCACCAAAAGAAGACTACTCTGAATACGAATGGAAAGAATTGACACCGAGTGCGGATTGGTCTACTCAAACCTTTGATTTGGGAAGTTTGGCTGGCAAGACCATTTATGCTGTGAAGATGTTCTTTGACCATGATACGGATGTCAAAGACTACAAATTTAATCTCGGCCAATTGTCGATTACGTCGAACCAAGAGAAACCAGCTACTCCAGCAGAAGTATCCGTTCGGGCAAAACGCCTACAAAAATGCGCAAGAAGCAGAAGCAGTCCTCAATTTTAAAGGGGTAGCAGATGCGGATTATTATGAAGTCTATGAAAAAAGATGGCGACAACTGGCGTCTCTTAACAGGGTCTTCTGCGACAACCGTCTATCTACCAAAAGTTAGCCGTTCAGCAAGTGCTGAAGGAAAGACGCAGGAACTCAAGGTTGTGGCAGTTGGAAAGAATGGCCAACGTTCAGATGCAGGGAACTGTGGCCTTTGATTGGGGGTATGACCGTGTCAGATACCAGTCTTCCAAAAAGCCCTAGCACCAAACGTGGTCATCGGAGCCAAAGTGATCGGTTCGAGCTTCCCAGATGCGGATGGTAGTGAAGGCATCGAGGGGATGTTAAATGGGACCATTACCAGTCTTTCAGATAAATGGTCTTCTGCTCAATTGAGTGGAACCGTCGATATCCGCTTGACACAACCACGGACCATTGTTCGTTGGGTCATGGACCATGCCGGTGCTGGTGGAGAATCTGTCGATGATGGCAAAATGAATACCCGTGACTTCGACCTTTACTACAAGGACGAAGCGGGTGAATGGAAGCTCGCTAAGGAAGTTCGTGGCAATAAAGCCCATGTATCTGACATTACACTGGATCATCCGATCAAGGCTCAAGACTGGCGTCTCCATGTCATTACAGCAGATAACGGCACCCCATGGCAAGCCATCCGGATTTACAACTGGAAGATGTATGAAAGTCTGGATACGGAAACGGTCAACATCCCGATGAAACATGCTGCAGCGCAAAACTTAGGTAATCATTTTGTCCAAGTCGGTTTCAAAGATGTTCCGGCCAATACTACTCTGACTCTTTATGCCGATAAAGAAGCCACTAGTCCAATTGCGACCATGACAGCCGATCAAGCTGGAAATCTCATATTTAAACCGCTCGCTTTTGAATCAACCCCATCTCTTCTCTACTATCGTGCGCAAGAACCTGGTAAAGATATCAGTAATGTTTTTAGCGATCGAAGTTCCAAAGAATGATAAAGAAATTGCGGGACTTCAATTTGAAGATGGATTGACCAAGAAGGTCTACTGGAAGGCGATGCCCTTTCCTTGAAAAGGGGCGACTCTCCGCGTTCATTATAAAGATGGCCAAGCAGATCAACTGGTCAACCTCACCAACTCAGGTGTAGAGATTCATGGATTTGACAGTAGCAAGCTGGGAGAACAACACCTAGAAGTTTCTTACCTTGGTCAGAAATTAGATAAGACTCTCACTGTTTTTTTGTGGTCAGTGCAGAGGAAGCAGGTGAAAAAAGCAGTTGCTGGTCTAGAATTGACCGACAAACCAAAAAGTGGAATATATTGTCGGAGAAGCATTGGAGAAAGAAGGCGGACGCTTTACAGTCGTCTTTGAAGATGAAACGACCGAAACGCATGCCTTGACAGATGAAGGGTGTGGAAGTAACTGGCTTTTGATACGACCAAGGAAGGTCGTCAAACCATCACTGTCCATTACAAAGGAGCTAGCACAAGCTTTTGATGTCCTCGTCAATCCAAAACCAGCTCTCAACGATGAATACCTCAAGCAAAAATTGGCTGAAGCTGAAGCTGTAAAAGCCAAAGTAGACTTTACATTTGCCAGTCCTGAAGTCAAAGAAGCCTTGTTGGCTGGAATGGCTGCTTCTGAAAAAGTCTTGAAAGAGCATGATACCAGCACACAAGATCAAGTCAATGAGCAGTTGAACCAATTGACCGCTCTCTTGAAAGCCTTGGATGGTCAAGCTAATCTAACAAAAGAAAAAGAAGCTCTTTCTGCTCTGACAGAGGAAGCGACCGCTCTATTAGCAAGCAAGCCAAATCACCCTTCTGGTGAGGCTTTGCAGGCACTGATTGAGAAAAATAAAGAACTCCTAGCTTCTTCAGAGCTCACTCCTGAAGCGCTTGAAACAGCTAAGACAGGTCTAGAGACCTTGATTGCGCTCCTGAAAGAAGATAAGCCAGCGGTCTTTGTAGACCCTGCGACTGGAGTCGAAGTTCAATTCTCCAACTTAGAGCCAACCGTTGTCAAAGGACTAAAAGTCGCAAAAGTTGAAGCCAATCAGGTAGAAAAAGAAGAGCTGAAGGGCCGAGAAGGAATCGTCTTTGATATTGAAGGCGTGGATGCAAGCGGTCAGGATATCGATACCCACCATCCATCCCTTGTGAAAATCCCTGTGGATAAGGATAAAGAAGTGGAGCAAGTTCTCTTCTTCCCAGAAGGTCAAGCTCCTCAATCCTTGGCCTTTGAGAGAGTTGGAGATGTAGTCATCTTTACAGCTCCTCACTTTACTCACTATGCGATTGTCTATAAGCCAGCACAAAACGGAAGGACCAGATCAACCGATCCAACCAGAGGAACCGGCTAAACCTGATCAGCCTGTTCAACCAGCTCAACCAAATCAACCAGTCCAACCAGCTGCCCCAGTGACTCCGGATCCAGCTAATCCATTGAAGCCTACAGAGTCTTCTCAAGTGGATCAGTTGGCCCCAACGACTTCTACTCAAGCGGGTCATCAAGAGGAAGAACACAAGGATATGGTCGATCAAGAGATCCATCAGTTGTTAAGTGCCCACCAAGGAGCGAACTCACAGCCAACAGTTCAGCAAGAAACAAAAAGATGCCAGCAAAGAAAGTCAATCGGAACACTTGCCAAATACGGCAAGCCTAGAAAGCTTCCTTTGCAGCTGAAGCTGTTCTCCTAGCAGCCTTAGGCGGCTTCCTCTTGGCTGGTAAGAAGAAAGAAGAGTAAGTCTTTTACAGGATTCTTTCGTTCACTTTAAAAAAAGTCACTCTCAAAAAAACCTCTCTGGTGAAAACCAGAGAGGTTTGATCTTGTATCTAGAAGTGTCGTTCGGATCCTGTGAATTAGAGGGAAAAAGCATTGGATTTTTTTCTACCTCTTTTACAGCTTTTTGTGATATAATTATCATGTATTAAAAAAAGAAGGAGTCATATCTAATGGCAAAATTGACTGTTAAAGACGTTGACTTGAAAGGGAAAAAAGTTCTCGTTCGTGTTGACTTCAACGTTCCTGTAAAAGATGGCGTGATCACTAACGATAACCGTATCACTGCAGCTCTTCCAACTATCAAGTACATCCTTGAACAAGGTGGACGTGCAATCCTCTTCTCTCACCTTGGACGTGTAAAAGAAGAAGCAGATAAAGAAGGTAAATCACTTGCTCCTGTAGCTGCTGACTTGGCTGCTAAATTGGGTCAAGAAGTTAAATTTATCCCAGGTGTTACACGTGGTGCTGAATTGGAAGCAGCTGTTAACGCTCTTGAAGATGGACAAGTTCTCTTGGTTGAAAAACACTCGTTTCGAAGATGTTGACGGCAAGAAAGAATCTAAAAACGATCCTGAACTTGGTAAATACTGGGCATCACTTGGAGATGGTATCTTCGTAAACGATGCATTTGGTACTGCTCACCGTGCACACGCATCTAACGTTGGTATCTCTGCAAACGTTGATAAAGCTGTTGCTGGATTCCTTCTTGAAAAACGAAATTGCTTACATCAAAGAAGCAGTTGAAGCTCCAGAACGTCCATTCGTAGCTATCCTTGGTGGATCTAAAGTATCTGACAAGATCGGTGTTATCGAAAAACTTGCTTGAAAAAAAGCTGATAAAGTCCTTATCGGTGGTGGGATGACTTACACATTCTACAAAGCACAAGGTATCGAAATCGGTAACTCACTTGTAGAAGAAGACAAATTGGATGTGGCGAAAGCTCTTCTTGAAAAATCAAACGGCAAATTGATCTTGCCAGTTGACTCAAAAGAAGCGAACGCATTTGCTGACTACACTGAAGTGAAAGACACTGAAGGTGAAGCAGTAGATCCAGGATTCCTTGGTCTTGATATCGGTCCCTAAATCAATCGCTAAATTCGACCAAGAATTGACTGGTGCGAAAACAGTTGTATGGAACGGACCTATGGGTGTATTTGAAAACCCTGACTTCCAAGCTGGTACAATCGGTGTGATGGACGCTATCGTGAAACAACCAGGCGTTAAATCAATCATCGGTGGTGGTGACTCAGCAGCAGCAGCGATCAACCTTGGCCGTGCAGACAAATTCTCATGGATCTCTACTGGTGGTGGTGCTTCTATGGAACTCCTTGAAGGTAAAGAACTTCCAGGATTGGCTGCTCTTACAGACAAATAATCTAAATAGAATGAAAGAGGCTGGGACAAAAGTCCTAGCCTCTCAATTATTTTTGGATTGTCGAGCAAGACGCAGTGGTTGAGTGGGCTCTACTACGCTGATTTCATCAGCTTTTACAGCCCTACTCAACTGTGCGGAGGTGGGACGACGAAATCGAATTCTAACGAATTACCGATTTCTGTCCCACTCTCTTTTTTCTTTCTATTGATAACTGTTCTCTCCTTTCTGAAAATATGGTAGAATAATAGAAATAGAAAGATAGGTGACCATGGATTACTTTAAACGACACAAATTTGATTGGTCCAAATTCCGTTTGGGGATGAGAACCTTTAAAAACAGGGATTGCCGTTTTTTTATTGTACTACTTATTTTTGGAATATTTGGCTGGCGAGGCCTTCAGATCGGGACTTTGACAGCTGTTTTTAGTTTGAGGGAAGACTTTGATAAGAGTGTCCACTTCGGGGCTTCGCGTGTCATGGGCAACAGTATCGGAGGTTTTTATGCTGTATTGTTCTTCCTTTTAAAAACGCTCTTTCATGGGGCGTATTGGGTGACTCTGATTTTTGTACCCATTGCGACCATGTTAACCATTATGACAAATGTCGCTATGAATAATAAAGCAGGAATTATCGGAGGAGTTTCGGCAATGCTGATCATTACCCTCTCGATTCCTAACGGAGAAACCTTCTTGTATGTTTTTGCCCGAATATTTGAGACCTTTATTGGCGTTTTCGTTGCGATTTTGGTCAATTCGGATGTGGATCGCATTCGCGATTTTCTCAAGAAACACAAAAAACCTATGTAAGATTATATAACATTTAATCTTGACATAGATTTTTTTTTCGATATAATAGAATAGAAAGAGGAATGGTATGAAGGAAAAGGAATTACGACGCTCACTGGCAGTCTTTCCGATTGGAAGTGTTATGAAGCTGACCGACTTGACAGCTCGTCAGATTCGTTATTATGAAGATCAGGGATTGATTTCTCCTGATCGGACAGAAGGCAATCGCCGCATGTATTCGTTGGACGATATGGACCGCCTGCTTGAGATCAAAGATTATATCTCAGATGGCTTCAATATTGCGGATATTAAGAAGAAATATGCGAAAAGAGCAAGAGCAAACCAAGGTTGTCAGTCAAGAAGAGATCCGTAAGGCTCTTCATCGTGACATTCTTCAGCAAAGTCGCTTCACATCTTCCCCATCGCCATATGGTCAATTTCGTTGATCATTTCATAAGCTTGTAATCTATTTTAAGGAGACAAAAATGTCAATTACTGCTGCAGATATTCGCCGTGAAGTAAAAGAAAAAAATGTTACTTTTATTCGCTTAATGTTCTCTGATATTTTGGGAACTATGAAGAACGTCGAAATTCCAGCTACCGATGAGCAACTGGACAAGGTTCTTTCAAACAAAGCCATGTTTGATGGTTCTTCTATCGAAGGATTTGTCCGTATCAACGAGTCAGATATGTATCTTTACCCAGATTTGGATACATGGACAGTCTTCCCTTGGGGAGATGAAAATGGTAGCGTAGCTGGCTTGATCTGTGATGTCTATACGACAGAAGGAGAACCATTTGCAGGAGACCCACGTGGCAACTTGAAACGTGCCCTCCGTCATATGGAAGAGCTTGGATTCAAATCCTTTAACCTTGGTCCAGAACCAGAATTCTTCCTCTTCAAGTTGGACGAAAATGGAGACCCAACTCTTGAAGTAAACGACAAAGGTGGCTACTTTGACTTGGCTCCAACAGACCTTGCAGATAACACTCGTCGTGAAATCGTAAATGTCTTGACCAAGATGGGCTTTGAAGTAGAAGCCAGTCACCACGAAGTAGCCGTTGGTCAGCATGAAATCGACTTTAAGTATGACGAAGTGCTCCGCGCTTGTGACAAGATCCAAATCTTTAAACTCGTTGTAAAAACCATCGCTCGTAAACACGGTTTGTATGCAACCTTTATGGCCAAACCAAAATTTGGAATTGCCGGATCAGGTATGCACTGTAATATGTCTCTCTTTGACCAGGATGGCAACAATGCCTTCTTTGATCCGGAAGATCCACGTGGAATGCAATTGTCAGAAACAGCTTATCACTTCTTGGGTGGTTTGATCAAGCATGCCTACAACTTTACAGCCGTGACCAACCCAACCGTCAACTCTTATAAACGTTTGGTTCCTGGATATGAAGCACCCGTTTATATCGCTTGGGCAGGTCGCAACCGTTCCCCTTTGGTACGTGTACCAGCCTCACGTGGGATGGGAACTCGTTTGGAATTGCGCTCCGTAGACCCAATGGCCAATCCTTATGTAGCCTTGGCAGTCTTGCTTGAAGTCGGCCTTCACGGGATTGAAAATAAAATCGAAGCACCTGCTCCGATCGAAGAAAAATATCTATGTGATGACACCGGAAGAACGTAGAGCAGCTGGAATTACAGATCTCCCTTCTACCCTTCACAATGCCTTGAAAGCCTTGACAGAAGACGAAGTGGTGAAAGCTGCCTTGGGTGAGCACATCTACACCAGCTTCCTTGAAGCCAAACGAATCGAATGGGCAAGCTATGCGACCTTCGTATCTCAATGGGAAGTAGACAACTATTTAGATCTTTATTAAGAAACAAGAGTAAAGAGGCTAGGACAAAAGTCCTAACCTCTCAATTATTTTTGGATTGTCGAGCAAGACGCAGTGGTTGAGTGGGCTCTACTACGCTGATTTCATCAGCTTTTACAGCCCTACTCAACTGTGCGGAGGTGGGACGACGAAATCGAATTCTAACGAATTACCGATTTCTGTCCCACTCTCTTTTTGATCCTCAAAAAGTCACTATAAAACCAGTTGAAACAGAGGTCTCAACTGGTTGTTTTGTTAATTTTCGTCATCTGGTGTGAGAATCATTGGGATAATGATAGGTTCACGTTCCGTGCTCTCGTATAAGAATGGGCGAAGAGCATTGACAATCGCACCATTGACGGTTTGGATATTGGCATCTTTGTTCTTCAAGGCGATACGAATGGCATTGAAGAGGATGCGTTGGCTTTCACGGATCAGGTCTCCTGATTCACGCATGTAGATAAAACCACGGCTCAAGATATCTGGTCCTGCCAGAATCATCTTCGATTTGAAGTCAACAGTCGCAACGGCAAGTACGACACCGTCTTCAGAAAGGTCTCTCCGGTCACGAAGAACAGCAGCTCCGATTTCACCGATGCGGTTTCCATCGACATAGATGTCTTGGGCATTGAAGCTTCCTGCGATACGAGCAGAGTTGGCTGTAAGGGCGAGGACATCACCATTACTCATGATGAAGATATTGTCTTTTTCTACTCCGCAATCACGCGCAAGTCCTGCGTGGATCTTCTGCATCCGGTATTCGCCATGGACAGGCATGAAGTATTTTGGTTTGATCAAGCGGAGCATGAGTTTTTGTTCTTGTTGCCCCCCGTGTCCAGAGGTATGGATGTTGTTGATCTTGCCGTGAATGACATCGACACCCGCTTCAGAAATCGTATTGATCAATTTGTTCACACTGGTTGTATTTCCAGGAATCGGGCTAGAAGAGAAGATAACGGTATCTCCTGGTTGGAGTTGCACTTGGCGGTGCGTTCCGTTGGCGATCCGAGAGAGGGCTGCCATCGGCTCTCCTTGGCTTCCTGTACACATGATCAGGATTTCATTGGCCGCATAGTCTTTGATCTCATTTGGCTCGATAATGGTTCCAGCAGGGACCTTGATGTAGCCAAGCTCGATTCCATTGACGATGGCCTTTTCCATGGAGCGTCCAAAGACAACGATCTTGCGACCTGTCTTGACAGCGGCCTCAGCTGCCTGTTGGAGACGGAAGATATTCGAGGCAAAGGAAGCGAAGATGATGCGCCCATGGATGCCTTCGATGATCTTCATGATGGATTGGCCAACCACTTTTTCAGAGTTGGTAAAGGTTGGAATTTCCGCGTTGGTTGAGTCTGAGAGCAGACAGAGAACGCCTTCTTCTCCAAGAGCTGCCATACGATGGAGGTCAGCCGGTTCCCCAACAGGCGTGAAGTCAAATTTAAAGTCTCCGGTACAGACAATCTTTCCTTGAGGGGTGTGAATCACAATCCCTAAAGGTTCTGGAATCGAGTGAGTCGTACGGAAGAAGGTTGCTTTAAGATTTAAATTGAAGCTCAGTGTTTTGGTTGATTTCGTAGAGTTTGGCATCACGAAGAAGGCCGTGCTCTTCTAATTTTCCACGGATCAAGGCAAGCGCCAAAGGTCCAGCGTAGATAGGGACATTGGCTTGCTTTCAAAGGAAAGGAATCCCACCGATGTGGTCTTCGTGTCCGTGGGTAATGAGGACCGCTTTGACGCGATCGATATTGTCAACGATATAAGAGTAATCTGGGATGACATAGTCGATCCCAAGGAGGTCATCTTCTGGAAATTTGATCCCGGCATCGACAATGATGATTTCATCTTGGTATTCGATCCCGTAGGTATTTTTTCCGATTTCTCCAAGTCCACCAATGGCAAATACACCAACTTCTTCAGGTTTTAAGGTATAAGCCATGGATTAGTACTCCGTTAGTTCAAAAGGCACCTGACTCTTTTCTCGTAAGCAAGGTGTTGCTCAGAAAGTGGTGTGATAAATTCAATGTTGAAATCTGTGTTTGCTTCAACCAATTGACGAGCTTGGATGCGTCCTTCGCGTTCATTTGGTGCATCAATATCGAGATAAAGTGCATGCGTGGTTTCACGACGAGGGTTGCGGTCTTTTGTTTCCTGATAAAAAAACTTTGTAAATCATGAAGTAATTTTTCCTTTCATTATTTCGGTCTATTTGTTAGCTACGAAGGAGTGCAATCACTAGAGTTTCCTACTCGCAACTAGTGGGCCTGATTCGATACAATTAATTATCATTATACCATAAATAGGCTCTAAGGAAAAGATGCAAGCGAACTGTTGGTAGACGGAAGTTTTATAGAGAGAATGGTATGTAAGGAAGCAAGCAGACGAATTCAACACGTTAAAGAAATAGGAAAAACATCTTTTCGTGTTCGGTTTTGAAGAAAGTTATGGATATCTTGTAAAATTATGTATACGTTATAAAGATGCCAATGGAGTCGTTTCTAAAATCAGACATCCAACTTCAAATGTATTGAAATCTATTTTAGAAGATGGATCTGGGATTGTCGTTCGCTCAAGTGGAACAGAAGCAAAAATCAAGTTCTATATCAGTGCAAAAATCTGATAGCAAAGCTACTGTAAAAAGAAAAAAAGTAGCACGTTAGAAGCCAATGTAAAAAAATTATAATAATCAATGAAATAAGCACATTCACGACGGTGGGTTGCTTTTTTTCGATGTACGTAGTTCTTTGATATAACTGGAATTTTTTTAGGAAATTATTTTTGAAGGCCAAAGGATTGTGGTATAATAATCATAAGTAATCGTGAAATAATTCTCTATAAGAGTGGAGAGGAGCATTTATGAATAAAGAAACAAAAACGATTTTTTTAGTGGGGAGTGTGGTAATTCTATCATTGGTAGTGGCAGGATGTTCACAGTCTAAAACAACACCAGAATCAGCAAAGGAAACAACCGAAGCGAAAAACGACGAAACAAGCAGTAGTCGAATATACAACAGATAGTAAAAATCCAGCAAAGCATCTTTTGACTGGAATGCAAAAGTCGCACCAATGACGAAATACGAACAAACTTTTTGTCGAAACAAATGGTGGTAAAAACAGTTACGAAGAAATTGGATGGTGTACAAAAAAAGCAGTAGATGCCTTGAATGAAAAGAAAAAAGAGCATCACTGACAAAAAAAGTTAAAGAAGCTTTAAAACTTGTAGATGCAGTTTTTGTAAATCAAGAAAACTTTTGATGTGTTACTAAAAAGCAACAGGGACATCAAGCCAAGAAGAATTCTTCACACGTATTTGGAATGATTACATGGTGAACTTCTTGAAGGAAGCACGCCCAACATATACAAATGACGGGGAAGTGGAGTATCAAGGAGTGAAGTATCCAATTAAAGTCTACGGCCCAATGTACTTAAAGGTAAATACGAATGCCTTAGGAAGAGTCAGACCTATACGCTTGAAGATTATAAAGTGGAAGGTGATACAGTATACTTGAAATTAAAAAGCACCACGTGTTGACACTTACCAATATGAAGTACAAGCAAGCTATCAAACAAATAATAAAGCGTTCTTTGAGGGATGCTTCAAGATGCACAAAAAGTCGGGCAAACAGACTTTACAAAAAGCGCTCTTGTACAAATTTATTTACCGATTAGCGACCGTTGGATTTAGAGGAGATGGCTATGTCAACTTAGAAGGAATGGATTATTACGATAAAAAAACAATCACTATTTAGCGATTAAGGTAGACGATAAAGGTAATGCAACTATTGATGATAAGAACTTGGTGAACCTTCTACAAATCGATTTGAAGCCAGCAAATGAAGCTAATAAAGCAAAATTTGAATAAGAAAAAAATGATCATAAAGCTCCTACAATAGTGGGGGGCTTTTTTTATGCTTGGAAGAAATGTTGTAAAAGGGGAAACAATATGTTACAATGAAATTATATTCTACATTGTGATGAAGTACACAAGTTATAAAGAAAAAAAGAGGAGAAGTTTATGAAGAAAGAAATAAAACGCTTTTTATTAGGAGGTACTGCGCTATTATCACTATTAGTAGCAGGTTGCTCAAAAAAACAAAAAAACAGATAATGAAACTAGTCAAGTAAAGACAACTAAATCTTCAACAAAAAAAGAAAAACACCATCCATTAGCGAGTATAAAAACTGACAGCAAAAAAATCCAGGTCTTTGCATTCGACTGGAACTTAGTAGGAGCAGGGTTAAAAAGACTATAAACGAGAATTTTATGACATAGAAGGAAAGAGAGTTATTAAGTTGACTGCGTCAGTATTAGACGCAGTTGGGAATCTGCAAAAAAACAAAGAGTGAGATTACAGATAGCAAAGTCCTTGTCACGTTAAAATTATTAGATGCTGTATATGTAGACCAATCAAATATTGGAGATTTAGTCCAAGTCACGGGAGTATCCAATCAGAAGGAACTCTATGAAAAAAATTTGGAACGAGTATATGATTGAAGATATTACTAAAAAAATCATCCAACATTCAATAACGATGCGACCGCCGAATTAGATGGTGTCACTTATCCAATTAAGGTTTACGGACCAATGAAGCTAAAAAAATTTATACGAACTCACTGGCTCAAGCAGGTGCATATGAATTACTCAATTATAAAGTTGAAGGCGATATGGTGTACTTGAAGTATAATGCTCCTAGCATGGAAGGAGATACGCAAGTTCATTATTCAAAAGAACAAAAAGAATAATCAGGCTTTCCTTAACGAAATTAAGGAAGAAACAGAAAAAAATCATCTGGACAAGATTATAATAAGAACCTGATTATGAGAACTATTTTCACTTTAGCAACTGTACAATTTAAAGGGGATGGATCGTTTGGCGTCGAAGGAAGTGGAGAATTTCACGTTAGTGGCCCTTATTATCTAGCTGTTAAAGTTGATGAAAATGGAAAAAAACAAGTATTGATCTTACCAATTTACTTGCTCTCATTCAAATTCACTCTAAGTCAGCCACTGAGGCGAATGAAGTAAAATTTCAAAAAAATCAATAATCGAAAAACCGGTACCCTCATTTAGGACCGGTTTTATTGGATCTATCCTTACCAAGATTATTTCAAAATAACTTGTTTATTTAAGGCACAATGATTGCATGTAATCGTAAAAAATCTCTCTATGTTCTGAAACTCCACTCTTGTTTCGTCTTGCCCTGATTCGGTACAATTAGTAGTCATTTACAAGTAAAGTTGGAAGCGGATCTGATGGCAGAAGGGAGGGCTTTTATAGAAGGAATAGGGAGAGAAACCTTCCTCTACCGTTTAGTGCCTAATTGTAGTATAATATGAAGCAGACAATGAGGAGAAAAGATGAAATTATTAGCATTTGATACCTCGAGTAAGGCTCTTTCTGTAGCGATTTTAGAAGATGAGACTCTACTTGCAGAAACAACATTAACCATTAAAAAGAATCATAGTATTACCTTGATGCCGGTCATCGATTTTTTGATGCAACAAATTGACTTGACACCCAAGGACTTGGATCGCATTGTGGTGGCAGAAGGTCCTGGGAGCTACACTGGACTGCGCATTGCGGTCGCAACCGCAAAGACCTTGGCTCATACTTTAGGGATTGAATTGGTCGGGGTTTCGAGCCTCTTAGCCCTAGTGCCAGATGATCTAGAAGGTTTGGTAGTGCCTGTCATGGATGCCCGTCGGAACAACGTTTATGCAGGTTTTTACCAAAATGATCAGCTGGTCACACCAGAAGGGCATTTTCCATTTGAGGAAGTCCTAGAGCGTGCAGCGACGAGTGAGCAGGTCACCTTTGTCGGAGAAGTCACGGCCTTTAAGGAGCAGATTCCCTCTAACCTGCCAAGGGCTACTTACTATGAAACCTTGCCAGATGCAGTGAAAATCGGACGTCTCGGTCTCAAACAAGCGCCTGCTGGCCTCCATGATTTTGTCCCTCATTATCTCAAACGGGTCGAAGCAGAGGAAAATTGGCTCAAAGACCACACGGAAACAACGACCTCTTACATCAAGCGCCTATGATGGAAGGAACAATCAGGAAAGGGAGTAGCCGGGATGCAGCCGCTATTCTCGCTGTGCTGGAAGATGTCTATGAAGCAAGTCCCTGGAAGTTGGAGCAGATTGAAGCTGATTTAGAGCAGGAATCGACCTCCTATTTCCTAGCTGTGGATGAGGGGCAAGTCCTTGGATTTGTCGCCATTCAAGAGTCTCTCTATGAAGCAGAGGTCTTACAGATTGCGGTCAAGCGCGTCTTTCAAGGCCAAGGCCTAGCTCAGCAGTTACTCGCGCAGTTGCCGGACCAAAAAGAGATTTTCTTAGAAGTGCGCGTGTCCAATCAACCGGCCCAAAGCCTATACAAAAAAATGCATTTTGAAGAAATTGCACGGAGGAAAAACTACTATCACGATCCCATAGAGGATGCTGTGATCATGAAGAGGAACCCAAATGAAAGATAGATATATTTTGGCTTTTGAGACATCTTGCGATGAGACCAGCGTGGCTGTCTTGAAAAATGACGACCAACTCTTGTCCAATGTCATTGCCAGTCAAATCGAAAGTCACAAGCGTTTTGGTGGGGTGGTACCTGAGGTAGCCTCTCGTCACCATGTGGAAGTCATCACCGCTTGTATTGAAGAAGCCTTAGAAGAAGCCGGCATTACAGAAGCCGATGTCACAGCTGTGGCTGTCACCTACGGTCCAGGTCTGGTTGGGGCTCTCTTGGTCGGCTTAGCTGCAGCCAAGGCCTTTGCTTGGGCGCATGGACTCCCTTTGATTCCTGTCAATCATATGGCAGGACACTTGATGGCTGCTCAAAGCGTGGAGCCCTTAGAGTTTCCGCTTTTGGCCTTGCTGGTGAGTGGAGGACATACCGAGCTAGTCTACGTCAGTGAAGCGGGTGATTATAAGATCGTCGGAGAGACCCGTGATGATGCTGTCGGAGAAGCTTATGACAAGGTTGGGCGCGTGATGGGCTTGACCTATCCAGCAGGACGTGAAATTGATCAGCTGGCCCACCAAGGGGATGATATCTATGATTTCCCACGGGCCATGATCAAGGAAAACAATCTGGAATTCTCCTTTTCAGGACTCAAATCGGCCTTTATCAATCTGCACCATAACGCACAGCAAAAAGGTGAAAGTCTCTCCAATGCAGACCTATCAGCGAGTTTCCAAGCAGCCGTACTAGACATTCTCATGGCCAAGACCAAAAAGGCTTTGGAGAAATATCCAGTCAAGACTCTAGTCGTCGCTGGTGGGGTCGCAGCCAACCAAGGCCTTCGTGAACGCTTGGCTTCTGACATCACCGATGTTAAGGTCATCATTCCGCCTCTGCGCCTCTGTGGGGACAATGCAGGGATGATCGCCTATGCCAGTGTTAGTGAGTGGAACAAAGAAAACTTTGCAGGCTGGGACCTCAATGCCAAACCAAGCCTGGCCTTTGAAGGAATTGAATAAGAAAAAGGAGCCAATTGGATGTGCGATTCCAATGGCTTTTTTGCTGGGATCTCACCAACTAGTAGCGGATTTGCGAAGGGATTATAAAGCTTTCTCTTTCATTGGTCCTTTTTCAACCTTTTTTCTTGTGTTATAATAGAGGTCAATGATTTGGAAAGGAGTAAGAGAGTGGAAAAAGATTTTTGGCAGGGGGTGAGGGACGCGCTACCGACGGCTTTGGGCTATATCAGTATTGGCCTAGCTTGCGGTGTGGTGGCGTCTCCCTATCTTTCTCCTTTGGAGATGGCCTTGATGAGTGTCTTGGTCTATGCTGGGGCGGCTCAGTTTGCGATGATCTCTCTGATTGCGGCTCATTCTTCGATATTGAATATGGCCTTGACGGTGTGTTTGATCAATCTCCGTAATATGTTGATGAGCCTACATACGTCGTCTGACTTTAAGGATGCTAGTCTTGCTCATACCATTGGGATTGGCAGTCTCCTGACTGATGAGAGTTATGGGGTCTACTTGAGTGAGAAGTTAAAGACGGACACCATTACAGTTCCTTGGATGCATGGGAACAATCTAGTAGGCTATGTGGCCTGGATCAGTGCGACGGTTATCGGAACAGCTCTAGGATCTCTCCTACCTGATCCAAAGGCTTTTGGGCTTGATTTTGCTTAGTGGCTATGTTTATTGGGATTTTTGCAGCTCAGTTTCAAGGAATGCAACTGACAGAAAAGACCAAGACCATGCTCATGGTGCTGTTAGCAGTAGCAGTGAGTTTCTTTCTCTTACTCTTTTTTGTTTCGCAACCGCTAGCTGTGCTAGCTGCGACTTTGATCGGCTGTTTTGTGGGGGTGGTCTGCGATGCGCGTGAATAGTTATATCTTCATGGCCATTCTGGCCTCAGCCCTCGTTACCTGGATTCCTCGGATCTTGCCCTTCCTCTTAGTAAAATACAAGGGACTGCCAGCTCCTGTAACCCGCTTTCTCAAATACTTGCCCATTTCCATTATCTTTGCCTTGGTTTTATCAAGCTTAGTAGATGGGAAAATTGGAAGCCTCCCGCAGTTTCACTGGTTGGACCTAGTAGTGACCATTCCCAGTCTCTTTGTAGCCTTTCGTTACAAAAACCTTATGGGAACCGTTTTGTTTGGAATTGTCTTGATCGCCCTATTACGATTGGTATTTTAAACGTAAAAATATGTTACAAAAAAATTACAATTATTACAAAAAACTTGATTTTTGTAACAATTGGAGTATAATGGGAGTCAGAAAGATAAAGAGGTGATCTTATGAAAAAATCAATCTTCCGTTGGAGTGCCGCTGTTCTGGTGGCTGCGTCACTTGGTCTAGCTCTCGGTGGTTGTGGTGCAAAGGATAAAAAGACAGCTTCCTCATCCGCAAAAGCATCTACTAGCAAGGTAGAGAAAAAAGCCAAAAGTAATAGCAAAAAGAGTGCAGCATCTTCTTCTCAGGCAAACGATACAGCTAGCTCTTCGACTCAAGCAAGTAGCGCGACAACTTCAAAAGACTCTGGTAAGACCGAGAATGCGTCTACTACGACGCAAGCTACTGTCCCTGCAGAATTGGTGGGAACTTGGGTAGGATCTAGCCCACAAGCGGATGCGATCAAGATGACCGTCGATGCAAATGGGAACGTGACAACAGTGGTTAGCTTCAAAAATGATAGCGAACCAACTCGGACAGCTACCTATACAGCAAGAGCCGTCCAAGCAACAGGCAATATCTACTATTGGGATTCAGAAGGATTGGATGGGGCTGATGCCTTGCTTCCAGGGATCACAGGTCTGGGTGTCGCTGACTTCCGACTCGAACCTGGTTTTATCTTGGAAGAAGGACACTATACACCGATTGTTTTCACAACGGCTACCAATACACCATTTGACTACAACAAATACAATGATTTCCGTTTTTCATTAACCAAAGAACAATAAAAAGACGAACTCGATGGAAAATCGAGTTCGTTTTTTTAGATAGATTAACGAAGATAGATAACTTTGAACAATAATACAGCTAAGATAGCAGCAAGAATTGGGGCTACAACTGGTACCCAAGCATACCACCATTTAGAATCCCCTTTGTGTTCTCCCAAGATAGACTTTGGAAGGAAGGCATGGACCAAACGAGGACCAAAGTCACGTGCAGGGTTCAAACCAGGTCCAGTAGGACCTCCAAGTGACGTAACAAGAGCCATAACAAGGAATCCAAGAGCCAAGTGAGCAATTCCTAAACCTGAAGCATGTGCTTGTGATAAAGCCAATTTTGCTGCTGATGTGGTAGCATCAAAGACGCCTCCTTGTTCAGCAGCAGCTTTTTGAGCAAGACTTGCAACTTCTGCACCAAAGAAATGTTTCGTCAAGCCGAGGGCACCAAAGAAAAGGACGAATGATCCGGCAAACTCGTTGATGAAGCCATTAATTGTAGCAGCCTTGCGTGATTCAGGAGTTCCTTTATCCAAACTAGAAATCGTTGAGAATGTTCCTAAGATGTTGTTAGGATTTTCAGTTTGGATGTAGTATGGACGGTGAGTCGCAACGACAACCAATTGTCCAAACATAGCTCCAAGAAGTTGAGCAACGATGTATGGTAAAACATTTGCCCATGGGAAGAGTCCGCTAACTGCAAGTCCAAGAGTGAAGGCTGGGTTAATGTGGTTCCCTGAAACATTACCGAACATCAAGGCTGGAATCATTACTCCCATCCCATATCCGATCGCAATGACAAGCCAACCGCTTTGATGACCTTTTTGTTCCTTTTTAATTCGACGTTTGCAACTGCACCATTTCCGAGGATAAGCGAAAGAAAGCCGTTCCAATAAACTCTGAAAAGAGTTTAACACTAAAAATCAAAAATCCATGATTCTAATAATCTCCTTTATAAATTTTATACCAATCCATTCTATCAAGTAAATACTAACTTGTAAAGAATTTTTTTAAAAAATTTTATTTCAATAGATGAAGAATAAAGTGAGTAAATTTCTATCAGTAATGAGGGCTCCCTGCTACCCAACCGGTGCAGAGGGCGGATGTGATATTAAAACCGCCTGTATGGGCATTGATATCGAGGACTTCTCCTGCAAAGTGGAGTCCAGGAACGAGCTTACTTTCTAGGGTTTTAGGATTGATTTCTTTGAGGCTGACACCACCCTTGGTGACAAAGGACTTAGCTAGAGACATCTTCCCGGTGACGGGGATAGGCAGCTCTTTGATCTTTTGAATGAGCTCTTCTGTCTGAGGAGGAGTGAGTTGCTTGGCTTTTTCAGGGAATCCTTGCGCCAAGAAATCAGCTAATCGTTCAGGAAGCAGGGCTTTGAGGCTATTTTTAATCGCCTTTTCTCGATGCTCTTCTAGAAAGTCTTTTAACTCTTGAGAAGAAGTAGTCGGAAGGAGGTCCAGAGATAAGATTTCACCGCCTTTAACAAAGCTGGACATCCGAAGGGCTGCAGGGCCAGAAAGTCCAAAATGGGTAAAGAGAAGGTCGTGTGTGATGATGTGTTTGTCGTAGCTGAGGGTCACATCTGTCAGAGAGATCCCTTGGAGGGCTTTGTGTGGAAAATCTGTCAAAAGAGGACTTTCTGCCGCTTCGAGAGCGGTGATGGTGTGTTTGAGTGGCGGGCAATATCGTGTCCGTAGCCGGTAGAGCCAGTGGAAGGGTAGGATTTGCCACCAGTTGTGACAATCAGCTTGTCAGCTGTCCAAGTGTTTTCAGATGATTTGACGATGAAGATGTCTTCTGGCTTGGTGACAGAGACCACTTCACAGTTGGTGGCAATACTAGCACCTAGCTCAAGGATCTTATTCTCTAAAGCTTGAATAATGGTGCGGGATTGATCACTAACAGGAAAGACCCGACCATGATCTTCGACTTTCAGCTTGACGCCATTATCGGTGAAAAATTGGATGATATCATGATTATCAAATTGGGAAAACACACTGTAAAGGAAACGGCCATTTCCAGGGATACCGGCCATCAAATCGTCTAAGGTCCCGTTGTTTGTGACATTACAGCGACCTCCTCCGGTACCTGCAAGTTTCTTACCAAGCTTTTTATTTTTTTCGATCAGTAGCGTAGGTTGGCCATAAGAGGCGCTGGCAATGGTCGCCATCATACCTGCTGGGCCACCACCGATGACAATGGTGTGAAAATGAGTCATGTAGATCCTTTCATGGTAACTTAACCGTTTTTGGTTTCATTGTATCATAAAATAGATGTCATGAATCAAAATAGTAGCTTCAATTTTTGGTAATTTGTTTTATTTTTTTAGAAAAAAGCTTGCAAATTTCCGAAAAGGAGTAAACTGATAGGGATAAATGGATGTTTACTTCTAAGTAAGCAGAAGCGAGGATACGAATCCTTATTGGAAATGATCCATAAAAAGGGAGATGAAGATGAAATTATATGTACAACTGACGATTATATTCACGATTTCATTAATTGGTGAAATCATTTCTGATGGGTTGCACTTACCAATTCCTGGAAGTATGATCGGGCTGTTGATCCTATTTTTATTATTACAGTTTAAGTTACTACGCATGCGCCACGTCAATATGGTAGGAAATTTTTTGTTAGCTAACATGACGATTCTGTTTCTTCCCCCTGCGGTCGGTATTATGGATAAGTTTCATGTGATTGCGCCTTATCTGTTTCCAATCATGTTGATTCTACTTGGAGCCTTGGTCATCAATGTGGCTTTAATTGCAATCGTGGTTAGTTTTATAAAAAATCGTTTTGAGGGTGATTATCCAGAAGGGGGACACAAGCGTGGCTAATTTTGCGAGTAATCCTTTATTTGGGATTGTCTTATCTATTTGGGCTTACTTGATTGGAATGTTAATTTTTCGCAGGTATCCCCACCCAATAACAACGCCACTTTTAGTGGCTACAGTAATCGTTATCTTATTCTTAATGATTACAGGAATTTCTTATAAAGATTACTATGTCGGTGGTTCCCTGTTAAATCAGTTGATTGGACCATCGACAGTCGCTTTGGGGATTCCTCTCTATAAAAGTTTCCATTTGATGAAGCATCATGCACGGAGTATTCTGATTGGCTCGACAGTGGCAGTTATTGTGAATACGATTTTTACAGCCTTGATTGCGAAAGCATTTGGAATGAAGTACTTTCTAGCCATTTCGCTCTTTCCAAAATCGGTTACGACTGCAATGGCAGTTGGGATTACTGAAAAAATGCAAGGAATTACGACCATCACTCTTGTGGTAGTTGTAGCAACTGGATTATTAACAAGTGTCTTGGGTCCAACGATATTGAAACTGTTAAAAATAAAAGATCCAGTAGCTATTGGGTTAGCCCTTGGAGGAACTGGACATGCAGTAGGAACAGGGACAGCGTTTAAGTATGGTCATGTGGCCGGTGCTATGGCAGGATTGGCAATTGGGATCACAGGAATTTTGTATGTATTCATTAGTCCAATTGTGGCTTCGATGATTTTATCCTAATACATTTTATTATTTTCTGAGAGAGGCTCAAAAAGGCTCTCTTTCATTTTGTAGTGAAAGCTTAAAAATCAATCTAGAGTGAAAGAAGCTTTTCATGATTACTATCCAAAGCTTTTCCAAGCGTCTAAAAAATGGTATAATGAACTGTAAATTTCAGAAGTTGGAAGGAATGTCATTACTATGATGAATATGCAAGACTTGATTAAAGATTCTTAAAGTCTTGTTATCCGTCAAAATATTGATTTTAAAGGATTTATAGTTAAAAAAATTAACGACATTCAGTAATGTTACATTATATTGGACAGTAAATGGACAGTGACAGAGTGTTTGAAGGAGAAAAAGAGGCCTAAGTGCCTCTTTTGTTATGTTATAAACACTTTGTGCTAATTTTTAGTATGCCCTTGAATTTAACACTACTTGGATCCATAATATAACGATTTACCGCTATCTCTTCATTATCTATATAGTAGTAGAATCTCGGACTATTCACCCCATTATTTTGAGCTATGTTATAGAATGTTTCGTTTAGAGCACCTATGATTGCTCTTTTCTCAGAGACTGAATAAGAAGCAATCAATGGGGAAAGGTTAATTTTTATTCCAGGAGTAACAGATGTCCTTTCCATAGAGAGCGTATCGCCAGTTTTATTATTCATCTCATCGATGGCTGCTTGAACAGAATTATAATAGTTATCTAAATCAACTTTTTCAGTCGGAGTACTGGCCTCTGTTGTATCATCACTGTCAGGCATTTTTTTATCTGATCTGTTTAAACTTTCCTTTTCGTGAGAGTTTTCTACACCCAATAATTCAAGACTTGATCTTCCAATTCCTTTATAATTTTTAAGACCAATTGTGATACCCTTAAATTCTTGATTGCTTTTAAGATATTGGTCCCAATCAACGAAGTCATTAAAGGCAATAACAAGAATATGTGCTTTATCTATCTCATACTTTTTCCTTCCTGTTGAAGTTTGGATGACTATGCTTTCTACTTCAAAATCATATAGCATTTCCTCAGAACTTGATTCATACGGTATACGTTTTAAAAGTTTTCCTTCAATAGTAAAAACTTTTGAGTTACTATTAAGATAACTATCTAGCTCAGAATTACCGAATGGTTTCCATTCTTCGTTAGCTCGATTCAATGAAGAATTAGATTCTTCATGAATTCTATCTAGCTCTGTTTTAATAGCACTGGATAATGGAAATATAGCAATTATTGATAAAATAATGATGATTTTTTGCCAATGTATTTTAATTCTCAATTTTAAATCCTCTTTTTCAATTTTCATAAATGATTTTTTTAATATATCACTAATTGATAATAATATACAGTATGTCATACTTGCTGTCAATAAATAATGACTTGATTTAATTTATAATTTTAGAAGTTGAAGAAGGTGTTGATAAGTATCAGTAAAAAAGAAGATCATTTATTTTTAAGCACTCTTATCTTTGTCAAATGTGATATTGAAATACATTGTATGTTAAAAAATAGTGAGCTACTGATATCCATACATCAATTGATTTAGAGTAATAAACATGTTACAATGAAAACGTATACAAAAATCTAAGGAGGAAATGGAAATGAAAAAAGCAACTAAATTTTTGCTAGGTGGAGTATTAGGAATATTGCTTTTAACTCCAGTATCTCAAGCTAAGGCTGATTGGCGACGAGATAATGTTGGTTGGTGGTATGCACTAAATGATGGTTCTTATTATAAAAACTCAGATGCATTCATTAATTGGAAATTATATCGTTTTAACAATAGTGGATATATGGTTACTGGTTGGGACTATCATCAGTTTTTGATGAATAATCAAAAAAAGGAAGGATGGTTTTATTATGATCCAGTAAGTGGTGAACAGCAAACAGGGTGGAAAGAGATAAATGGAAAATGGTATTACCTTAGTTTCGGTGGTGCATACACTGGTATTAGAACTATAAATGGAAAAGATTATTATTTTGACCGCGTTAACTGTGATATGAAAACAGGTTGGATATTAGAAGAAGATTCAAATGGTAATTCAAGATGGTATTATTCTGATTCAGTAAGTGGAGAAATGGCAAAAGATTGGAAAAAGATAGATGGAAAATGGTATTACTTTAGAGGTTATGCATCAAAAGGTATAGACTACATAGATGGAAAATGGTATTATTTTGATCCAGTTAATTGTGATATGAAAACAGGTTGGATATTACAGAAAGATTTTCAGGGTAATCCAAGCTGGTATTATTACGATACAGAAAGTGGAGAGCGATTGTCAGGTTGGCAAACGATAGATGGCAAAAGGTATTATTTACATGCATCTGCAGTTCATGGTCCTGCAAATATAGATGGAAAAGATTATTATTTCGATCCAGTTAACTGTGATATGCAAACCGGTTGGGTATTAATATCAGATGCTAATGTTAATTCAGGACGGTATTATTACGACCTGGAAAGTGGAGAACGACTATTAGGTTGGCAATACATAGATGGGAAGAGGTATTACCTTGATTACTTTGGGGCGTATACTGGTCGTAAAATTATGGATGGAAAAACTTATTATTTTGACCCGGTTAATGGTGATGTGAAAATGGGTTTGGTCGATATAGATGGAAGAAGATATTATGCAGATCCTGACGATGGTGGTGCATTTGCAACGAATAAAACTTTAGTTATAGATGGTGTTTCTTATACATTCGGTGCTGATGGTTCTTCTATCGATAGTCATGGTGAAGTTATCATTTATGAGCCTTAAATGATTAAAACCTCAAAAGTTGGATAATTTCTAACTTTTGGGTTTTTTTATATAAAAAATAATATTACGATCTATGATTTTAGGAAGAAAGTATATAGATTAAAAAAACTTTTAAAAGTCACTGACAAATTAAGATGAAACTAAATCCTTTAGAGTCGCTTTATATTAACAAATAGAACAAGTTGAATAAAAGAAGGAAATTTATATTGGTTAAAAAGCAATTATTTGATCTCATAATACTTCAATGAAAAATTCATATGTTCCTTCTTTATCATCAGTATCAATAAAATCCAGTTTAGCCTTTATACCTTTTCTCCAATTGTTTACATTTATATAAGTTGTATTGTATAAGACATCATTCTCATCAAATAAACTTACTTCCACAGTCAATGCCTCTATATCATATTCGGTTGTGTTTTCAACAACTGCTGAATATTCTGCTAAATAGGAATTACTATCATCTGGTTTAAACTCAGCTGAATTGATGATGTTTTCTTAATCTTTACGAACTTTATTATCACGTTTTACTTCTTTTCCTCCCACCAAAACTTCATCTTAATCCATCTTTATCTTGTACAGGAATTTCAGAAATATTATTTATCTCAACCAATAATTCATAACGTTTATTTTGATGTTCACTCCACTGATCTTCAAAAGAATCTGCTCCAAAATTAGAAGCTATTTCCTTGCCCTCTTTAAGAACGTTGATGAATCTAATAGCTAATTACTTTAATTTATCATTCTTGAATTTTTTATCACCATAATCTTTAACTTCGTCTAATTCATCGTTAGCCCATAATTTATAGTTTTTAGCTGATTCCTCTGGATATTTATCATTATCCTTCCATCTTTTATCTAACCCTTTTGGTAACGAGGTAAGGAATTCACTATCATAATTTTTGTTTTCAGAATTCGAGGTACAACCTACCAAAAGAATTGTCGAAAGAGCTATACATATTACCTTTTTTAACATAATTTCTCCTTGATTTCACTATTTAGGATTCTTATACAGTTTTAGGCAAGAATTATTTCACCTTATATTGATGGGTTGAAAAAATTATTTCATTTCATAATATTTCAGTGAGCATTTATACGTTCCCTCACCAAAGCTTTTCCAAGCGTCTAAAAAATGGTATAATGAACTGTAAATTTCAGAAGTTGGAAGGAATGTAATTACTATGATGAATATGCAAAATATGATGAAGCAAGCTCAAAAATTGCAAAAGCAAATGGAGCAAAGCCAAGCGGAATTAGCCGCAACTCAATTTGTAGGGAAATCTGCTCAAGACTTGGTTGTTGCAACTCTTACAGGTGATAAGAAGGTTGTTTCCATCGATTTCAATGCTGCAGTGGTCGACCCAGAAGATACGGAAACTCTTTCTGATATGACGGTGCAAGCCATCAATGCTGCCATTGAAGAAATTGATGCTGCAACCAAGAAAAAACTCGGTGCTTTCGCAGGGAAATTGCCATTTTAAGCTAAGGAAGTTTTCATTAACTCAAAAGAGGCTGGGACAAAAGTCCTAGCCTCTTAATTGTTATGTGACTTTCAGTCCGTCTCGCTCCGTTAGGTGCGAGACAAAAAAACCACCCGCTATGCGGGTGCGCATCGAAGGTTATACCAAAAAAACTCCAAACGCGATACAATTAAGGTGTTCAAGCCAATTGTAAAGCGAAAGGAGAAAAATATGGCTCAAAAAGCACATAGTTTATCACACACAAAATGGATGTGTAAATATCACATTGTGTTCACCCCTAAGTATAGACGAAAAGTGATCTATAATCAATATCGAAGTAGTTTGGGAGAAATATTCCATAGATTATGTAGTTATAAAGGTGTTGAGATTATCGAAGGCCATTTAATGCCAGATCATGTTCATATGTTGGTAAGCATTCCACCTAGAATTAGTGTTGCAAGCTTCATGGGATATTTAAAAGGTAAAAGTGCTCTAATGATGTTCGATAAACACGCAAATCTGAAATATAAGTTTGGAAATCGACATTTTTGGGCAGAGGGATATTATGTAAGTACAGTTGGCCTCAATGAAGCCACAATAAAGAAATACATTCAGGAACAAGAGCGAAAAGATATTGCTTTAGATAAGTTGAGTGTAAAAGAATATGAAGATCCCTTTAGGGATAGTGGCAAGTAGTACGTATACCTCTTTGAGAGGTCTGTGACGAGTCAAATGCAATAAGGCTTGAACAAAGTGAAAGCCAGCGTCTTTAGGCGCTGGCTAGTTATCTGGGCTTATAGCCCTGGTACAAACCACCCGTTTGACGGGTGGTCATGATTTTTGGATTGTCGATCAAGACGGAGTGGTTGAGTGGGCTACTACGCTGATTCCATCAGCTTTTAAAGCCCTACTCAACTGTGCGGAGGTGGGACGACGAAATCGAATTCTAACGAATGACCGATTTCTGTCCCACTATCTCTTTTTATTCATCAAAAAATCCGGATAAGTCCAAGCCTCCAAAGGGGTTGATGGAGAAGTTCTCTTGCTCTTCAAGGAGGGTACGGCCTTGATCAAATTCGAGAAATTGTTGGTAGACAAGAGCTGTCATGCGGGCGTCTTCTAAGCTATCGTGTGATTTTCCTGCAACTCCCAAAAATTCTGCAACGGTGTGGAGTTGGAGATTTTTAATGCCATGAAGGTCAGATGGACGACGTTCGAAGGCTTGGTCAAAGACATCGACAGCATACTGGTCTTCTAAATCCAAGCCATTTTCAAGTAGGATGGGAAGGTCGCTCTTTTTGGCATTGTATCCAATCAAGGGGCGGTCTCCAACGAAGGCCTTGAATTCGCCAAGGACCTGCTCTAGTTGTGGAGCATTTTGGATCTTGTCCTGGGTTATACCAGTGAGGCCGTTAATAAAGCTTTTTAGAGGCTTATCGGTGTAGACGTAGGAGTCATAGTGATCGACTTCTTTACCGTCCGTATAACGCACGGCAGACACCTGGATGATCTGATAGGCACCTTCGTATTGGTTAAATTCGAGATCGAAGGCGATATAATCTTCTAATGTTTTCATGGAAAATCTCCTGTGGTAGAAAAGAAAAGGGACTGGTAGGATCCAGCCCCAGATTATCGACGGAAAACGCGTGCCCAGAAACCTTTGCTTTCTTGCTCTTGCACTTTTTCATTGGCTTGTTCGAGTTCAAGTTTCAAGGTATCGCGGTCGTTCATTGCTTGTAAAGTCAATTGTTGTTGTTGGTCCAATTGCTTGTCTTTTTCAGCAATTTGAACGTCTTTCACGCGCAACTGTTCATCTTTCTTAGCGAGTTGCTCGTCTTTGGCTTTGAGTTGCTCATAGAGACGGACGATTTCGGAATTTTTTTCATCCACCAAAATCTCCATCAATTCTCGCTGTTTCACATCATCGCTGACTGGCTCATCTTCAAAAATGGTTTTTTTGTAGATTTCTTCGAGCTTGATCAAGCCACTACGGGTTACAACGGTAACCCCTTTTTCGTTTTTTTGTGTATCTTCTGGAGCCAGCGCCTTGACACGGTTATTGACCGCCTGGCGGCTGACTCCTAAAATTTCAGCAATTTCGCTGACAGTTTTTTCAATCGCCATAACTTCCTCTAATATCTTTTTCTATGAAATACTCTATTAGATAGTAACATAAGTAGGCTAAGCTGTCAAATGAAGCAAAGAGAGGACAAGCCTTGAGACCACGATTAGTGGGCCTCTGTCATTTCAGGAAGATGAAGGCTTGATTGTGCTAAGTCAATGGTCAGTTGGTAATCGGTTTGATCGCGCACAGTGATTTCAAAGTCCGTTGTGTAAAGGACCAGGCGAAGGGTCGCTCCTTTTTCGAGCTTGTAGATGGTTGGTTGAAGATCAAAGTCAAATTCCATCCACTCGCCTGGCGTCACGGGCTCAACCTCTAAGAGATTATGACGATTTTGGAGGTTGAGATAACCTTTAGAAATTACTCGTTGGCCAGCTTCTTTGAAAGGCAACTCGGTCAAATTGTCTAGCATATGGTAGCGGCCGTTATCCAGCGTACGGACCGACAAGACAGCAGGATAGGGTTGGAGGTATTTCTTTCTTCCAAGCTCTAAGAGTTGTGCTGAAAGCAGGCCTTTATTGGTGCTGGAGTGAAGTCGCAGGTGAAGGCGAGCTTTCCCATTGAGGTGTAGGTCTTTTTCGATTGGAAGATCAATGGTCACCTGTTGCGCCTTATCCTGGTAAAGGTCCGTTAAGAAGGTTGGATAAGCCTTGCCATAGCGCTCGTAATCTTTTGTCTCGTAGCGGTTTTGGATGACTTTTTCGTCGTCTCCCAGGGAGAAGGTCCGCTGATTTGTTTGGTTGCCAAAATCATCCAAGGAAGTCCAACTTTGTTCTCCTGTATTGTCCTGCCAGATGACAGTAGGCAATTCATAGTTTGAATTGTAGCCCAGCAATTTTTTAGAGAGGAGGGTGTTCATGCTTTCGCGGAAGTCAATGGATTGCCAGTTGTTGAGGTAGACATGGGCACCATTGTGGTAGAAGAGGTGTTTCTTGATGTTTGCTGGAAGAGCCTGGAACATATTAAAGACGTGAAGGGGTTTGACGTTCCAGTCTTGGGAACCATGAGTGAAGACCACCTCAGCCTTCACCTGATCAGCATGTAAGAGATAATTGCGGTCGTGCCAGAATTGGTTGTAGTCTCCAGAAGCGCGGTCCAGCTCTTTTTTCACGATGTCTAGATCGGCTTGGTGGGCCGCATTATGGTGCAAATAGTCTCCACCTAGAAGGTTGCGCGAGTAGGTCAATTCGGCAAGGGAATCAAAGTCTTCACCTGGATAGCCTCCAGGACTTGTCACGAGGCCGTTTTCGCGGTAGTAGTTGTACCAAGAAGAGATTCCAGCCTCTGCAATGATGACTTCTAGGCCATCCACACCTGTGGTCGCAAGACCGTTAGACATGGTTCCAAGGTAGGAGATCCCAGTCGTTGCGACCTTTCCATTAGACCAATCAGCTTTGACCTGGCGCTGGCGTGTATGATCTGTAAAGGCTCGGCAACGGCCATTGAGCCAGTCGATGACATTCTTGTAGGCCTCGATTTGTTGGTAATTTCCATTGGTCATCAGCCCTTGCGAATCTTTTGTTCCAACTCCAGATACGTAGAGATTGGCGTAGCCGCGTGGCAGCAGGTAGTCATTGAGGGTATAGCTGGAGTTGATATGGGTGAGGGTTTCTTCAGCTTCATCGACTAGTTCAGCTTGACCAAGAGGGTCCACCAATTCTAATTGAGGTGTTTCTACTTGAATGGTATGAGGTTCTTTGACCTCGAGGTCGACATTCATATTGTAGAGGGCCTTATCGCAGGCCTTATCGTTGGTTCCTTGGTGATAAGGACTTGCGGTCATTACAGCTGGAATCTTGCCTTCATAACGAGGACGGATGATGCTGACCTTGACCAAGTCTGGCAGGCCATCCTTGTCGGTATCGACCCGGCTTTCGACATAAACGACCTCACGGATAGCATCATGGCTCGTAAAGGTTGCGAGGCTCTTGCCGTTAAAATAGTGATACTGGTTATCTTCAGGAATCAAGCCATCGCTGACCAACTGATCGATGAGTAAATTTCCTTTTACTGTTCGAGTATTGAGAAGGTGATAGAGGTTTTCTACCAAGTTTCCATACTCAATCGGAAATTGGACTTCTTTCAAGAAGCTATCCGTATCTTCAAAATCAATAAAATAGCGGAAACCGAGTAATTGGAGGGCTACTGTGTAAAAAATGTTCGGAGACCATTCGCAGTCAGATTGGATATACGTTAAAAAGTCTGTTTTAGAATCCACCACTAGGTTAGAGAGGGGATAATCTGTATCTTTATAGGTGAAGTAAACCTTGCGGACAAACCATTCAAACAGTTCTTTTTTTCTGGGAGGTGGGTGGGAAGGTCAAACCCAATTTCTTTTTAGTTCCTTAAGAATGTCTTTTTTTGGTCAACAGATAGATAGCTATATTGATTGTATTTCATAGACTGCTCCTTTTATCAGTTTCTTTTTTCTTTACTTCTTATATTATACTTGATAAAATAGTATTTGTCTAAAGACCTTTCGTCTATAAGGAGAAGGAATATTGAAAAAAATATCTTTTGAACAAGTTGCAAGAAGACGGACCTTATTGTTTGGGGTTCTTGCCGTCATTTTTGGGATTCTCATTTTTCGAAACGGCGTTGGTTTCACCAAATTTTCCTTGGATCTATTAGCCATTTACTTTTTAGTTGATGGACTAGGAAGCTTTCTTCTTCGCTTTTTGTTACGTAGCAAGTCTATTTCCTATAGCCACTCTATTTGGTTTATTTTTCTTTCACTTGCGTTGATCTGGTTGAATCGACTGAGTAGTCTGCCCGTAAACTTAGTTGTGATTTGTTTAGGGGGCATATCAGTTGGGGAGTGCCATTGTCTATGGGATCACATTTTGGCTTTATAAGGCCAATCGGGTAAAAGGAGGCTGGCTCTATTTATGGGATGCGCTTTTAAACGGTGGGCTTGGTCTAGCAACTGTCTTGGAACCTGGTTCAGATGGGCACTTCCAATTTATCCTCTTGGGGGCTTATCTGGTCTTGTTGGGGATTTCTAATATTCGAGATGGTATTTTATTTGACAAAGACCAACAAGGCCAAGAGTTAAAACGTCGCTTTCGTATTAGCCTACCGGTTATCTTTTGCGACCTTTTATCCCTGCTAAGGAGTTAAAACGGTTTAACCAGTTTCTTCAAAAAGGGAGCTCGGCGGGACACACAGGCCCTTATCGATTGGTGAAAAAAGAAGAAGAGGCAAGGGAATTAGAAATTTTGGTTCATACTTCTGACAGCAACTTATTTGGAGCGATTGGGCATGTAGATATTTGTTATCAGGGGAAGGTCATTTCTTACGGAAGTTACGATCCCTTTTCAGAGCGTCTATTTGGGACGATTGGGGATGGCGTACTGTTTAAAGTGGATAAGGAACCATACATCGAACTATGTAAAAAAGAGAGTCAAAAGACGCTGTTTGGCTACAGCCTATCCCTTACCGAAGAAGAGAATCAGGCAGTAGAGAAGCGTCTAGCTGAAATTGATCAGTTGTTAGAACCTTGGGATCCACCTAGGAGGTTACTGGAAGACGGTCAGCCGACCTACGCTTACAAATTGAAATATGATTTAGGGGCTGAGCTATATAAATTTACTTCTTCGCGTTTTAAATCTTACTTTGTTCTGTCTACTAATTGCTGCCTGTTAGCAGATTCCATTGTGGGACAGGCAGGAACGGCTGTATTAGATGTGCGTGGAGTGATTGCACCAGGGACCTATCAGGATTACTTAGAATACGAATTTGAAGCTCCAAACGGGCGGGTCCATACACGAACAGTATACTAAAAAAAGAAAGACAGATTTTTATTTTTGAAAAATCTGTCTTTTTGCACTAAGATTTCTTGTAAAAAAAGCCAGAAAATCTTTTACAATAAAAAGTGCTTGGAGGAAAGTATGACAGCAAATCAGATCGTAAGAGTGATCCCAGTCTTGAAAGTGAATAACCGAAATGTCAATCAACGCTTTTATGAAGAGACATTGGGAATGAAAGTATTAGTGGAAGAAGGAGCTCTCCTATCTTTAGGAGATGCCTCAAAAGTTGAGAAAATTGTCTTAGAAGAGTCACCGAGTATGCGTTCGCGTAAGGTCGAAGGTCCAAAGAAATTGGGTCGCATCGTGGTGAAAGTGGCACAAGCTCAAGAAATTGATTATTTATTAGCACGCCAGCCAGAAATAAGCGCCCTTTACCAAGGAGCTAATGGTCGCGCCTTTGAAGTTGTGTCTCCTCAAGGAGATACCATTTTTGTGCATGCTGAAGAAAATCTTGAAAGCCTAGAACCGTTGGAGAAAGCGCCTCTTGTTGAACTTCCAGAAGATTTCAAAGGTTTGACCAGCTTTGATGTGGACTTTCTTGAGGTCAATGTGGCCGATCTTGCTGAGGCTGAGAAGTTCTATAGTAGCTTGCCAGCTTTGGCCCACTTTATCCATTTACAAGAAGCCCAAGGAGAAGATCTCCAAGTGGAGAACAAGGTGACTTGGGATTTGAGTATGATTAAGGTCGAATTGGCTCCTTTTGATGTGGAAGTTCTGAAAGAAAGCTTAGGAGAAGCTGTCGATTTTGTTCACCGTAAGGGAACTTTCTTGATTGCCAAGGATCCAAGCCAGATCGAACTCTGGTTTGAAGCCAATCAAGATCAGGTCCATATTTCTTATGAAGAATAAGAATGGAGTGATGAGCGTGAAGGCAATCATCGAAAAAATTACCGAACAAATCCAAGAAGGCATCTATCCAGGTGCCTCTCTTGCGCTTTACCGCAATGGTCAGTGGAGTGAGCACTATTTGGGACTAGCGGACCCTGAAAAAGGAGAACCAGTAGAGGCTGACCTGGTCTATGATTTGGCCAGTGTCAGTAAGGTCGTCGGAGTCGCTACCATCTGTGCCTTTTTGTATGCGAAAGGGGAGCTTTCGCTCGATCGCCCCTTTAAAGAGCTTTACCCGCCTTTTGCTCATGAGAAGACGACCATCCGGGAACTCTTGACCCATACTTCTGGTCTCGATCCTTTTATCCCCAACCGGGATCAATTGGATGCGAGACAGTTGAAAACAGCCCTTGAAAATTTGCAGTTGAAAGAAGACAAGAGTTTTCATTACACCGATGTAAATTTTCTTTTGCTGGGCTTTTGGTTAGAAGACAGGTTTCGCCAGCCCTTGGATCGTTTATTTGAAGAGCTGATTTTTACACCTTGGAAGATGACGGAAACACGGTTTGGACCGGTCGAAAAGGCGGTGCCAACGGTCCGTGGAGTGGCTTCTGGAAGTGTCCATGATCCAAAAGCGAGAGTATTGGGTCGTCATGCGGGAAGTGCTGGACTTTTTTCAATTGTTGCTGATCTAGAGCGCTTCTTAGAGCATTATCTGAAGGATGATTTTGCGCGTGACTTGTCTCAGAATTTTGCGCGTGAAGAGGGCAAGACCCGCGCTCTTGGATGGAATCTAGAGGGGGACTGGTTGGATCATACGGGCTATACAGGAACCTTCATCATGTATAATCGCAAGAGCCAGGAAGCTGTGATCTTTTTGTCCAACCGGACCTATGAGAAGGACGAACGGGCCCAATGGATCTTGGACCGCAATTCCTTGATGGACCTGATCAAACAAGAATGTGAAAAATAGAAATGGAAGGCTAGGATGATGGATCCTAGCCTTTTGCTATCTGTCAGATAGAACTCAACTCCGTCTTAGGTTGGATTTCCTTCAAAAGCATCGCTTTTTTGGCTGATTTATATTAAAATAGTAATGACCTTAATAGAGCGAGATGAATATGAACAAAGAGATAGGCGTCGGAAGGGCGCATAGTAAAATTATCTTAATTGGAGAGCATGCGGTAGTTTATGGTTATCCGGCTATTGCTTTGCCTCTCCATCATATCGAAGTGACCTGCCAGATCATTCCGTCAGATGGTCCATGGATTTTGTTTGAAGATGACACTTTGTCCATGGCAGTTTTTGCGTCTCTTGAGCACCTCGGGATTAAAGAGGCCCGGATTCGCTGCCGGATTCAGTCCATGGTACCGGAAAAACGGGGGATGGGATCGTCTGCGGCGGTGAGTATCGCAGCCATTCGTGCAGTTTTTGACTATTATCAAGAGGAGCTGGATGATGAGACCTTAGAAATTCTGGTCAATCGAGCAGAAACCATTGCCCATATGAATCCAAGTGGGCTCGATGCCAAGACTTGTTTGAGCGATCAAGCCATTAAATTTATCCGAAATGTCGGCTTTTACCCGCTGGAGCTGGGTATAAAAGCGAGCTTGGTGATTGCGGATACGGGAATTCACGGCAATACCCGTGAGGCGATCCAAAAGGTTGAAGCCAAAGGGCAGGAAGTTTTGTCCCATTTCCATGAGATTGGTCAGTTGACCCAGCAGGTGGAAGAGGCTCTGAAAATGAATGATCTAACGAGCCTAGGACAGGCTCTGACTACTTGTCATGACCACTTGAGAGCCGTCGGTGTCAGCTGTGTTGAAGCAGACCATTTGGTCGCTGTTGCCCTTGAAAATGGAGCCTTAGGCGCTAAAATGAGCGGAGGCGGTCTTGGTGGTTGTGTGATTGCCCTCGTCAAGGATTCTCGTGAAGCAGCAACCATTGCCCATGCATTAGAAAAAGAAGGAGCGCACCATACATGGATCGAAACCTGTAAAGGCTAAGTCCTATGCCAATATCGCGATTATCAAATACTGGGGAAAAGAAGATGCCAAACAGATGGTCCCTTCGACCAGTTCGATTTCGTTGACCTTAGAGAATATGTATACAGAGACGAGTCTCTCTCCCTTGCCAGCAGATGCGACTGCGCATGAATTTTACATCGATGGGGAATTCCAAAATCCAGCTGAGCAAGCCAAAATTGGAGCTGTGATTGATGGCTTGAAGCCAGTAAATGAAGCGGGATTTGTTCGGGTGGATACCAGCAACAACATGCCAACCGCAGCAGGCTTGTCCTCTAGCTCGAGCGGGCTCTCTGCTCTCGTCAAGGCTTGCAATCAGTACTATGATTTGGGCTTGAGCCAGGAGGAATTAGCTCAAAAGGCCAAGTTTGCTTCGGGTTCTTCTTCACGGTCTTTCTTTGGTCCCTTAGCAGCCTGGGACAAAGAAAGTGGAGAAATTTATAAGGTCAAGACAGACCTGAAATTAGCAATGATCATGTTGGTCCTCAATGACAAGCAAAGCCCGTTTCCAGCCGGGAAGGGATGAAACGCTGCATGGAGACTTCGACTAATTTCAAAGAATGGATCGAAGAGTCTCGGCAAGATTACAAGGACATGCTGGGCTATCTAGCCGGCAATGATTTTGAACAGGTCGGTCAGCTGACAGAGCGCAATGCCCTTGCTATGCATGCGACGACTAGAACAGCCACTCCAGCCTTTAGCTACTTGACAGAAGAAAGCCACAAAGCTATGGAATTTGTCCGTGAGCTTCGCGTTGCAGGCCATGCTTGTTACTTTACTATGGATGCAGGGCCAAACGTTAAGGTTCTCTGTTTAGAAGAAGACTTAGATCAGCTGGTGCCTTTATTTGATGCCCGCTATCGGACCATCGTATCTAAGACAAAGGATCCTCAAGATGAAGACTAAGTATCAGGTACAGACCGGAGGCAAGCTCTATCTAGCTGGAGAATACGCAGTGCTAACACCTGGTTATGGAGCTGTGATTCAGTTTATTCCCATTTATCTGTCAGCTACCATCCAAGAAGCAACAGCCTACCAGCTAGCCTCAGACCTTTTTGGTTACCAGGTGGATTTGACCCCAAATAAGGACTACGCCTTGATTCAAGAGACCATACAGCTCATGGAAGAGTGGCTGAAAGATCAGGGGATATCCCCTAAACCCTTTGATCTTCACCTTAGAGGGACGTTGGGCGAAGAGGGGAAAAAGTATGGGATTGGTTCCAGCGGAAGTGTGGTCTTGCTCGTGATCAAGGCCATGGCTGCTCTGTATGAACTAGACCTACATCCGGACCTGCTCTTTCGACTAGCAGCAGTGGTCTTGGTGCAAAGAGGGGACAATGGTTCCATGGGCGATTTGGCTTGTATTGCCTACGAGGACTTGATTTATTACCAATCCTTTGATCGGACTTGGTTGCATGAAGTTTTGAATTCTCAGCCCCTGTCACAAGTTTTAGACCTGGATTGGGACTACCAGATCTGCTCGATCCAGCCAGCAGTCGCTTATAATTTTCTGGTCGGTTGGACCAAGGAACCAGCGATTTCAAGTGATTTGATCCGCCAGGTCAAGGGAGCGATTAAGGAAGATTTTCTTCAGGAAAGCCAGAGCGCAGTGAAGAATCTTGAAAAAGGTCTCCGTGAAGGGAAACAAAGGGAAATTGAGGCCAGTATCAAACGTGCCGATAAGAACCTAAAGTCTTTGAACCCTTTGATCTATACCCCAGCTCTAAAGAGCTGCAAGAAGCGACAGAGGGCCTTTCTGTCTGTGCCAAATCCAGTGGTGCTGGAGGAGGCGACTGTGGAATCGCCCTTAGTTTTGACCCAGTTGAGACTCAGACCTTGATAGAGCGCTGGAAGGAAAAGAATATTGAAGTCATTTACCAAGAAAGGATGGGAGATTCGTGAGCGAAAATCGAAAAGACCAGCATATTCGCTATGCCTTGGAGCAAAGCTCCTCCTATAATAGCTTTGATGAGATCGAGCTGATTCACCGATCCCTCCCCCTTGTGGATCTAGCGGAGATTGATTTGACAACCCATTTCGCAGGGCGTGATTGGGAGGTTCCTTTTTATATCAATGCCATGACAGGCGGGAGTAAACGGGCCAAAGAGATCAATCAAAAGTTGGCAGCAGTAGCCGAAGCCTGTGGGATTCTCTTTGTGACTGGCTCTTACAGCGCAGCACTGAAGGATCCGAACGATCAATCGTATGCGGTCAAAAAAGACCATCCTCATCTTCTTTTAGCAACCAACATTGGCATCGATAAAGAGCCAGATTTGGGCTTGCGGACAGTGGAAGAGCTACACCCCCTCTTTCTTCAAGTCCATGTGAATCTGATGCAAGAGTTGCTCATGCCCGAAGGGGAGCGGATTTTCCACACTTGGAAAGACCATCTCAAGAGCTATGGGCAGGGCTTTCCTGTACCTGTAGTCCTGAAGGAAGTTGGCTTTGGTATGGATCCCAAAACAGTTCAGGCAGCGCTAGAGGCTGGGATTAAAACCGTTGATATTTCTGGACGTGGTGGTACTAGTTTTGCCTATATTGAGAATCGTCGTGGTGGCAATCGCGCTTATCTGGATGATTGGGGACAGTCAACTGCGCAGAGTCTCTTACAGTTACAGGATCAGATAGATCAGGTTGAGGTCTAGCAAGTGGGGGCATCCGTCATCCCCTTGATATGGTCAAGGCCTTGGTCCTTGGAGCACGTGGCGTAGGACTTTCCCGCGTTTTTCTTGAGATGGTAGAGACTAAGAGCATTGAAGAAGTGATCGTCCTTGTCCAAGGATGGAAAGAAGACCTCAGATTGCTCCTTTGTGCGCTCGGTTGTCAGAACCTGAAAGAGCTCCGTGAAGTCGACTATCTCCTCTATGGAAAATTGTGGCAAGCAAATCAACAGAGAAAATGAAAGAGAGTGGGACAGAAATCGGTAATTCGTTAGAATTCGATTTCGTCGTCCCACCTCCGCACAGTTGAGTAGGGCTGTAAAAGCTGATGAAATCAGCGTAGTAGAGCCCACTCAACCACTGCGTCTTGCTCGACAATCCAAAAATAATTGAGAGGCTAGGGCTTTTGTCCCAGCCTCTTCTTTTTTGAAAAAGTGTTTCCCTCAAAAATTCTGATAGTTTACGAATCGTTTACGGTTGCTGGAATCGCTTGCAAAATAGGCTTGTAAAAGAGTATACTAAATAAGGAAAAACATTTTTAAAAAGGAGTTTAGGATGAAGAAGCACTATTTTCGATCAGCTGTAGCAGCCTTGCTTCCGCTTTTGTTGATTGCTCAACCTGTTGAGGCTTGTACAGGGTTCATCATCGGGAAGAAACTGACTGCCGACGGTTCAACCTTGGTAGGGCGTACCGAAGATTTAGAGCCCAACCATAATAAAAATTTTGTGGTCAGAGAGCGTGTCTACAATAAAAAAGGAGCCATCTTTGAGGATGCTGCCAATGGTTTTCAATATCCCTTGCCAGAGATTAGCTATAAGTATACAGCGGTTCCAGATGTCACCCCTGATCAGGGAATTTTTGACGAAGCAGGATTCAACGAATATGGGGTTTCCATTTCTGCCACTGTATCTGCTTCAGCAAATGACAAGATCCAAAAGGTGGATCCCTATGTCAAGGATGGCCTCGCAGAATCGGGCTTGACAAGTATCGTTCTCCCTAGTGTGAAAACCGCAAGAGAAGGGGTCGAACTCATTGCTAAAATCGTCGAAGACAAAGGCGCTGCAGAAGGAAATATTGTGACCATTGCCGATAAAGAAGGCGTCTGGTATATGGAAATCCTATCTGGCCATCAATATGCGGCGATTCTCTTCCCAGAGGATCGATTTGCGGTCTTTCCAAATACCTTCTTCTTAGGGCATGTCGATCAATCGGATACCGAACGCACGATCGCCTCAAAAGATCTTGAAAAAGTCGCCAAAGAAGCCAATAGCTATAAGGAAGTGGACGGAAAATTCCACGTTTCTCAATCCTATAATCCGCCTTTGCAAGAAGCAGATCGCTCTCGGGTTTGGTCGGGAATCAAATCGCTAGACCCAAGCTCTCCTGTTAAATATGATGATGCGTCCTTTGACCTTCTTCATACAACCGATCGAAAATTAACCCTCCGCGATGCCATGAATCTGCAACGTAATCGTTTGGAAGGAACCAAATATAAACCACAGGATCAAATGGAGTTGGATGGAAAAGGCATTCCGAAAAAAGGAGAGTTTGATGCGGTTTATAAATACCCTATTTCCAATCCAAATGTCATGGAGGCCCATATTTTCCAACTGAAAGATGATGTCCCAGCGAGTGCAGGTGGAGGCACCATGTGGCTGTCGATGGGTAGTCCACGAAATGCTCCATACCTACCCTACTATGGCAATATTCTCAACACCTATCAAGCCTACCAAGAATTAGGGGATCATTACAATGATCGCTCTTGGTATTGGACCATTTCAAGAATCAATGACCTTGTGGCCAAGTATCCAGATTTATTCGAAGATGGGGCGATTCGTACTGAAATGGAACGATTGGAGTCTCAGTGGATGGTCGAACAAGATCTGAGTGATCAGGAACAAATCGCCCTTGCTTCTCAGCCTGAAGAAGCTAGTAAGAAGGCAACAGAGGAAAGCTTGGCGAGAGCTGAGAAAACCTTCGAACGCTTGCAAGAAATCAGAAAAGAAGCAGAACAAAAGGTAGCAGATGAACACGGAAAAAGTGCCCTGCAGGATCTAGATGACGAAGAAGATGCTGCTTATGAAGAAAAGATTGATCTCGTTGAATTTGACTATGATTACATTCTAGCAGCAGGCTTATTCGGGGCAACCCTTCTAGCGATTGTGATCTACCTGATTCGCTCAAAGAAACAAAAGGGAGGAAAACAAGATGACTAAAATTCAAAGAGCCTCTATCTATCTTTTTCTACTGTTTGCAGGAATTGGCTTGGAGTTTGAACTCGGTCATCTTTCTCAACAAGAATTTAGCCAGTCTGCAGGCAGAGACTTGGTCTTAAACTTGTCTGTCTTAGCTGCTATTATTATTCCGCTCTATCTTTTTTCAAAACGATTGGGCAAGCAGTTGTCCGTACCAACCTACATCCTATGGATTGCCATGTTTGGAGGAGCCTTCGTAGCAGGCTGGTTGAGCTTTTCAGGCAATAGCTTGATTGATATTATGAATAGCCATGTGATCAAGGATGCCACTGTCTTTAACAAGTGGACGGATGCTTTGACAGCTCCATTTTCAGAAGAATTCTTTAAGGCCCTGGTTGCCTTTTGGGTAGTCTTGATGGTTGGCAAAAAAGATCTGAAATCGATTCTAATTGCCGGCTTGGGCTCTGGCTTTGGTTTTCAGATCATTGAGGATTTAGGGTACGTTGCCCGCCAAACAAACCAGCCAATTAGCCGCTGTCACTGAGGCCATTAACCGTATCTCTGGTGGATTAGCTTCGCATGCCCTCTATACAGCTGTTGTATCAGTTGGTGTCTTCCTCTTGTTGTCTCAAGTGACCCAGCAAAAGGAAAAACTCTTTGGGCTCTGGTGTGTTCTTTCAACAGTAGCCAATCACTTCTTATGGAACTCTCCGTTTTATGAAACAGACCATCGGATTAATCTTCTCGTCGGACTGCTCTTTGCCGTCCAAGTAGGGACCTTTATCGAAGTGGTGCTCTATACCAAGAAACATCCCGAGTTGCCATTTTTAAAACAATAAGAAAATTTTTTCAAACACAAAAGAACTAAGACGTGGGTCTTAGTTCTTTTATTTTCTCAATTCTTGTAAGAGTGTTTGTGCCTTTTCTAAGTTAAAGGGTTTATTCTCAAGGAGTTGGGTGACCAATCGGGGAACTTCCTCTTCTTTAGCTCCTGCTAGAAGGGCTAGGGAGCGTGCTTGGAGTTTCATATGTCCTGCTTGAATCCCTGTGGTGACAAGGGCTTTGAGGGCCGCGAAATTCTGCGCCAAACCGAGCGAAGCAATGATACCAGCTAATTCAATAGCAGAAGGCTCTCCTAGCAAACGGTGGCTGACTTGAACCGTTGGATTGAGGCCAATCGAGCCTCCTTTTGTCGCAACCGGCATTGGCAGGGTGATCTCTCCATAGAGTTTTTTCTCTTTCGGCTGACTTGTCCAGTGACTCAAGCCTTTGTAAGAACCACTTTGTGCAGCATAGGCATGGGCTCCTGCTTCGATGGCCCGCCAGTCATTGCCTGTTGCAAGGACTAGGGCATCAATCCCGTTAAAAATTCCCTTGTTATGAGTGGCCGCACGGTAAGGATCCACTTGAGCCAGTTGGCTAGCTTGCTCCATCCGGTGGGCAAGCTCAATGGCTTCCTCAGGATTTCGACTCAGTACTTTAAAATCGATGGCACACCGTGCACTCACCAAAGAGCGAGTAGCCAAGTTGGATAAAATTGCCATCAAGGCCTGACCACCAGAGAGTTTCTGGATGCGATCGGTCAGAGCTTCCAGCATCGTGTTGAGCATATTGGCCCCCATGGCTTCTTTGGGATCGACAGCCAAGTAGACAATAAGAAAGTCCCCCTTGTTTTCGACCCAAAGATCTCTCGCTCCACCTCCACGCTTAACGATAGAAGGATAGGCTTCATTAGCGAGCTGAAGAAGGGTTTCCTTGTCCTCTAGGATGCGCTTGCTAGCAACTTCTACGTCTTCAACATCCGTCAGAGCAATCTCACCAATCATTTGGCGCTGGTGTACCTGGGTGGTGAAGCCGCCCGAACGTTGGATGAGCTTGGCTGCAAAGCTGGCAGCCGCGACCACGGAAGGCTCTTCTGTGACCATGGGAAGGACATAGTCACGACCATTGATCAGAAAATAAGGAGCAAGGCTAAAAGGCAAGTCAAAAGTCGACAAGACATTTTCCGTCAATTGATCTGCAATAGAAAGGGGAAGTCCCTTTTGTTCTTTTAAGATCTGTGCTTCATCCCAAGTTAAGAGGCCTTCCTTCAGTAAGGCCTCTATGCGTTCTGTGGGAGAAAGTTTTGCAAAAACCTGGTAATCGTGCCATTATTTTTTTCTACTTTCTGGTAAGTGCGTTGGTGTTCCTTGATCTCTGTCAAAGCAAAAGTTTGATGCGTAGCAGGCTCAAACACTTGATTGCCACTAGGATCTAGATCTACTTCCTCATAAAAAGAGTCGTTCGTAGTCAGCAACACTAAGAACCGTACGTTGGTCCAGTTTTTTTCCATGCGTTTGTGATCTAAGAGTTGCTCAAAACCGGGAACGAGATTGGCACTAAAGATCTCAGAAACCGCTCCACTTCCATAGCTAAAGAGGGCGATTCGGTCCCCAGCTTTGAGTTGGGGTTGATTTTTCCAGTAGTGACAGCAAGCCTAGGAAAAGAGATCCAGTGTAGATATTTCCCACGCGTTGGCTGTATAGAATCGATTGATCAAAGTTGTATTGTAATTGATCTTTTTTTCTCTTCTGACACTGACTTATCCAGGATTTTTTTCAAGCCCTTGAGAGCTAATTTCGGATAAGGCAAGTGGAAGCAGACAGCCCCAAAGTCTGTTAAGACAAGGCCAGTTCGTTTCTGGTATTCCGCCCAGGTTGTTTTCAGAGAATCTAGATATTGTTGCGTTGAATAAATCCCATTCACGAAGGGAGTTGTCGCATAATTTGGACGCCAAAAATCCATGACATCACGTGTTTGGGCAACATTGTCATCGTTAAAAGATAGAATACGAGGATTGTGGCTGATTAGCATGGCAACCGCTCCAGCCCCCTGTGTTGGTTCTCCAGGAGTTCCAATTCCGTATTTAGCAATGTCACTGGCAATGACCAAAACCTTACTCTGTGGGAATTTTTCAACATGGAGTTTAGCATAATCCAAGGCAGCAGTCGCAGCATAACAGGCTTCTTTCATCTCAAAAGAGCGAGCGAAAGGCTGGATGTCTAGTAAGCCATGGACAAAAACAGCAGCAGCCTTACTCTGGTCAATTCCAGATTCTGTCGCAAGAATCACCATGTCGATCGCTTCTTTGTCTTCGTCTGTTAAAATATCATCTGCTGCAGTAGCAGCCAATGTGACGATGTCTTCTGTGATCGGCGCAACACTTTGTTCTTTTAAGAGAAGACCCTTGCTTAGTTTTTCGGGATCGGTATCACGAGCAGTAGCCAAATCTTCTAAACGCAAGACATAAGGACTCGTCGCAAAACCAATCTTATCAATCCCAATTGTCATTCTTAACCTCTTTTTTATTTGATATCTACTAGTATATTTCGTTACTATTCTACCATATTTAAGAGCAAAATTCCCTTGAAAAAGCTAGATCCTATTGGAAATCATTCTTAGGACCGAATTTGAATCGTTGCTGGTTAGAAATTAATGTGGAAGGTCAAAATAGAGAATAATAAAGAAAAAGACTCAACTTTTGTTTACTAAAAGGAATGGGTGAATGATAGAGTAGATGATTTTAAAAGGTCCTAATTTTAGGTAATTCCGAGAATACATTTGAAATAAAAAAAGAATGCTGATAAATCAACATTCTTTTTTTAAGTATTATTTGCAAAAAAACAAGATATTTTGTCTGTTTAGCTACCAAAAAGATACCATATCTGCTTATTTTTTCTTACAATTTTTTTGATGTGCTTTTAATTTCTTCATCGCCCAATCATAATGACTTGAAGTAGTGCTTACAAAATACGAACCAAGTACACTTCCTCCTACCCACTTATAGACATCTTTTGAAAACAATTCTTCGTTTGTAAATCTCTCAGCTAATTCTAAAAATATCTTTATGGGATTTATGAAACATTTCTTTACAATATTTGTACAAATTTTATAGGTTTCATCTAATAGAAACTTATAACTTGGGATTTGTTTACTTACAGTACGCCTCTATTTTATCCTCATATTTTTTCAAAAGTTCCCGTGAATATATTTTTTCATTTTTTGAATCTCTAACTTCTTTCCAAAGGATAGCTGCAGCTTTTAACTTGTTAGAATAGTATTCGCTAAATTCATCTGTACAAAAATCTTTTTAAAAAAATTGGTTCCATTGGCAAACTGAATTATCATATTTGGCATAGTCTGATTCTCCATGGTATATTTTAATCATATCTTGGATTGTAAATTTTATATCGTTATCCCTTTTTACTTTTCGCCAAGCTGTTGCCATATCAGCATTAAATTTAAACGAATTAACGCCTATTACCTCTGAAAAATAATCTCGAAATTTTTGGTTAAAAGCAAATCCGCATTCAAGTAACGGTGTATCTAATGTTATAACTTCGGATTGATTTTTGTTCCCTTTGCTCAAAAATTTTTCTATCCTATTTCCCTTAAAATATTGTTCTATAATATGATTCAGCTCCTGTTTTGTACATCTATACTCCAATCCAAGAGATTTACAAATTTGTGAAAGTTCATCTCGATACCAGTAGTATCTGTTAAATTCTTCAAATGATTTTATATCTCGAAAATCAGGTCTATTCTCTTTCAAATGCTTACCTCTACAAGTTCTAATTTTACTATTTCTTTTTCTTTGGGTTAGGTGTTGGTAGCTCATCATACATTGAATTGTTTATTAAGAAGTCCTGTAAAAGACTAATAATTTGGTTTTTATCTGCTTCTGTCAATTCATACTCTCTCAATAAACTAACAATTTCTTCTAGTCCGTCATCACGTCCTTTTAAAATCTCAAAAGACGTACCAAAGATTTCAGCTAATTTTTCTACTGTTTCATCTTTCGGATTTCTCCCTCCATTTTCCCACCTAGCGTATTGGGCTTGAGCTACACCTAACTTTTCAGCAACTTCTAATTGAGTAAGTCCTGCATCTAGTCGGGCTTTTTTTATATTGTCTTTTAACATTTTAAAATTCCTTTCGTTTTTCTATTGACTTATAACCAAAATGGTTGTGTTATACTTATATAACCAAAATGGTTATATAAAAACAAAGCATACAAAATAGGTAATACTAGTTAGCTTATGAATATGCAAAAACACCCCAGAAAGCTCTGCAAAGCGTTCTGAGGCTTTCGTTTAAAACCAATACAATTATACCAAAATGGTAATAAAAAGTCCATAAAAAGCGAGATATGGCTAGATTGAGGATATTATGACATCAACACAATTGGCATTTCAAAACAACAAAATTAACAATACTCATTCTTTTTATTCGCCTAGTTTAGAAGAATATATTCAAGTAAATGATGATGTATTTAACGATATTCGAGACGAAGAAATTGAACTTCGAGCACTTGAACTGCTCTCGAGTTTTCTAGACAAGTATTTTGGGTAGTTTAAAAACTAATAAATTAGAGATTGGGAGACAAGTGCAAGGGCGCGGGCCGAAGGCAGAGCGCCCGAAGCTCGAAGTTCTCCCAATCTCTAACATAAAAGCTGGCGTTTCTAACAGCCAGCAATCAGATACACTTAAGGCAACGCCCTAAGTAACGAGTCATTGGCAAAAATCAATAGTAGCAACGAATTACGCAGATTTTAAGCATAGAAAGGAGGCGTTACATTGAAAAATACCATTCAATCTCTACGAGAATATCAAAGTCAAGTAGATTTATCAAAACTAGAAAAATCTATTTATATCAGCATTGACAGATTAACAGTAATCTTTGATAGTGAGAACCAATCACTTAGACGAATATTTCGTGAATTACGAAAAATCACTCGATAATATAATTCAAGAATTTAGTATTCAAGAAAAATCTAAGAGAAGACTATTTTACTCTTTATAAAAACGATAAACGAAGATAGTATAAATCTAATTTTCTTTCAACTATCGGATTATGGTGGTTATCAAGTTATACGCCTAGACTTCAACCCAAACTCACTAAAAGAATTTGAGGGGTTACAAGTGTGGAGGCAGATTATGAATTACGCTCGATTAAATCGATTAGAAATTAGACTGTCACGATTAGATCTTGCTTTTGATATCTTTAATAGGCCAGAAATAGTTTTTTTACAACATATCAAAGGAGGGGTTAGTCATAAAATATTCTACGGTAGAGGGGGAAATATAGAAAGCAAATACTGGGGTGCAAGTGGTAGCAATGTTCAAGTACGTTTATACGATAAGAATATAGAGGTATTAAGTCACAAAAGAGCTGATAAATTAAATATAGAAAGCAAACCCTTTTGGTGGCGGTTAGAGTTCCAACTTCGAACAAAGGCTATAAACGAGGAAACAATTTCAGAGATTTCTAAACGATTGGAGAATTTTAGCTTTTTTAGTCTTTCAAGTGTTCCAGATGATAGCAAAGCATTTGCTTATATCTTTCTCCATGAACCTGCACTCTTACCCGAATTATTCCCCTATCTAAAACCTAACACTATAAGAGTTAAAAAGACTAGGCTTAGAAAACATTTAAAAGCATTTGATAGTAGCTCATTCTCTTTAGAGCTACAAGATGCACTTAAAGAACAAACCCCACGATTAAATAATGAACTCAAACAATTAATAGGAGAATTCCTAGAACTTACTAGTAAAGGAGAAATTGACTTATGAACGATAAATTAACTATGACAGTACAAGAAATTATGGACTTAGGTTTTTCAAAGTGGACTGCTTATAATATTTTACGGCAAGCAAAACATATTATGGTCGAGCGTGGTTTCGATTTCTATAACAATAAAGGGCTTGGGACTGTTCCCGTATCAGTTGTGGCAGAAATACTTGGATTGGAGGAACTCCATGTCAAAAACTAGATATACCGGTGTTACGAAAGATGATAAAACTGGGAAATATACTTATTATTTTAAAGCTGGAGTTGACCTAGCTACTGGTAAACCTTATCAAGAACGCAGACGTGGTTTTGAAACCGCAAAAGAAGCATTTGAAGCACGTACAAGGGCATTGAACAAGGTGCAACAAAAAGGAGGAATTAAGCATACTCAATGGACTTTTAAGCAGTTTATGGAAGAAGTTTTTATGCCAAATTATTATGCTACAACAAGTCCAGATCTCGAGCACAGACGTCAAGTTATTTTCGATGAATTTATTCAATACTTTGGTAAGAAAAAACCTAGAGATATTACAACTTATGATGTAATAAATTATAGAAACAGTTTATTAGATAGATATTCAAATTCATATGCAAGAAACAAAATGACATTGCTTAATCAAGTTTTGAAAACTGCAAAAAAATATGGGTTGATTTTTCATGAAATTCCCACAAAGAATATCAGTCCTATTCCAATCGTAAAAAAACATATAGATTTTTGGACAAAAGACGAGTTCCAAAAAGTAATACAATCACTTGATAAAAAGAGCTACTTTGAGCACTTTGTTTATACACTTTTTTGGCTTTATTATTTTACGGGAATGCGTGTAAATGAGGCGACTGCTCTTTATTGGGAAGATGTAGACTTTGAAAAGAAAACTCTTGCAATCAATCATAACTTACAGTACATCAACCGTAATAATTGGGTTCGGCGTAACAAACTAAAAACGGAAAGCTCCAGACGAACCATTGGCCTTGATGATAATACTCTAAACGTACTTAAAGAATGGAAAGAACGACAAGCAAAAGTTGACAAGATACCATTCATTCTATCACTTGACGGAAATCCATATCGTAAACGCAGTATTAGAGACCAGATTATAAAATACTCTAAACGTGCAGGTGTTAAATACATTCAACCAAAAGGTTTGAGACACTCCCATGCTTCATTACTCATTAATGAATATAACGTAAATGCTCTATATATTCAAAGACGATTGGGTCATTCTGATGTCAAAACTACACTTAGTATTTATAGCCATTTATACCCAAATGCCGATTCTGAATTAACAGATAAACTCAATCTCATATCAAGTAATTTTATAGAATAATTCTCTTTGGCTACCAAATTAGCTACCAAAACATAGAAAGATACCTCAAAAGCCTTATTTAAAAGGGCTTTTTTTCTTATTTTCCCACTATTTCTAATAGGGGGTCCTTGAAAATTCAATTATCTGTGTCTTTGATGATATTTTAAGGAGGGAAAAGCATCAAATCAGTTTTCTATTCACCAGTTTCTATACAGCTCCTACTTAATAGTTAGAGATCTTTTTAGTTCCTAGTGATTTGCTTGGAGCATTCGCGTATGTATTTTATAAGTCTACAGACAATCATAAAAAGAAAAGCAATCAATGCTAGTTTACATTAGCTGCTTTTCTTTTCTGATAACGTTGATAAGAATGATACAGTTTCAAGACGACAGAGCCACTAGCCATCCCGATGGAAATCACCAAGGCCAGAATAACCACCAGGGTCACGCTGGTCACTGCCTGGCGATATTGGCCACTGACAAAAAAGGAAGTCGTCCGATAGGAAATATATCCAGGAACTAAGGGGGCGAGAATGGATAACATAAAGACCACAACAGGAGTCTTGAGAACGATACTTAAAATCTGACTGATACAGGATCCTACAATAGCGGCGATAAAGGTTGCTACGATGACATTGGTAGGCCCTTTTAGTACATAGTAAAGCAACCAAATGCTCATGCCTAGGATTCCTCCAGGGATTAGCATGGAGCGTTGCACATTGAGGACGATTAAAAAGGTAATGATGGCAATCAAACTGGCCACCGCTTGGATTAAAAATTCAGTTAGGTTCATCATTTTATTTCATAAGGACTAGGGCGACCGTAGTTCCGGCACCAAGTGCAAGTGTGATAAGGAGGGTCTCAAAAAGTTTACTCATCCCTGAGTTGAGGTGGTTGTTCATAAGATCCCGTACAGCATTGGTCATGGCAATTCCAGGAACGAAGGGCATGACACAGCCAGCGATAATGAGATCCGTATTGGAAGGAAAACCACTATATTTGGCCCAGATATGGGCTAAAAATCCAAAGATAAAGGCGGCCGCAAAGGCTGTTGCAAAAGGAATACGAACGTATTTCTCAACGACAAGTGAAAAAGAAAAGGCAAAAACAGTTGCGATGACTGCCCCAATCGCGTCGTAGACATTTCCTCCAAACATGATGGAGAAGAAAGGCGCACTGAGAGTCGCCGCAATGGTCAACTGGAGATTGGTATAAGGAACGCGCTTATTTTTTAACTCTCTCAAGGCCTGGTAGGCTTGAGAGAGATCCATCTCTCCAGAGACCAGTTGACGAGAGATCTGGTTAACATCACAGACCTTTTCAATATTGTAATTGGTCCGTAAGATCCGTTTCATACGCGTGATATTGGCATTCTCGATTGAAAAGAAAATAGCGACCGGCATCGCTAAAGCATTGCAATCGTCGATTCCCTGTGAATGGGCAATCCGGATCATCGTATCTTCGACTCGGTGGATCTCAGAACCGCTTTCTAACAGGAGAGTTCCAGCTAACATCAGAACGTCGATCACTTGGTTGATCTGTTTTGACTCTTCCATAATTTCCTTCTTACTAAATAATCTGTTTCTATTATAGCAAAAAAAGGACGAGAGACAGAACTAAAATCTGACAATTCTAGTTTGTTTCTTATCCTTTCTGAATTCGTTTAGAATAGCTATTGTTTAGTCTTATCATTCGTTAACTCGTGTGGTGATGTTGCACGGTCATATCCTGGACGAGAAGGGTTGCTAAAAAGATCAGTGCAATCAAGATAAAGAGCCAAATAATAGCGAGAACAAATGTTAAAAACATAGGATCACCCCTTCTATATTATTTACAGCTCTACTATAACATTTGAAGAAAACGCTGTCAAACTCTATGTGGTAGGCTCTTAAACTCTTTCAAAATTCAGAATAATCTTGCGATGGGATGAAAAAACCAGCCGTTTCCGACTGGTTTATATGATTTGCTTGAATCTTAGCTCAATGCATCATCCATTGAAAGAACTTCGTGGAAGACACGTTGTGTCAATTCAGTTTTTTGTTCTGGAGTGAGGTATTTAGTGTTTACACAGTATCCAGAGATACGAACGATAACGTCTTCACCTGACATGATCTTTCGTAAACATCGTTCAAGTCCATAACGTTCAAGTTAACGTGTTGTCCACCGTTTTCGAAGTATCCATCAAGGATGGTTACCAAGTTATCAACTTGTTCGTCACGAGTCTTACCAAGAGCACGTGGTGAAACTTGAGTAGTGAGTGAGATACCGTCAGCTGCATAACCAAAGTCAAGGCTTGCAAGTGAGTTCAAGTTTTGCAACCATCCACCTTTAGCTTTGTTAGATGGGTTAGCACCTGGTGAGAAGAATTCCAATTTAGACAAGTTCACAGAACCATCTTCGTTGAGGTATACCCCTTTGTGGACTGGAGAGTTACCAGTTTGTTTAGAGTAGGCAACGTTAGAAGTGATGGTAAGAAGTGAAACAGTTGCTTCAGCGTTCTTGTAAAGTTTGTGGCTACGAAGACGAGTAGTGTAAGCTTCGATCAACCATTCTGCCAATTCGTTAGAACGTGGGTCATCTTCACCCCAACGTGGGTATTCACCAATTGTTTCGTAATCGTAGATATATCCATTTTCGTCACGGATTGGTTTAACAGTAGCGTATTTGATTGCTGACAAGGTATCAACAGTGTTAGCGAATCCACAGATACCGAATCCCATGTTAGCGCGTTGGTGAGTTGGCAAGAAGGCCATTTGAACGGCTTCGTAGTTGTACTTATCAGTCATGTAGTGGATGATGTTCAAAGCATCTACGTAAGTGTCTGTCAACCAGTCAAGAGATTTTTCGAAGTTAGCTTTAACAGTGTCAAAGTCAAGAACTTCGTCACGAACTGGTTCGATGTCAAATACTTTATAGTCTTTATGAACATCGTCGTAACCACCGTTCAAACCAGTAAGAAGAGCTTTAAGTACGTTAACACGAGCACCGAAGTATTGGATGTTGTGGCGTTGTTCTTCGTTTTCTGGGTCAAGTGGTGATACACAACATGAGATACAGCTCATTTCACCGTATCCGTCTTTGGCCATTGTTGTTACACCTTCGTATTGGATAGAAGAGTGTTTGTGGCTCATGTGCATACAGTAGCGACGGAAGCTATATGGCAATTTGTCAGTCCAAAGAACTGTCAAGTTTGGTTCTGGAGAGTTACCGATGTTGTCCAAAGTGTTCAAGAAACGGTAGTCCATCTTAGTAACACGGTGACGTCCGTCGTTACCCATACCAGCCATAGAAGTTGTGATGAAGGTTGGGTCACCTGAGTACAATTGGTCGTAAGCTTTTGTACGAGCAAATTTAACAGTACGCAATTTCATAACGAAATCGTCAACGAATTCTTGGATTTCTGATTCAGTGTAAGTACCGCGAGCCAAGTCACGTTCTGCGTAGATATCCAAAACGATTGGCACACGTCCAAGAGAAGTAGCAGCACCGTTGATGACACGGCAGACAGCCATGAAGGCAATGTTTGTCCATTGGATTGCTTCTTTTGTATCGAAGGCAGGACGACGAACGTCTACACCATAAAGGTCACCCAAGCGAACAACTTCTTTCAAAGCTTGGTATTGAAGGTTTACTTCTTCACGAAGGCGGATTGATTCTTCATCGATTTCAGTGATAGAGTTCCAGTCGCTTGCTTTTTCAGCCATCAAGTAGTCAGCACCGTAAAGAGCCAAACGAGCGTAAACCCCAATGATACGTCCACGAGAGTATGCATCTGGAAGACCAGTTACAGTGTGAGCGTGGCGGGCACGACGGATATTTGTAGTGTAAGCGCGGAAGATACCATCGTTTACAGTAGTCACATATTTAGTGAAGATTTCATGAACAGCTGGATCTGGTTCGTATCCATTTTCTTTCAAAGTAGTTTCCGCCATACGGATACCACCACGAGGCATAAAGTTCAATTTGAACAATTCATCATTTTGGATACCGAAGATCACTTCGTTTTCTTTATCGATATATCCAGCTGCGATATCAGCGATAGATGTTGGACGGTTATCGTATGGGAAACGAGTTTCTTCATAATGAGCTTTCGTTTCTTCAACAATTTTTTTGATGTGAAGCGAACGTTCAGTTGGACCAGCTAGGAAGCTTTCATCTCCATCATATGGTGTGTAGTTAGCTTGAACGAAGCGAGAAACGCTTGCTTTTTCTTTCCAATCTTCACCTTTGAAGCCTTCCCAGGCTTTGTCAAAAATATCTTGTGCTTCAACGACTGTTTTAACAACCATTTTTATTTTCCTCTATTGTCTTTCTAGCAACTATATCTGTTGCACTTACAATAGTAGTATACCATACAGAAACCGGTTACACAAAGGTGAATTGCGAAAAACAACAGATTCTTTTATAATACAGTTTTAAATCCTCTGCGATACTGTACTATATTTTTGAAAACAAACACGGTTTTCCATCAATTTTCATGTTTTCTGGAGAGTCGATTTTTGCAATTCTGAAATTTTCTTCTTATAATGGTAAAGAAGGAGGGTGAAAAATGCTGATATTTCCATTAGTGAATGATACGAGTCGCAAGATTATTCATATTGACATGGATGCATTTTTTGCTGCCGTCGAAGAAAGAGATAACCCTAGTTTAAAGGGGAAGCCTGTTGTAATTGGCCAGGACCCTCGTCAGTCAGGTGGGAGAGGTGTGGTCTCGACCTGTAACTATGAAGCAAGGAAATATGGAATTCATTCGGCCATGAGTTCCAAAGAAGCGCTGGGCCTTTGTCCTCAAGCGATTTTTATCTCTGGAAATTATGAAAAATATCGAGAAGTTGGCGAGCAGGTTCGTAAGATTTTCAAGCGCTATACAGATCTGATCGAGCCCATGAGTATTGATGAAGCCTATTTGGATGTGACAGAAAATAAAATCCAGAGCAAATCAGCTGTCAAAATCGCTCGCTTGATTCAGCATGCGATCTGGGAAGAGTTGCATCTCACAGCTTCAGCGGGTGTTTCTTATAATAAGTTTTTGGCCAAGATGGCAAGTGACTACCAAAAGCCCCGTGGCCTAACGGTGGTCTTGCCGGAGGATGCCGAGGATTTCCTGAGCCAGATGGACATTGCCAAATTTCACGGGGTAGGAAAGAAGACAGTGGAGCGGCTGCATGAGATGGGGGTCTATACTGGTGCGGATCTTTTAGCCATCCCGGAGATGACTTTGATTGATCGATTTGGACGCTTTGGCTATGATCTCTTTCGTAAGGCAAGAGGCATTCACAATAGCCCTGTCAAGAGCCATCGCATCCGCAAGTCGATCGGAAAAGAGCGGACCTACCGCAAGCTCCTCTATGCTGAAGATGATATTTTAGAAGAAATTGCCAATCTGTCCAGTAAGGTGGCCCAATCGCTGGTAAAACACGGCAAGCAAGGCAAGACCTTGGTCTTAAAAGTGCGCTATGCTGACTTTACCACCTTGACCAAGCGGATCACACTGACGGAGCCAACACGAGAGGCTGAGCGGATCAATCGTTCCGCTCGCCATATTTTTCAAGAAATTGAATCGACAAATACTGGAATCCGCCTCTTGGGTGTCACCATGACCAATTTCGTCGATCATACTGATCTACCTTTGGTGGAAGAAAAAGAAGACGACTAGTCTGTTCACTAGTCGCCTAAGATTGATGACAAAGTCATCTTAGAAACTTTCCTTAGGTGAGTACGGACGTTAGGTGAAATGATCCAGTGGATGATTTCAGCAATCCAGGAAGTTCCATGACTATATTAAGATACAAAGGGCGTTCGCGGATAAAGTCAAAACAGGGAGCAGGACAGAAGCACTGTTGTATGGGATTGCTTCGTTGTCCTGCCCCCACAAGGCTGATTAGGATTCTTCCTCCGGGCTAAAAGGCGGGAGAAGAATTCAATCAGCTACTGTGTCTTGGATTTAGTACTAATGTATTTTACGCTTTTGACACAATCCGCAGCCCGTGTTCAATTCGTTTTGAACCTCTTCGCTTTTCAATTTCTGGGCTCAGACTAAAACAGTTCCCCAAACTGTTTTACTTTCAAAACTCCCGAGAGAGTGGGACAGAAATCGGTAATTCGTTAGAATTCGATTTCGTCGTCCCACCTCCGCACAGTTGAGTAGGGCTGTAAAAGCTGATGAAATCAGCGTAGTAGAGCCCACTCAACCACTGCGTCTTGCTCGACAATCCAAATAATTGAGAGGCTAGGACTTTTGTCCCAGCCTCTTTTTCACGGCGAAAAATTTCAGCTGTATTTGAATGAGCCTTAAAAAATATCTTATTTTAATTTTTGGGGTATCAATTAGGTTGTTTGACATCAAAAAAGGCTGCAATCTCTTCTTCAGTCAGTCCGATCATTGGAGAGATGGTGTGGAGATTGTCTTCAGTCAGTCGATAGACAGTCGGTTCATCAGGCTCAGTCTTCGTTTCAACAGTCCCTTCCTTGCTTTGTGCGGATTCGATTGTAGCAGAAGCGGTGTCAACGGATGAAGAAGAGTTCTTGGTTGCCTCGCCTCCGTCCAGGTCCTTAAAGCGTTCAACCAAGTAGGTCTTGCGCGCAGTACCAGTATTTTTAGTGGCGTAATCAAAGGCGCTGTATTCTCCTAAGAGAATCAGCTTGCTCTTAGAGCGCGTGATGGCAGTATAGATCAAATTACGCTGCAACATCCGGTGGCTTTGATTAGTAATGGGTAAAATCACCACAGGAAATTCGCTTCCTTGCGATTTGTGAATACTCATCGCATAGGCTAAGCGAATCTTGTACCATTCATTGCGCGGGTAGACGATTTCATTGCCATCAAATTGGATAGTCAATTCATCTTGCTTCGATTCTGTATATTTTCCGGGGAGAAGATCGGTAATGTAGCCAATATCTCCATTAAAGACGTTGCTTTCTGCATCATTGACCAGATGGATGACTTTGTCTCCATCGCGGTATTGGCAGTCTGGCGAGTCAAAGACTATCTGATCTTTGACAGCTGGATTGAGAAGGTCTTGCATGAGTGTATTGATGTTGTCAATGCCGGCCTGGCCCTTGTACATAGGTGCCAAGACTTGGATATCTCGAGCTGGGATCTGACTGCGAAGGGCAGCAGAGGTGATCTGTTCGATCATCTTAGGGATGTGTTCGCTTCCGGCTTCGAAATAAGAGCGGTCAGCTTTTCGTTCTGTGAAATCTTGAGGAAGCTTGCCTTGGCGAATTTCTCCTGCAAGTGAGACAATGGTCGAATCTTCACTCTGACGGAAAATATGTTCGAGTTTGGTCTGAGGGATACTTGGGATCTGCAAGAGATCAGCTAAGACTTGACCAGGACTGACAGAAGGTAATTGGTCTGCATCTCCTACAATTAAGAGTTTGGTATCGGTTGCGATATTGCTAAGTAATTGATTAGCGAGCCAGGTATCGACCATGGAAAACTCGTCCACAATGATAAAGTCTGCGTCCAGATAGTCCTCTAAGTGGCTGGTGTCATCATCTCCTGTCATCTCCAAATGGCGGTGGATAGTGGCGCTCGGAAGTCCTGTCAGCTCATTCATGCGCCGGGCTGCCCGTCCCGTTGGGGCAGCCAGCAGGATCGGCAGGTCTTTTTTCTTACGCAGATCCAGCTGATGGAGTTGGGCATAGACACTGATCATCCCATTGATAACGGTAGTTTTTCCTGTTCCCGGTCCCCCAGTGAGGATAAAGACCTTGTTTTGAATTGCTTGGTGAATCGCCTCTTTTTGAATAGCATCGTAGTGAATCCCCAGATCTTTTTCAACCTCTTTAATTGCCTGGTTGATTTTCTCAGGGTCAAATGAAGTCTGCTTTCCTTTCTCCAGCAATCGACTAATGTGACTACGAATTCCTTCTTCCGCAAAGAAAAGGCTATTGTCAAAGATCTTGGTATCTACATTTTGGACCTTGTCTTCTTCAATAAGGTGGCCTAATTCTTGGGCGACAGTGGAGGGATCCAATTCTACTGGACGCGCTGATTCCAAAAGGTCAATGCTATAACGCAGGAGGTCTTTGGCTTCAATATAGGTATTTCCAGTCTCGATAGAGTAGCTGAAGAGACTGTGAATCAGACCCGCGCGGAAACGCTCGGGAGCGTCACTTGCAATACCCAATTCTTCTGCTAGTTGGTCCGCGATTTTAAAGCCCATACCTTGGATGTCTTCCACCAATTGGTAGGGCTGTTGCTCCACGATCTGGAGAGTTTCTTCCTTGTAGAAATCCTGGATCTGAAAGGCCAATTTATTGGGAATGCCATAATTGGCTAGTTGGGCGAGAATGCGTTCCGTTCCGTAATTCTGACGAAGTTTTTCCACAAAAGCCAGGCGGTTTTTCTTGGAGAGACCAGTAATTTCTTCTAATTTTTCAGGAGCTTCCAAAATTTTGTCAATGGTATTGTCCCCATAGAGGTCCACGATTTTTTGAGCTGTTTTGAGACCAATTCCTTTGAAGTGATCGCTGGAAAAATATTTCACCAAGCCCTTGCTAGAGGGTTTGGCACGTTCATAGCGACTGATTTTGAGTTGTTCTCCGTATTTAGGATGATGGACCAGCTCCCCCCAGAAGGTGTAGTCTTCGCCTTCCATGATATCTGCCATGGTGCCTGTCACAATGATCTCAAAATCATCAAAGTCTTCTGCATCTGTATCGCTAATGTCGAGTAAGAGGATTCGAAAAAAACTGCTAGGATTTTCAAAAATAATGCGCTCAATAGTACCAGAAAAATAATATTCCATCATTTCTTTCCTTTTTATAAAGCAAGGCTGGGACGTATTGCCTCAGCCTTAGTTTTTTGATCTATACTAATAAGTTTTGAAAGGGTAGATAGGCCATAGTCTGAAGACGGCTTGCCCTTTGATTTGTTCTTTCTTGAAAGCTCCGACCTGACGGCTATCTTTTGAAACGATCCGGTCATCTCCAAGTAGGAGGTATTCATTGTCGAGCAACTTCAAGGTAAATTTAGGATTGCCATCCTTGTCTACAGTAAAAGCTTGAGCTGTATTGGCCAATTGGCGGAAGAGTTCTCCGTTTTCTTCGAACCCTTTTCCAGTGTAGGTCGATTGCAATTTATCTTTTTTGAAACGAGCGATGTAGTCTTTCAAATAGGGCTCATTGGTCTTTTTCCCATTGATATACAGGGTATCATTATCGTATTGGATGGTATCTCCAGGAAGACCGATGACCCGTTTGACGATGTCCTTGGTTTTGCCGTCGTCGTCTTTTTCACTGGCAACGACAATGTCGAAACGATCAATCGAGAGGTGGTTGACCACAAGGAGGTACTCGCTATCAGCCAGGGTTGGATCCATTGAATGGCCATCCACCTTGACCGGAGCCCAAAGGAAGATGCGAGAGGCGATGATGAGACCAACGATGATGCTGAAGAGGCCCCATTCTTTAAGGAATCTCACCACTGGTGAGCTAGATGACTGTTTTGAACTTCTTTTTGACATAACTTATCTTTCTAGTAATTTCTTTGCTTTTTCTGTGTTTTTAAAATGGAGTTTAGCACAATAATCCAGAGCTTTCATTCCGTAGGTCTGGAGCAATTTAGCAGCGACTTGGTCTGATTTAGCCCCTGCTCCACTAGGGAGATTAAAGCCCAGTTCCTTGCCCAGATCTTCCAGATTTTGAAGGAAGAGATTGCGGGCGATGATGGAACTAACTGCAACAGCTAAATATTTGCTTTCTGCTTTTTCTTCCAAATCAATGGCTTGGGTAACCTGATTTTTTTCAGCTTTCACGTATTTTTGGTAGTTTTTAGCCGACGTAAAGGCATCAATCACAATTCGCTCTGCTTGGACTCCTTTATTTAATAGAAGATAGATGGCTTGATTGTGAAGAGCGACTTTGACTGAAACAGCATTGTAGCCAGAAGCAATGACTTCATTGTACTTCTTTGGAGACAATAAGAGTGCTTGGTGCTGGATGTTTTCCTCAAGGAGAGGAGCCAATTGCTGAATTTTTCGATCATCCAAGGTCTTTGAATCCCCAACACCGAGCTTTTTGAGCCAGTCGTGCTGGTCAGGTGTGACAAAGGATGCGACGACGGTGAGTCCACCAAAATAAGAGCCGTTTCCGACCTCGTCGGTTCCGATCATGGCGAGATCTTGTCCTGCAGATGAAGTAGTAGAACCTTTAGGGTTCCCAGCATCATGCCCGAAAAAGGTCAGGTAAGGAGTAAGGTCATTGCCTTGAAGCAAGACTTTTCCAGACTTGTAGATCGAAACGGTCGCTCCCTCTAGTCGAAAGAAATAATCCATATGAGGATTCTTGCTTTGAGAGAGAGAGTTGCGATAGGTATGGACAAAATCAAGGATTTGCTCCTGTGTTGGAGTGAGTGTCATACTTTCCATAACCACTATTGTACCACAAATTCAGGGAGAGAGGGAGCAAAAAGAAAGAAAGAATCCACTGGAAAATCCCTGTGAAGAGGGGCTTTGCTACTGACAAAGCTAGCCTTTTTTGGTATAATACCGTGAGGTGATTTTTATGGCGAGCTTAAATAGATATAAATTTACATTTGGAAACAAAGCGCTCACTTTAACAACCAACCATGATAATTTGTTTATGGAAGAAGTCGAACGTGTTGCGAAAGAAAAATACCAAGCAATTAAGGAACAAATGCCAGAGGCAGATGACGAAACCATCGCGATCTTATTGGCAGTAAACAGTTTGTCCATGCAATTGAATCGCGAGATTGAGTTTGACGACAAAGAAAAAGAATTAGATGATTTTCGTCGCAAGGCTTTAGACGACTTAAAGGATAAATCATCCAAATAAGAGGAGATACATGTTAACTTTCTTAATCTTATTGATTTTGGCATGGAGCTTTTATATTGGCTATGCAAGAGGGATTATCCTCCAGTCCTATTACTTTCTAGTGACCTTAGTGGCCCTCTTGATTGCAGGTGGTAGCTACAAGGGACTGGCTAAGGTGTTGTCTCTATGGGTTCCTTTTTCGAGTCCTACTCGGCAATCGGTGAATTATTTTTATGCCAACCGCTACCTATTTCAATTAGATGACATCTTTTATGCAGGTTTAGCTTATGTATTGATTTTTGCGATAGTCTATCTGATTGGTCGTGTGATTGGGATTTTTATGCACTTGGTACCCCAGCCAGAAAAACTGGAGGATCGCAAGTATCAAATTGGAGCGGGTGTGATCGCCGTCGTGATAACTCTCTTGGTCATCCAGATGGGCTTGACTGTCCTCTCAACGGTTCCCATGGCTTCCATCCAAAATAGACTAAATGCAAGTGGATTGATCCGCTTTATCATCCTTCATACCCCGATCAGTTCCAGTCTGTTCCACAACTTGTGGGTGACTGCGATTATCGGAGCTTAAGGAGCAAAAATGAAGAAAGGAGTGAGACAAGTCCGATTCAAGGAAGGACGCTCACTTTTTTTGTAGAGAAATATGAATAAAAAAATCTTAGATATTCTGGAGTTTGACAAGGTCAAGCAACTCTTTGAACCCTATCTACAGACAGAACAAGGGGAGATGGAGCTAGCAGCCCTTACTCCAACTGATAAAAAAGAAAGCATCGAAACGGCCTTTATGGAGCTAGAAGATATGGAGCAGATCCTCTTGGAAGAGCCTCGCTTTGCCGTATCGACCATTCAAGATGTCCGTCCAGTGGCCAAGCGTTTGGAGATGGAGGCATCCCTCAATATCGATGAATTACTAGCGCTAAAAGCTGTCCTTCGGGTGACACATGAGCTCAAGGATTTCTACGACAACTTGGAAAATGTCCGTCTGGAAAGGCTCAATCGCCTCTTTGACAACTTGGTGGATTTACCACGCCTACAAGGTGGGCTTCAAGCTATCAACGAAGGAGGCTTTGTCGAGTCTTTTGCCAGTGAAAAATTGGCCAAAATCCGCCGTCGAATCCAGGAAAATGAACACCAGGTCAGAGAGATTCTCCAAGACCTGCTGAAAAGCAAGGCCGATATGTTAGCGGATGCTGTGATTGCTAGTCGGAATGGCCGCAATGTTCTACCCGTAAAAACACCTATCGCAACCGGATTGCAGGGGTGGTCCACGATATCTCAGCCAGCGGGAATACCGTTTATATCGAGCCTCGGGCAGTCGTCAATCTTAATGAAGAAATTGCCAACCATCGAGCCGATGAACGATATGAAATCATTCAGATTCTGGAGGAATTGTCTGACACCCTGCGCCCTCATGCAGCAGAGATTGCAAATAACGCTTGGATTATCGGTCACTTAGACTTGATCAAGGCCAAGTATCGGTTTATGCGCGATTATAAGGCAGTGGTACCAGAAGTTAGTAGCAATCGCTCTATTCAGCTCTTGCAACTACGTCATCCCTTGATTGAAAATGCTGTCGCGAATGACCTACATTTTACCGAGGACTTGACAGAAATCGTGATTACCGGTCCCAATACAGGGGGGAAAACCATCATGCTAAAAACGCTGGGACTAGCGCAAATTATGGCCCAGTCTGGTCTTCCCATCCTAGCGGATCCAGGTAGTCGTGTGGGCATCTTCTCACAGGTCTTTGCAGATATTGGAGATGAACAATCGATCGAGCAGAGCTTGTCGACCTTCTCCAGTCATATGACCAATATCGTATCTATCTTATATCAAGTGGATACTGCCTCCTTGATCCTTCTGGATGAGTTGGGGGCTGGAACCGATCCTCAAGAGGGGGCGGGCCTTGCGATTGCTATCCTAGAAGACCTGCGTTTACGCGGGATTAAGACCATGGCGACAACCCACTATCCAGAGCTCAAGGCTTATGGAATTGAGACTGCAGGAGTGCAAAATGCCAGTATGGAATTTGATACAGCGAGTCTACGTCCGACCTATCGCTTCATGCAAGGAGTTCCTGGCCGCTCCAATGCCTTTGAAATTGCCCGCCGTTTGGGCTTGTCTGAGACTATTATCCAGGATGCCATGAAGATGACCAATACGGATAATGATGTCAATCAAATTATTGAAATTGGAGGCGCAGACCTTAGAAAGTCGCAAGCGCTTGGATACCATTCAAGAGGTCGAGCAAGAAAATCTCAAATTCAATCGCGCTCTTCGAAAACTCTATAACGAACTGACCCGAGAGAGAGAAACAGAGCTCAATAAGGCGAGAGAAGAGGCCAAGGAAATTGTGGACATGGCCCTTTCAGAGAGTGACCGGATCCTTCAAGGCCTTCATGCTAAATCCCAGTTGAAACCACATGAAATTATTGAGGCCAAGGCTCAGTTGAAAAAGCTAGCGCCTGAGACCGTCGACCTTTCAAAAAATAAGGTTTTGAAAAAAAGCCAAAAAGGCGCGTGCTCCTAAGGTAGGAGATGAAATCTTGGTTATCAGCTATGGCCAACGTGGAACCCTGGTCAAGCAACTCAAAGATGGCCGCTGGGAGGCGCAAGTCGGCTTGATCAAGATGACCTTGGAAGAAAAAGAATTCAACCTCATCAAGGCTGAAAAAGAAGCGGCTCAACCTAAGAAACGCCAGGTGAATGTCGTCAAACGCTCGAACACGAGTGGTCCGAGAGCGCGTCTGGACCTCCGTGGAAAACGCTATGAAGAGGCCATGCAAGAGCTAGATGGCTTTATTGATCAGGCCCTCCTCAACAATATGGCCCAAGTCGATATCATCCACGGGATTGGGACGGGAGTTATTCGTGAAGGGGTGACCAAGTATCTCCGCCGCAACAAACATGTCAAGAGTTTTGAATATGCCCCCCAAAATGCGGGCGGAAGCGGCGCGACTATTGTTACGTTTAAAGGATAAGTTAAGCCCTAGTTGTTCATCAGCTAGATTCAGATTGAAGAAAAAGTTATCTTGGAAACTTTCCTTAGGTGAGTACGGACGTCAGCGAACTTCGAAGAAGTTCCATGACTAAATTAAGATACAGAGGGCGTCTGCGGATAAAGTCAAAATAGGAAGTTTGACGCGGAATCTTTTGATTCTAGGAGAACTTATCTTTTTGACACAATCCGCAGCCCGAGTTCAATTCGTTTTGAGCCCCTTCCCTTTTCAATTTTTAGGCTCAGGCTAAAACAGTTCCCCAAACTGTTTTACTCTCAAAACTCCCGAGTGACTGAAACAATTGTGTTTCAGTCACTTTTCTCACGGCGGAAAGTTTCAATATATGTTTGAATGAGCCTATTAGTATGTATCAGTTTTAATTATTCTATATCACTTAAGTTGTTTTAAGTAAAAAAATTTATCTACATTCTAAATCCTAGCTGTTTATCAGCTAGGGTTTTTAAAATTTTATAAAATGAAAATGATTGAAAGTTGTTGAAAAGGATTCGCTTTTAAATCTGATTTTCAGTAGGTCCTCCCTTTTAAAAGTGCTATAATAGAGGCAATGAATGATTTGGGAGGATACGCATGCGTAAACGTGAAAGTGCAGATTCGTGTACAACGATTCTAGTCGGAAAAAATGCTAGCTATGATGGTTCGACCATTGTAGCACGAACGGAGGATTCTCAAAATGGCGTTTTTACGCCCAAGAAATTGATCGTGGTCAAACCAGAAGATCAACCGCGTCATTACAAGTCTGTTTTATCAACTTTTGAAATCGACTTGCCAGATAATCCAGTTCGCTATACAGCGGTTCCAGATGCGATTCCTAAAGACGGGATCTGGGGAGAAGCTGGGATCAATGTCTACAATGTAGCTATGAGTGAGACAGAGACCATTACGACCAATAGCCGTGTGCTAGGGGCAGATCCTCTTGTAGAGAGTGGCATCGGTGAGGAGGACATGTTGACCTTGGTCTTGCCTTATGTCAAGACTGCCCGCGAAGGGGTCTTGCGTCTCGGGAAGATCTTGGAAGAGTACGGAACCTATGAGTCTAACGGGATTGCCATTTCAGATGTCCATGAAATCTGGTGGTTGGAGACCATCGGAGGTCACCACTGGATGGCGCGTCGTGTCCCTGATGATGCCTATGTGACCAACCCGAACCAACTGGGAAGTGATTATTTGAATTTGGCAATCCAGATGAGTTTCTTTGTGACCCGGATCTTGAACATTTTGTCACAGAGCACCATTTAATTCTGGATCAAGAAGGGAAAGGTTTTAATCCACGCTATGCCTTTGGTAGCCAAAAAGACAAGGACCGTCACTACAATACACCGCGGGCTTGGGCCATCCAGCGTTTCCTCAATCCTGAAATCGAGCAGGATCCACGGAGCTTTGAGATTCCTTGGTGTCAAACCTTATCGTAAGGTGACGATTGAAGATGTTAAATATGTCTTGAGCAACCACTACCAAGACACTATCTACGATCCTTATGGTCCTGAAGGAGATCACGTGAGTCAACGGACCTTCCGGACGATCGGGATTAACCGGACTAGCCAGACAGCGATTCTGCAATTGCGTCCCAATAAACCACAAGAAACGACAGGTATTCAATGGATTTCTTATGGCTCCATGCCTTACAATACAGCCGTTCCTTTCTTTACCCAAGTGAATACAACGCCAGACTACTTTGCCAATACGACGGCTAAGGTAACAACGGATTCCTTCTACTGGGCCAACAGGATTATTGCAGGACTGGCAGATCCTCACTATGCTCACCATGTTGGTGATTTGGACGATTACCAAGAAACGACAATGTCCTGGGGACATGCGCGCATCAATAAAGTCGATCGTGCACTTGCAGCAGGTGAAACCGTTGATTTTGAGGCGGAAAATCAAGCCATGAGTGATCAAATCCAGGAAGCGACAGATCAACTCTTGGACAAGATTTTGCTCGATGCTAGCAACCTCATGACCAATCACTTCTCCTTGAGTGATTAAAAACCGTAAATTTTCAGGTGGTTTACAATATATTTTCAGAAATGATTGACAAACTTTTGAAAATCGATTAAAATAGAGAAAATTACATACGACCGAATGAAGTTTGCAGGAGCGTGAGTAACTGTGAATGGACGGAACTCTGGAGAGACCAGAAATGGCACCGAAGGGGCAAGGTAGAGGATACATCTACTCAAACTCTCAGGTAAAAGGACAGAGCGAAAGATAGGGAAAGCCCCCTATTTTAAGCAGGACCAGAGTACATGTTTGACATGTGCTCTTTCTTTTTCTCTTTTCTGTCGAGCGGTCGATGAAAAAGGAGACAGAAAATGGATCATGTATTGCAGTTTTTTCAACAACTCGATAATCTAGTGTGGGGCGCCCCGTTATTGGTGCTCTTGGTAGGAACAGGGATCTACCTGACCCTTCGCTTGGGTTTGCTTCAGATACGCTACCTTCCAAAAGCTTTTCGCTTGATCTTTACAGAAGATGAGGGACACGGGGATATCTCGAGTTTCGGAGCCCTGCGACAGCTCTAGCGGCTACTGTAGGGACGGGGAATATTGTAGGGGTAGCTACAGCGATTCAGACAGGTGGCCCAGGTGCCCTCTTTTGGATGTGGATGGCTGCTTTCTTTGGAATGGCGACCAAGTATGCAGAAGGGCTCTTAGCCATTCGTTATCGGACCAAGGATGACAATGGTCACATCTCGGGTGGTCCGATGTACTACATTCTTCACGGGATGGGAGAGAAGTGGCGACCACTGGCTATTCTCTTTGCGGTTGCAGGAGTGTTGGTAGCTCTCTTTGGGATCGGAACCATGACCCAGGTTAATTCCATTACGGGATCCCTTCAAGCAAGTTTTGGAATAGCTCCAGAAGTGGCTAGTGTAGTGATTGCGCTGGTGGTTTCGACCATCATCTTTGGAGGGATTCACTGGATTTCCAAAGTCTCTGAAAAAGTGGTCCCTTTTATGGCTGCTGCCTATATCTTTGCGACTGTTACGATCATTGCCTTGCATCTGGACCAATTGCTTCCAGCCTTAAAAGCAGTCTTTTCGGGTGCTTTTACAGGGACTGCAGCCATGGGAGGTTTTGCAGGAGCAACAGTCAAAATGGCTATCCAGAAAGGGGTGGCGCGTGGGGTTTTCTCCAATGAATCTGGTCTCGGATCTGCACCCATTGCAGCCGCCGCAGCGAAGACCAATGAGCCCGTCGAGCAAGGTTTGATCTCCATGACAGGAACCTTTATTGACACCATTATCATCTGTAGTTTGACAGGACTTTCGCTCTTGGTTTCAGGTGAGTGGATGGCTAAGGGCAGCACTAGTACCCTGACTCAGGATACGTTTACAGGCGTCTTTGGCCCAGTCGGAGGCATCATTCTGACCCTATGTTTGGTGCTTTTTGCGACCACGACTATTCTTGGATGGTCTTATTACGGAGAGCGGTGTTTTGAATTCCTATTTGGTGTTAAACATATCAACCTCTATCGGACCTTCTTTGTTTTTATGGTTGGACTGGGAGGCTTCCTTAAGCTGGATCTGGTCTGGGTGATTGCGGATATTGTTAATGGGCTGATGGCTTTGCCTAACCTGATTGCTCTTTTAGCTCTCTCCCCTGTCATCATCAAAGAAAGCAAACAATACTTTAAGAAATAAGAAAACCCAGATCGCGAGGTCTGGGTTTTCTTGTCTATGTGAGATAGGAACATTTAATAGCGTTTTTCTTTTGGCCAGCTGCTCATCTCGGCGATGGCAGTGAAGAGCACATCTGTTGAAGAGTTGAGGGCTGTTTCGCAAGAGTCTTGGATGACCCCGATGATAAAGCCGACGCTGACGACTTGCATGGCCAAATCATTGGTGATGCCAAAGAGGCTACAAGCAACAGGGATGAGAAGGAGAGATCCTCCCGCAACTCCAGATGCTCCACAAGCAGAGATAGCCGCTACGACACTCAGAATGAGTGCCGTTCCAAAGTCAACCTGAATGTGCAGGGTATTGGCAGCAGCGAGCGTCAAAATATTGATCGTCACGGCTGCGCCTGCCATGTTTACAGTTGAACCAAGTGGAATGGAGACAGAATAGGTGTCTGGGTTCAGCCCCAACTCTTCACAGAGACGCATATTGACAGGAATATTGGCTGCAGAGCTTCGCGTGAAGAAGGCTGTTACCCCACTGACACGGAGGCATTTAAAAACAAGGGGATAAGGGTTCTTGCGGATCATGAAAGACGATCAATGGATTGATGACCAGGGCTACAAATGCCATGGTACCAACCAAAACAAGTAAGAGAATCCCGTAGTTACTAAGGGCACTGAGTCCTTGGCCAGCGATGGTCGTGAAGACCAAACCTAAGATCCCAAAGGGAGCTAGGTTGATAATCCACTCAACAATTTTTGAAGTGATGTCTGCTAGAGTTTGGAGGAGGTCTTTACTATGTTCGCTCGCCTCTCTCATGGCAATCCCAAAGACGGTTGCCCAAGAAAGGATCCCAATGTAGTTGGCTTGCTGCAAGGCGTTGACCGGGTTGTCGACGATCTTGAGCAAGAGGTTACTAATCACTTCGCCAATCCCGTTTGGAGAGGATCCTTCAGCGGCCTTTCCAGTCAGGGTAATGGTGATAGGGAAGATGTAATTGACCAAAACAGCGACGAAGGCAGCTGCAAAGGTTCCTAGGAGATAGAGGACGATGACCTTTTTCATATTGGTCTCTGTCCCTTTTTGGTGTTGGGAGAGGGCATTTGCGACGAGCGCAAAGACCAGAAGGGGTGCGATCGCACGGAGCCCCCCAACAAAGAACTCTCCTAAGAGTCCAATGCCAGTTGCTTTCGGAAAGAGAAGTGCTAGGATGACTCCAAGTACAATCCCGATTGCGATCCTTTTCATAAGGTTGGTTTTATTCCAAGTGGTAATCAATCGATGAATCATGTAAGACCTCCTTAAAAAATAATTAAGGAATATTATACGATAGTTAAGGACGAAAAGCAATGACATTTTCAAAAAATAGCCTTATTTCCGAATATTTGATATAATCATACTATTCTTTGTTAGAAAGGCCCGAATAAATGAGTCAAGCTTTCCAACGTTATTTCAGTAAAATGGACTGGACAAAGATTTTTGATGATCTGATGTCAAAATGTATCTCTCTGATTTTTGTCTTTCTCTTATTTTTTATCGCTAAAAAGGTCATCCATAGTCTGGTCAAGCGGATTTTAGCCCCTTCCTTTAAGTATACGGTGCAGGATGAAGCCCGTAAAAATACGATTCTCCGTTTGATTGAGAGCCTTTTAAACTATTGTTTGTATTTCATCTTGATCTACTGGATTTTGTCGATTCTGGGTCTTCCAGTCTCTAGTCTCTTGGCTGGTGCTGGGATTGCTGGGGTGGCGATTGGGATGGGAGCCCAGGGCTTTCTTTCCGATTTGGTCAATGGTTTCTTTATCCTTTAGAACGCCAGTTGGACGTGGGAGACAATGTTCGTCTCACGAATGGGTCTATCAATATTGCCGGAATCGTCAGCAGTGTCGGGATTCGGACGACCCAGGTGCGAGACTTTGATGGGACTCTCCACTTTGTTCCGAATCGCAATATCACCGTCGTCAGCAATCTCTCACGTGGTGATATGCGCGTGCTGGTGGATATTCCGCTAGATGCGAATACCGATCTCGATAAGATCTATCAGGTGATTGCTCAGGTCAACCAGTCTCAACAAGACAAACACCCAGAAGTGTTGACAGGTCCTACGATTTTAGGCCCACAGATTGAAAAAAATGGTCGTTATTCCTTCCGCATTGCTATGACTGCGCAAAATGGAACCCAGACGACTGTCTATCATACCTACTATAAACTCTACCATGATGCCTTGATGGAAGCAGGGATTAGCCTACCGACAGGAAAGAACGGGATCATGTAATACAAAAGAGAGGCTGGGACAAAAGTCCTAGCCTCTCAATTATTTTTGGATTGTCGAGCAAGACGCAGTGGTTGAGTGGGCTCTACTACGCTGATTTTATCAGCTTTTACAGCCCTACTCAACTGTGCGGAGGTGGGACGACGAAATCGAATTCTAACGAATTACCGATTTCTGTCCCACTCTCTTTTTTGGTCTATTTTAAGTGGCAGTATTTGAAGTCCAGCTTTTTAATCTGGTCCCAATTTTTTCGAGCCTCTGGTGGCAAGACGATGAGTTGCTGGCGCAACATCGTCGTGATTTCGAGATTTAAGGATTCGATGGGGAGGGCAATGGTTACGGAACTTTTTGCCCTTTGGATCTTGTCCATGCAATATTCAATATGATGGCAAACTGCACCGGTCTGTGATTGACGGCTAGCTGAAACCTCCTGACGCATATCAGAAAGCAGTTGCATCAATTCAGACTTAAGGAATTCGATCGTATCTGATTTTTCTTGAGCTAAAAGAAACATAAGCACACCTCCTTTTGCTACAGTTTAATACTAATTTATTAAAAATGCAAGGGGAAAAAGTAAAAAAAATAAAATTTTTTTAGAAAAAGATACAGAAAAAGAGATGGCTCACATCTCCTCACTAGAGACGGTCGAGTCCCTTGTCTTAAAAATGGCTTTCCTCCCTTGGTCGGGTTGTCTTGACAGAGGCTGGTAGCTATAAAAAAACTCCTGAAACATACTGGTTTCAGGAGTTGAGAGGCTTTGACCCGAAGGTCTTAAAGAAAAATATCGATTGATTATACAAGACCTTGTGCAATCATCGCGTTTGCGACATTTTCAAAGGCAGCGATGTTGGCACCTGAAAGGTAATCTTTACCAAGTCCGTAAGTTTCTGCAGTTGTTTTAGCAGTGTTGAAGATGTTGGTCATGATGTCTTTCAAACGTCCGTCCACTTCTTCGCGTGTCCATGAAAGACGTTGGCTGTTTTGGCTCATTTCAAGAGCAGATACAGCAACCCCACCAGCATTGGCTGCTTTAGCAGGTCCGTAAAGGATACCATTTTCTTTGTATACGTTGATGGCATCGATGTTACTTGGCATGTTTGCTCCTTCAGAGACAACTTTTACACCTTGAGCGACCAAACGTTTTGCAGCATCGCCATCGATTTCATTTTGAGTTGCACATGGAAGAGCGATGTCATAGTTACCAGCATAAGTCCATACAGAACCTTCGTGGTAAGTAGCAGTTGGTTTTTCAGCAGCGTATTCAGTCAAACGTGCACGACGTTTTTCTTTGACGTCTGTAAGAAGGTCGAAGTCAATACCGTTTTCGTCGATCACGTAACCGTTTGAGTCAGATACAGAGATAACAGTTGCACCAAGTTCAGTTGCTTTTTGAAGAGCGTATTGAGCAACGTTACCAGAACCTGAGATCACGACTTTCTTACCAGCAAAGCTGTCGCCGTTGGCTTTGAGCATTTCTTCAGTGTAGTAAACCAAACCATAACCAGTTGCTTCTGGACGGATTAAGCTACCACCGAAACCAAGAGGTTTACCAGTCAAGACACCAGCATCAAATTGGCGAAGGCGTTTGTATTGACCGTAAAGGTATCCGATTTCACGTCCACCAACCCCGATATCACCAGCTGGAACATCAAGAGAAGGACCGATGTGTTTTTGCAATTCAGTCATGAAGCTTTGGCAGAAACGCATCACTTCAGCGTCTGTTTTTTTCCTTTAGGATCGAAGTCAGATCCACCTTTACCACCACCGATAGGAAGACCAGTCAAGACGTTTTTTTGAAGATTTGTTCGAAAACCGAGGAATTTCAAGATCCCTTGGTTAACAGTTGGGTGGAAACGAAGACCACCTTTTGTAAGGACCTACAGCAGAGTTGAATTGAACACGGTAACCACGGTTTACTTGGATGTTTCCTTCACGGTCAACCCAAGGAACACGGAAAGAAATTACGCGTTCAGGTTCTGTAATACGAGCCAAGATGTTTTCTTCGATGTATTCAGGATGTTTTTTTCAAAAACAGGTTCCAAAGTGCTGAGGAACTCTTCAACAGCTTGAAGGAATTCAGCTTCGTGGCTGTTACGAGCTTTTACAGTTTCGAAAGTGCTTTGGATATATTCTTTAGCAGTTGTCATGTTAATTCTCCTTTGTGAATGAAACGAAAACCAGCAAACCCGCTAGGGGAGTGGTTTTGAGACAGTTGACAAACAATGTCATGTTTTATTACATGGATCATTATAGCAGACTTTTTTTGGCTTGTAAAGAAAAAAGTTGAATTTTCTGAAAATTTTATCGCGACTAGGAAAGTCCGAATGTTTGGAAGAATTTTTAGCTTTGATTGTCCGGAAGCTTCCAAGTGATGGTATAATGAAAGAAGAAAATAGAGAGCATCCCGAACGATTCTGTTGGTGGTGTTTCAAAAAAAGGAGTACAAGATGGTATCGACAAAGACGCAAATTGCTGGTTTTGAATTTGACAACTGCTTGATGAATGCGGCAGGTGTAGCCTGTATGACCACTGAGGAATTAGAAGAAGTGAAGAACTCAGCTGCTGGGGACCTTTGTGACCAAGACAGCGACCTTAGAATTCCGTGCTGGTAATCCAGAGCCACGCTACCAAGATGTGCCGCTTGGTTCGATCAATTCGATGGGGCTACCTAACCAAGGGTTGGACTATTATTTGAATTACTTATTGGAGTTGCAAGAAACGGATCCTGACCGGACCTTCTTCTTATCTCTCGTCGGCATGTCTCCTGAAGAAACTCATACCATCTTGAAAAAGGTGCAAGACAGCGACTTTAAAGGCTTGACAGAGCTGAATCTATCTTGTCCCAATGTCCCTGGGAAACCTCAGATCGCCTATGATTTTGATACGACAGATCGGATCTTGTCTGAGGTCTTTGCCTATTTCACCAAACCTCTAGGGATCAAGTTGCCACCTTATTTTGATATCGTTCATTTTGATCAAGCAGCAGCGATCTTTAACAAATACCCGCTCAAGTTTGTCAACTGCGTCAACTCAATCGGAAATGGCCTCTACATTGAGGATGAATCCGTGGTGATCCGTCCGAAGAACGGATTTGGTGGGATTGGTGGAGAATACATCAAACCAACGGCTCTCGCCAATGTCCATGCCTTTTACCAACGTCTGAACCCAGAAATTCAGATTGTGGGGACAGGGGGCGTCTTGACTGGTCGCGATGCTTTTGAGCATATTCTTTGTGGGGCTAGTATGGTGCAAATCGGAACGACGCTGCATAAAGAAGGAGTAGGAGCTTTTGACCGCATCACTGCGGAGCTTAAAGCCATCATGGAAGAAAGGCTACCAAAGCCTGGAAGACTTCCGTGGGAAATTGCACTACATTGACTAATCTTTTGAAAAAACTTCCTCAAGTGGAAACTTGGGGAAGTTTTTTATAGTTTCTTGTCAAGAGAGATCATTCTGTTCCTAGTTTTAGGGATTTTCCATTTTTATAGAGAGAAAAAGGTGTACAATGGAGGTGAAAAGGAAGGTGATTTTTATGGAAGAAAGGGACGTGATTCAAGAGGCAAGGACGACGATCACCCTTCTTCAAACAGCCTTTTCTAAGGGATTCATCCCCAGTCCAGATGCCCTTCGATTTCGAGAAAATCTAGATCAGATGTTGAAAGGTTTACGAAAGGCTAGGCGGGTAGACAATCGTCTGTTGATCGAGTTGGAAAAGTTTTATCAGACCGCCAGTTTATTGATTGGTCTGGGTGGGCCTAGCTTTTGAACGAAGAAGCCTTTCAAGCTTGGCGAGCTTATGATCACTGGCATTACGAGGTTGTGAAGCCTCAGTTACAGGTCTACGGACCGACGGTGGTGTTGTAGTTGATACTAGCCTGGTGCTTGTCCACAGATATTCAGAGGAGGTGTTGGTCATGGTAGTCCTTCATGATTTTCTACATCAGTTAACCCTATCGTTTTGGAACTTTTTATTACTCGCTCTTTTTCTTATTTGAAAAATAAGTGGGAATGCCTTTATCCCTTTTACTAGTATAGTAGAAGGGATTTTTGATGCAGAATCCTTGAAAATCTGAGGCTCTTGGATTATGATGGAGCTAATAGATGTCAAGCGTTCCTTGTGGGGAATGCAGGAAGCGAGGAAAAAAGATGGCAGAGATTTATCTAGCAGGTGGCTGTTTTTGGGGCTTAGAGGAATATTTTTCACGGATCCCCGGTGTAGAAGAGACGACGGTGGGCTATGCCAATGGCCAGGTAGAAACGACCAATTACCAACTGATCAAGGAAACGGATCATGCAGAAACTGTTCAGGTCATCTACGATCCAGATAAAATTACCCTACGATCGATTCTGCTCTACTATTTCCGTGTGATCGATCCCTTGTCTATTAACAAGCAGGGAAATGATCGAGGCCGCCAATATCGAACCGGTGTCTATTATACAAACGAGGCAGATCGTGAAGTGATCGCCCAAGTGTTTGCGGAAGAAGAGAAGCAACTGGGCAGTAAAATAGCGGTTGAGTTAGAGCCTTTGCGCCACTACATCCTAGCTGAGGACTATCATCAAGACTACCTCAAGAAGAATCCTGGAGGCTATTGCCATATCGATGTGACAGATGCTGAGCAGCCCTTGATTGATCCAGCAGCCTATCAGAAGCCAGATCAAGAAATCATAAAAGCGAAACTGACAGCAGAGCAGTATCAAGTCACCCAAGAAAGTGCGACGGAACGCCCTTTCCACAATGCCTATGATCAGACCTTCGAAGAGGGGATCTATGTGGATATTACGACTGGGGAGCCTCTCTTCTTTGCCAAGGATAAGTTTGCGTCTGGCTGTGGATGGCCAAGTTTCTCCCGTCCCATTGCCAAAGATGTGGTCCACTATTACCAGGACCATAGCCACGGAATGGAGCGGATCGAAGTTCGTTCCCGCTCAGGCAATGCCCATCTCGGACATGTCTTCACCGATGGACCAAAAGATCAAGGAGGGCTTCGCTATTGTATCAATTCGGCCTCGCTACGCTTTATTCCAAAAGAGGAAATGGAGCAAGAAGGTTATGGGTATTTGTTAAAAGCATTGAGATAATAGAAAAAGCATCTTAGAAACTTTCCTTAGGTGAGTACGGACGTCAGCGAACTTCGAAGAAGTTCCATGACTTAGTTTTGAACCTAAGGTTTCAAAACTCCCGAGTGCCTGAAACAATTATGTTTCAGGCACTTTTCTCACAGCGGAAAGTTTCAGTAGATGCTTACATCAGTTGAAAATCGTAATGATGTTTTCTGCTGTGAAGAAACCATTCTTTTAATATCAAATCATTTAGAAGTTCTGTTTTGCAGAACTTTTTTTCTCCTCTGGAAATTTGTGATACAATGAAGAGAAAGTATTTCAATGACAGCTCAATTTGTTGGCGGATCATTGGAGAAACTAGGTACGAAGAAGAGGTAGGAATGTTAGAGAAGTGGGAGAGTGTGAAAGGGACCATCAAAACGATGGGGAAAGAGCTATCGGCGGCCTTTGATTGGGCTTTTGATCGTCTCTTTTCAAAGATTCAGCTGACCAATGAACAGTTTGTCTATGTGCTCTTGTCAGTCGTTTTTATCGTGGCTAATGCCATCTTGTGGGTACAAAAGTTTCAAGGCTTTCCGATCACCGCAACGGAACGGCCAGAGGTTGTGTACAAGGCAAAAACACCGGCTGATCAGATTCCTCATACAGCGCGGATCATGGCTAATGGAGATCAGCTCTATCACGATCTGGTCTATATGAGTGCGCAAAAAGAAGATGGGACTTATGATTTTCATGAAAATTATGAGTATGTCAAACCCTGGCTACAAAAGGCGGATCTGGCCTTGGGCGATTTTGAGGGAACCATTAACCCCAATTACTATTTGTCAGGTTATCCTCTCTTTAATGCGCCGAGCGAAGTCGTACCAGCCATCAAGGATGCTGGTTATGATGTCATGGATTTGGGACACAACCATATCCTGGATTCAGGTCTAGAAGGAGTCTATTCGACAGCTAAGGCCTTTGAAGATGCAGGCATCACACCTGTCGGTGTTTACACGCATGAAAAGAGAGGCCAGGCCCCCTTGGTGATCAAGGAAGTGAATGGCATCAAGATTGCTATTCTAGCCTATGCTTACGGCTTTAATGGGATGGAAACGACCCTCACTCCAGAGGAGCAAGCAGATGTCTTGTCTGATTTGGATGAAGAGCGGATGAAGGCGGAGATCCAAAAGGCAGAGCAAGAGGCCGATATCACCATTGTCATGCCCCAGATGGGAATCGAGTACCAGTTGGAGCCGACAGAAGAGCAAAAAGAGCTCTATCATAAGATGGTTTCTTGGGGAGCTGATATCGTCTTTGGCGGTCATCCCCATGTTGTAGAGCCTGCTGAAGTAGTCAATAAAGATGGTCAAAACAAGCTTATCATCTACTCAATGGGGAATTTCTTGTCCAATCAGCGTCTGGAAACCATGGGGGATGTGGAAACTGCCCAATGGACAGAGCGAGGGGTCTTGATGGATGTGACCATTGAAAAGGTTGGTCGTAAGACACGGATTAAGACGGCTACTGCTCATCCAACCTGGGTCAGTCGGACTCCGAAGGGAACCTATTCTCCTGAAGGCTATGACTTGTACAAGTACCAGACCTATATCTTGGAAGATTTTATCCAGGGTGGCAAATACCGCTACAAGCTGGATGAGGAGACCAAGGAGAGAGTGGACACGGCCTACCGAGAAATGAAGGAACATGTTCACTTGGACTGGCCTCAGAGTGGAAAGGAATAGAGCATGGAAGGAAATGTGAACTGGATCCCGCTTGGGATCCTAGGATTGATCGTGGTGATTTGGGCAACCAAATTTCTTACGGCCATCCGCCTCAAGCAAAAGCTGAAGAAGGCTTGGGATGGAGCGCCTTTCTTTCGCAAGAAAGATACAGAAGAAAGTTTGATAGACAGTCTGGCTTATCCGGCTAAGGGAAAGACGATCGATAGCCAAGTGGATGATCAGACCTGGCATGATTTGGCTTTGGATGCGGTCTTTGATCAGCTCAACTATACCCAATCGAGCCTTGGGGCAGAGGCTCTCTATCAAAAAATGCGCCTGCTGGAATTCCAGCCTCAGGACCAGCTTCATGACTTAGAAGCCTTCTTTGAAGAGCATCCTGATTTGCGCCTCAAGGTCCAGGTCATTTTCAACCAACTGGGCAAGAAGAACCACAACATGGCGCGGAGCATTGTCGCAAATCCCGGCAAGCATTATGCAGGTTTGCCCCTCTATCTAGCCTTGGCCTGCCTTCCCATTGTCTGTCTCTTTGCCATCCCCTTTGAGCCAGTCGGTGCCATTACCCTCTTGGTGATCAGTGTGGTCTTTAATATTGTCTTTTCGAGTTTGCGCAATTGGTCCAATAAAATCCGTCTGGATAATGTTAGCTATCTGGTCCGCATCTTTGCTTCGGCAGAACGCTTGAGCCATCTAGCCTTGCCACAACAAGAAGAACTAAAGCAAGCGGTCAAACCCTTTAAGAAAACGCGGATCCTTGCCAGTGTCTTGCAGAGTCCAACGGGGACCTCTGAGATGGAAATTGTTCTCCTCTACCTCAACGTCCTCTTTTTACTCCCGCAGATCGCTCAGGTTTATATTTACAATCAGGTGAAGGCTCATCAAAAAGAGGCCCAGAAACTACTGGATCTGCTAGGGGAGATGGAAGTCGCTATTAGTCTCTTGCGCCACAAGCGGGATCTAGAAGTGGTCTGCCAGCCAGTCTTTACGGAAACGGGTGGCATTGAGGGTGAGACGCTCTATCATCCTTTGCTGTCTAATCCGATTGCGAATGATGTGCATTTTCAAAAAAACATGGTTATCAGTGGGGACAATGCGTCCGGGAAATCGACCTACCTGAAAACTGTCGCTATCAATGCCATTCTGGCTCAAGGATTAGGCTTTGCCTATGGAGAAACCTTGGCCCTTCCTTACGGTCATGTCCTAACGGCTATGGATGTGAGCGATGACATTGAAGTTGGAGATAGTTACTTCATCACCGAAAGTAAAGCTATTTTACGTATGATTCAGCATCTGAAAAAGCCTGGTTTTCACTATTTCTTTATTGACGAGCTCTTTAAGGGGACCAATACCATCGAGCGGATCGGATCAGGCCTTGGGATTGTCCGCTGGTTAGCTGCCCAAACTGTCTCTACATGATTTCCAGCCATGATATTGAGCTGGTCGCAGCCTCCGGTGAAGTCAATGATAATTACCATTTTGACAGTCGCTATGTGGATGGCAAGATCGTCTTTGACTACCAGATCAAGCCAGGGTCAGCCGTAACCAAGAATGCGGTCAATACGCTAGAAAGCCTGCATTATCCAGAGGAGATTACGCAAACAGCCAAGGACTTGATTGACCAGTATGAAGAGACGGGCCACTGGTCTTTGAAAGAAATTAAAAAAGAATGAAAATGAACGAAGGAGTTTGTTAATGATCGGTTTAGGGACCCTCTATAATGCCTTAGGGGTCGTATTTGGTGGGCTTTTAGGACTGCTCATTGGTCAACGTTTATCAGAAGATTTTCATGAGACCCTTCTGAAAGTGACAGGAGTTGCTGTTTTTGTCTTGGGCATCGCAGGGACCTTGGAAAAGATGCTGGTGGTGCATGGAAGTCATGTGGAAAGTCACGGCAGTATGATGTTGATTCTGAGTCTAGTGATCGGGACCGTTATCGGGGAGCTCTTGAAGATTGAGGAGGGCTTTGAGCGACTGGGAACCTGGCTGAAGGAAAAGACGGGCAACCAAGGCGATACCAGCTTTGTTGATGCCTTTATGACCACGGCCTTGACCATTTGTATCGGGGCTATGGCGGTGGTCGGAGCCGTCCAGGATGGCCTGACAGGCGACACCTCGACCTTGTTGGCCAAGGCTATTCTCGATATGGTTATCGTTCTGGTCTTGACCGTTTCAAAAGGAAAGGGCGCGATCTTTGCGGTGGTTCCACTCGTGATCCTTCAAGGTTTGATCACGCTGTTGGCCCATTTGATCGCACCGATCATGACCCCACAAGCTCTTTCGAATCTGTCCCTAGTTGGCTCCAGCCTCATTCTCTGTGTAGGGATCAATCTCATCTGGGGCAAACGGATCAAGGTCGCCAATCTACTTCCAGCAGTGCTGATTGCCATTATTTGGGCCTTTGTTGGGTGAAATAGAAGCTAAGCAGTAGCTTCAGATTTAAGACAAAGTCAACTTAAAAACTTTCCTTAGGTGAGTACGGACGTCAGCGAACTTCGTAGAAGTTCCATGACTAATTATTGAGCCCCTTCGCTCTTTAATTTCTGGGCTCAGGCTAAAACAGTTTCCCAAACTGTTTTACTCTCAATAATTCCGAGTGCCTGAAACGTATTGTTTCAGGCACTTTTCTCACAGCGGAAAGTTTTTGTATTTTCTTGATTCATTCTAAAAATAGGAACTCATTTTTACTTACTTTTAGAATCGATTAACTTATTTTACTTTAAAATAGTTTGTCTCATTCTAAAGTTAACCGGTAAAGACTGGTTAGCTTTTTTGCTTGTCCTTGTGCTCTTGTTAGAAAAATGAAGGTACTCCCAAAAAAGGGGGGATATTTTCTTTTTGCAAATACGGGAATTCATTTATGGAAAACCTGATTTTTGGTATGATAGTCGTAATTTCGAATAGGGAGGTTGGAGTCGCCATGAGTGATTTGAATCAGACAGTTGAATTTATTAAAGAAATCGAGAAATTAAAGTCAGTAACAAGGTTTAATAGAACCCTTGATGGACGGTTTGAAAATAGTGCCGAGCATTCTTGGCAGGGTGCGATAGCTGCGATGGTTCTTCAGGATTATTATCCTGAAAAATTGAATATGGAAAAGGTCATGTTTCTGTTACTGATCCATGATTTAGGTGAGATTTATGCTGGAGATACTTGGGTGTTTGATGATGAAAAAAAGCTTCATGCTCATGATAGAGAGCTAGCATCTATAGAAAAAACAATGAGCCTCCTTCCAGAAGCAACATATGTGAATATGAAAAATTCGTGGTTGGAGTTTGAAAAAGGGCAGAGTCCTGAGGCAAGATATGCAAGAGTGATTGATGCATTGGTACCACTGATCAATCACTTGGAAGTGTCAGAAGTAAATTATAATCCCGATCACATCCGTTCAGAGATGGTATTAGAAAAGAAAAAATTTATAAAAAGTGAATCGGAAGAATTATGGAAACTGACGGAAGAGTTGGTTCAGGAAAGTGTAGAAAAGGGCTTATATTTATAAGATCCTTTGGTCCTTTAGTAGCAACCTTCAGCCCAAGAGGAAGCCACCTGTTTTCACGGGTGGTTTTGACTGGCTTGATCTGTGGTATAATGGAAACAGATAATTTACACCCTCTTTGAAAAGGAAAAGGTTAGATTGTATGATTAAGTTGATAGCAACAGATATGGATGGAACCTTATTAGATGAGCGAGGAGAGGTGGATCTTCCGCGCCTGGAAAGGCTATTGGACCACTTGGATCAAAAAGGGATTCGCTTTGTCATTGCGACGGGAAATGAAATCCATCGCATGCGCCAGCTCTTGGGTCCTTTAGTCAAACGGGTGACTCTGGTCGTAGCCAATGGAGCTCGGATTTTTGAGGATGACCAGATGATTCTAGGAAAATTCTGGGATCGAGAACTAGTAGAGGCGGTTCTTGCTTATTTTAAGGGGCGGGAAATTTCAGACCAGCTGGTTGTGTCAGCTGTCAATGGTGGCTTTGCCAAGGAAGGAACGGTCTTTACAGAAGTTGAGAAATTCATGCAGCCGGAAGTGATTGAAGCCTTGTACAAGCGGATGAAGTTTGTTCCGGAATTGACAGCAGATCTATTTGATCAGGTGCTTAAAATGAGCTTGGTGGTTGGCTTGGATCGTCTTGATCAAGTGAGTCAAGAAGTCCAGCAGGCTTTTGGAGATCAGCTCATGGCGGTTTCGAGCGGTTTTGGAAGCATGGATCTCTTACAAGCAGGCATTCACAAGGCCTGGGGACTGGCTCAATTAATGGAGATGTGGCAGCTTAATGCCAGCCAGGTCATGGCCTTTGGGGATAGCGGAAACGACATCGAAATGCTTGAAATGGCTGCTCACTCCTATGCTGTAGCCAATGCAGAAGAAGCTGTCAAAGCTGTTGCCAAACACCTAGCGCCGAGTCATCAAGAAGGCGGTGTCTACCAGGTGATCGAAGAGTATCTAGGATTGACCTCCTGGGAACAAGTGAAAGGAAAGAAATAGATGGCAGTACAACTGTTAGAAGACTGGCTCTTAAAGGAGCAGGAGAAAATCGTAACAACCTATCGGGAGCTCAATCAAGCCCCTCTGAAGGAGCCGGGTTTGATCTTTATTGGAGACTCTATCGTGGAGTATTTCCCCATTCATGAACTATTACAAAGTCCCAAACACATGGTCAATCGAGGAGTACGAGGCTATAAGACGGATCTCCTTCGTAAACATCTAGATGCTCATGTCTTTGGAACGGCGGTGGATCAGATCTTTCTCTTGATCGGGACCAATGATATCGGAAAAGAAATCCCTCAAAAGGAAACCTTAGACAATGTAGAAGCGGTCTTACAAGCGATCATGCGGGACTTTCCGCTGACCCACATTAACCTGATCTCGGTTCTACCGGTGAGTCAAGAAGAACGCTACAAGCAAAAGGTCTATGTGCGGACCAATGAAAAAATTCAAGCCCTCAATCAAGCCTATCGCGAATTGGCTCAGGCCTACCACCAGGTTAGCTATGTCGATGTGTATTCGTCTTTATTGGATGAAGAGGGGCAGTTGGCAGAAGCCTATACGACAGATGGCCTCCATTTAAGTGTGGCTGGTTACCGCATCCTGGCCCAAGCTCTGCAGGAGAAATTATAGAGATAAGATAGGAAACAAGCCCAACTAGACAAATCTTCAAAGTAAGATTTGTTTTTTTAAAACTTTTGGTTGACAAATGTAAATCTTAGGAGTAGAATAGCATTATAAGATTTACAAATGTAGATTTTGAAAGGAGAGGCCATGCAAATTTCCAATGCGGAATGGCGCATCATGAAGATTATCTGGATGGAAGGCAAGCAGACCAGCACGGATTTGATCGCAGTCTTGTCTGAGCGCTTTGACTGGTCGAAGTCAACGATCAAGACTCTCTTGACGCGCTTGGTGGAAAAGGGCTGTCTGACCAGAGAAAAATCTGGCAAAGCCTTTGTCTACTCGGCACTGTTGACGCAGGACCAGAGTTTAGACTTGGTCGTTGAGGATGTGAAGGACAAGGTTTGTTCAAAAAGGATTGTCCAGGTGCTTGAAAACATGATTCAGGCGAGTGACTTTACGCTAGCAGATCTTAATCAGCTGCAGCAGGTCCTCGAAGAAAAGAAAGCAGAGGCTGTCGAAACAGTCCCTTGCAATTGTATGTAATAGAAAGAAGGAAATTTCATGTTTGGATTGTTGATTAGTATTGTTTGTTTACTTGTGGTTGTCTTTTATTGCTTGGTGGTTCTTTGCAGAACATGAAAAGATGAGCGACCACGCTCGTCAGAAAATCAGGTTATCAAGAAATTGAAGTCGAAGTCATGGGGGGCTATTCGCCTGAAACCATCGTCCTGAAAAAAAGAATGTTCCAGCCCGGATCATCTTTAACCGCAAGGATCCATCTTCATGTCTGGACTCAAGTGGTCTTTCCAGACTTTGGGGCGTGCATGAAGATTTGCCTTTGGGTGAAAAAAACATGTCATTGAAATTACGCCAGAAAAAAAGCGGGCGAATATGGGTATTCATGTGGAATGAACATGATGCATGGTCACATGATTGTGGAATAAAGGAGTAGGTATGGTCAGAAAAACATCAAAAAAAGCAGTTGTGGAAAAACGGAGTGCAAAAGATCCGTATTACAGCAGAAAAGGGCTATAGTCCCAAAGAATTTCAACTCCAAAAAGGGATCCCTGCTGAAATCACCTTCCATCGGATCAATCCATCCGGCTGTTACAAGGAGATTTTGTTTGAAGATCATGGAATTTTAGAACCTTTGGAAGTCGGTGTGGATAAGATCATTTCCTTTACACCGACAGAAACAGGGGACTTTGAGTTCTCTTGTGGAATGAAGATGCAAAAGGGGTCCTACACGGTTGTGGAAAAAAACGCCGTCGTGTCTTGAGTTTGCTGGATCGTTTTTGGATCACCAGTATCTTTACCCTTCCCTTATTGATCTTGATGATCGGGATGGTAGCAGGTGTTGTGTCGCATCCAGTTAGTCACTGGGGGACCTTTTTAGCGACAACGCCGATTATGCTAGTGGCAGGTGTGCCGTTTATCAAGAGTGCCTGGGCTTCTTTTAAGAAGCACCATGCCAATATGGATACCTTGGTAGCTCTGGGAACTCTGGTAGCCTATGTCTATAGTGTATTTGCCCTTTTTGCTGGTCAGCCAGTATACTTTGAGAGTGCGGGCTTTTATCATCTTCTTTGTTCTCTTAGGGCAAATCTTTGAGGAACGGATGCGTAACAATGCCTCCGAGGCTGTGGAAAAAGTTGTTGGATTTGCAGGCAAAAACAGCTCAAGTTCTCCGTGATGGGGAACTATGTCGAGGTGGCGGCAGAAGATATCCACATTGGTGACTTGATTCGGGTCCGTCCTGGGGAAAAAGATCGCGGTCGATGGGACCATTGTGGAAGGAAGCACGACCATTGATGAGTCGATGGTGACAGGTGAAAAGCTTGCCTGTGGAAAAAAATCAGTTGGTGATGCAGTCATTGGCTCCACTATCAACAGCAATGGGACCATTCTCTTTCAAGGCTGAAAAAAAGTCGGTAGTGAGACCCTCTTATCTCAAATTGTGGACTTTTGTCAAAATGGCCCAATCCAGTCGTGCTCCCATTCAAGATTTGACGGATAAGATTTCAGGTATCTTTGTTCCAGTGGTGACGATTTTGGCCATTGCGACTTTCTGGGTTTGGTCCGTGCTTCTGGGCGCGTCGCTTCAAGAGGCCATGCTCTATGCAGTCTCTGTCCTCATTATTGCCTGTCCTTGTGCCCTTGGTTTAGCAACGCCCACAGCCCTGATGGTCGGAACCGGCCGTAGTGCCAAGATGGGGGTTCTGATTAAAAATGGAACCGTTCTTCAAGAAGTGCAAAAGATTCAAACCGTTGTGTTTGATAAGACAGGGACTATTACCATTGGCCAACCACTTGTAACCGATGTTGTAGGAGATGAAGCGCGTGTCTTGACACTGGCTGCTAGTCTTGAAACTTTTTCAGAACATCCCCTAGCGCAAGCGGTCTTATCACGAGCAGAAGAAAAAGGTTTGGTGCTAACCCCTGTGGAAAACTTCCAAGCGATTGAAGGAAAAGGGGTCCAAGGTCAGATCGACCAGCAGTTGGTGACCTTGGGAAATGGCAAACTTCATGACGGGACATTGATGGATCCGGAGCTTGAAAAACGGATGGTAGAGTTGCAAGAGCAGGCCAAAACAGTGATCAGTTTGTCTGTGGATGGGCAAGTGATTGGCTTGATTGCCATTCAAGATGCTCCGAAGGCCAGCTCAAAAGAAGCGATCAAAAAGCTCAAAGAACGGGGCTTGAAAACGGTCATGTTAACGGGGGATAATGAACGGGTGGCCCAAGCTATTGCTAAGCAAGTGGGCATTGATACCGTGATCGCTGATGTGCTCCCTCAAGAAAAAGGCCAGCGCCATCCAAAAAAACTGCAAGAAAGCTAGCAAGGTCGCCTTTGTCGGAGATGGCATCAATGATGCTCCAGCTCTCTCGATCGCCGATGTGGGGATCGCTATGGGATCTGGAACGGATATTGCGATCGAGTCCGGTGGCATCGTGCTCACGCAAAATGATTTGCTTGGCGTTGTGCGCGCCTTTGACATGAGTCAAAAGACCTTCCGTCGGATCTTACTCAATCTCTTCTGGGCCTCTATCTACAATATCCTTGGGATTCCAATTGCTGCTGGAGTCTTTTGTAGGACTGGGATTGACCCTCAATCCAGAACTAGCAGGTCTTGCTATGGCCCTTTCAGTTCTGTGTCTGTTTTGACTAGCTCGCTGCTCCTCAATGTCGCGAAAAATTGATTAAATGAAAATAAAAAGAGTGGGACAGAAATCGGTAATCGTTAGAATTTAGACTTTTGTCAGTCATATCCGTTAAGTGATTAGCGTAGAAAAGCTAAATGAGTTCAGCGTAGATTGAACCCAGCAACCACAAACTTTCTGCTGAGACAGATCAGAAATCAATTTAAGAGTTAGGGATTTTTGTCCCACCTCTTTTTATCATTTCTACAGCTCTAAGTATAGAGGTGCATGCAAAATATACATAAAATCCTATTGTAGGATAGTTTGTGAAATTTTCTCAAAATAGTCATCTGTTATGGAATAGGGATTGAGCATCTTTGAGCAGATCTTTATACATGTGAATCTCTTTGTGATAAATTAATACTGTAATCGTTTTGTAAATCGTTTTCATGAGAAAAGTCAGAAAAAACTCATTTTCAAGGCGAGATGATCGCAAAGATGAAGTAGAAGCGCTATGCTGCATTTTAAAGGATCAAAATAGAATTAAAGGAGAGTTAGAATGACTCAAGGAAAAATTACTGCATCTGCAGCAATGCTTAACGTATTGAAAACATGGGGCGTAGATACGATCTACGGTATCCCATCTGGAACACTTAGCTCATTGATGGACGCTTTGGCTGAAGACAAAGATATCCGTTTCTTGCAAGTTCGCCACGAAGAAACTGGTGCTCTTGCAGCGGTTATGCAAGCTAAATTTGGTGGCTCTATCGGGGTTGCAGTTGGTTCAGGTGGACCTGGTGCGACTCACTTGATCAACGGTGTTTACGATGCAGCTATGGATAACACTCCATTCCTTGCTATTCTTGGATCACGTCCAGTTAACGAATTGAACATGGATGCCTTCCAAGAATTGAACCAAAACCCAATGTACAACGGTATCGCTGTTTACAATAAACGTGTAGCTTACGCAGAACAATTACCAAAAGTAATCGACGAAGCTTGCCGTGCTGCCGTTTCTAAAAAAGGTCCAGCCGTTGTTGAAATTCCAGTAAACTTTGGCTTCCAAGAAATCGACGAAAACTCATACTACGGATCAGGTTCTTATGAACGTCACTTTATCGCTCCTGCCTTGAATGAAGTAGAAATCGATAAAGCAGTTGAAATCTTGAATAATGCGGAACGCCCAGTGATCTACGCTGGTTTCGGTGGAGTCAAAGCTGGTGAAGTGATTACTGAATTGTCTCGCAAGATCAAAGCACCAATCATTACAACTGGTAAAAACTTTGAAGCTTTTGAATGGAACTACGAAGGTTTGACAGGTTCTGCTTACCGTGTTGGTTGGAAACCAGCCAACGAAGTGGTCTTTGAAGCGGACACAGTTCTTTTCCTTGGATCAAACTTCCCATTTGCTGAAGTATACGAAGCCTTCAAGAACACTGAAAAATTCATCCAAGTGGATATCGATCCTTACAAACTTGGTAAACGCCATGCTCTTGACGCTTCAATCCTTGGGGATGCAGGTCAAGCAGCCAAAGCAATCCTTGACAAAGTGAATCCAGTTGAATCTACTCCATGGTGGCGTGCAAACGTGAAGAACAACCAAAACTGGCGTGATTACATGAACAAACTCGAAGGTAAAACTGAGGGTGAATTGCAATTGTATCAAGTTTACAATGCAATCAACAAACATGCTGATCAAGATGCGATCTACTCAATCGACGTAGGTGACACTCACTCAAACATCTACTCGTCACCTTCACATGACACCTAAGAACATGTGGCGTACATCTCCACTCTTTGCGACAATGGGGATCGCCCTTCCTGGTGGTATCGTCGCTAAGAAAGACAATCCAGATCGCCAAGTATGGAACATCATGGGTGACGGTGCATTCAACATGTGCTACCCAGACGTTATCACAAACGTTCAATACGACCTTCCAGTTATCAACGTTGTCTTCTCAAATGGTAAATATGCCTTCATCAAGGACAAATACGAAGACACAAACAAACACTTGTTTGGTTGTGACTTCCCTAATGCTGACTATGCGAAAATCGCTGAAGCGCAAGGAGCTGTTGGATTCACAGTAAACCGTATCGAAGATATCGATGCAGTCGTTGCAGAAGCTGTTAAACTCAACAAAGAAGGTAAGACAGTTGTCATCGATGCTCGCATCACGCAACACCGTCCACTTCCAGTAGAAGTTCTTGAGTTGGATCCAAAACAACACTCAGAAGAAGCTATCAAAGCCTTCAAGGAAAAATACGAAGCTGAAGAACTCGTACCATTCCGCCTCTTCTTGGAAGAAGAAGGGTTGCAATCACGCGCAATTAAATAATTCCTCTCATGGAAAATAAAAAGATCGGAGCTATCCGGTCTTTTTATGGAGGATAAGAAATGAATTTAAATCAATTAGATATTATCGTTTCAGATGTTACCCAAGTTTGTGCTAGCTTGGAGCGTATTTTGGATAAAAAGGCAGATTATGTTGATGATAGTTTTGCTCAGTTCACGATTGGCAGTCACTGTCTCATGTTGTCTCAAAATCATTTGATTCCTTTGGAAAATTTTCAGTCAGGAATCATTCTTCATATCGAGGTTGAGGATGTAGACCAGAACTACAAACGGTTGAAAGAGCTTGGTATCCAGGTTTTAAACGGCCCAGTTGTAACCGATTGGGGAACCGAAAGCCTGCTAGTTGAAGGCCCTTCCGGACTAGTGCTTGATTTTTATCGTATGAAGTAGGTAATTCTATTATCAAATTTTTCATCAAAAGATTTAAACGTTCTTGGAGTGGAACTTAAAAAGATCGGAGCAATCCGGTCTTTTTTATTAAAGACAAAGTCTTCTTTGAAACTTTCCTAATGTGAGTACGGACGTCAGCGAACTTTGAAGAAGTTCCATGACTAAATCAAGATGCAAAGGGCGTCTGCGGATAAAGTCAAAATAGGAAGTTTGACGCAGAATCTTTCGATTCTAGGAGAACTTATCTTTTTGACACAATCCGCAGCCCGTGTTCAATTAGTTTTGAGCCCCTTCGCTTTTCAATTTCTGGGCTCAGGCTAAAACAGTTCCCCGAACTGTTTTACTCTCAAAACTCCCAAGTGCTAGAAACAATAGAGTTTCTAGCACTTTTCTCACGGTGGAAAGTTTCAGTTTATTCTTTACGATTAAAAAATAGGAATCATTCTTATTTTTTTCAGAAAAAGCTGATATTAAATTAGGTGAAAAAAACAATTTGTATACATTCTGAAAGATCGGAGTCATCCGGTCTTTTTTATATAAAAATTTGCGTATAAATAATTGACAACGCTTTCTCAATGTCCTATTATAAAATATAATAGTAACAAGCGGATTTTCTTATTTCATTGAGAAGAAAGAGTGGTAATAGTCTTCCGTTCACTACATGACTTTATAGCTCTAGGAAGCCTTTTAATAGTCACATAAGGACCAATGAAACTGGGGATTGAAAGTATCTCCACGAATAGATATTAGGAGGAAAGAGATGCAAAAAAAGGATATTTATCTAATCTGTATGACCATGATTATCTGTTCATTTATTATAGGATTGCTTGTAGGAAATTTCATTTTGCGTGGTCTTGATGATATTGCTGCAATCATTAACCACGGCTTGATGACAATCAATCAATCGATTCATTAACAAGAGATATTATTTTTTTACGTTCTAACAACTAAACAGATCGGAGCCATTCATTGGTCCGATCTTTTTTGAGTGGTGTCTGTCTGTTGCTGAAGAAGTTTGATAGCAGTGGCATGTTTAAAGGAGGGAAAATTGGAGGTGATCAAGATTTCCTTCTCATTTTAGAGGGTTTCATCCCATACATCAAGGCAAATTGTTTGTAAAAATAGGTTTTATTACTGAAGCCGACGGTTTGGCAGATCGTTTCAATAGAAAAATCTGTTGATTGAATCAATAATTTTGCAGACATTAACCTCTTCTGATGCACCAGCTCGGTAAAGGTTTGACCACTTTTTTCTTTGACGAGATTACTTAAATAGTTTTTGTTAAATTTTAATTGATCGGCAGCTTTTGCTAAGGTAAGATCCCTATAGTCTCTATCAATTAATTCAAGGACTTGCAGAAAAGGATCTTGTCGAGTTTGAAGGAGCTTTTTCTGTGCAGTTGGCAAGGAACGAGCCAATTCATAGAGTAAAATACTTAAAGAGTGTTTGAGAATTTCTTGGGAGAAATCCTTCTGGAAAAAATACTCTTCTATCATCCGGTGGAGCAGTTGAGGGACTTTTGGAATCTCTTCGGAACGAAGAATAATAAAATTTTGACTGATTTCTAGATGGCTATGGCGACTAAGGAGCAAGTGATACAAAAGACTATTATTTCCTTGCATTTCTTCCAAACTTTGTAAGGAAATATTGTTATCTTTAAAGAGTAGATTGATCACAATATCCTCCTCTTCTAAGCACTCAATTTGATGTTTACTTCCCACATCCATCAGGAGGATGTCTCCTTGATAAAGCGTGTAAGTCTGACCGTTAATGATTTGTTGACAATGTCCACTATAAATATAATTGAGCTCTAAAAATTGGTGGGAATGAAGAGGATAAGGCGCATAGCGATTGTGTTTACTGATGTAGATATCTCGATTATGAAAAAAAAGATCATTGGTTAAATGAGGGGCTTGGGTTTTCATTTCAGAAAAGTCTGGAACGAAGCTTCCAGTCTTTTTTTGTTGCTTTTCAATCTCAGTTTCTTGATGGAGGAAGTCTGTTAGGAGCTGCATCTGTTTCACCTGTATATTTGATACTATTCTACTGTTTTAGAGATATTGTATCACATTTAAAATAATAGTTAAATAGAGATAGAAAGAAACAAGAAAAGAGGGCCGAAATGACCTATCATATAGCAGTGGACATTGGAGCATCGAGTGGACGCTTGATACTGGCAGATGTTGAGGAAAGGAAATGGCAGTTACAAGAAATCCATCGATTCAAAAATGGATTTACTCGAGTGGATCAGCATGATCGTTGGGATGTAGAGGAGCTCTTCCGCCAGATTCTCGTCGGATTAGAGAAAGCAAAAGAGCTAGGAGTAGGTAACTGTACTTTAGGAATTGATACCTGGGCGGTGGATTATGTGTTGTTAAAAGATGGAAAGGCACTGGCACAACCCATTGCTTATCGGGATAAACGGACTGAAAAAGTAATGGAGAAAGTGTTTCAGAAGCTCCCTGCTAAGAACATTTATGAGAAAACAGGCATTCAATTTCTAAATTTTAATACCTTGTTTCAGTATGTTAGTGAAGATCCTCAACTGTTAGAAGAAGCAGATACTAGTCTTTTGATTCCAGATTATCTGGCCTATCGATTGACGGGGAGACAGGTAGCAGAAGTTAGCAATGCCTCTACGACCCAATTGCTAAATATTCATCATAGAGATTATGATTACGATTTGCTCGATTTAGCTGGGATAAAGGCTTCTCAACTTCCCGATTTGGTGGAGACAGGGACTTATCTTGGACCCCTACTTCGAGAAAATTTCAAGGATTACAAACTTCCCTATGTTGAAGTTTATGCTGTGGCAACACACGATACGGCTTCAGCAGTTGTGGGAGTTCCAGCTACAAGCAAAGATTTTGCCTATATCTCTAGTGGCACCTGGTCTTTGATTGGAGCGGAACTAACATCACCGATCGTGACGAAAGAGAGTCAGGAAGCAAATTACACCAATGAATGGGGAGCTTATCAAACCTATCGTTTTCTAAAAAATATCACGGGTATGTGGACGGTGCAAGAGATTGCGCGTTGCTTAGACTATCAATATAGCTACGCAGAGATGGCTGAACAAGCCAGTCAGGTAGCCCCATTTGAACAGTATGTCAATCTGAATGATGGACGCTTCACCAACCCTGAACAGATGATTCAAGAAATTCAAGCTTATTGTCGAGAAACAGGACAGAAGGTTCCAGAGTCCGTAGGCGAATTGACTATGTGTGTGTATTCCAATCTAGCTCTTATTTATGGAGCTGAATGGAAACGACTAGAAAAATTGACAGGAAAATCCTTTGAGGCTCTCCATATCGTAGGAGGGGGATCCAATGTCGCTCTTCTCAATCAGCTGACAGCCAATGTGATTCAAAAGCAAGTTATCGCTGGCCCAGGTGAAGGAACGGCTATCGGGAATCTATTGGTTCAGTTGATTGCAAGTGGAACCTTTAGCAATCTTGGAGAAGCACGTGCTTTCTTAAAAGAAGAGATATCATTGAAGGAATTTTTTCCTGATTTTACGATAGAAACCGATCATTTAAAAATTTTTCAACAGAACTATTATCAATAAGGAGAAAGAATAATGACAAATGCAACTCAAATTACACAAGCTTATGAGGCAGCTAAAGATCGCTATGCGGCAATCGGAGTAGATACGGATGCTGTATTGGAAAAATTACAAGGAATTAAAATCTCTATGCATTGCTGGCAAGGAGATGATGTGAAGGGCTTCTTAACACCTGATGGCGAATTGACCGGAGGGATTATGTCAACGGGAAATTATCCTGGAGCTGCCCACACTCCTGAACAGTTGCGTCAGGATTTGGAAAAAGCTTATTCTTTGATTCCAGGGAAGCATAAGTTGAATCTACACGCCATCTATTTAGATACCGATGAAACAGTCGATCTCAATGAAATTGAACCACGTCACTTTGAAAAATGGGTGAAGTGGGCCAAAGAACAAGGACTAGGATTGGACTTTAACCCAACCTTCTTCTCCCATCCAATGATGAAGGATGGCTTCACCTTGGCTAGTCCAGACCAAGAAGTTCGAGAGTATTGGATAGAGCATGGGAAACGCAGTCGTAAAGTGGCGGAATACTTCGGTAAAGAATTGGGAGAAACTTGTTACACCAATTTCTGGGTTCCAGATGGCTTTAAGGACAACCCAATTGATCGTCTGACACCACGTAAACGTTTGATGGAATCTTTAGATGAAATTTTCTCTGAGGAGATTGATGAACAATACAATGTTGATACTGTTGAAAGCAAACTCTTTGGACTAGGAGCAGAAGCCTATACAGTAGGATCTCATGAATTTTATATGGGATATGGTTTGACACGAAATAAGACCATTTTATTGGATGCAGGTCATTTCCATCCGACAGAAGTGATTTCGAATAAACTATCTTCGCTTGCCTTATTTAGTAAAGGATTAATGTTGCATGTTTCTCGCCCTGTTCGTTGGGATTCGGATCACGTAGTCATTATGGACGATGAGTTGCAGGAAATTGCCAAAGAATTGGTTCGCAATGATCTCCTTGGAAAAACAGCGATTGGCCTGGATTTCTTCGATGCGACTATCAACCGTATTGCGGCTTGGGTAGTTGGAACTCGTAACACTCAAAAAGCACTCTTGAAAGCTATGTTAGAGCCAACAGAAGAATTGAAACAAATGGAATTGGACTTTGATTTTACTTCTCGATTAGTCTATACAGAAGAATTGAAGGACTTCCCATATAGCGATGTTTGGAATTATTTCTGCTTGAAGAACAATGTTCCAGTTGGTTTGGATTGGTTAAAAGAAGTCCATGACTATGAGGCTGAGATTTTGAAAACACGCGGATAAGATGAAAAAGTTCGAAAGAGCTTAGAAGAAGGAGTGGAGAAAAATGACAAAATTTGTAGAATCTGTTTATGTGACAAATGAGAGAAGTAACGCGAGAGTCTTATGAACGCAATTGGGATGAACGGAATGGAGGAAATGTCTCCCTTCGCTTGACAGCTGAAGAAGTTGCTCCTTTTGAGGATGTCACAGAAGTGAAAGAAGTGCTTGATCTTGGCTTTGATGCTTCTTATTTGGCGGGATATTACTATTTGGTTACAGGAACTGGGCGTTACTTTAGAAATGTAGCTGGAAATCCAGAAAATGATCTTGGTTTAGTTCGCATCACAGAAGATGGTCAACATGCAGAATTGGTGTGGGGCTTCAATGACGGTGGTAAGCCGACTTCAGAATTCCCAAGTCATTTGATGAGCCATATAGAGCGTTTGAAGGTAAATCCAAATCAACGCGTGGTTTTCCATTGCCATCCAACAAACCTGATTGCTCTGTCCTTTACTCAACCCCTTGAAGAACGTCACTTATCACGCCTTCTATGGAAAATGCAGGCAGAATCGATTGTTGTCTTCCCTGAAGGAATTGGGGTGATCCCTTATATGACACCAGGTACGACTGAGATCGGGAAGGCAACTGCAGCAAAAATGGCAGAATTTCAAGCGGTTTTATGGCCTCACCATGGGCTCTTCGCATCGGGTACTTCACTGGATGAAACTTATGGATTGATTGAGGTGATTGAAAAAGCTGCGATGATTTATTCACAAATTGGTGCTCAAGGCGGAGTCATTAAACAAGCAATCACTGACCAAGAATTGCAAGAAATTGCAACCTTCTTTAACATGATGCCTCACCAAGGATTCTTGGATGTGAATTAGAGATGGATGGTAGTGAAGTATGATTCAGATATGGGAGGTGTGACCTCCCTTCTATCATGAAATTTTTTGTTAAAAAAATCACAAAATAGTTGAAGAAAACTAGTTTGAGTATTATAATTATATCAATATAAGAAGAATGGAGAAAAAGAAATGTCAGTTTTTTATGTACCAGCAGTTAACCTTATTGGTCGTGGAGTGATCAACGAATTTGGAAGCCACGTTAAGGAATTGGGCTTTAAGAAAGCTTTGATTGTCACAGACCACTACATTGCATCGAGCGACATTTTGCCTAAGGTAACAGCTCCCTTAGAAGCAGATGGAATCGAATACATCGTATTTGAGGATGTAGATCCAAATCCATCTTGTAAGAATGTCCTTGATGGATTAGCTGTGTTAAAAGAAAACAACTGTGACTTTATCATCTCAGTTGGTGGGGGATCTCCACAGGATGCTGCGAGTTGTATCTCTATTATGGCTACCAATGGAGGGAAGCCACAGGATTACGAAGGGCTTCACAAGTCTAAGGAAAAGGGTCTCCCAGTTGTAGCAATTAATACAACCGCTGGAACTTCTGCAGAGATTACCATCAACTATGTCATTACGGACGAAGAACGAAAGGTAAAAATGGTCATGGTTGACAAGAATAGCTTAGCACTTATCTCTGTTAACGACCCAGAACTGATGCTTTCAAAACCAGCTGATTTAACAGCAGCAACAGGTATGGATGCCCTTACCCATGCCATTGAAGCCTTGGTTACACCAGGTGCCTATGATGTTACGAAAAAACTGTCCATTGGAGCGATTGAATTGATCAAAGAATATTTACCACGTGCTGTGGCAAATGGGCAGGATATTGAAGCGCGTGAGGCCATGGTGAATGCCATTTTCCTTGGAGGAATGTCCTTTAACAATGCAGGGTTAGGATATGTACACTCCATGGCTCATCAATTAGGTGCAGTTTATCATCTGCCACATGGTGTTTGCTGTGCCATGTTGCTTCCAGTTGTTGAGCGTGAGAATGCTAAGCGAGTACCAGCCGCCTTTCGTAATGTAGCCAAGGCTCTAGGACTTCATACAGAAGGGAAATCAGATACCGAGTGTGCGGAATACGCCATCTCTGAAATTGAGAAATTATCTGAGACCGTTGGAATTCCTAAAAAATTAACAGAATTAGATATCAAAGAAGAAGAGTTTGACTTTGAATATCTTTCTAAGAATGCCCTTATTGATGCTTGTGCTCCAGGCAATCCATTTATGCCAACCTTGGAAGAAACAATTGCCTTTTATAAAGAGTTGTTTTAATGATTAGAATAAATGCTAGGAGATGAAGATCAATCTCCTAGTTTTTTATTAAATATCCTAATCCTGCGATTTCTGATTTTCATGCATTTGTACAAGTGCAACTAACTGAGAATTGTAGTGCTCGTTCATATTAAAATATTGATCTTAAAAAGAGGCTGGGACAAAAGTCCTAGCCTCTCAATTGTTTTTGGATTGTCGAGCAAGACGCAGTGGTTGAGTGGGCTCTACTACGCTGATTTCATCAGCTTTTACAGCCCTACTCAACTGTGCGGAGGTTGAACGACGAAATCGAATTCTAACGAATTACCGATTTCTGTCCCACTCTCTTTTTAAGATTTACTTTCGTTCTACTGATTTAACGACCATTTGAGCATCTCCTAGCACGTAGAGTCCTTGCATATCACCTGTATTGAGAGCTGCAATCGCTTCATTGGAGAAGTGTTGGGCACTGATTGAATATTGGATGGTCTCTGTTTGTGTTTGAGCAGTAAACACTTTTTCACTGCTTGTATGATGAAGAGTCAGAGTTTCCGGAAGAGCAGAGAGTTCGCCAATGATTTCATCCCATCCCAAATCTAGGATTTGGATATGTTTGCGAACGACAATACGATTTTCTTCTTTTGAAAGGAGAAGAGCAGCATAGTGATCCGAGTTAATGATGACAGCAATTCCCAAACTTCCTTGATTGAGTTGTGAGCTTTTGGGATCAAGAGTGACGACAAATGTTTGTTCATGTTCTGTTTGGCGTACAGCAAGAAGCTTGGATTTGACAAATCTTTTAAGGTAAGATTGGATCCTTTTAGAATCAATTGTTGGTTTTCTATCAATAAGCGTGAATCAAGATGATGACGTAAGGTTATCCATTCTGGATTCAATTTCTCGCTGATAAAGTAATCTGTAAACTTAGATAAGATTTGGGGATTTGACAATGCCTGTGAATGATTCGGAAAATCAGTCAAATCGACTTCTAGACTAGGAATTCCCTTGTTTATTACAGGCCATTCTTCTGTCCATTCTACTGGATATAAGAGTGTTTCGCGCCCTAGGTTTGTAATTTGAATGTGATCAATTGTGGCTGGCCGTGTTCCCAAACAGGTTAACCACCAGTTTCCAAGTGTATCTTGAAGGAGATCAGCGTGACCGATGTTTTGAAGCGGTTCTTCTGCACGATCCCGATTGGTAAAGAGAGGGTTGGTAGGAGCTGGTTGGAAAGGCCCCCAGAGCGTTTCTCCTTTAAACATGGTAATCATATGGCCTTGTCCCGTTCCTCCTTCAGCAGCAAGGAGATAATAGGCTCCCTTTTCTTTTAAAATATGTGGACCTTCGACATCTCGCCCGCCGGTACCAAAAGATAAAACTTCTGGTCCACGGAGAATGTTTCCTGTCTCCAGTTCAATTTCAACTTGTTGGATGGCTTTTTTTCCTCCTTCTACATAGCCAGTAAATTGAACGTAGGTCCGATTATCTTCAAAATAAAGATCAGGGTCAATTCCAAAGATATCAACTTCTACTCGATTGTTTTCCCAGATAATTGCGGTCTGGTCTTCGTTTAAATAGCCACGGATAATGAAGTTTTTAAACTCAGCAAAATTTGTTGTAATCACATAGAAAAACCCTTGATTGTAGCGTATACAAACAGCAAAAATCCCTTCGTTGGATTTTGCTGAACGTAAGTCAGCTTGTTCAATTGTTTGTGCAATACCTGGTAATTTCTCCCAGTTGAGAAGATCAAGGCTACGTGATAAGGCAATTCCGGGATAATATTCAAAGGTGCTGTTCACCATATAGTAAGTATCTCCGACTCTAACAATACTAGGATCGGGATACATCCCTCTGATATGTACCCTCTTTACTGGACACCCAGTAAGGAGGGTATTTTCATGCGTTACAGTCATGAGTATAAGTTAGAGTGTATTGAGCTATATAGAAAAGGAATATGGCCTGAAACACCAGAAGGAATAAACATCAAACTTTCACCTAATGGTTCGATACTGGGTTCGTATCGAAGAACAAAATGGACCAGATGCATTAAAGCACTTAGGTAATAACAAAGTGTGGATTCCTGAGGCGAAATATGACTTTCAAAAAACTTCTAAGATTCCTTACCTTGAAACGACTGGTATGCCTACCAGAATCCTTCTGAAAAAGCGTCGATTCAAGTGCTATCAGTGCTCGAAAATGATGGTCGCAGAGACTTCCTTAGTCAAGAAAAATCACCAAATCCCCCGTATCATCCACCAAAAGATTGCTCAAAAGTTGATTGAAAAGACTTCTATGACCGATATTGCCCATCAACTTTCCATTTCAACTTCAACTGTCATACGAAAACTCAATGATTTTCACTTTAAGCATGATTTTACTAATCTTCCTGAAATCATATCCTGGGACGAGTACGCCTTTACTAAGGGAAAGATGAGCTTAATTGCGCAAGATTTTGACAAACTCAATATCATCACTGTTCTTGTGGGAAGAACACAAGCTATCATCCGAAATCACTTTCTTCGCTACGATCGAGCTGTTCGATGTCGAGTTAAAACCATTACAATGGATATGTTTAGTCCTTACTATGATTTAGCTAAACAGCTCTTTCCTAATGCAAAAATTGTACTTGATCGTTTCCATATTGTCCAACATCTTAGCCGTGCTATGAGTCGGGTGCGTGTCCAAATCATGAATCAGTTTGATCGAAAATCCCATGAATACAAGGCTATCAAACGCTACTGGAAGCTCATTCAACAGGATAGTCGTAAACTCAGTGATAAGAGATTTTATCGCCCTACTTTTCGCATGCACTTGACGAATAAAGAAATTCTAGACAAGCTTTTGAGCTATTCAGAAGATTTGAAACACCACTATAATCTCTATCAGCTCTTGCTTTTTCACTTTCAGAATAAGGAGTCTGACAAATTTTTCGGACTCATTGAGGACAATCTAAAACAGGTTCATCCTCTCTTTCATACTGTCTTTAAAACCTTTCTCAAGGACAAAGAAAAAATTGTCAATGCACTTCAATTACCTTATTCCAACGCCAAATTGGAAGCCACTAATAATCTTATTAAACTTATCAAGCGAAATGCATTTGGTTTTCGGAACTTTGACAACTTTAAAAAACGAATTTTTATCGCTCTGAATATAAAAATGGAGAGGGCAACGATAGCCCTCTCCAGGTGTTAGCTTTTCTTCAACCCACTACAGTTGACAATGAGCCTAACTTTTCATCAACCCACTACAGTTGACAAACATACAATTATTTGAATAATTAACAGTGAATATTACAACCTTCGGTCTGATACCGAAGGTTGTAATACTTTATTAAACCTCAACGTTGGTTAATTTTTCGACCAGTTCAATGACTCTTGAAGCATTTCGTTCCAGTTCCACTCTAGAAATCGGATAGGAAGAATCTGTCGAGTGTAATGCTCCCATTAGATCCTGATAATCGAGAACTCCACCAGGCATCATTAAATCATTTCCAGCTTTGATACTACCAGAAGCAATTGCTGACGGATACTTGTTGTTACTTCGTTCCGAAAGACCTGCTATAACCCAATCAGACATGACTAAACCTTGGTATCCCCATTCTTTCCGAAGGATTGTTTCTAGCAGATCAATTCTTTGTGAGGTATGTTCCCCATTTAACAAATTGTAAGAACTCATAACTGTCAAAGGGTTGCTCTCTAGAATAGCAATTTCGAATCCTTTAAGATACAAGTCACGCAAAGCACGTTGACTAACAATTGAATTATTCCACATTCGATTTGTCTCTTGGTTGTTACAACAAAAATGTTTGATAGAGACCCCAAGACCTTTGTGCTTTTGAACTCCAATTGTAATTGCAGCGGCTAATTTCCCACTGACTAATGGATCTTCCGAATAGTATTCAAAATTTCGACCACACAATGGATTTCGGTGAATATTTAAGGCAGGAGCCAACCAAATTTGCACGCCATAAATCTTCATTTCTTCTCCAACAAGTTCACCCAATTGTTCCGCGAGTTCAGTGTTCCAACTTTGACCAATTGCAGTTCCAATTGGAATAGCTGTGCAATATTGTTCGAATACCTCTCCAACTATTTTTGGCTCTTCCATTTTATCTAGACCCAAAATTTTTATCATCGAGTCTGGAACTACTTCCATCATTGAGTCAAAAGAATCAGTATCCAGACTATGGGCACCCGTTTCATCACGATAATACTTTCTTGACAGCCTTACCCCAGCAGGACCATCAGCCATTACAATAGGGGGCAAATTCTTAATTTTTGAAGTCGTTTCTCCTGCTGCACCAGCTACTAACATTCCAGCATTTCCAATAAAGCTATTGTTTCCACTATCTTCAAAACCTCCTAAACAAGTATAGGCCAATTCTTCATCAGATAATTGTTTAACAAAATCTTTCACTCTTTGTTCCACTTCATATGGTTCAATACTAATTTGATGAATATCGTCAGAATTCATTTGAATGACTTGTAAATTAGATTCTAACTTATGGTGAATTTCTTGTTCAGGAATCCAATCATCAAAATCCGCTTGTCCCCCAGAATTTGATAATTTTTGAACTAAGGTTGTCGTGGAAATATTAATTAATGCGATTGGCTCGGTTTGTGAACTAGAATTTCCCAAACGGATAATATAGTCTCCAGCTTCAAGAATTTTTGAAAATGTCTCAGTATCAAATGAAGCCAGATTTCTCATATCAAATGTCATTGAAACGACTTCACTTTCCCCTGGTTGTAATTCTTTAGTTTTCTTAAAGGTAGCTAATATTTGGTAAGGTTGGTCAAATTTTTCACTCGGAACTGAAGCATATACTTGCAATACTTCCTTACCCTTATAATGCCCATTGTTTTTTATTTCAACTACCAGACTAATTTCAGACTTATCTCGGTTGATTAATACGACTTTCCAATCAAATGTAGTGTATGATTTTCCATATCCGAAAGGAAAAATTGGTTTTACGTTTACAGTATCAAAGTAACGGTATCCCACATAAATACCTTCTTTATAGCGAGTATCATCAACTGTTCCAAAGTCTCCAAGAAGTGGGTAATCATTGTACTCAGCCCAAGTTGTTGATAATTTTCCTGAAGGATTAGCTTTGCCAAGAAGAACATCTGCAAAACTATCTCCAATAGCTATTCCTGTCTGTGAGATTAACAGAATATTATTAACCTTCTCTACAATCGGAGAAATGTCGACAACTCCTCCCACATTCAATACTAAAATAAACTTCTTATATGTCTCATTTAATTGTAAAATGGTTTTTATTTCAGTCTTTGTTAGCTTGAAATCGCCTTCGACAACCTCTCGGTCTGAACCTTCTCCGCTTACTCTTCCTAAAACATAGATAGCTGTATCCGCATTACCAATAATAGGAATATCATATTCAGGCTCTGGCATTACTGCCCCAAGCCCTTGCATGAAAGCTGAGAAACCTTCTTTATCAATTTTATTTTTAAGATTATTACAAAATTCATTGTGGGCTTCTTCCCAAATTGCATCATAATTATCTAACCAGTCCGTCGTTCCAATTTTAAAACCCGCATTAATTAATCCTTCTTCAATCGTTGAAAAATGCCGAACATTTACGTCACCAGAACCTGTTCCGCCTTTAATTGTACGTCTTGCTCCATTACCATACAAATCTACCTTTTGGGGCTCTTTTAAGGGAAAGTCCCCGTTAGATTTTAGTAGTACCATACATTCTGGCGCTAGTTTTCTAATAATATTATAGTGTTTCTCTTCATGTGCTTGTAGTTTCATATTATGCTCCTTTTGTTTTCCATTCATTTTTTAGATGCATGGATAGAAATTGAAATGCTTTTTGACGCTCTATAATTTGCTCTTCAGCATATTTAACTTTATATTCAGGAGAATTTGTCTCCATAAAACCATGTGTTGAGGAAGGAAATTCCTTGAAAGTCACTTGTACTCCAGCTTCACGAAGCAAATTACAATAGGCAATCCCTTGCTGGTACAATTCATCTTCTCCACATGAAATCAAAGTTAAAGACGCAAGATGATGCAGGTCATCGATTTTGGATTTTACTGGGGACATGATTGGTAAATCTGCTGTCATTCCATTTTGATAGAAAAGTTTTTTCATCTACTATCTCTAAATACTCCTTTATATTTCTTTGACATTGCTTTCAATTCCTTTCATTAAGTAAATTGAAAGCCGAGTAATTCTTCCACAATAAAACTAGGTGCAAGATCAAGTCTTTTGTTATCGAAAGGCGATTTGCTTAATTTTATCATATTATTTGAAGAATTCAAAGATTTATAGCAATGTGTCCAGGATTCTGGGTACATATCACTCGCAAAATAGGATTTTGATATTGTGTAATAGTCATATCATTTTCTCCGCTTTTAATGAAATTGTTCTTGGATCATGTGCAGATTCAGGTCTGCAGTCGATGGAAAGCGTAAAAGAGCATGGTGGAGTTCGTCGCCTCCACAAGCTACTGAAAAGCTCCCTGCTTTGTTGATGGCAGTGATACCAGCGATAGAATCTTCAATTCCGATGCATTCTTTTGGTTGCAAGTCAAGAGCTTGGGCAGCTGCTAAGAAAATATCGGGAGCTGGTTTGCCTTTTGCTACACTGGAAGGATCCACAATCGCATCAAAGACATCTAATAATCCTAATTTTTCAAGAATAATAGGTCCGTTTTTACTGGCAGATGCAAGAGCGATTCGAATTTTAGCTTTCCTTAGCTCTTGAATAAAGTCTGAAATTCCAGGTAAGATGTCTTGACTGGTCAATGCATCTAATGCCTGAACGTACTGTTCATTTTTTTCAGCTGCTAACTGTTTGAAATTTTCTTCTGAAACTTGGATACCAAGATAGTCTAGAATAATAGAGAGAGAGTCTTCTCGGCTGACCCCTTTGGTTTTTTCTTCTAGTTGATTAGGGAGGTCGGTATCAAAATGGTTTTTAATCAGTTTTTTCCAAGCATCAAAGTGGTAGCTAGCAGTGTCTGCGATGATACCGTCTAAATCAAATAAGGCTCCTTTAAGCATAGTTGTTCCTTTCATGGAAAAATATTGAAAAGCAAGTCTGAAGTAACGGTGCTCCAGACCCTTTTTTTACTTGTTTCGTTGATTGAGTATAATTGTTTGTTCGAGTAAGGACTCTATTTTTTTCAAGTCTTCTTTTGGAATGGTAATAAATGGTAAAATTTCATCTAATTTTGCAAGAGAGAGTTTGCCTAAGCCACCTTGGACAGCTCCTGGATCCTTACGGAAAAAGTCAAGGACGGGGTGGATAGCATCAATCTGTGCAACTAATTCTTCATCAGCCATTATAGTAGAAACAGGCGTGCTTGCAGCATAGCGTTCGATGTAGTCTTGAGTTGGGATATAAGAAATCTCATAGTGCCCAGCTGTCAGATCAAACTGACCGCCGTGGCTACTTGAATCATTAATGGAAACCAGTACCCCTTTTGAACGTGGCAGTGTGACATGGGCAGTACTTCCAAATGGGACATCTACAGTAAGAGTAATAGTATGTTTCTCATCTGTTTCAATGCGATAAGAAACAGCAATTTTTCCGCAGCTACTTTGATAGTGCCCAGCTACAGAGTTTAAACGATAGTCAAATTCTGGAGCAAGGTCAAATTCTTTGAAACCTTGATTCGAATTTCGAATTCCGAGAACAAATTTATAGGCCCACTCCATAACTGCACCGATAGAATAGTGGTTGAGGGAGTTCATTCCTTCAGGGTTCATGGATCCATCTGGAAGAACAGAATTCCAGCGCTCCCAAACGGTTGTAGCTCCAAGATTGACCGCGTAGAGCCAAGACGGATAGTCTTCATGAAGGAAAATTGTCGTAGCTAATTTATGGTATCCATGCAGAGAGAGCATTTGGTTGATATAAGGGGTTCCGACGAATCCTGTTTTGAGATGATCGTCATCTTTCCCAAGTCGAGTGACTAAATCTCTAGCTACACGTTCCAATTGATTTTCTGGAAGTAATTCAAAGGCCAATGCCAATGCATAAGCTGTTTGCGTATCAATTGTCAAACGACCGTTAGCAGAAATATACTCTGCTTGAATGGCCTGTTTAATAGCTTGAGACAGGTTTTCATAGTTTTTTGCTTCATCAGTTTTTCCTAATAGTTGAGCCGTTTCTGCCACAATATGAGCAGAATAGTGGTAATAGATAGAAGCAATAAAGTCTTCATCTGTTTTGCCAGTTGGCATAGCAGGATTTTCTCCGTCCAGAGCAAGCCAATCTCCGAATTGGAAGCAGTGAGTCCAGAGGTTTTCAGTTCCTGTATTACGAGTAATCCAGTCAACCCAATCCTTCATAGAAGGATAGTGTTCTTTAAGAAGACTTGCATCACCTGTCACTTGATAAGCATTCCAAGGAATGAAGGTTGTTGCATCACCCCAGATAGCTCCACCTCCATCTTTGTTACCAAAGGAAGGAGCATACATAGGAGCACGACCATCATTTAATTGTTGTTCAATCGAAACATCTTTCAAGAATTTACGGTAGAAGGCGTAGACATCCATATTATATAAGGCTGTGTTTGAAAAGACATTGGCATCCCCAGTCCATCCAAGACGTTCATCGCGTTGAGGACAGTCAGTGGGAGAGTCAAAGAAATTGCCTTTTTGACCCCAAATAATATTTTGGAAGAGACGATTGACTTTGGGATTATTCGTTTCAATCTCTCCTGTGGATCTCATATCAGAATAAATGACATCTGCTTTGAAATCTTCAGGATTTAATTGATCTAAACCTTCTACTTTCATGTAGCGGTAACCATAGTAGGTGAAAGATGGTTGAACCCATTTCTCTTCTCCATCGGAAATATATTCGAAAGCAGCGCGAGCAGATCGTAAGTTTTCACGGTAGAAATTCCCTTCTTGGAGAATCTCCCCAACTTGAAGATAGATCTTTGTTCCTTTTGGAGTCCGGTTATAGAACCGAAAAAGTCCAGCATGATTTTGACCGAAGTCAAGGACAGTTTCTCCAGCAGGTGTGTAGAGGACTTCTTGGACTTCAAGTGTTTCTTTGACGATAAGAGGCAGGCTGAGACGATCACTTAAAATATCGTAGCTTTCTTTTAAAATAATAACTGGTTTCCAGTTTACGATAGAAAGGGTATCGTCACGGTCTTCTCCATAATAGATAGACGAGTGAGTAACTTTTCCAGTTGTCGTCAGCCAACTTTCATCTGTCGTAATGACTTCATGTGTTCCATCTACGTAGTCGATATGGTATTCGGCTAAAGCACGGTGTTGATCGCCGTAGATATCCTTTACACCTTGTATAAAGCCGTATGGCCCTTTATACCAACCGTCAGCTGTCGAAATCATAAGCTCATGTTGGCCAAGAGAGAGGGCTTTGGTCACATCATAGGTTTGTAGTTGAGTCCATTGATCATAAGCATTTACTCCAGGAGCAAGAAATTCATTCCCAATCTTTTCTTGGTCAATAAGGGTTTCATATACTCCAAGGGCTGTCATATAGAGACGGGCTCTAGCAACTTCCTTGTTAATCGTAATATCTTTTTTAAAGAGGGTATTTTGAATCTCTTTATCTTTGTTTCCAATCCATTGTGCTTGGAATGGCTCAGATAATTTTCCTGTTTCAAAGAAGCTGGAAGATGAAATACATTCCTGATCGGCTGTGCGGATGGTGATCTTGATATCGTAGCGTGTGCGTGGAAGGAGGTCAAGATCCACTTCAAAGAAGTTGTTATCATATGGTAGAAACTCCGTTTGGTAAACCGGTTGATCAGCCACAGATAGGATCAACTGTTTTTCTATCTCTTCAAAGTGATCCGCTTCAAGTGTAAATTCAATGCGGAGATGTTCTAAAAGGAAGCCGAGAGGCTCTGTCATATGGTTTACTAGGATTGATTGAATATTCATGGTTATTCTTTCCTTTTCTAGGTATCATTTTTATAATGTAGCTACGAAATCGCCACAGAAGGGATCAATAGGATTGATGCCTGTAAAATTTTCTTGGCCAGTCACTTTTTTTAAGACAGCATCTACAGTAGCAGGTGTTCCTGTATAGGCGTTGATAAAGGTTGAAATATAAGGAACATCAAAGAGGTGATAAGGGTTTGCAGTTGAAACAAATACAGTCGGAATAGATGGAGCAAACCAAGGAGCATTGGCTGCCATGAGCTGGATCCAGTTAAGACGAGTAGTCGTTTGGTTGCTGGCTGTTTCCACATTTGCTACGTAAAAAGCAAGGTCAAATTTTTCTTCTAAATCCGTTGTTCCTTCTTCGAACATTTCATGGAAGTCCATCTGATAGGGGGATACTTCGAACCCTAACTGATCTAAGCCATCTTTAAAGAGATCTGTTACTTTACCCCCTTCTTTAAAGCCACCTTCATCAGAATCACCTAGGACAACTAGACGAACACGGGGTGTTTTTTGGGGAGAGAGAGGAAGGAGTTGATCACGATCTTTAACGAGAGTGACAGAGTGTTTAGCAATCTTAGCAGCTATTTCTAAGTGCTCACTAGTTTTTAGGATTGGTTTTTCAGGAATTTGTCCAATAAATTGTCCCGCTTCGTTCATCAAACCTTGAGAAAGTTTAGTTGCTAATATTCGGGTCACAGCCTGATTAAGACGATCGATTGAAACAAGTCCACTGCTAACAGCTTCTGTCATGATGGCATAATCTTCATCAATGTTTTTGTTGAAGAGAATCATATCGATTCCGGCATTAATGGTTGCAGGTAGAAGTTCCTTACGTGGGAGAATGACATTATAGCCCACCATAGCGGTCGCATCAGTAATGGCCAATCCATTGAAACCAAGTTCTGTTCGAAGGAGGCCGTCAATGAGGAGTTTAGAGGCTGAGGCGGGGCGTAAGTCCTTATCTTTGATTTCGGGGTTTAGCTTACGTTCCCAAGCTGGTTGGTAGATATGCCCAATCATGACACAAGGTGTTCCTTGATCAATCAAGCTTTTGTAAATCTGGCCATAACTGCTAGACCAATCTTCTGCTGATAGGCTATTAATGCTGGAGAGTAGATGTTGATCACGCTCATCAACGCCATCTCCTGGGAAGTGTTTTATTACAGGAGTAATTCCGTTTGCTTCCAGGCCTTGAATTTGAGCTTTTGCCATACGGAGGACGCGATCAGGATCTGATCCAAAGGTTCGTGTATTTGTGATAGGATTTTTAAAATTTAAATCAATATCTACAATAGGGGAGAAGGACATGTTGCATCCGACCTGATTGGCCTCATAGCCTGCGATATTTCCTAGTTCAAAGGCTGCTTGAGGATCATTTGTCGCAGCCATTTGTAGAGGATTGCCTAACCAAGTCCCCTCACTGATGATTCCATTTCCCCCAGATTCAAGGTTAGCTGAAAAGAAAAGCGGGTATTTGCTATGATGTTGAATTTGTTTAATTTGTCGACTGATTTGGGCCGCTGGTCCTGGTCGGAACATGAGCCCACCGGGTTTATAGGTGTCAATAAAGCTATCCAGAGAGACGCGCTCTTCATCTTGTCCAATAACAAAAAAGAGTTGGCCGATTTTTTCTTCTGTTGTCATTTCAGAGACGAGTTGATGGATACTTTCAGTTTGTTTAGTAGTTAAAAAGTAAGGTTTTTGTGTAAGATTGAGCATTCGATTTCTCCTCGGTATTTTTTCTATCTTTATTCTAGTCTAGAAAAATGGGAAAAACTATCGTTAAAAATAGCTACATATATGTTCATTTCCTAGATTTCAAAAATAAGGTATAATGGAAAAAGAAAGAAGGTAAGTATGGATCCATTTATTTTAGATTTACTCATTAATAAGAGAGAACAAAGAGAGTGGAAGGAGATTGAATCAACTATGCGACCGGTTCCTGCTAAGTATTTTAATGGAGAGCCAGTTTATGAATTTTTCCAAAATCTAGATGATTCTCTTGAAATCAATTTGCAACCTATTGCACTTTCTGTCAATCCAGTAAATTCTTTTGTCCCTTATCATTTCCACAACTATGTTGAAATGATCTTTCCCTTGAAGGGGAATTTATCTATCATGATTGAAAATGAACAATTGGATTTACATGAGGGAGATATTTTTATTGTAGGGCCAAACACGGTTCATAAAAATTTAGAAAGTAATTCAGATGATGTGGCTTTAAACATTGCCTTAAAATCAACAGCATTCACTTTGAATGATTTAGATTTTTTGCATAGAAATGGAAGTAACAGTTATCTGTCTGAGTTACTTTTTTTTACTCCAACAGAAAAAGAAAGGAATGGAATTTATACGGTTTTTCGGACTGAAGAAGGTGATGGTTTAATTAATGCTATTTCTAATATTATCTATGAATATTATAAAAGGGGTGATAAACAATCAAACGACATTATTCGTTATGAGCTCTTAATCCTATTTGCTAAGTTACTGAGAATTTCTAGTAGATCAAATTCTGTAGAAAGCTCTAAAAAAACAGAGTCGAATTTATTATCTTTCATGCTTTATATAGAAAAAAATTATGCTTCTATCACTTTAGAAGAAATGGGAGAACATTTTTGGATTTAATCCAAATTATTTATCGACCTATCTAAAAAAACAGACGGGAAAAATCATTTATTAAATTAATTCATATTCAACGAATTAATGTAGCAAAGAGAGTACCTTAGACATACGAATGCTTCAATTGAGCAGATTTCATTGAAAGTTGGATATGAGAATCCATCCTATTTCTATAAGATTTTTTTCGAAAAACTTTTAGGGATATCTCCCTCGGAATATCGGAAACAAATAGGAAAAAAATATGGAATAACTAAATACTGGATAAATTTTTATGAAAAAAATTGTATCCAGTATTTTTGTACGTTTCATTATTTTGAATAGATCACTCCTATAGTTTGGCTATTATTAAGTGATGGCAACTATTAAAGGGTGTAACAAATAATAACTAAATAACTTGTTTTGTTGGGTTTTATGAGGAAATTATAATTTTTATTGATCATTCAAATAATTGTGAACATCTAAGAAATGAACATACTTTTAGTGATTTTAAGATATAGTGGTATTGATATTGGTCTGATATACTGTATTCATAACATCCAATACAATTATGAAAAGGAGATACTCTGATGGATTATAAACAACCAGAAGAAATGATGGATAAAAAATTTGCTTTTTTCCATGCAACCTCAGTAAGTGGAACTGCAATGATGATTGGAGCAATCTTATCAAGTTATCTTAGTGTCTATTTGACAGATACAGTAGGACTAGCTGCAACCTCTGTTTCCCTTTTAATGTTTATAGCAGCATTATGGGATGCAATTAATGATCCCCTGATGGGAGTTATTGCAGACCGAACCAAAACGAAATGGGGGCGCTATCGTCCGTACTTCTTGCCTGCACCAATTCTATTGACACTTTTTTCAACTTTACTTTGGTTTAATCCGAATCTTGGTAGCGGGAATTTTTGGTATTATTTGGCAATGAATATTGGATATGGTATGACAGTTACTATGTATACCATGCCTCAACTGTCTATCCTTCCAGCACACGTAAAAAGTGACTCTATTCGTAATAAGATTATCACATATGGAGCAGGGTGTACGGCTCTAATGTTTACCATTGGTTCTTCTTACGGACGAGATTTAGAGCAGGTTCTTGGTAAATGGTTCGGTACTCAAAATGGATGGATCCCTTTAATGATAATACTGGGACTTCTTTCTTGTGTATCATTCTGGGGATTGTTTGTAACTGGGAAGGAAAAGTATATTGAACCACTCCCTGAGCGTCCGTTGACACAGGATTTGAAACGAATTTTAAAACATAAAGAGTTATCTCCGTATATTGTAGTATGGATAATGGCCGCTATGGGTTATGGACTAATGTTTGGTACATCTGTTTATTATGTTATGTATTACATTGCACGACCTGATTTAATTTCTACATATATGCTTGTAGTATCTCTAGGTGCTTTAGTTTCAATGGTTTTACTTATGGGGATCTTCTTGCGGATTTTTAAGTCAGCCCAACGAGCACTACAAGTATCTGTAGTAGGATCTTCAATTTGTTATTTCATTTTGTTCTTCTTTGGGAAAACGAACTTTACGTTTCTACTTGTTATGAGCTTTATTGCGACAGCCCTTGCTTCAATGCAAAACGCTCTTGTAAATGTTTTGGTCAATGATGCAATTGATTACATCCAATTTACAGAAGGAATCTCAGCCAATGGTGTGATTTCTTCAATCAAAGGATTTGCGCAGAAATGTGGGGGTACCGTTTCTAATTCTCTACCATTGTTACTACTTGGTTTGGTAGGTTATGTAGCGGGGGCAGTTGGAAAACAAAATGGTGCAACTCTATTTGTTCTTAACTTTATGAGGTTTGGAGCTCCAATCATTACAGGTGCTATTATGCTCCTCTGTCTCCGTATTAATCCTGTTGATAAACATCGTGAGGATATTGAGGTCATGAAATCAATGATTCGAGATCATTCTGAAGATAATCATGAATAGGATGATCAATAACGATATATTTTACAATCTTTTATAGATAAGAAAGATGAGAAAGTGATAACGGCACATTTGTTTTTTTCAATGTGTCGTTTTAGATAGTTACCAATAATAAAAAGCGTTAGGGATATAAGGAGAAGTAATGAAGCAAGAACTATTCAACGACGATTGGCTTTTTTGGTATGATGAAAATTCATTTGCACTAGTTTGGAATATACCTGAACAAGCTCAAAAAATAACCCTTCCTCATGATGCAATGATTAGTGAAACACCATACGCTGAAAGTAGAAATGGAAACAATACAGGTTTTAGAGATGGAAAAAATTATGTTTATGTGAAAACATTCATTGCAGAAGAGGAAGATTTATATAGGGAGAATATATTAAAATTTGAAGGCTCCTATATGAATACGTTTGTCTATGTAAATGGACAGTTGGCGGGAAAACATCATAATGGCTACACTACTTTCTATGTAAATATGAAAGATTTTCTTCATTTGGGAGAAAATGAGATTCGTGTTCAAGTTCGAAATGGTGCGATGAGTAATAGTCGGTGGTACTCAGGAGGTGGTCTTTATCGAGATGTTTATTTATTTAGTAGTGATTTACTTCATGTATCAGCCACTGGTAGTAAAATTAGAACAGTAGAGTTAGAAAATGACTTTGCGAGGATTGAAGTATCTGTTCCTATTGAGAATAGGAAATGCAAAGGAATTCAATTTGATTTAAAATTAATGGTATGTGATAAGGACGGGAAAATTCTTCTAGTGGATCAGCGCCCTTATTATTTAAAAGCAGGGGAGAAAAATGAATTTAAAACAATTCTCTCATTGGATAAGATTCAAGCGTGGTCTGCTGAGTCTCCTACCATGTATCGTATGATTGTTGAACTATATCAAGAGGGAGACTTATGTGATACTGATACCCAAGAATTTGGAATTCGGACTATTTCTGTAGATAGTAAACGTGGGCTACGAATTAATGGGCAACAGACAAAACTTAGAGGAGCTTGTATACATCATGATAGCGGTTTGATAGGTGCTGCGACTTATCAAGTTGCCCACTATCGTCAAGTACGTATCTTAAAAGAAGCAGGGTTTAATGCTATTCGTATGGCTCATAATCCAGCTGCTCCAGCTTTGCTAAGAGTTTGTGATGAGTTGGGAATGTATGTAATGGACGAAACATTTGATAGCTGGACACGTTTTAAAGGAGATTTCGATTACAGTCTATTTTTTGAAGAGTCGTGGAAGAATGACGTATCTGCGATGGTTGAAACAGATTTCAACCATCCTAGTGTTATCTTGTACTCCATTGGAAACGAGATTCCTGAAATTGGAACTAAACATGGGAGTCGCATAGCCAAAATGATTCATGATCATATTAAAGATATTGATCAAACTCGACCGACTTTAGCGAGTATAAATGGCGTTTTTGCGGCTGGGGATGTGATTCCGCAGATTGTTGAAGATATCCAGAAACAAAACCAAGTTGATCAATCAGATTTAACAGGAAATGTAAACGATTTTATGACTTTAATGGATACCAATATGGATAAAATTGTTGTGCATCCCTTGATAAGTCAGCGACTGGATTTGGCAACAGCTTCGACAGATATAGCTGGCTATAATTATATGTCAGATCGCTACGAATTAGATGCCAAAGAACATCCTAATAGAGTTATTGTAGGAAGTGAGACTTCCCCTCCTGAAATCGCACGTAATTGGTCCTTGGTTAAGAAATTAGCTAGTGTTATTGGAGATTTCACTTGGACAGGTTGGGACTATATTGGAGAAGCTGGAGTAGGAGTACCTGCTTATAGTTGGGGTGAGGGAGGATTTGGCGCACAATTTCCTTGTCAGCTAGCTTATTGTGGAGATATTGATATAACTGGCGTTCGACGCCCACTTTCTTATTACCGTGAAATCGTATTTGGTTTACGTGAAAAACCTTATATTGCAGTTCAAAAACCCGAACACTATGGAAAAAAGTTAATTAAAACACCGTGGGTTTTATCAGATTCTCTTCGATCATGGACTTGGCCAGGTTTTGAAGGACATCCCATTGTTGTAGAAGTATATGCTCCAGGTGATGAGGTTGCTCTATATTTAAATGATCAGTTAATAGAAAAAAAATCTACATCAGAAGAACTAGACTATTTAACTAAATTTGAAATAATGTATCAAAAAGGTTGTTTAAAGGCGGTGAACTTTAAAGATGGTCATATGATTAGCGAAGATATTATAATGACGGCGGATGAAACAACCGCTCATTTACAGGGGAGGATTGAGGAGAATGGTGATTTAACCTATATTTCGTATTCGATAGAAGATAACTCTAATAATCTCATTACTCATATGAAAATGGACTTGTGTATTCATGTTGTGGGAGCAGAATTACTTGGTTTTGGGACGGGAGATCCTAAACCTTTGGAAAAATATAATACTGATAGAACATCAACTTTTAACGGAAGGGCGTTGGCAATTGTCCGAAAATTCAAACAAAATGCACAAGTAATTGTGACTAGTGAAAACATGACTGTGGATATAATTATATAAGAGAGGAAAATAACGATAGTAAAACAAAAACATAGAACAGTGGTCACTACAGATGGTGAAATCGATGATATGAATTCTTTTATTCGTTTTCTTCTTATATGGAAGTTGCAGGAATTATTCTGACTTCTTCTATGTTTCATTACAGTGGGAATGATGAAAAACCAGCATATCGTTGGACCGGAGAAACATGGATCCCCGAAATGATACATCGATATGCAGAAGTATATTCTAATCTTGTTAAACATGACCCTGACTATCCAACTCCGCAAAGTTTATTAGATGTATACAGAATTGGAAATATTTCTGATGTTGGTGAAATGGAGGAGGAGACAGAGGGATCTAACTTTTTAATGGATTTAATGCTAGATCAGGATGAGCGACCATTGTATATTCAGACATGGGGAGGAACGAACACTACAGCCCGTGCTCTTAAAAGTATTCAAGAACGATTTGAGGGGACAAGTGAGTGGGCGCATATTAAATCAAAAATAGAATCTAAAGTGGTATTGTACATCATTTTAGATCAAGATGGAACTTATGGAGATTATATTTCGAAAAATTGGAATTTGACAACTTTAAATGATTCTTTAAATTTTGGATATTTTGGTTATGGTTGGAAAAATTTACCAAAAGAAATTAGATCTAGTTTAGACGATCACTGGTAGCAAATCCATATTTTGAATAAAGGCTCTTTGATCGAAAAATATGCCTTAATTGGAGATGGCTACTATCTAGCTGGAGAGATTGAACCAGAGCAATTTGGACAAGAAAAATGGTTAGAAGCTCATCCCGATTATAAAAAATATGATTTTATTTCTGAAGGAGATTCACTTTCCTACTTTATTTAATACAGACGAGTCTTAGAGGTTTTGAACATCCAACTTATGGTAGTTGGGGAGGTCGGTTTACCGAAGTAGCACCTAATACATTTTCTACAGAAAAAACAGTAGATTATAATCCACTTACTCAGCGATTTGAGCAAGAATATAGTTTTTATCGTTGGATTAATGATATCCAAGCAGATTTCGCCGCTCGAGTTCAATGGTGTGTAACAAATGATTTTGAAGTATGTAGTCATTACCCAGAGGTGAATATAGATGAAAATATCTCAGCGAAAGTAGGTGAAAATCTGACTTTAAGGGCGCTAGCGAAGGATCCAAACGGACTTTCAATTGCTTATCATTGGTGGTGTTACTACGAGGCATCTACATATTGGGACTTTAGTCATCTTGAACTGGAAGCAGGGAGATGGACACTAGGTGACATGGAGTTTATAGATTCATGGCATTCGTCAAAAATAGAGAAAACGTGGAATTTACCAATGGCAGGAGTTGATACAAATCAAATTAGTTTCCAAATTCCTGAAGATGCAAAATCTGGAGATACTTTCCATATTATTTTAGAAGTAAGCAATCAATCAGAATTTCCATTAAAAACATATAAAAGAGTCATTATAACAGTTGAATAAAAAATAGTAGTTTGGAGGTACACTATGAAAAATCCTTTATATATATGGGGTAAGCAAATCCCAGGAAATAATAAACGTTTAAAGACAGATGTCTTGAATATTCACGAGGAGTATACCCCTCATGATTTATTTGAGAAATATCCGGGAGTCTGGGATAAATCATCAGATGAACTTGGAGATTTATCAGGCAATGATACCCTGGTTTATAGACAAGAAATTGAACATGGACCAGCAGAAATAACGTATACAGACCGGCCTTTTCTTCTTCCTTATTTATCGGAAGGAAGCGATCAGGCAGTTGTGATCTGTCCTGGTGGAGCCTATTTGACAAAATCTATGGTGACGGAAGGAGAACAAATTGCTGAACTTCTTAATGAGGTAGGAATTTCAGCTTTTGTTCTTTGGTATCGCAGTTACCCCTATCGTGAACCCATCATGTTTTTAGATGCTCAGCGAGCTATTCGTTATGTCCGATATCACGCAGCTGATTTTGGAATTGATCCTAATAAAATTGGTTTACTTGGTTTTTCAGCTGGTGGTAACTTAGCAGGTGTAACTTCCTTATTACTAAGAAATCAGGATTGCTTCCAAGGATTAGATTATCAATTGGATAAGATTGATTTGGAAGATGCTAGTATTTCATCCTTGGGCCTCATCTATCCAGCTATTTCTCTTCAAAAGGATAAAATAATAGCTGTTCTAGCAGGTGCTGACAGTTATCGTGATCCAGTGACTTGTCAAGCTGTTGCAGATCGATTGGATATGAGAAATGGTTTGAGAAATGGAGATGCTCCACTCTTTATCTGTGCAGCACTAGATGATGAAGTAGTTCCAGCTCAACACTGTCTGGATTTAGTGCATAAAGCGAATGAGAAGGGGATTTCTACAGAAATACATCTTTTTGCACAGGGTGGGCATGGATTTGGAGCCTGTCTAGGAGAACAGATGCCCCAATTTTATCATGATTGGACTCTTGTTCAACAGTGGAAGGACTTATATCTAACCTGGTTGAAAACGGTTTGGAAAGAATAAGATGGATTTTTAGATCTCAAGTAAGGGCTTGGGATCTTTTTTGAGTTTTTTAAAAACCTAGTGGAAATCGTCAACGGGAGAGATTCTATTTATATTTTTGTGTTGCATGAAAGCTATAATTACCTTAGAATAGTATCAGTTTTTCCTAGGATCTTGTAAGACTTTTGGGTTAGAGAGGGGTATAATAGAACTATCAAATCATGTGAGGTAAAGTGATGACCGACAAACTTCAATTTCCAGATGGTTTCTTGTGGGGTGGGGCGACGGCTGCCAACCAATGTGAAGGAGCTTACAATGAAGATGGCCGTGGTTTGGCCAATGTGGATGTGGTACCGATTGGGCCGGACCGTCACGCAATTATTACGGGTCAGAAAAAGATGTTTGACTTTGAGGAAGGTTATTTCTATCCTGCTCAGGATGGGATTGATATGTACCATCGCTACAAGGAAGACATTGCCCTTTTTGGAGAGATGGGCTTTAAAACCTATCGTTTGTCCATTGCCTGGTCTCGGATTTTCCCGAAAGGGGATGAACTGGAGCCAAACGAAGCGGGTCTCCAATTTTATGAAGACCTCTTTAAGGAATGCCACAAGTATGGCATTGAGCCCTTGGTGACCATTACCCACTTTGACTGTCCCATGCATTTGATTACCGAGTATGGAGGCTGGCGTAGTCGCAAGATGTTGGACTTTTATGAACGTCTCTGCCGGACCCTCTTCACTCGCTACAAGGGCTTGGTCAAATACTGGCTAACCTTTAATGAGATCAATATGATCCTTCATGCGCCTTTTATGGGAGCAGGTCTCTGCTTTGAAGAAGGGGAGAATGAGGAGCAGGTCAAATACCAGGCGGCTCACCATGAATTGGTCGCTTCAGCCATTGCTACCAAGCTAGCCCATGAAATTGATCCTAACAATAAGGTCGGCTGTATGCTAGCAGCAGGGCAAAACTATCCGCATACCTGTGCTCCACGAGATGTCTGGGCTGGTCTAGAAGAAGACCGCAAGAACTATTTCTTCATCGATGTGCAAGCGCGTGGGGAATACCCTAACTATGCCAAGAAAGAGTGGGAGCGTCAGGGAATCACGGTTGAGATGACGGAACAGGACCTTCAATTGTTGAAAGATCATACAGTGGACTTTATTTCCTTCTCCTACTATGCCAGTCGGGTCGCTTCAGGGGATCCAGCTGAAAGGGAGAAAACAGCGGGCAATATCTTTGCCTCTCTGAAGAATCCCTACCTAGAAAGCTCAGAATGGGGTTGGCAGATTGACCCTCTTGGTCTCCGCATTACGCTGAACACCATCTGGGATCGTTATCAAAAACCCATGTTTATTGTAGAAAATGGACTAGGTGCCGTTGATACCCCAAATGAAGCCGGGGAGATTGAGGATGACTACCGGATTGATTACCTCGCAGCCCATGTCAAGGCCATGCGGGAGGCCATCAACGAAGATGGCGTTGTCCTCTGGGGTTATACGACTTGGGGCTGTATTGACCTGGTCTCTGCCGGGACAGGAGAAATGAAGAAACGCTACGGCTTTATCTATGTCGATCGGGACAACGAAGGCAAGGGAAGCTTGACCCGCTCACGTAAGAAATCCTTCTATTGGTACAAAGAAGTCATTGCGACAAATGGGGCTTCTGTCAATTAAATGAGCACTCGATCAAGAGGAATCCTTCACTTGGTCGAGTGTTTTCTTTGCATTTTTGATTGACGAAGGTCCCTTTATTTGATAGGCTAGGGGAATAGAACTGATTTCGCAAGAAAAGAAAAAAGGAGCGAGGCAAGTGGCACGGATTTTATTAATCGAGGATAATAATGATATCCAAGAAATTTTATACAGTCTCTTAAGTGAAGATCATGAGGTCCTTCAGGCTTTTTCAGGTACAGAAGGGCTACGGCTCTTCCAGCAAGAAGCCATTGATTTGGTCCTTCTGGATATCATGCTTCCAGGGAAGAATGGGGACCAGGTCCTTGAGGAGATCCGTATGCAGAGTCAGGTGCCAGTCATCATGATGACGGCTCTTGGAGACAAACACCTCATTAGCCAGTACCTACTTGCAGGTGCCAATGATTATATTGTCAAGCCCTTTAATCTGGACGAAGTGGCAGCTCGGGTGACGGTGCAGTTGAGAAATCAACCGACGGTAGTACAGGAAGCTCAAACGTCGCAAAAGCTTTCCTTTAAGAATTTGGTCTTAAATCCAGAAACCTTTGAACTGGAGTCTGGCGAACAGACGCTTCGCTTGGGCAAAAAAGAATTTCAAATTTTTGAGACCTTGCTGGCACATCCAAAGAAGATTTTCACCAAGGAAGAATTGTATGAGGCGGTCTGGGAAGAAGTCTATCTGCCTGGAGACAATACGCTCAATGCCCAATTGAGCAATCTTCGAAAGAAAATTGCCCAGCTCGATCCAGATGAGGACTATATTGAAACGGTCTGGGGCTTGGGTGTTCGCTTGAAAGGAGACAAGTAATGTGGGTTTTAGTTCTAATTCTTGTCGTCCTTGTCCTTTTCTTGGGTTTGGGCTATGCTCGCTTGCTTTCTGCCTTAAAGGATTTGCGGGAGCAGATTCAAAAGAAGCTTCAAAGTGGGAGTGGGGTACGACTGACCTCCCAGGTCTCAAAAAAAGAATTGGTCGCCTTGACCAAGCAGGTCAGTGATCTCTTTGATCAGATCGAGCGGACCAATCGGATTGCCTTTCAAGAGAAAAAGACCTTGGATATGGCTATCAGTAATATTGCTCACGATATTCGGACGCCTTTGACCATTGCGTCGGGCTATACCCAACAAATCATCAAGGGTGGGACGCAGGAAGAGGAAAAGCTGAAGAAAATTGCTTCCAATCTTCAAGTCGTCTCAAAACGCCTGGAATCTCTCTTGGAATACAGACGCTTGATGGAGGGAGCTATTCAGCCTCGGATTTCAGACGTCGATCTCAGCCAAGTCCTAACTCAGCAGTTATTCCAGTATTACGATAGCTTGTCTGAGGCGGGGATTGCCTTAGAGGTAGAGCTAGAAGAGCATCTTCATTATGCTACGGATCCCGAGCTCTGGGAGCGCCTCTTGCAAAATATGCTCAGCAATGTCCTCAAGCATGGAAAGGAGCAGGCACGTTTGACCTTGACCTCGGACGTGGACACGATTCGGGTCGAGCTGCGCAATATCGTGCAACAACCGATCCAGCATTTAGACCAACTGGCTAGTCGCTTCTACTCTGAGAATTTATCGGACACAGAAGAGTCATCTGGCTTGGGCCTTTACATTATTCAAAATTTTGTAGAGATCTTAGGGGGCGACTTGCAATTGGCAACGGAGGCAGACTGGTTTATCTTGACCATTACACTAAACAAACAGGCTTGACCAATCGTCAAGCCTGTTTGTTATAAATCTTTGTGTTTAAAAGTAGCGAGTCCCAAGAATCCGAAAACAAGGATAAATCCAAGGGCAATCGAGAGGGTGTTGGTCGTTGCTGTGGTGCTCTGTACCAAGGAATATTGGAATTCCAAGTTTATAAAGTGGAAAATGTCAATATCTTTGAAGAAGAGCGCAGGCAGGCTTAAGAAGATATTTCCAATGAAGTAGCCAACGAAGGCCAAGGTGATGGATTGGCTAGCGTAGAGGAGGAAGGAAATGATGCTGACCCAAGCCAAGGTGCAGAGGTACTGAATCAGCACGGTTAGTCCAAAATGAGCAAGGAAGTGCTCTGGCATGGTGCCAAGTCCATTGTAGAAGGTCGCGATCAAGAAGACGAGACCATAAGAAACGAGAAATTGGAAGAGAGCAATGGTCAGGACAACAGCACTTTTGGCAAAGTAGTAGCTGGTGCGAGAGACACCATAGGCTAGGCTGTTTTTATATAAGTTTTGCGTTAAGTCTGTTCCCAGGACTAAGGTGATGACAATAATGGTAAAGAGGATGGTCACACTGATGCTGGAAGAGTAGTTGGTCAAGGCTTTAAAGCCCGTCCAAACTTCGGTTGCTTGGGGTAATTTGGATTCCGTATTGACGCCGACGTGGCCGGTAGCTCCAAAGATGACTCCAGACAGGATGTTAAGAACGAGAATGGCTTCTGTAATCCAAAAACCTTTGGAGCGAAAAAGTCTGTAAAAATCTGCTTGAATGGTATGCAACATGATAAATCTCCTAAATGAAATATGTGGGATAAGTAATACAAGACGATGGGTTGACTAGTCTACCAAGTCCGTAAAGAATTTTTCCAGATCTTGGCGGGCATAGTAGATTTCGTCCACGTCAATATCCGCTTGAACGAGGGCTTTGACAATCACTTTAATATCGTGAGTCTGTCCGAAGATATGGATTTCTCCATCCTTATCGATGACCTTGATGCGGTGATGGAGCTGATCCTGGATCAGTTGACTCGCAAGGGCTAGCTGACTGGTCTTGAGGATGATGTAGTCTTCTCCTTGTTCTTCGAATTCAGCCTTGCTAATTTCTTTGATCAGGCGCCCTTGGTCGACAATGCCAAACGATTGGCAACCAGATAGAGTTCAGAGAGGATGTGACTGGAAATGAGGATGGTCATGCCGAGTTCATCATTGAGGCGCTTGATCATCTGACGGAATTCCTTGATTCCGACTGGATCAAGGCCATTGATGGGTTCGTCCAGAATAAGGAAGTCGGGCTTGGCAATGAGCGCAATCGCAATTCCCAACCGTTGTTTCATCCCTAGTGAAAAATCGCGGAATTTCTTCTTACCCGTATTATTCAGGCCGACATAGTTCAAGGTTTCTTTGATGACCTGGTCGGGATTGGGAATATGGCGAGCCTTGCAATAGTAGACCAGGTTTTGATAGGCGGTCATATGCTTGTGAGCCACGGGACTCTCAATGACGGATCCGACCCGTTTCAGGGCTTGCGTCCACTGGGAGCGACTTGTAGAAGCAAAGAGAGAGACGCTTCCGTTGGTTTCTTGAATCAGCTGGGTGATGACCTTGATAAGGGTGGTTTTTCCTGCGCCATTTTTACCGATTAGGCCGTAAACATCACCTTTGCGAATGGTGAGATTCACATCATTTAAGGCGTATTGATGACCGAATTTTTTACTCAAATGGGAAATTTCTAATACTTTTTCCATGGTTTTCTCCTTCGTCCAAATGACTAGTTGTTTTATTTACACTCTTAGTATACAGCTTGCTTTTCAAATAACTATCAAGCAATTCTCAAATATTTCTAAAAAATTGCGGTAAAGACTTCTTATAAAATAAAAATGTTGAATAGGTGACTCTACAAAGAAATAAAAAGAATTTCTAATGTTGAAATTCAATCCAAAATATATTAAAACTTTCCGCTGTGAGAAAAGTGCTAGAAACGATCATGTTTCTAGCACTCGGGAGTTTTGGAAGTAAAACAGTTTGGGAAACTGTTTTAGCCTGAGCTTTGAAATTAAAAAGCGAAGGGGTTCAAAACAAATTGAACACGGGCTGCGGATTGTGTCAAAAAGCGCAAAATACAATTAGTACTAAATCCAAGACACAGTAGCTGATTGAATTCTTCTCTCACATTTTAGCTCGGAAGAATCCTAATCAGCCTTGTGGGGGCAGTACAACGAAGCAATCCCATACAACAGTGCTTCTGTCCTGCTCCCTATTTTGACTTTATCCGCAGACGCCCTTTGTATCTTGATTAAGTCATGGAACTTCTTTGAAGTTCGCTGACGTCCGTACTCACCTAAGGAAAGTTTTAAAAATGACTTTATATATATTAAGAATAACTGTTCTAAAAGTTAGCCTTTTCATTTTAAAATTCAGCAACAAACTCTTTGATGGCTTGCGCGAGTTCATAGGGTTTCTCGGTATTGAGTAGATGACCTCCGTCTGCGATTTCTTGATAGCGGCCTTTTGGCAGGAGCTTGGCCAATTTTTTAGAAGAAGATTGATTGGCCCAATCTCTGCTGCCACAAATAACCAAGCTAGGGAGGGGGCAAGCTTTAGCGGTATCGGTTAAATTGAGCCCTTTTAATTCGGTCAAGATTTGAAGCATCTGTTGTTTATTGGCATCTTGTTTTTCAAAGACATGCTTGGGAAGTAGACGAAAGAGAAGGATCTGGAGCCGATAGAGGGGGTTGGTGTTGAGTTTGTATTGAGTTCCTGCAAGGACCAAGCCCTTGAGTTGCGGGAAGTCTTGTCTGGAGAGATCAAGAGCGAGCACGCCACCTAGTGAGAGTCCTACCAGAATAAAGGGTTCGCTTTCTTGCTGGAGGCGCTCCATCAACCTTTCTTTGACTTCCTGATAGCTTTCTTTTGGGTGGGAGAAAATATCAAAAGTTTTGGAGTGCAAGGGTGAAAGTGCAAATTGGACTCCTTGCCAAGAGAGGACATCTTGCCCTAGTCCATGTAAAAAAATAAGTTTCATCAGGAATCCTTTCTTTGAAAATCGAGTTCGTAGAGACCACGAAGAGCATTGCAGGCATAAATACGATCAGCGTCTGTTAAATCGTTCAGAGTTAAGAGTTTTTCTTCAACTTGCTGGGTCTCAAGAAGATGGCGCCGATAAATGCCATCGAGTAAGGGGAGGTGAGCTGGTGGGGTGTAGAGTTGTCCCTCTATCTCCAGCACCAGATTGCCAATCGTCGTCTCTAGCAAGCTTCCGTCTGGCAGATGGAAAATTTGCTCGTGACCTGACTGGCTGAGATGGTCTCTCTGACTCGTTTTGAAATAAGTAAATGGCGTCGCTAAATCAAGCTTCTGCTCGGTCAGTTGGGCCTGTAGATAGCTAGCTGGCAAGTCTGTCAGTTCCGTGATCACTAGGTGGAAGGTTCCGTTTTTTTGCAAGGCAATCCGACAACGATAGTCAAGGTTGAGATCTAAATGAGCGAGCTCTTCTTGAAGTTCTTTCAGGAGTTTTTGCTCATCATAAGGATAGGCAAAGTAGCGACTAGCTTCTCTCAAGCGTGTTACATGTTGGTCTAAGAAAGACAACTCTCCTTGGTGGATGCGGCCGGTCGTCAGGAGCTCAAAGTGAGGCTCTTGCCGGTAAAGGACAGCCGATTTTTGCTTGGTTTCCTGGTATTCACTTTCCCATTTGCTGTCCCAAGTGATGCCTCCTCCCACGCCATAGATGGCTTGATCTCCCTGCATTTGAAGAGTCCGGATGGCTACATTAAAAATCCGTTTCCCTTTTGGAAGAAGGATGCCGATCGTTCCACAGTAGACACCTCGAGGAGCCTTCTCCGTCTTTTGGATGATTTCCATAGTGGAGATCTTCGGTGCTCCTGTAATCGAGCCACAAGGAAAGAGAGCTCGGAAGGTTTGGACCAGGTCGATCTCAGCTCGCAAGCGACTTTCAATGGTCGAGGTCATCTGCCAAACGGTGGAGTATTGCTCGACTTGGCAAAGACGGGTCACCTGCTCACTTCCAATCTCCGAAATCCGGTTCATGTCATTGCGGAGGAGGTCAACGATCATCATGTTTTCTGCTCGATTTTTTGGATCGGCTTCTAGCCAAGCAGCCTCTTGAAGATCCTCTTGGTTTGTGAGACCACGGCGCGTCGTTCCCTTCATAGGGCGCGTGGTCAGTAGCCGGTCGTCTTGCTCAAAAAAGAGCTCAGGACTGATGGAGAGGATGGAGACATCATCGTGCTGGATGAAGGCATTGTAACGGGCTTTCTGCTCAACCACTAAGCGGTTGTAGATGGCCAAAGGGTCAGACTTAAGCTCTTGAGAAAGCTGGACAGTGTAGTTGACCTGGTAGGTATCACCCTGGCGGATATGGTGATGGATGGTCTCGATAGCTTCTTGATAAGCAGGCGCCTCTACCTCTTCCTTCCAATTGGCTGGAAGATCCACAGCTTCATAGTCCTCTGGAAAAGGAAGGGTTTCGACCTCCTCGTGGATCGTAAAATAGAGGAGATACTCTCCCATAAGAGGTGCTGGATGGACAGCAAATTTCTTCTCAAAAGCAGGAGCAGCCTCATAGCTGACATAGCCAACAGCATAAAAACCTTGCTCCTGGTAGGCTTCGACTTCTCTAAGAAGAGCCTCTACCTGGTCGAGGTTTCTAGTTTTTAATTCCTTTATGGGCTTGGTGAAAAGGTGGCGCAATCCAAGCTCTTTAAAATCAATAATGGTTTGTTTATGCATGCTTTGAGTATATCAAAAATAGAGGAAAAAAGGTAGATAAGGATGCAAGATTCCTTGCTTGGCCTTCCCTTTCATGCTAAAATAACCATAGAAACTGCTTTGGGCAAGGAGTAGGAATATGCAAAAGAATCCCCTCTATAACACCTCTAGTATCAGCTTTTTTCAATACCTCTTTGCGATTGCAGTGATATTGGTGCATAGTGGTCGCTTGACCTCCTATGAGCCACTGCATTTTGGTCTTAAGAGTATGCTCGGCCGGCTAGCGGTTCCATTTTTTATCGTCTGTGCCAGCTTTTTCCTCAAGCAATCACTAGGGAATTCTCAGAAAATGAAGGCCTATCTGGTCAAAATCGTAAAAACCTATTTGTTTTGGAGTTTTGTTTACCTTCCGTATGCCTGGGTCTTTTTCTCTAGTCTTCGTCTTCCTATCTATCTTTTTCCAGCAGGTGTTCTCATTGCACTGATCTATCTGGGAATGTGCTACCAACTCTGGTATATCCCGGCTTTTTTGCTGGGCTTGTTTGGTCAATCAATTAGTCAAACGCCTAGGCATGGTTTGGACGGGTTTCCTGGCCTTGCTCCTCTATTGCTGGGGCTTGATCGAGACCTATTCGGCTTATCTGGACACCACAAGTCTTCTCAAGGGTTACCAGCTCTACAGTAACCTATTTTTCACAGCGCGAAATGGTCTCTTTTACACGCCCATTTTTATTTATATGGGTTACTATCTGTATGATCATTTTCATGCACAAGCTTTTAGAATTTACCGTTGGCAAAAGCTAGCTCTTGCCTTTGGTTTGCTCTGTCTAGAAGGAATCATCATTTTTCAACACGAAGGAATTGATAAGAACTTTTTCTTTCTACTTCCCTTTGTGACCGTTTATTTGGTCAATGCCTGCCTGCGATCGTCCTTTTTGAAAAGCTATGATTTGCAGTATTTAAAGCAAATGAGTATAGCCCTTTACTTTTCGCATCCGATCTTTATCGAGTGGGCTCGCTATGGCTTTAGCAGCCTCCCCCTCACTTATCCAGATAGGGGCAAGCTGATTTTTGTGACCGGCCTGTTTGGTAGTCACCTCTTTGGGCTAGCTATGCTGTGGGTACGAGATAAGAAGAAAAATCAAAAAACTTCACCAATCTAGGCTAAGGTGAAGTCTTTTTTATGACTTGTAGGGGCAATTCTTTTTTGATGTCCATTTGTTTGCTATCGTTTTTAGGAGTAGAACCGCATTTCTTTTTGGAGTGTTTATAGAGAATGTTCACATTTGTCTGAAGGGCAATATCCTCTAGCTTTGTGTAGCTTTTTTCAATTCCCGAACGTTTTCAAGAAAACTTCAGAAAATTCTTGACTTCTGATGAAATCGGCGTATGATTAGTTGTGAACTGTTGAACAATCATTTTCAAGAGAGTCCCTGATGTCGACTAAGGGATCTGTGAAAGGAAAGACAGTTCAAATCAAAAATCTATAGAGCGTTGCGTCCGAAAGTCTAAACAGACACGGCTCTTTAAAAACAAAAGGAGAAGATTATGAAAACAGAACCGATTCATCGTACCAGTATGTGGAAATTTAAGTTAAGTGCTGCCACCATGACTTTGATTCCCGCTTGCCGTGGGGATTAACTATGTTGCCAAAGCCTTGGCGGAGGGGTTAAAGTTGCCCGTTTGGCTGGGGTCTTTGGGAACCTTTCTTGCCAGCATGTTGGCTGGGCCGGTTGCCGGTGCCATCAGTGGTTTCATCAACAACGTGATCTATGGGCTGACCTTATCGCCAATTTCAACCGTGTATGCGATTACCAGCATCGGAATTGGGATTACTGTCGGAGTTTTGCACGCCAATGGGTGGTTCTCGTCAGTGCGACGAGTATTTGTTTCTGCTATTATTATTGCCATCGTTTCAGCTGTCATTTCAACGCCACTCAACGTCATCTTTTGGGGTGGTCAGACCGGTATCGCTTGGGGTGACTCATTGTTTGCGGTAATGGTCGCCAATCATGCACCAGTGTGGCTGGCCTCATTTACCGATGAGTTTGTCTTGGATATTTGGATAAAGTCTGCGTGGCCTACCTGGCATTCTTCATCTATCGTCAGCTGCCGAAGCGGATGGTGCACTTCTTTAGCGGTGATAAATGATGACTGATCAAACATTGATTTCTGGAGCGCCACGGGTCAAGCTCAAGTGGTACCAGGTGATCGATCCGATTACTAAGCTCTTGTTCATCTTGGACATGACGTTGTTGAGCTTTGCCAGTATGAATTTATTGTTTCAGGTCGGATTAATTCTTGTCGCAACACTGCTATTGTTATTTTCTAAATTGAGTTCTACCATCTTTAAGGCGCTGGGATTCAGCCTGTTTCTGATTTGCACCATGCTGATCATCCAAGGGTTATTTTACAGTCGGAATCAAACTGTGCTGTTTTCTGTGCTTGGGGTGTCGTTCTACAAAGAAGGCCTGATTTACGCCACCACTCTGGGTTGTCGAGTATTGGTGATTATTTTGACCAGTGGCTTTTTTATGGTGACCACGAGTATTTCAGAAAACGCGGCCTATTTGGAACTGTCCGGATTGTCTTATAAAACCGTCTACGTTCTGATGTCGGTGTGTTATATTTTGCCGGAAATGATGCGCAATATGCGGAAAATCCAACAGGCACAAAAAGTTCGCGGAACCAATCCGCAAAAAGACGTTGATTCAGAAATTAAAGTCAGTCCTGCCGGTTCTAATTCCATTGGTGATTAAGACCTTGGATCAATCGATGGCGCGGTCGATTTCTCTCCAACTGAGAGGTTTTGATAATCTCAACCGGACTGTCAGAACCTCCCAGCGCGTGTATCGCCTGTCGCGGACGCTTGCACATTGGTCTGACTGGATTGGCAATTTTATTGATTGGGTGGAAGATATGGACGAAGATAAACGGATTGTAATTGAAAATTTGACCACCCGTTATCCGGGTACTGAGCAACCACAACTGCGTCAGATTAACGCGGAGGTTCATACCGGCCAGGTGGTTGGGATTATCGGGAATAGCCACTCCGGCAAATCGACTTTGTGCCGTGTGCTGGCAGGGGTCATTCCCAAAATGGTGTCTGCTGAGATTGAGGGCGACTGGCACATGTTTGGCCAGCGAGTGTCCGACAATTGGCCCGTTTATAATGCCATGAATGGAGTTGTACTGCAAAATCCAGCTGGCCAACTAAGCGGGTTGGCAGACACGGTTGCCGATGAAATCGCCTTTGACTTGATTAATCAGGGAATGGCTGAAGGACTGATTCAAAAACGGGTTGAAGAAGTTGCCACGCAAATGGGGCTGATTGAACAGCTGAATTTGCGTCCCGAGAGCCTTTCCGGTGGTCAGAGCCAGCGGTTGGCAATTGCCACGGCGATTGCGGCTAACCCGGCTGTTTTGATTATGGATGATCCGACCAGTCAGATGGATCCCCTTGGTCGCCGACAATTTTTCCAATGGCTGGCCCAAGTCAAAGAGACGACTGTCTTCATTGTCACCAGTGAAATTGACGATTTGTGCGAAGTCGCCGACGTTGTGTGGGTGCTGCACGAGGGTCAAATGGTAGCCCAGGGCAGGCCGGGTGAGGTGTTTAATCATTTGGCAGCTGACTGGCAGATTCCAGCCCCGACAATCCAGCAACTTGCTCAAAAAATGGATTGGCACTTGGCTGATGGCCGGTATCCGGTGAATTACGCTGATCTGAAGGAGGTTCGTTATGTCCACAATTGAACTGAACAACCTGACGTTCACTTATCCGGAACGGTCCTTTAGCTTGGATGTTGAAGACAAACATTTCGCCGATCCGATGGTGGCGATTGTCGGCCAAAATGGTGCCGGCAAATCAACGCTCTTCAAATTGTTGACGGGTTTGCTGACACCACAAACCGGTGTGATTAAGATCGATGGAGAAAATTTTAATGATCTTAAACCAGTCGAAAAGTTACTGAAGGTTGGGATTACTTTTCAGAATCCTGACGATCAGCTTTTCAACCCGACCGTTCAACGAGAGGTGGAGTGGAGTGTCGCGCAGGTCATGGATGACCACGACACGATTACGAGGCGGGCTTTAGCGGCTCTAAAAAGAGTTGGCTTGGATGATAAAACAGCTGAAAGTCCATATGACCTGTCATTGTCGGAACGCAAGCTGTTGAGCGTTGCCACAGTTTTGGCAGTGGATCCGGCGATTTATTTATTTGATGAGCCGATGATGTCGCTTGATTGGGAAAGCCGGCGCAAGTTGACCGAAATTTCCATCAGTTGGCTGATTCGGGCCACCAAGTTGTGACCATCACCCATGACATGGATTGGGTCGCCGCCGAGTTTGAGTCGGTGTATGTTATGGAACACGGGAAGTTTGGCTTCGCCGGCAGTCCACGGGAATTGTTCAGCGATCACGAACTTGTCCAGCGAGTGGGATTACTACCACCGCGGATTATGGACATAGCGGAGTCGCTGGGTGATTCACAGACATATTTATCGGTTAATGATTATTACCAGAAAAATCGAGATGTATAGAAAAAGTCACCTCTGCGGGTTTTCCAGGTTGAAGGATTAACTTCAGCTTCTGGCAAGAACTCACATGGGTGACTTTTGTGTTTAATAACGTTTCATGATCATCGGGTGCTTCCTCGGATCACTCGGTTTGATTTTACTTTGCTTCATGGTCATAATCATATACCATTTCTTTTGGATCTTTTGTTTGACTAATACAAAATAGGTCTTCATAGGTCTTCGCATTTTTAGCGCCCATTAGGATCATCAGTATAATTTTCTGAATTAGGAGACTGTCCCATCACTATTCGAACTTCGTCTCCCAACTTACGCTGTTCCCATTCATCCGTGAATCCTTTAAATCGCAATTCTGGAACTTTCTTTTTAACTGAATCATCTATTTTCGCCATAGTCCCCACCATTTTATTGGTTTTTCTTGATTTACTTTATCAACAGTCTAGTTGGTTGGTACCAATGGAGCAAGGCAGCTAAGAAGGGGTATTAGTGGCAATTAATAAAATACATGAGGTTGGGCATATTGCCCCACCTCTTTTTATGATATACTAGAGTAGTTTTTGAGACTTGTAAAAAATGTGATTTTCTAGTTCAAATTTAAAAAAGAAAAGGGGAGAACATGGACATCTTTTTGAGGAGCATATCAGGGATCCTCGTCATCCTGGGCATGATTTTAGTGGGCTTTGTCATTGGTGAAAAAGGCTGGTTCGATGACAAGTCGCGTGGCCTACTCGCTAAATTGGTCACTCAAGTTGCTCTTCCCTGCTATATGCTCTACACCATCACGCAGCGCTTCACAGCAGCAGATCTACTTAAAATGTTGCCAGCCTTGCGGTTTCCTGCCCTGTCTATGGTTATTTTGCTTGGCATCGCGACAGGTGTAGCCAGGATCTTTGCAGTAAGACAGGACCGTCGTGGCCTCTTTATTTCCATGTTTTTTAACTCCAATACCATCTTCGTGGGGCTTCCTATTAACCAAGCCCTCTTTGGAGATGCCAGCATTCCCTATGTTTTGATCTATTACATGTGCAATACGACCTTTTTCTGGACCTTGGGGACCTATCTCATCCAGCGGGATGGTGAGGGAGAAGCTCAGTTTGATCTCAAAACGAGTCTGAAAAAAGTCTTTTCTCCGCCCCTGATGGGCTTTCTCTTGGGACTAGTCTTGGTGATGCTGCAGATCAAGTTACCAGCCTTTCTAGCCAGTGATTTGCAGTATCTGGGCAATTTAACGACCCCCTTATCCATGATATTCATCGGTTTGTCGGTGTCTCATGTAGGCGTGAAGCAGTTGGTGCTGGGAAAAGATCAGCTATTGATTCTACTAGGTCGCTTCCTGGTTGCCCCTCTCTTGATGGCGACCATCGTTTACTGGGTGCCTCTTCCAAGCCTGATGAAGCAAGTCTTTATCATTCAGTCCGCCATGCCTGTGATGACCAATGCGCCAGTTGTTGCCAGACTCTACGGAGCTGATAGTGATTATGCAGCGGTTATGGTGACAGAGACGACCCTTGCAACCATGGTGGTGATCCCTATTCTCATGCTGTTGATGGCTTAACAAATAGCAAATACAAAAGCTCAAGTTTTAAAAAAACTTGAGCTTTTCTTATAACATGGCTAACAAGATGGTAAGGACTAGAGCGATGCCCATCCGAATCAGGTGGTGAGCTGGATGGAGGTTTCCTTTGTGTTTCCCATTCCAATAGGCCCCGTAGCAAATCAAACCACAGCCGATCAGCCAAAGGACTAGAGAGGCAATCGGTAAAAAGAAGTAGAGGATGAGAGATAAGGTCGCAAGGCTACTTCCGATGAGGAGAAATGTATTTCCTAGAGTGTGATTCCCTTTTTTAACTTCAGAAAGAGAAGCCAATAAGTGAAGAAGAGCAAAAGCAAGGGCAAAGAAGACTCTAAAAAAGCCGAAAAGAATGGGGAAGAACATAGGGTTTCCTTTCTATGATGAATGATGTGAAGTCGGTTCTTAGTTAGTACCCACTTTTAAAATCTCCAAATAAAACTGAATCACTTCTTGTTCGGTGTAGGACTTGCCTTTTTTCAACCACCAGCTGAGGGTTTCGATGAAGTTAGTAACGACAAGGTGTTTGAGATAAGAATGAGGGATAGTTGGATGGGCCTTGATTAGTTCGTCGGCCACCATCGGGTAGACATCGTGTTCCAGTTCTTTTCGCAGTTGCCGGATAAAATAATCGTTTTTGGAGAGCAAGAGACTTGTCACATGGTCTTGATTTTTCTTGAAATGCTGGAAGATATGGGCCAGGTAGTCTTGTGGAGAGAGGTGTTCAGCACGCTCAAAGAGATGGTGAAAGAGCTTTTGACAGAGTTCATCTAGCAATAATTCCTTACTTTCGTAATGGCTATAAAAGGTTGATCGCCCCACATCGGCTAAGTCAATGATTTCTTGAACCGTGATGGCCTCGTAGTCTTTTTGGTTGAGTAATTGTAAAAAGCTTGATAGATAGCTTTTCGAGTTTTGGTGATGCGACGATCCGGTGCTGTCATATGGACACTTTGAACAAACTGTTCAGTAACGTACACCCTAAACGGTTTGCCCCTACCCTTTCTGTTGTGAATGTTAGATAATGATATTGAACATGATGTTCATGAATCTATTATACCAGAGGATTTAGGATTATGAAGACAAAACATGCGGTCTGGATAGCTTTTTTATTGAATTTGAGTTATGCCATTGTTGAGTTTATTGCAGGAGGAATTTTTGGATCCAGCGCTGTCCTTGCGGATTCGGTCCACGACTTGGGGGATGCGATCGCTATCGGCATCTCCGCCTTTTTGGAGAGTATTTCCAACCGTGAAGAAGACAGCCACTATACCTTGGGCTACAAGCGCTTTAGCCTTTTAGGGGCCATGGTAACAGCTGTGATTCTCATGACAGGGTCCGTTCTGGTTATTTTGGAAAATATAACGAAACTCTTTCATCCACAACCTGTCAACGATGAGGGCATTCTCTGGCTTGGAATCATAGCCGTCAGCATCAATGTGCTAGCGAGTCTCGTCATTCGCAAAGGACAAACCAAGAACGAATCCATTCTCAGCCTGCATTTTTTGGAAGATACTCTGGGCTGGGTGGCTGTCATCCTAATGGCCATTGTTCTCCGATTTACCGACTGGTATATTCTGGATCCGCTCTTATCTCTTGCCATTTCCATCTTTATTCTGTCAAAAGCCATTCCACGTTTTTGGAGCACGCTCAGGATTTTCCTGGATGCCGTGCCAGAAGGAGTAGATATTCAGCAGGTCAAGAGTGATTTGGAGCAGTTGGACCATGTGGCTAGTATCAATCAGCTGAATCTCTGGACCATGGATGGTTTGGAAAGAACGCCATTGTCCATGTTTGTCTAGAGCATGTCAACCACATGGAGGTTTGTAAAGAGTCTATCCGTACCTTGCTCAAAGATTGTGGCTTTCAAAACGTCACCATTGAGGTCGATGAAGACTTGGCAACCCACCGAGCTCATAAACGCAAGATCGAAGAGTTGGAAGTGAATCAAAGTCATGGACATATTCATCACCATTAAGAATAGTTATTTACACTCTTAGAGTTTATCTCTAGGAGTTTTTTTGATACTAAGCTCACTAAAGTAAGCCTTTTCATGGTAAAATAGTGAAAAGTATATAGTAAGGAGTAGTTATGAGTAAAAGAGCTGTGTTGATGATGACTTTTGGTTCACCAGAAGAGATTACCTATGAAGGAGTAGCGGAATTTTTCACGAATATCCGACGTGGTGTTCGTCCTGAACCACATGAAATTCAGACTTTATATGACAATTACGTCCGAATTGGGGGAACTCCACTCCAAAGGATAACTAGAGAAGAAGTGGACATGGTTGCTACTGCTCTTGTAAATCAAGCGTCGGTTTACTTTGCCAACAAATTTTCCCGCCCTTTTATCACTGATGTAATCAAAGAGATGGAGAATGACGGAATTGAAGAATGTTTGTGCTTGATTTTAGAGCCCCATTATTCTTACTATTCTGTCATGGGATATGAGAAATTTTTAGAAAGTGAGCAGATTAAGTTCCAAATTATCAAGGATTGGTACCAAGAACCTTCACTTCTTCACTACTGGGCTGATGAGATTCGAAATATTTTAGATCAAATTAGAGATGACAGCTATAAGGTGATTTTTCAGCTCATAGTGTCCCAGTTTTGGCAATAGATTTCGGTGACCCCTATATCGACCAGATTTATGACAATAGTCGCTTGATTGCGGAGATTTTAGGGCTAAAGGAAGAGCAGTACACTAATACATGGCAGAGTGAGAGTGATATAGGTATTCCTTGGATTAAACCAGATGTCTTAGAATATCTGCGAGATGAGAGTGAGCACCCGAACCACTATATTTTTGTTCCGATTGCTTTTATTAGTGAGCATATTGAGGTTCTTTTTGATAATGATGTGGAGTGTAAGGAGCTATGCCAAGAGCTCGGAGTGGCTTATCACCGACCTCCTATGCCAAATAGCGATTCACGACTGATTAAAGCCCTTCTGTCAACCATTCAGTCTCATATAGATGGTGACTATAGTGACTATCAACCTCAGCTAGAGACCTTTGATGAGTTGGAAGCTCCTTCAAGTACAGGTCAGATTTTGGAAGCAGAAAAAGATATTCAAATGCCCGATTTTGTCAGAAAATTGATTGATAAGAAAGGCCGCGAAAATGTCAAAATGCCCTATCTGATTAAGAAAATGCTAGAAAAGAAGTATGGGAAAAAATATGATTAAATGATGGAGTTTTAAATCAGGAAGTGGGCTAGAGCTAGATAAAAAGTGTATACTATAGGTAAGTAAGCAATAGAAAGTAGGTTGTTCCTATGAAGAAAACAGTCTATACAAAAGCTGGGCAAGTGGGTCTAGTAGAAGTAGAACGTCCGCAAATCGAAGCGCCGGATGATGTTATTCTCCGCATCGTCCGCACCTGTGTCTGTGGATCCGATCTCTGGAGCTACCGCAATCCGGATATTGTAGCAGGTCATCAAAATAGTGGACACGAAGCCATTGGGATTGTCGAAGAAGTTGGTGAGGCTGTCACTACTGTAAAACCAGGTGACTTTGTCATCGCGCCTTTCACTCATGGTTGTGGAGAGTGTGATGCCTGTCGTGCCGGTTATGATGGGACTTGTGACCGCCATATTGGCACCAACTGGTCTGACGGAGTCCAAGCAGAGTACATCCGTTTCCACTTTGCCAATTGGGCCCTTGTGAAAATTCCAGGTCAACCTTCAGATTATAGCGAAGGCATGCTCAAGTCACTTTTGACACTTGCTGATGTCATGCCGACCGGTTACCATGCAGCGCGTGTAGCTAATGTGCAAAAAGGTGACAAGGTGGTCGTTATCGGGGATGGTGCTGTGGGTCAATGTGCGGTTATCGCAGCCAAAATGCGTGGTGCATCGCAAATCGTCCTCATGAGCCGCCACCAAGACCGTCAACAGATGGCCTTGGAGTCAGGTGCGACAGCTGTTGTAGCTGAGCGTGGTGAAGAAGGGATTGCCAAGGTCCGTGAAATCCTTGGCGACGGAGCAGATGCGGCTCTTGAGTGTGTCGGTACCGCAGCAGCTGTCGATCAAGCTCTTGGGGTTCTTCATAATGGAGGGCGCATGGGATTTGTCGGCGTGCCTCACTACAATAACCGTGCTTTAGGTTCGACCTTTGCCCAAAACATTTCAGTGGCAGGTGGAGCAGCCTCTGTTACCACCTATGACAAGCAGTTCTTGCTCAAGGCTGTCCTTGATGGTGATATCAATCCAGGTCGCGTCTTTACCCATAGCTATAGCTTGGATGAGATTGATCAAGCCTATAAAGACATGGATGAACGCAAGGTCATTAAAGCTATGATTGTGCTGGACTAACGAAAAAATTCTAGTAGAGGCTGTCTACTAGAATTTTTCTTTACGCTGGATGAGCAGAGACTCAAAGACATCCAGTTCACGGTCCAGTAATTGCTCTGCCAAGTCGTACTTGTCCAAATAATGAGCGTAAAAGGTTCCCTTGCTGATCAGACATTCTTTGATAATGAGGCTGGAATTCAGCTTTTCAAAAGGCATTTATTCCAGTAATTTTAAAAAAGTCGTTTCAATATGTTGCTTGGTCTTGATGACACGGGCGTCAGTTTTCTTATCTTTCATAGGACTAGTATACCATAGCTTGAGAGCTTGTTCTATTTCAAATTCGATCTCACTTGTTTCTTAGTGAAGGTATACCCCATCAGTAACTGAAAGGAGACCCTCACATCAATCTGCCTCTCAGCATCCCCCCAGTTCATCCGCAACAAAAAGGGCGTTCGCTTAACCGAAAATGGTCAACTGATGTTGCCTTATTTTAGAGAGTGTGTCGATGCTAATCAAGTGGCTGTTGAGGTTAGTGAGGACATTAAAGGAGTCATTCGTGGGCCCATATCGATTGGGTGCTATTTTAGCGTGTCCTCCAAGTGGATGCCTAGCCTCTTAAAGTTTTTTTTCCGATACCTATCCATCTATTCAGATTACTCTGTTAGAAGGTGGCAATAAAGAAATTGCTAAATGGTCAGCGGAGAAGTCTGTCGATATTTGTCTGTGCGCAGAGCCTAAGGATAGTGGAGAGTATCGTTGGAAAGAATTGTATCGAGATTCCTTGGTGGCTTGGTTGCCGAAAAATCATCACAAAGCCAAACAAAAGACTTACAATATAAAAGATCTGGAAAACAGAAGATTTTATCCATACTTTGCCTGGTCAAGATACAGACCAAGACCGCTTAATCAAGCAAGAAGGACTCAACTTGCAGACACGATTCACCTACAAGGATGGCTTTACGACCTATCAGATGGTCAAGGCTAGTCTAGGAGTCAGTTTTAACAAAGCTATGATTGCAAGAGACTGGAAAGAGGAGGTGGCGCAAGTTCCGCTCAGTCCGAAGCGCTTCGTTTCCCTCGGTATGCCCCTCCCTAAAAAAAGTATCTCCAGCTGTCCAACGATTTATGGATTGTCTCGAATAATGGATGGTATAAATGAAGTAACTGGCTTTGCACTTCCGTCGGGAGTGTTGAAATGATCCAACAATTTGTAACGTAAAAAGTATAAAAAAATGAGAGGCTGGGACAAAAAGATTTTGATTTTAGGAATTCTTTATTATAAATTTTAAAAATCGATAGATTAGACAAAAAAGCGAACAAGACAGTATTCTGAGTGTCAGATAAACTCGTTTTGTTCGCTTTTTATATTTAAGGTTAGACTTTTGTCTCAAACTCCTATTTTATTAGGTTCTCATTCGTATTTCAAAAGTAAAAAATATTAGTTGATCACTTTGTTGATATTCTAAATCAAGAAAAAGACTGAAGGTAGTAGTTAGCTTAGTAATTTTTCAAAGAATTGGATGACCTCTGGTTTGAGATTACTTTCCTTCGGTTCAACTAGTGAAACGTAAAAACTAATCCGTTCATTTTCTGCCATCGGAATCGCGATCAGTTCTTCTTCACCATCTGTTAGTGCAAGATCTGCTAGTAAGCTAATTCCAACTTGTTTCCGAAGGAGTTGTTTTAGAAGCTGAACATCATCTGTCTGAAAGAAGGGCGTAGCCTCATGGTGATAGCGCTCATTCAACTGTTCAAAGGCTTTTAAATGAACAAAGTGCTCATCTGGAATGATAAAATCTTCATCGATGACGTCTGAAAATTGTAATACTTTTTTTGAGGCTAGTGGATGGTTGTGATGAAGGATATAGAAGAGATCTCGTTTGGCCATTTCTCTTACCTGGAAGCGATGATCTTTAATCGGTTCTAAACTCCCTAAAAAACTAGCATCTAGTTCTCCTTTGGAAAGCATTTCTAAAAGTTCGACAGACCCTTCTTGAACAGGATGGATACTTTGAAGAGCTGCAACATTACTGATAAAGGCGGGTTGTTTTCGGACAAGATAGTCAATGATGATTGGTGGGAAACCAACCGTATTGAATTGAGAGAGACTCCGGAGGATCTCTTTTTTGGCCCCTTGAATCTCAGGTAAGACCTTTTGAATATGTCGTAGCAAGATTTCTCCTTGGGGCGTTAATTTGAAAGTACGGTGAGAAGGATCGTGCGCGATTAATTGGCAGTGAAATTCCTTTTCTAGTCGTTTAATCGCATAGGAAACGGATGGTTGACTGATCCCGTGTTTTTGGGCAGTCCCAGTAAAGGATTGCTGTTGACTAAGATCAAGAAAATAATAAAAGTCCTTAAGATTCATTGGGCTCCCTCTTCTAAATAGACAGACATGGATAAGCAAAAATTATCCGTGATAGCTAATTTGACTATATGATTTTTTGTTTGTTACAATCTGAGGTGAGTCAGAGGACCATTAAAGGCTATCTAAAAGATCTTCAAAAATCGTTAGGATCTTTTCCCTTTTTCCAACTGGAAGTTGTTTAATTTTCATGTTTACTCTCTTAAGTGAAAGGCTGTCAGTAGGATCTGAAGACGCTTCGAGTGAATCAAAATTGAAGAATTCTTCAGGCGTTAACTCAAGAGCAGAAATGACTTTTTCAAGACTGTGAATGGTCAGATTCACGTTTTGATTTTCCAATTGATTGATGTATTTTAATCCAAGATCTGCCCGTTCCGATAGCTCCTCTTGACTCATGTTTTGTTTTTTTCGCAAATATTTGACCTTTTGCGCTATATACCGTTGTAAATAATGTTTTGTTTTCATGTAACCAGAATACAAGTTTTAAATGACAAAAATAACACCTTAAACAAAACAAAGTATTTTATAACAAACATATTTAGATTTATTATCTATGGTTTTTATAGGTATTGATCATCATAAGTGGAAAAAAGAGTACCTGAAAACAGTGGATCTTTTGATGAGAATAACCTTCTAAAAGGTGGAAAGGAACAGGCTTTTTTAAGAGATGACCGTGACTATCTAGGAAGTGATGGATAAACCTATTATTTTGTTATCTATTGAAATCGCATCATTTTCGGTTGTATCGCCTGAACTTTCATTGAGTGATTCATTCATATTGTATCATATATAGAACAAAGTGTCATTTAATGCAAATAAGTGGTATAATAAATTAAACTAATAAGGAGGTCACATGATGACTGCACATGATATTTTAAACAACCCTTTCCTTAACAAGGGAACTGCCTTTACCTTAGAGGAACGTCAGAAACTAGGTCTCATTGGCCTCCTGCCACCTTACGTTCAAACCATTGAAGAACAAGCAGCGCAAACTTATGCGCAAATGCAAACGAAGGTTAACGATTTGGAAAAACGTTTGTTCCTAATGGAAATTTTTAATACCAACCGTACCCTTTTCTATTACCTGTTTGCTCAACATTTGGAAGAATTTAATCCCATTGTCTATGATCCAACCATTGCCGATACCATTGAGGGTTATAGCGACCTCTTTGTTGATCCACAATATGCCGCCTATCTTGATATCAATCATCCTGAAAATATCGAAGCAACTTTGAAAAATGCAGCAGGGGACCGTGAAATTCGTCTTATTGTTGTGACAGATGCAGAAGGTATTCTTGGTATTGGAGACTGGGGAACAAATGGTGTCGATATTTCTGTTGGGAAACTGATGGTCTATACTGGAGCTGCAGGAATCGATCCTTCAACGGTGCTTCCTTTGGTCATTGATGCAGGTACCAACCGTGAAGAATTGCGTAACAATCCTAATTACTTAGGAAATCGTCACGAACGGGTTCGCGGAGATCGTTACTACGACTTCATTGACCAATTTGTTCAAACAGCAGAACGTCTCTTTCCTAAACTCTACCTTCACTGGGAAGATTTTGGTCGCTTGAATGCAGCCAATATTCTTGAAAAATACCGGAAACAAATTCCAACTTTTAATGATGATATTCAAGGTACAGGAATCGTTACCTTGGGTGGTATCTTTGGTTCACTGGATATTAGTGGTGAAAAATTAACAGATCAAGTTTATCTCTGCTATGGTGGTGGTACTGCGGGCGCAGGAATTGCCTCTCGTGTTCTTCGTGAAATGGTGAGTGAAGGTCTTTCTGAAGAAGAAGCCTATAAACGTTTCTTTATGGTTGATAAACAAGGTCTCTCTTTTGATGACATGGATGACTTTAACGCCCTGAACAAAAAACCGTTTGCTAAGAAACGTGCTGACTTTTAGCTAACGCAGACAAGTTGACTGACCTTCTTGAAGTAGTGAAGACTGTGAAGCCAACCATTCTTGTAGGGAACTTCAACTCAACCTAATACTTTCACTAAAAGAAATAGTAGAGGCTATGTGTGAAAAACACAGAACGTCCGATGATTTTTCCCTTTGTCAAATCCCAACCAAACTAGCAGAAGCTAGTGCCAAAGATTTGATCGAATGGTCAGATGGCAAAGCTTTTGTCGCAACAGGAATTCCTGCTGATACAGTTTCTTATAAAGGTGTCGACTATGTGATTGGTCAAGCCAATAATGCCTTGATTTACCCAGGTCTTGGTCTAGGTATGCTGGCTTCTGAAGCAAGTCTTTTGACTGATGAAATGATTGGAGCAGCGGCTCATTCATTGAGTGGTATTGTCAATCCAGGCCAACCAGGAGCTCCTGTCTTGCCACCATTCAAGTATGTAGCAGATGTTTCTATTAAAGTAGCAGAAGCAGTCGCTAAAAAAGCACAAGAGCAAGGTCTTGCGTGTGCTAAGGAAACAGATATGGCCAAAGCAGTTCGTGATTTGAAATGGTACCCAGAATATAAATAAGTAAATTTAATTGGGGTGTACGAGTGCGACTGGATGCCTCGTACGCCTTTTACTGTATGTCCTATTATATAGAAAGGGAGACTATGGAAATCTTTATAACGTCAATTCAGAGTATTGTACCCATTATCGTCATCATCATTCTTGGTTATTTCTTGCAAGTCCGAGGTTGGTTCCAAGAGAGTTTCGGAAATGACTTGTCTAAACTTATTATGAATGTGGCCATGCCTGTTGCAATTTTCACCTCTGTTCTTAAATATTTAACTTTAGATAAGCTGATTAGCTTGTCTGGCGGTTTGCTCTATACGTTTATCGCCTTCATTCTTGGTTACCTAGCGGCCTTTATTGCGGTGAAAGTTTTTAAAGTGCGCCCAGGTCGTCGAGGAACTATGATTAATACCTTTGTTAATGCCAATACCATATTTATTGGTTTGCCTTTAAATATCGCTTTGTTTGGAAATCAAGCCCTTCCTTACTTCTTGGTTTATTATATTACAAATACAGTATCTACTTGGACATTAGGTGTCTATCTGATGACTTCTGATAGTAAAGAAGGGGCTTCAAAACAGGCTCAAAAATTTAATTGGAAGAAGCTTTTCCCAGCTCCTTTATTAGGTTTTCTCGTAGCCCTCGTCTTTTTGGTGTTACGTATTCCTGTTCCAAGTTTTGCGGAAAGTACCTTGGCTTATATTGGTAGTTTAACAACGCCCTTATCTCTTGTCTATATCGGTATCGTCCTAGCTAAGGCAGGTTTGAACACCATTCGCTTTGATAAAGATACCATTATCACACTGGTTGGTCGTTTTATTCTTGCACCGGTCATCATGCTCTTGGTTCTCAAGTTCTTCTCTCCAAATATGGTGGCACCAGAATTTAGAACCTTTATGATTCAATCAGCAACACCAGCCTTGGCAGTTCTTCCTATCCTTGCCAATCAAGGTAAAGGCGATGTTGAGTTTTCAACGAATGTGGTCACTCTCAGCACAGTCTTATTTGTGATTGTGGTTCCAATTCTACAGACATTATTAGGATAAAAGGAGTAGAGTTTGCAAATGTTTTTTTAAATTGGGTTAAAAAATGGCAAACACTTATCAAACTCGTCTTATTTATATCTATTGCTAGTCTAGTTATTGTAGAGATAACTAGGCTTTTTAAAACAATTTCGTTTGATAAGATTGAAGAAATACTTTTGGGACTGTCTCCACTAGATATCATCTGTTTGGCATTGTTTGGTTTTATGGCCGTTGCGCCAATGATCTTCTATGATAGAATCTTAAATAAAGAGCTTCATCAGAAACAAACATTATCTTACTTACTAGAAACAAGTTGGACTATCAATAGCTTGAATAATATGATTGGCTTTGCCGGTTTGGTGGATGTTGGTTTACGATATTCTTTTTATGGAGATGAAGAAAGACCTGAAAAAAGTATGCAGGGAATTTCTCGTGTTATACCGTATTTTATGAGTGGTTTCTCACTGTTTGCCCTAATAGGTTTAGTTTTTACACTCCTATTTCCTATTTCTATGGGGATTAAACAGTATTGGCCAGCCCTTTTAGGAGCTAGTCTCTATCTCCCAATTGTTTTATTTATTTCCAATAGAAAAAAATGGACCTATTTTGGCCAGTTGGGTGGAAAGACAATTTTATCTTTAGTATTAGCTTCTGCCCTTGATTGGGCTTGCGTAATAAGCTTCTTCCTCCTGGTTGGCTATATTTTGGGCTATAATTTACCAATTTACGATGTGATTCCTCTCTTTATGATTGCTATTACAATTGGGATTATGTCAATGATTCCAGGTAGTCTAGGTAGTTTTGATTTAATTATGGTATCTGGTTTAGTTGGCCTTGGGATTGATAAGGCTCAGGCACTAAGTTGGTTACTTGTATTTCGATTATTCTATTATATTCTCCCTTTTTGTTTAGGAGTTGTTTTATTCTTAAAAAATATGGGTAGCCGACTGAATGAGAAGTATTTAGGAATTCCCAAAAAAGTCATTGAGGCTTTATCCACTATAATATTGGTTTGGGGGTTGCGACTCTTTGGTTTCTTTCTTATCGTTTCAGCTATAGTTCCTCAAGAATTAGGACATCTTCCTTTGCTTAAAGAACTTTCACCGAGCACTGGACAGTTTGTTTTTCAACTTCCTAGTATTGTTCTTGGTGTTCTGTTCTTCCTTCTAGCAAGATTAGTTAAAAGACGATTGAAATTTACCTTAGCACTTACGACTGGACTAGGTTTGGTAAGCCTTGTTTATTTGAATATTGGTTCTTTTTCTTTAATAAGTAGTATTTTCTTAATCAAACTTTTATCTCTCATTTGGTGGAAGAAAGATACATTTGTTCGCAGGCATTATATCTATGCTTGGGAAGATTGTTGTAAAGATATTATTTATATTGGCGGAACACTCTTTTTGACACTTGTTTTGCTGGGGCATTTGAATCCTCATCATGTGTTTAAGTTAAAACATCTTTCTCTCCTGATTACACACTGGATTCATCTTCTTGGTTTGTCTTTGCTATTGGTAATGTTGTATGTGTTAGTTCTTCGTAAAAGTAATCAAATGAAAGAAAATTTCGGAGAAGTTTTCGATAAGCAACGTTATCAAGACTTTATTACAACAATCCCAAATTTAAATTTAGATGCTGCCCTAGCTTTTTTAGGTGATAAATACCTATACTGGTATCAGGAGGATGGTCAAGACAAAGTTGTTTTCCAATTCGCAATTGAAAATAACAAGTGTGTTGTTATGTCGGATCCACTAGCACAACCAGGCTATTTAGAAAAAGGCATATCACAGTTTTTAGCAGATGCAGAGGCTGCAAATGTGGCTGTCATTTTCTATGAAGTTAATCAAGAAACGACCCTTTTACTTCATGAATATGGGTATGGCTTTATGAAGTTTGGAGAAACTGCCCAGGTACCATTAGAGAAATTTACAATCGAAGGGAAACATGGGAAGAAGTTTAGAACGGTTGTGAACAAGCTAGATCATAAAGGATATCAATTTCAAGTTTTACAACCACCTTTTGATGAGGAGTTGCTAAACGTTCTTAAAGAAATATCGGATAGCTGGTTAGATGGTCGCCAAGAAAAAGGTTTCACTTGGCTATTTTGATAGATCCTACATTCAATTAGCACCAGTCGCTCTTGTAAGGGATAAGGAAGATCATATTCAGGCTTTTGTCACTTTTTTAGTTAGTAATGGACCTGAAGAAGCCAGCATTGACTTGATGCGTTACCACTTAAGAACAGCTCCTAATGGTATTATGGATTATCTTTTTGTAAAATTATTACTTCATTTTAAAGAAGAAGGAGTTATCTTCTTTGATTTAGGGATGGCACCCTTGTCAAATGTAGGAACTGAGAAACACAGTTTCTTACAGGAAAAAGTGGCTTATCTCATCTATGCCTTTACCAATCGCTTCTATTCTTTTAGTGGTCTTAGACAATATAAACAAAAGTTTAATCCAATCTGGACACCACGATATGTTGCTTATCCCCGTGATACATGGCTTATTTTAGATATGTTAGCCATTTATAGAGTTGATAATCGAAAAATAAAGAAATGATCGTACGGACAATTTATTTTAAATAGTATAAAAAGACTTTAAAGCTTTTGTATGACTGTTGAGGTTTAGGAGATTCGTTTTAGATCTTTTTAATCTTGTTAAAACAGTCTTACAAGCTATTCGCTTACATCAGGATTCAAGTCCTTTGAAAAATAAACTGCACCTCACAGTTAGAGTTTTTAGCTTAACTGTAGGGTGCAGTTTTTATTAATGTGTCTATTTAAAATGGTTTCTAAATCAGGACATAGGTTTCGACCGCTTGCCCAGCCCCGTTTTCATTGTTGGTCTTTGTCACGACTGCTGCTCCCTCTTTCACCTCTTGGGGAGCGTTGCCCATAGCGACCCCGATGCCTGCTTTTTTGAGCATAGGAAGGTCGTTGAAGTTGTCTCCCATGGTGAGAACTTCTTCTAAGCCCAAGTGGTAGTGGTTAGCGAGCTCAACCAGAGCATCTTCTTTGGAAACGTTCTTAGCTGTGACTTCTAGGTAGTTGGCTTTGGAGAGATAAAAGGCGGTAGAAGGGAAGTCGTTGGCAGAAATAGTTCGATAGAGAGCTTGGATCTCTTCAGACTCACCGATTAGGAGTAATTTGTGGAGGGGCTTTGTCGGATCCAGCAAAGGATCCAATAGGGGAAGAATGAGAGGTTTTTCTCCTGTAATCCGGGCCTCCTCTTGGCTCCATTGGTCAAGGCGGTCGGTCATCCAGTCTTTTCCACTATAGAGGTTGATCGAAACCTGAGGAAAGTGTTGGTTGACCCAGTCGATAAAGTTCCGGGCCTCCGTCTTGTCCAAAGGATGCTCGAAAAGAACCTGCTCTCCCTTTTGGATCAAGGCACCATTGTAGCAGGCCATGGGGCAGTCTTCTATGCCAAGTTCTCTTGCGATGGGAGCCATCCCTTTTGGAGAACGAGCAGAAGCCAGTACGAAAGGAATGGTTTCGCGTTTTAAATCTGGGATCAAGGCTGCCAACTGTGGATCGATCTGATGGTGGTCATTTAAGATGGTACCATCGATGTCGCTGATGATGAGACGAATGTGAGACATAATGAGGACCTCCTAATAGAGAATAGTGGTTTCACTGCCGATTTGTTTAAGGATGTCAGGGCTTGGTTTTTGATCAGTAATCCAATAGTCAAATTGCTGGAGACGAGCGAGATAGTAGTTAGCATGTTGGTGGAACTTGACACTTTCTGCTACCAGCACCTTGGTACGAGTCCGCTCAAAAACGAGAGACTTGACTGCAACGTCTTCAGCATCCTCAAAGGTGACTTCGCCATTGGCTAAGCTACTCGCTCCAAAAAAAGCAAGATCAAAGCGAAGATTGTCCAGTATGTGTGCTTGATTCGCGTCATAGTAGAAGCGGTTTTTAGGGTAGAATTTCCCGCCTAAGAGATGAACGTCAACCTGGGAATGGCTACTGAGCTGGATGGCATTGTCAAGGGAATGCGAATAGACCGTAACATCCTTATTCAGCATGCCAGCAAGCAGGGCCATCGAGGTGGAAACATCGAGAAAAATCACTTGTCCATCTTGGATCAATTGCAGGGCCTTTTGAGCCATGGCAGTCTTTTCCTTGTTGGCTTTCTGACTGCGGTCTAGGTAAGAAGGGCCGGGTTCTTTGTTTAAGGGGAGGAGTCCACCATGGGTCCTACGGACTAGCTGGCGTTGAGTCAGAAGGGCAAAGTCTCTGCGGATAGTATCTTTTGAGACCTTGAAATAATCGACCATTTCTTTAGCGGATAGCTGTTTTCGCTCTTCTAAAAGTTCTAGGATTTTTTCGAGCCGTTGTTCCTGGTACATGAATTCGCTCCTTATTGCTGTTCTTGCCTTTATTGTACATCATTTTGTAAGTGGATGCAAGTTTTGTTAAGTGTATTTAAGCTTTTATGATCTTTTTCTTAGAAAATCTTATTTCTGACGTTTGTTTTAAAGGGGAAATTCTGCTATAATATGTCAAAATAACGTGGAGGTTTCCTTATGGCCGGTGAATATGAAAAAATGATTGCAGGTGACTATTATAGACCTGCGGACCCTGAATTACGGGCTTTGGCCAAAGCTTCTCGGGAGAAACAAGAAGCCTTTAACCAAGAGGTGGATCCTAAAAAAGGGGCGGCCATCATCAAAGAGTGGTTTGGCTCTACTGGTGACAACCTCTATCTCAATCGTCAAGTTCTTGTGGATTATGGGGTCAACATCCATATAGGAGAAAATTTCTATGCCAATTACAATTTAACCATGTTGGATATTTGTCCCATTACGATTGGAAAGAATGCCATGATCGGTCCCAATTGCCAATTTTTGACCCCTTTGCACCCGCTGGATCCAGATGAGCGCAACTCGGGTCTTGAGTATGGAGCTCCGATTACGATAGGAGACAATTTCTGGGCAGGAGGAGGGGTCACCATCCTTCCTGGTGTCACGCTGGGTGATAATGTGGTCGCTGGCGCTGGGGCAGTCGTAACCAAGTCTTTTGGAGACAATGTGGTCCTTGCAGGAAACCCAGCCCGTGTCATCAAAGAAATACCCGTTAAAAAGGAGAAGGGATGATCCATAAACATGAAATTCCTATTTTAGAGTTTGACGACAACCCACAGGCAGTCCTGATGCCGACCCATGAGGGGTTAGACCTGCACCTGCCTGAAAAATGCGTTTATGCTTTCTTAGCGGATGAGATTGATCGCTTTGCCAAAACTGTTGGAGCTGAGCAAGTGGCTACCTTTATCTCAGCTACCAAGGCTTATCCAGTCTATGTTCTGGAGCACCAAGGGGAGAAACTCTGCTTAGCCCAAGCGCCAGTTGGATCAGCCCCTGCTGCCCAATTCATGGATTGGCTGATTGGCTATGGGGTGAAGAAAATCATTTCCGCAGGAAGCTGTGGCGTCTTGGTGGACATGGAAGAAAATGCCTTTTTAATCCCTACCAAGGCCTTGCGAGATGAGGGAGCTAGCTACCATTATGTAGCGCCTTCTCGGTATATAGAAGTGGATCGTCGCGCCGTCGCGCGCTGACCGCCATTGAAACGGTTCTAAAACAAGCGTCCATTCCCTATCAAGAGGTCATGACTTGGTCGACGGACGGCTTTTATAGAGAAACGCCTGATAAGGTGGCCTATCGCATTGAAGAAGGTTGTAGTGTTGTGGAGATGGAGTGCGCCTCACTGGCAGCAGTAGCTCAGCTTCGTGATGCGGTTTGGGGCTTGCTCCTATTTACCGCAGATTCTCTTGCAGACCTGGGAAATTATGACCAGCGTGACTGGGGGTCTGAAGCATTTGAGAAAGCCTTAGAATTATGCCTAGAAATGGTTCATCACTTGTAGGTTTATTCTCTTTTTATGATACAATGAAGCTATGTTAGTCAAATTATTTTTTAAACAATGGCAGTCTAAGATTAAAAGCCTGTCTCCGGCAAGGCGAATCTTTCTCAGCTTTGCCTTAGTTATCTTGATCGGCTCTTTCTTATTGAGTCTGCCTTTTGTCCAGCAAGCAAGCTCAAAAGCAGGTTATATCGACCACCTCTTTACAGCAGTCTCTATGGTCTGTGTAACGGGGCTCTTTACCCAGTCAGTGGCTTCGACCTATAATGCCTGGGGGCAGTTGATCTGTATGCTCTTGATTCAGATTGGTGGCCTGGGGATCTTGACCTTTATCGGTCTCTTCTTTATGGAAAGCCGCCAAAAGCTCAGCTACAAGGACCGGCAGACCATTCGGGATAGCTTTGGCTTTAGTAATAACCAGAGCTTGGCTCGTTTTGTCCGTTCTATTTTCATTACCACCTTTACCATCGAAGGACTGGGGGCCTTGCTCCTCATGATTCGCTTCATTCCTCGCTTTGGCTGGGGCCATGGAATCTTTAACTCCATCTTTGTCGCGGTTTCCGCCTTTTGTAATGCGGGCTTTGATAATTTTGGGGGCGATAGTATGATGAGTTTCCAGACCGATTGGTTGGTCAATCTGACCTTGTCTGCCCTTATTATTACTGGGGGCTTGGGCTTTATGGTTTGGTTTGACCTAGCCACCAAGGCCCGCAATCAATCAGGACGGCGAACTCTTCGCTTCCATACCAAGGTGGTTCTCTGGTTAACGGCGGCGATCCTTCTCTTTGGGACAGTGACTAGTCTTATGACCGAGTTTAATAATCCAGCAACGATTGGGTCCCTTCCATTAGGAGAGAAGATCTTGGTCAGCTTCTTCCAAACTGTCAGTATGCGGACGGCTGGTTTTGCTTCGCTAGATTATACAGCAGTCCGGCCAGTGACGCTCTTTATCTATCTCTTACAGATGTTCCTAGGTGGGGCACCAGGTGGGACAGCAGGGGGCATGAAGATCACCACTTTCCTGGTCCTCTTGCTCCTGGCTCGGAAGGAACTGTTGGGGCTACCACATACCAACTTAGGAAAACGAACAATTTCACCGGACCTTGTTCAACGTTCCTTTGGGACAGCGGTGATATTCCAGTTGACCTTCTTAGTGGGGCTATTAGGAATCTGTTTGGTGACGCCGGATGGCCAACGCTTTATTTATTTGGTCTTTGAGGTGGTATCCGCTCTAGCGACAGTGGGAGTGACCGCCAATGTAACCTCGACCTTAAATGGAGCGGGACTAGGCATTATCATGGTCCTCATGTTTATTGGGCGGATCGGTCCCTTGACCCTCATGGTCAGCTTGAACAATTACCAAGCCAAGAAAGCAGATACCTTGCAGTATGCCAAGGCAGACATCATTATCGGATAGGAGAGACTTATGGCAAATCGAACCATTGGAATTTTAGGATTAGGAATTTTTGGACAGAGTGTTCTGAAAACGCTGCAGGACCAGGATGTGGATATTATTGCAATTGACGATCACGCAGATGTGATCAACCAGTATGAATCCATGATTACAACTGGAATTGTCGGGGATATTACAGACTTGGATCTCTTGGATGCGGCAGATATTGGGAATTGTGACACAGTCGTCATCGCAACAGGTGAAAACTTAGAGTCCAGTGTACTGGCTGTCATGCACTGTAAGGCCCTTGGTGTTGAACACGTCATTGCCAAGGTCAAGAATGAAGTGACCAAGGAAGTCCTTGAGAAAATTGGGGCTGATTTGGTCATCCTACCAGAGGTAGAAGCAGGGATGTCCCTAGCTAAGATGATTCTCTTCCAACATGGGATTGAAGTTTTTCAGTTGGATGAAGAAGTGGTGGTAGCTGAGTTTACAGTCCCAGCTAGCTGGGTAGGCAAAAGCCTTCAAGACTTGGCAGTCAGAGAGGAGTACCATCTCAATATTATTGGTTATCGAAATGCGGAAGACCAACCACTTCAGATTCAGATTAGTCCCGATTTTATCTGGCCAGAAGGCGTGCGCGTGATGGCAGTGACAGACAACCAGTATCTGGATAGAATCCAAGACCTCTTAGAGGAATCAAACTAAGAGAGAGTGGGACAGAAATCGGTCATTCGTTAGAATTCGATTTCGTCGTCCCACCTCCGCACAGTTGAGTAGGGATATAAAAGCTGATGAAATCAGCCTAGTAGAGCCCACTCAACCACTGCGTCTTGCTCGACAATCCAAAGACAATTGAGAGGCTAGGACTTTTGTCCCAGCCTCTAAGTGATTCTGCAGAATAATGATTTTTATTTTTATAATGAATCAAGAGTATACTGAAACTTTCCGCTGTGAGAAAAGTGTTTGAAACATGATTGTTTCAAACACTCGGGAGTTTTAAGACTATAAATTAAAAAGCGAAGTGGCTTAAAACTAATTGAACATGGGCTGCGGATCGTGTCAAAAGCGCAAAATACATTAGTACTAAATCCAGACACAGTGGCTGATTGAATTCTTCTCTCATCTTTTAGCTCAGAAGAATCCTAATCAGCCTTGTGGGGGCAGGACAACGAAGCGATCCTATACAACAGTGCTTCTGTCCTGCTCCCTATTTTGACTTTATCCGCAGACGCCCTCTGTATCTTAATTTAGTCCTGGAACTTCCTGGATTGCTGAAATCATCCACTGGATAATTTCACCTAACGTCCGTCCTCAAGGTCGTCAAAAATCTCTTGCCATTTTTCCTCATGCATGCCTTGCCAGATATGTTTGGATCGAGTCTCATGTATCTCTTGATCCATTGGGGAAGTTGATCTTATAAAATTTTAGGAAAGGCTCTGTCAGGTGTTGACAGGCCTTTTTTTGAGTGCTATAGTAAAATCGTAAACGCTTACACAGTGGAACGAAGCAGATGAAAAGAGGGGCAAGTTAGATGCCTTATAAAAAGAGGAGGAAAAACAAATGGCAGGACCAGTGATAGTTGGAGAGCACTACCGAATCTCCGTGTTAACGGAATCTTTGGTGCGCTTGGAATATTCAGAGAATGGTGTTTTTGAGGATGGACAGACGCAAGTTGTGCAAGATCGAGATTTTGGACCAGTTTCTTGTGAGATCACAGAGACCGAAGAGGTCCTCGATCTGCATACGGAGCATCTCCACCTTCATTTTGAAAGGGACCTTTTGCACCGGATCGGCTTTTTATCGAACTCAAGGGTCAGTATGCAGTCTATGGTAGCCGGTGGCACTATGGAGATCAGCCTGAGACCTTGAAAGGGACCAGTCGGACGCTCGATGAGGTCGATGGAGCTATGGAGTTGGAAGATGGGATCTTGAGCAAGGCCGGTTATGCTCTTTTGGACGATTCCAGTTCCTACTTGTATGATGTCGAAAGCGGATTTAGAGCACGGTCATGTCCAGAAGTGGATCTGTATTTCTTCGGTTATGGGCGCGATTATCTGGGGGCCTTGAAAGATTTTTACCATCTGACGGGACAGACCCCCCTCTTGCCACGATATGCTCTGGGAAACTGGTGGAGCCGGTATTGGCCTTATACCAGTCAGGAATACACAGATTTAATGGATCGTTTCAAGGCTGAAGGGGTACCTCTAGCTGTCAGCGTGATCGATATGGACTGGCACAAGACAGCGATTCCTGCTCGCTTTGGAAGTGGTTGGACGGGCTATAGTTGGAACCGGGACTTAATTCCTGATCCAGCTGCCTTCTTACATGGTCTGCATGAGCGTGGCTTAAAAGTGACCTTAAATGTCCATCCAGCAGATGGCATTCGCGCCTTTGAAGATGCTTATCCCATGGTCGCAAAACGCTTGGGATTAGATGCGGAAAAAGAAGAAGCGGCTAGCTTTGACTTTTACAGTCCAGCCTTTCGCGAAGCTTATTTCGAAGATGTCCACCATCCCTTGGAAAATCAAGGAGTCGACTTTTGGTGGATTGATTGGCAACAGGGAAGTCATGGCAAGATGGATCCCCTTTGGTTGTTAAATCACTATCATTATCTAGACAATTGCCGAAAAGGCCAAGCTGGTCTCATCTTATCGCGTTATGGGGGTCCTGGAAGCCACCGGTATCCAATCGGTTTTTCAGGGGATACTATTGTGACTTGGGAATCCCTAGCCTTTCAACCCTATTTTACCAGCACAGCTTCAAATATCGGCTACACGTGGTGGAGTCACGATATTGGTGGCCATATGCGGGGTTACTATGATGAAGACTTGGCTCTTCGCTGGTTGCAGTTTGGGGTCTTCAGCCCGATCAATCGTCTCCATAGTTCTTTTAATGCCTTTAACAGCAAGGAACCGTGGTTTTACTCGCCTGAGACCTGTCGCTGGATGAAGCGGTATTTGCGCCTGCGCCACAGCTTACTACCTTATCTTTACACCATGAATGTGGCGACGCATGAAGAAGGACTGCCTTTGGTTCAACCCCTTTATTACCATTATCCAAACCAAGAAGAGGCTTATGAGGCTAAAAATCAATATTTCTTTGGCAGTGAACTCATGGTGGCGCCAATTACAGAGGCTCTGGATCCTGTCTTTCATAGTGCTTCTGTGAGTGTTTGGTTCCCAGACGGAGTTTGGTATGATTTCTTCCATGATTGGAAATATGAAGGAAGAGGCAAGCTCACGGTATTTAGGACCAGCCAAGATATTCCAGTCTTTGCGCGTGCAGGAGCCATCATCCCTATGGATGCACAACCGCAGACAGGGGTAGAGCTCCCAGAAATGCTGGCCTGGCATCTTTTCCCAGGTGACAATCGTTCCTTCGTACTCGTTGAAGGAGAAGGAGATAACCGGGTTGAAACCCGCCTAACTGTCAATTGGGATGAAAGAAAGATTAGGCTGGATTTAACAGGTGATCTAGCGCTACTTCCTGAAAAGAGACAGCACCGGTTCTTCCTCCATACCTTTGAGACAGCCCCTATCTTAGTGGACAATCACAGTCAGGAGATTGCGATGGGTGAGTTGCAATCGCGTCCTACCGCAAAAGAAGATCGGATGTTTGAGCTCTTGAAATCTGCCAACCTAGCCTACGATAGGAAGAATGAATTATTTGCGGCTTGTTCAACAGCCAAGGATTGGAAACAGTTGATGAAGATCATTACGCCTTTAGAGGAAGGTTTGCGTCAACGTCTCTTTGAAGTGATTTATTCCAGTGAAGAGAATAAAGACTTGTAAATTCTTGCAATTTCACCCCTTTTTTTGTAAGATGAAAGTGATTTCACAATCATAAAGGAGAAGAAAAAATGGAACAAAAATGGTGGCATAATGCCGTAATTTACCAAGTTTATCCAAAGAGTTTCAAGGATAGTAATGGCGATGGCATCGGTGATCTCAAGGGGATCACGAGCAAGCTAGACTACTTGGAAAAATTAGGGATTACAGCGATCTGGCTCTCACCAGTTTACAAGAGTCCCATGGATGATAACGGCTATGACATCTCGGATTACGAGGATATTGCCTCCATCTTTGGTAGCATGGAAGATATGGAAGAATTGATCGCAGAAGGCCATAAACGCAAGATCAAAATCATTATGGACTTGGTGGTCAACCATACCTCTGATGAGCATGCTTGGTTTATCGAAGCACGTGAAAATCCAGATAGTCCAAAGCGGGATTTCTATATTTGGCGCGATGAGCCCAATGGTATTATATCTGCTTTTAGTGGCTCTGCTTGGGAATTTGATGAAGCTTCAGGCCAATACTACCTGCATAACTTTAGTAAGAAGCAACCGGACCTTAACTGGGAAAACGAGGAGCTTCGTCATCAGATCTATGACATGATGAATTTCTGGATTGACAAGGGAATTGGTGGCTTCCGTATGGATGTGATCGATATGATCGGTAAGATCCCAGATCAGGAAATCATCAGCAACGGTCCCATGCTCCATCCTTACTTGAAGGAAATGAATCAAGCGACCTTTGGCGATAAGGATCTGCTCACAGTAGGAGAAACTTGGGGAGCAACTCCAGAGATTGCCAAGCAATACTCCAATCCGAAAAATCAAGAATTGTCCATGGTCTTCCAATTTGAACACATTGGTCTTCAATACCAACCGGGTCAACCAAAATGGCACTACGCTAAGGAATTGGATGTGCCAAAATTGAAGGAAATTTTCACCAAATGGCAGACGGAATTAGGAGAAGAGGAAGGCTGGAATTCCCTCTTTTGGAACAACCACGATTTGCCACGGATTGTGTCAACTTGGGGGGATGATGGGGACTATCGTGTCAAATCTGCCAAGGCTTTAGCGATTCTGCTTCACTTGATGAAGGGAACTCCTTATATCTATCAAGGGGAAGAAATCGGGATGACCAATTATCCATTTAAGACCCTTGAGGACGTAGAAGATATCGAGTCGATCAACTATGCTCATGAAGCCTTAGAAAAAGGGGTTCCGCTTGAAGTGATCATGGATCAAATCCGCCATATTGGTCGGGACAATGCCCGGACACCGATGCAGTGGAATGATGAAGCAGAAGCCGGCTTTACGACAGGTCGTCCATGGCTTGCGGTCAACCCAAACTACAAAGAGATCAATGTGGAGGCTGCCCTAGCAGATCCAGACTCTATTTTCTATACCTATCAAGCCCTCATTGCTTTGAGAAAAGAGTACCCTTGGCTTGTGACTGCTGATTATGAATTGGTGGACGCAGCAGACAAGGTTTTTGCCTACAAGCGGGTAGAAGGAGAGCAAGCCTATCTGGTGGTTGTCAATCTCTCCAGTCAAGAGCAAGAGCTACCGCTCGTTAATGGGGTTGAAGAGGTTCTCATTGCCAATACCAAGGTCGAACAAGTCCTCGAATCAGGCAAGTTGGCCCCTTGGGATGCCTTCTGTGTCAAATTAGCCTAATGAAGCAAATGAAAAAATAGAGGAAATTACTTCCTCGTAGAAGCAGGTCTTTCTCAATAGAGAAGGCCTGTCAGAATGAGGACGAAGTCATCTAAAAAACTTTCCTTAGGTGAGTACGGACGTCAGAGAACTTCGAAGAAGTTCCATGACTAAATCAAGATACTAAGGGCGTCTGCGGATAAAGTCAAAATAGGAAGTTTGACGCAGAATCTTTTGATTCTAGGAAAACTTATCTTTTTGACACAATCCGCAGCCCGTGTTCAATTCGTATTGAGCCCCTTCGCTCTTTAATTTCTGAGCTCAGGCTAAAACAGTTTCCCAAACTGTTTTACTCTCAAAACTCCCGAGTGCTAGAAACAAAAGTGTTTCTAGCACTTTTCTCACGGCGGAAAGTTTCAGTAGATAATAGAATCATTTTAACGAATACATTTTTATAGAATTTCTTAGATTTGTAAACAGAAGCAGTTTGTTTATGCTTGCACAGGTCTTTCTCAGTAGAAAAGGCCTGTTTTGCTTTTTTGGGGCTGTTCTTCTAGCAGAATCCGCTCAAAATCCGCTCAAAAATGGTTTGGGGGATGCTTGGGCTATAGGAAATCTTTATAAGAAGTCCTAGTTTTTGCTTTTGATCTCTGGTCTCAAGGCCCATTAAATCTGTGTTATAGTTTTTGGCTATATCAAAATTCGTGTAAAAGCAATTATACAAGACTCCTATCTTCTGATATGATAGTGTCAATTAGAATTTTTGGAGGACACAACATGTCAACTACAATTATCGGTTTCCCACGTTTGGGTGAATTCCGTGAATTAAAATTTACAACTGAAAAATACTTTAGAAAAGAAATCTCAGCAGACGAGCTCTTGGCAGCTGCTAAAGACTTGCGTGCAAAACACTGGAACATTGTTAAAGAACAAGGCATCTCAGAGATTCCTTCAAATGACTTCTCACATTACGACAATTTCCTTGATGCAGCCTTCCTTTTCAACGTCGTGCCTGCATCTGTTCAAAACTTGGATTTGACAGACCTTGAACAATACTTCGCTTTGGCGCGTGGTTACCAAGGTGAAAAAGGGGATGTCCGTGCCCTTCCAATGAAAAAATGGTTCAACACCAACTACCATTACATCGTTCCTAAATTTGAAAAAACAACAGAAGTGAAATTGGCTGGTCACAAGATTTTTGATGAGTACCTAGAAGCCAAAGAATTGGGGATCAACACTCGTCCAGTAGTGGTTGGACCATTCACTTTCCTTCAATTATCTGACTTTGAAGATGGTGTGAAAGCTGAAGACTTCGTCGACAGCTTGGTTGCTGCTTACCAAGAAGTCTTTGCCAAATTAGCTGAGCTTGGTGCGACTCGTATTCAACTCGATGAGCCAGCCCTTGTCAAAGATTTGTCAGCTGAAGAAAAAGCTCTCTTCTTGAACCTCTACAACAAACTCTTGGCTGACAAGAAAGGCCTTGAAGTCTTGATCCAAACTTACTTTGGTGATGTTCGTGATGTCTACAATGACCTTGTAAACTTACCAGTAGATGGTATCGGTCTTGACTTTGTTGAAGGGAAGAAAACACTTGAATTGGTGAAAGGTGGCTTCCCAGCTGATAAGACCCTTTATGCTGGTATTGTGAATGGGAAAAACATCTGGCGCAACAACTATGAAAAGAGCTTGGAAATCTTGGATCAAGTTCCAGCTGAAAAAGTTGTCTTGACAACTTCTTGCTCCCTTCTTCATGTGCCATTTACAACTGCTAATGAAGATTTTGAACCAGCTATTTTGAACCACTTCGCCTTTGCGGTTGAAAAATTGGGTGAATTGCGTGACTTGGATGCCATCCGTAACGGTCAAGGTGCAGAAGCTCTTGCTGCCAACAAAGAACTCTTTGCAACTGAACGTGTCGGAGCAAATGCTGAACTTCATGCCCGTATCGCAGCTTTGACAGAAGCAGACTACACTCGTTTGCCAGCTTTCGCAGAACGGGAAGAAATCCAAAAAGAAGCCTTCAAGCTTCCAGCACTTCCAACAACTACCATTGGTTCATTCCCTCAAACCAAGGAAGTTCGTGCTAAACGTTTGGCCTTCCGTAAGGGTGAATTGACACAAGAAGAATACGATGCTTTCCTTGCTAAAACGATCGACGAATGGATCAAATGGCAAGAAGAAGTTGGATTTGACGTGCTTGTACACGGTGAATTCGAGCGGAACGACATGGTTGAGTACTTCGGTCAAAACTTGTCTGGTTACCTCTTCTCTAAAAACGGTTGGGTACAATCATACGGTATGCGTGGGGTGAAACCACCAATCATCTGGGGAGATGTGACTCGTCTCAACCCAATTACTGTGAAATGGTCTAGCTACGCACAAAGCCGTACAGACAAACCGGTTAAAGGGATGTTGACTGGACCTGTTACCATCCTTAACTGGTCATTCCCACGTGAAGACATCTCTATCAAGGATTCTACTCTTCAAATCGCTCTTGCTATCAAGGATGAAGTTCTTGACCTTGAAGCTGCAGGTGTGAAAATCATCCAAATCGACGAGGCTGCTCTTCGTGAAAAATTGCCACTCCGTCGTAGCGACTGGTACGAAGACTATCTTGATTGGGCGATTCCAGCCTTCCGTTTGGTACACTCAACTGTCGCACCAGACACACAAATCCACACGCACATGTGTTACTCAGAATTTACAGATATCATCCCAGCTATCGACAACTTGGATGCAGACGTTATCTCATTTGAGGCAAGCCGTTCAAACCTTGAAATCTTGGATGAGTTGAAAGCGAAAAACTTCCAAACAGAAGTTGGACCTGGGGTTTACGATATCCACTCACCACGTGTCCCACAAGACGGTGAAATTGATCACACTATCGAAGCAATCTTGGCCAAAGTACCAAGTGGCAAAGTTTGGATCAACCCTGACTGTGGTTTGAAGACTCGTGGAATTAAAGAAACAAAAGAAAGCTTGATCAAGCTGGTTAATGCCGCTAAAGAAGCGCGTGAACACTTGTAAGAAATGCTTCGAGGACCTTCTATCATCGTGTAGAGGGTTTTCGACTCATCCCTTATCCTAGAAATAGTGGCTCAGAGTTCTTGATCAACGAAACAAAAGAAAAGGATAGAATATGTCACAACACACACCGTCTCTGTCATTTGAAGTTTTTCCTCCAAATCCTGAAGTAGGCAATGCCAAGCTCTTACGTGCCTTGGCAAATATGCAGGAGCTAGCTCCTCACTTTATTAGTGTGACTGCTAGCAATAATAAATACAATATCAAAGAGACGACGGTTGCTTTAGCCAATTACATTCAAAATGAATTGTCTATTCCGACGATTGCTCACTTACCAGCCGTCTATTTGACTAAGGAAAAAGTGGCCGATACTCTTCATGAGTTAGATGAAGTAGGGGTTCATCGGATTTTGGCTCTGCGTGGGGATATTATCCCTGGTGTGGAACCTTTAAAAGACTTTCGTTATGCAACGGATCTGATTGAATTTATTAAAACAGAAGCTCCCCATTTTGAGGTGATTGGTGCTTGCTATCCTGAGGGACACCCAGATTCTCCGAACCAAATTTCAGATATTCAAAATCTTAAAAAGAAGGTAGATGCAGGGTGCTCTAGTTTGGTCACTCAACTTTTCTTTGACAATGAGCGTTTCTATGATTTTCAGGATAAGTGTACTTTAGCTGGGATCAATGTTCCTATTCATGCAGGAGTGATGCCGATTCTCAATCGCAATCAGGCCCTTCGTCTCCTTAAGACTTGTGAAAATGTTCATATCCCACGGAAGTTTAAAGCGATTCTAGACAAGTATGAGCATGATCCAAAGTCTCTTCGCGCAGCTGGCTTGGCTTATGCAGTCGATCAAATCGTTGATTTGGTCACGCAAGATGTGGCAGGTGTCCATCTTTACACCATGAACAATGAAGATGTCGCTTACCACGTCTATCAAGCAACAAAGGCTTTATTTGCTCATCAACCGAATCTCGAAGGGAATTAATCAACACTTTTAGTAGGAAGTGTAGAGATTGAGAAAGAATCGTTCTCAGTCTCTTTTTATTTGGGTAAATCACTTGCTAAAAGCCAACTTTTTTTTTATAGTATTAATATGAAGTTTTTGGAGGCGCTTGCAATGAAGAAAGATCTCACGTTAAAGTTATTTGGACCCCCTAAGGTTGTTTTCAATCAGAAAGATATTCGATTTTCTTTCTCAAAGATGGAGGCCTTGCTTTATTACTTGGCAGTCATGGGCCAGGTCAACCGCGATGAAATCGCCGGTATTCTTTGGGGAGATAAGGAAAACCAAGTAGCTCGCAAAAACTTACGGAATACGGTTTACCAAGCCAATAAAATCTTTGAAGGAGATATCATTGTCTCTCCAAGTCGGAGCAGTTTGGCCCTTAATCCCGACTTGAGTCTTTCTTTGGATGTTCAGCTTTTTGAGAGAGATCCACTAAGTGCCTTGGATCTTTATCGGGGAGACTTTTTAGAGGGCTTCTATGTCAAGGATGATGAAGACTTTGATCAGTGGGCTTCTCGCAAACGAGATGCTTATAGGAAGCTCTATGTCGAAAGCTGCTATCAAAAAATTGAGCAGGTCGGTTTTGCAGATCCTAGTATAGAACGGTTACTCCATCATTTGGTAGAGCTGGATGAATATGAAGAGAAAAACTACCAGCTCTTGATGGAGTATTATAGCTTTCATCACCAGCTAGGAAAAATTTTTCGAGACCTATTATAAGCTAGTTGATTTATTGGATCGCGAGCTCAGTGTGCGACCCAGTCGAGCGATTGAGGAACTTTATCACTCCGTTTTGGAAGCCAAACGAACTCATAAACTGACCAATTGCTTGAATATCCGTGAACTTTCCTTCTTTGGTCGGAAACAAGAACTCTCGCAACTCGAGGAATACCTTTCCTTAGTCGAGACGGGTGAGGCGGTAGGTCCTTTTCTCGTGATGGGGCAATCTGGAACAGGTAAGAAACGTCTGTTACGGCAGTTGGTCTTGATGTCCAATCGCAGTTTTAATTTTATTAAGGTAGAAGGAAGAGCCAGTAGTCAGAGCTACGAAGGAAGCAGCTGGAATGATCTCAGACAAGCTCTAGAGAAACTGGGGGACGAGATGGGGATTTCATTTCTGGAAGAGGAGGATGATCTCATTTCTGTATGGAATCAGCTTCAAGGCTTTAGCAAAGAAAAACCGCTCCTGATTCTGCTTGAAAACGCCCAGTGGATCGATGCAGTGTCTCTAGAAAAAGTGAAACAACTAGAGGAGAGAAGAAGTCAGGAGAAATGGCAACTAATTTTTACAGCTGAAGAGCCTCTGTCAGCTTCCTTCGTCAACTTTTTGGGGAGCTTGAAGGTAGAGAAACGCTTGTCTCAACTAGAGTTGACCAATTTTGATCCAAGTGAAAGTCGTGCGCTCTTGAGAGGGGAACTGGGAGCAATAGAGCCGGCAGTAATGGAGCAGATGGTCGAATGGAGTGAAGGCAGTCCTTTCTTTCTGTCCAGCTATATTGAAGAGTGGAAAGAAAATGAAAATTTAGAGCCCTTGCCGGATATCATTCAAGCTTATCTTTCTCAGGAACTCGGGGACATGAGCAGTGAGGAAGAGGCCCTTCTTCACTACTTATCTTGTTTTCATAAGCCGATCTCCCTGTCCATCCTGGCGGAATTGACAGCTACTGAACTTCCTGTTTTGACAGAATTAGTTGAGCCATTATCTGAAAGAGCAATCGTCTCAATCGTAGAAGAAGGGGAGGATCTCTCGGTTCAATTTTGCAAGCAATTGGTAGCCATGTACTTTTACCATCTCCTCTCGCCAGCTAGACGTCGCCTCTTCCACCAACAAATTGCGCAAAAATTGGAAGAAACCTTAGAAGCTTCGACGGACCTTCTTCTTTATAAGGAAATTGCCTACCAATATAAGCGATCGCAAAATCTCCTGCGCTCCTTATCGTTTGAGTTGACCTACTTAGAAGAAATTCTTCAGCTGGAGCATGAACTGTTTCCGATTTATTCCAAGGCAGATGAGGGGGTCCTATCAGACGGTACAAATAGCCATTTGGACATTTTGGGAGAGCTATCTCGCCTACGCCAAGAATTAGATAACCTCTTTTCAAGGCACCAAAGAGATAGAGAATACAAGTATTTACAATTGCGTTACTTGTACCTAGAAGGTCGCTATTTTATTCGAAGTGGGGAGTATCAAAAGGGCATACATGATATCCAAAAAGTCATCTCCTTTGCGCGGGAACTCAAACAATCCGACTTCCTCTTAGAGGGTTATCGGCAAATCATTTATTATTGCATTCAAACGGAGAATATCCCTGAGATGGCCTATTATACAGATTTGGCTTTGGAAGATGCCATCCAAGCTAATAATCATGAGGTCATCGCGATCCAGTTGCGTTTGAAGGGCTTGTATCACCTGATGGTTGGGGATGAGGAGCAGGCGACCCGGCATCTGTATCGTTCTATTGATTGCTTTAGTTTGACCAATAGCATGCAGGCCAAGTATGCCATTCAAATTGCGGCTTCTTTGGCCTACCTCGCTGAAATTGAGCAAATTAGGGGCCATTTCCAAGTAGCCGTCACCCACTTAGAAGAGGTTCTACGTTTGGTGGGAGATCAAGCTGTTGATTCCGTCCGTGTTGTCTTTGATATTGATCTTGGAATCGCCTATTATTGGAAGGGAGATTTGATCCAAGCTCGCCGCTGTTTTGACAGAGCTCAGAAGATTTTGTCCAGTGTTCGCTTCCCTTGGAAAGAAGAATTGCTCGAATTTTACCAATCCTTGATTGCTTGTCAGCAAGGGGATCAGGAGAAGGTTGCGGCTTATCTGGCTCGAAAAGAAAGGACGATGAATCCATCTGCTAATTCACGGGATAAGGGGATGGTTCATTATCTATTAGCTTTCTTATCTAATCAAAAGGAGAAGGGGGAAGAGCTCGATCCTGCCCTGAGCACCTTCTTGAAAGAAGATAAGAATTACTACAAAAAGGTGGCAGAGCAACACTTGAATCCCTACAGAGATCGTCAGTTTCTTAAGAAATTAAAAGACCTGTAGTGTCTCTTGCCTAAATCATAAGAGAGGGCTAAGTGGCCTGTCCTCCTTTCAGGTAAAGATCAGTGTGTCTGAAAACGAAGAAAAAGCATAGAAATACCCTAGCAATGAGTGTTTCTATGCTTTTTATGTGTGTAGAAATCTTCTTAGTTCAGTTTTTGTTGCGCCAATATTTGGGTCAAGTAAAAGATAAAGGTCGCAGCAAGGTTTGAAGTATGGTTGTCAATGTCATGAGGAGGAGAAACTTCCACGACATCAAATCCGACTAGTTTGCCACTGGCAGCAATGTGTTGGAGAAGCAGGAGGGCTAGTTTTGGATCGACACCAAGTGATTGGATGGCACTAACACCAGGAGCAGAGCCGACCGCAAAGCAATCCATATCGATAGACAGATAGATCGCGGTTTGGTTTTCTAAAAATTGATCGATTCGATCCAGAATGGCTTGGTGGCTCATCTGGAAGAGGTCTTGCCCGGTTAAGAAATCAATGCTTGGTGTTTTAGCAACGTAATTAAAGAGGAAGAGGTTATTATTGTGCTCTTGGATCCCAAGGATGAGGTAAGGGAAGTCCTGCCCCTTGTCTTTCGCATGATCAGCCATTTGACGAAAACCTGTTCCAGAGTTGGGTCCGGTTTGGTCGTAAGGACGCAAATCAAAGTGGGCATCCAGATTGATTACAGCCAGTTGTTCATCTTTTTCCAAACTGGATTGAATCCCTAGATAGTGGCCGTAAGCAGTTCCGTGACCGCCTCCTAGGACAATAGGTTGGATCCCTAATTGGTACATGCGCTGGATCGCTTGTGAGAGACTTTCTTGGAGTTCTTCTAGCGAATGGTTGGGCCCGTCAATATTTCCCACATCATATACTGTTACATTGGTTCCCCAGTGCCATGGAAGTTTAGCGATTTGAGAACGGATGGCTGTAGGACCCTCAACCGCTCCTACACGCCCATTGTTGATATAGACTCCTTTGTCGCTCTTAAAGCCGATGATCCCAAAGGTCATCCCCTCAAATGGTGTGAGAGTCTCGTCGTTTAGGTCTAAAAATTTGGTGACCATTCCCCATTTGGCAGTGTAGGGATTGTCCTCGATGCTACCTTGGTAGTAGCTGTAGGTCATTGGATAGTAGTTTGTGAGCAAGCTTGTCGCCTCCCTTATTTTTCTGAAAGCAGGCAGAGGCTGAGAAGATCGCCAGCCTCTGTTTTTGCTTTATCTTTACTGTATCAGTATTGAATCCTTAAGTCAACTGCTTTTTCGATGGTTGCTAAGAATTCTTCGCTTTCGACAACAGCAGATGCTTTATTGAGTTCTTCAAAGATTTCGATATCTTTGTCAAATTCAATGAAGTTCAGTTTTTGACGAATCAGCTCATAAGCTGGTTTTGTCCCTTTACCAAGTTCATGATTTTCTGGTTTGAGATCCAAGGCTTGGCAAGCTGCCATGATTTCAGTAGCAACGATGCGACGTGAGTTTTTAAGAATTTCTGCTGCTTTACGAGCGGCAGTCGTTCCCATGCTGACGAAATCTTCTTGGTTTTCACAAGATGGAATAGAATCGACACTAGCAGGGTGAGCCAAAATTTTATTTTCCGATGCAAGGGATGCACAAGCATACTGGGTAATCATGAAGCCTGAGTTGAGTCCAGGGTGTTTAACCAAGAAGGATGGTAATTTACTGAGTTGGCTGTTGACCAAGCGTTCCACCCGACGTTCAGATACGTTCCCGATTTCAGAAAGGGCGATCCCTAGGAAGTCAAATGGTTGCGCCATCGGTTCACCGTGGAAGTTTCCGCCGGAGATGACGTGGCCTTCTTTGGTAATGATTGGGTTATCTGTTACAGAGTTGATTTCAATTTCAACTTTTTCTTTTACATAAGCGATTGAATCCTTGCTGGCTCCATGAATTTGAGGAATACAGCGGAGTGTGTAAGGATCTTGGACCCGTTGTTGGGTTGCAACGGTTGTGTTCTTGCTTCCTTCAAGGAGGTTACGGATATTGCGAGCAGTTGCCAGTTGTCCACTTTGAGGACGGATGGTATGAAGATCTTCTTCGAATGGACTGGTAATCCCATTGTGGACTTCCATTGAGAGAGCACCAGCGATATCAGAGAGTTTGAGCAATTGGATACCATCATAAGTCGCAAGAGCACCGATACGGTTAGGACAGTCGTACCATTGATCAAGGCAAGCCCTTCTTTGGCAGCCAATTGGATCTTTTCAATTCCAGCACGATCTAAGGCTTCTTGACCACTGAGAAGTTCTCCTTTGTAGTAGGCACGTCCAAGACCCAACATTGGCAAAACCATATGAGCAAGAGGAGCTAAGTCTCCAGAAGCTCCGAGAGAGCCTTTTTCAGGGATATAAGGAGTGACTCCTTTGTTGAGCAATTCTAACAGTTTTTCAACGGTTGACAGACGAATGCCAGAATAACCTTTCAAGAGTGAGTTGATACGGATCAGCATGATGGCACGAACGGCATCTTCAGGAAGTGGATCACCGAAGCCAGATGAGTGAGTTCGGATCAGGTTTTCTTGCAGTTGAACAGTATCTTCTGGAGAGATGCTGACATTACAGAGGGAACCAAAGCCAGTGGTTACACCATAGACGACTCGTTTTTCCCGGACAATGTCATCAACGATTTTACGGGATGCGATAACGTCTTCTTTGGCTTGTTCATCAAGCTCACATTGGGCACCGTGCCGAGCTACAGCGATGACTTCTTCGAGTGTTAAGCTATTACCATCTAAATGAATCAATTGAGTCATATAAAACCTCCGATTATGAATAGTTGTTCTGTGGAAGTAGTGTTGTTTACTTCGGTTTGAATACCAAACATGGGCCCATTGTCTATGGATCTAAAAAATTGAAAGGAGTCATAGAGAAAAGGGCTCAGGTTTGATATTCGTGGAGTCCTAGATGGGTTAGGGAGCAAAACCAAGCCTCGCTCCCGTCTCTGTTCCCATCTAGTGTGTAAAGAAAATTAGTGAGGAAGGGCTTTAGATTTATGTAGTTTATCGCCGTGGAAAACAAAGTAAAGTCCACTTGCAATCACGAGACCGATTGCCCCCCAAACAAAGTTCATTAGGTTGTCCCCTGCAATCATCAAGATACTGATCACAACGGCTAGAACTGGGATAACGGGACCAAATGGTACTCGGAAGGTAACCTTTTTGTCTGGGTACATTTTTCTGAGTTTGATGGCTGCCAAAGCAGTTGGAATATATTGGAAGAAACGGAAGACAACACTGAAGGTTGCTAAGGATTCGAAAGAGCCAGATAACAAGAGTAAGAAAGCGAAGATACCAGAGATGATAATGGCAATGACAGGGGCATTCTTAGAGTTTGTTTTTCCAAGCCCTTCTGGTAAGAGTTTTTCAGTTGCTAATGCGGCACCAAAACGAGGGACCATGATGGATTCACCGATGTTTAGACCGGCGATTGAAATAAGGGCTCCGTAAGAAACGAGGGGAGCTCCGATAGGGCCAATCATTTCGACAAATGCGTCTTGTACTGGTGCACCGGTTTGCATAATGCGACCACCAAGCATGGCGATTGTTCCAGCGATGATCAACATGTAGAGGACAGATACGATACTGATGGATCCCAAGATAGCGCGGGGAACGTTCTTTTCAGGGTTGCGCATTTCCCCTGCAACGATAGACATGGTTTCAAATCCGATGAAACCGTAGAAGATGTAGACGGCTGTACTAGAAATAGAACTGAAGAGACTTGTTCCACTTTCCAATTGAAGGAAAGGTGTGAAGTTGCCCTTGCTCACGCCACCGGAAATGAAGAAGATGGCAAAGAGTGAGAAGAGGACAATTGGAATTAATTTTGCAACAGTAGCTGTCAGAGTAAACATCTTAGAGGTTTTCAGACCGGCAATGTTCATCAGACTCAAGAGAATCAGCATACCGATACTGATCGGAAGGTTGTAGCCTTCAAATGCTGGGAAGGTGATGATGAAGATCTTAGCAAAGCCGGCTAACATGGCAGCCCAAGCGATAACAGTAACGGCCCAACCGAGAATCCCAACGTTAAAGCCAACGAAGTCTCCGAAAGCGGCTTTTGAGTATTGCATGGCTCCACCGTTTTTGTCGAAGTAGCCAGCTGTTTCAGCCAGACAGGCTGATAGTAGCATGACGAGAATGGCTACTCCGAACATGACAGCTAGAGAAGCTGGTCCGAGGCCAGAATAAATTTTTTGAGGGAGGAGGAAGATACCAGATCCGATCACGGCATTGATACCGTAAAGAGTGGCACCGCTAAAGCTGAATTTCGCTTTTTCTTGTTCCTCAATCGACTGTTTATGTGCTCCGTTCATAATGTTTCTCCTTTGTGAACATTATTGTAGTCCAGTCCAGATAGCAATCGGTTGCTCCCCAGACTGATGGGGTAAAAACGTGATTGTCATCTCTTGAAGAGGAGATGCTTGTTCGATCACCAGGAGCTCGTGAGTTTGGAGGGTTTGAGAATGATTGGTTCCCCATTTGAGTGTTAGCGGACAGAGAGCATAGATCAATTGATAGCGACTCTGACTTTTGACACTCTCTTTTGGGGATATAGCACTCATATGCCCCTGATAAGAAGGTTTGTAGATCAAATTAAAGTCTTGACAAGTCCCTTGGCTAGATACAGGATCTCCCCCATCAAAGAAGTAGCTTTGAAAAGGGTTCAAAACCACTTCTTTATGGTGATGGGTGAGCCTAATGGAGGCATTCAAGGGCATCAAGATTCGGTGGTAGCCGGTAAGATCGGTAAAGTTACTTTTTTCAACCTCTACCGTTGCAGTAGAGAGGCGAAAGTCAAATGTCCGATCTGGATAACTTCCTCCCTCTGGGGAGAGAAAGAGTTGGGTGGTTTGGCCACCAGACCAAGTAGAAATTTGATAATCTGCGGGGGTAAGATGAAGGAGAGTCACCATAGGACGCCTTCTTTCTTAAAAGAGACCAGTGATATTGCCGTGGGCATCGATATCAATCTTTTCACTGGCAGGTACTTTTGGTAGGCCAGGCATGGTCATAATGGTACCGGTGAGAGCTACGATGAAGCCAGCTCCGGCAGCCACCTTAAGGTTACTGATTTTAACTGTGAAATCTTTTGGTGCTCCCATCTTCTTCGCATCGTCTGAGAAGGAATATTGGGTTTTGGCCATACAGATTGGGTAGTTTGAGAAGCCCAGGGCTTCCAATTCTTTCAGTTCGCGTTTGGCCGCTGGTGTTAAGCTGATGCCTTTACCACCATAGACTTTTGTGACGATCTTGGTCAATTTTGTTTCAATGCTGTCTTCTTCGTCATAGACATAAGAGAAGTGGTTTTCTTCTTGAGCCAGTTGAATGACCTTTTCAGCCAAGTCACGACCACCAGCCCCACCTTTTGCCCAGACATCTGAAATGACCACATCTACATGGCGTTTCTTACAAGATTCATAGACAGCTTCTAGTTCGGCTTCTGTATCCAGTGGGAATTTGTTAATGGCAACGACCACTGGTAGACCATAGACTTCTTGAATGTTGGCCAAGTGTTTGTCTAGGTTTGGTAGTCCATCGATAACGGCTTGGACATTTTCGGTAGCCAAGTCTGCTTTGGCAACTCCACCATGCATCTTGAGAGCACGGATGGTTGCGACGAGGACAACGGCAGCAGGTTTGAGTCCCGCCATGCGGCACTTGATATCGATGAATTTCAGCACCGAGGTCTGCTCCGAAGCCGGCTTCTGTCACGACATAGTCTGCATATTTGAGGGCCAATTTAGTAGCCAGCACACTGTTACAGCCATGAGCGATATTGGCAAATGGTCCACCGTGGATAATAGCAGGAGTATGTTCTAAAGTCTGCACCAAGTTCGGATGGATGGCATCTTTGAGGACAGCTGCCATGGCCCCTCCAGCCTTGAGGTCTTTGGCTGTGACTGGTTGTCCTTGGTAGTTGTACCCGATAATGATGCGATCAAGACGTTCTTTGAGATCAAGGATATTTTCTGAGAGACAGAGAATGGCCATGATTTCAGAAGCCACTGTGATGTCAAAGCCATCTTCACGAGGAACCCCGTTTGTTTTTCCTTGAAGGCCATCGACAATATGACGGAGTTGACGGTCGTTCATATCGACCACCCGTTTCCAGGTAATGCGACGAGAATCGATGCCCAACTCATTGCCGTGATGGATATGGTTGTCAATCAAGGCTGCAAGAAGGTTGTTGGCAATCCCAATGGCATGGAAGTCACCTGTAAAGTGAAGGTTGATGTCTTCCATAGGGACCACTTGGGCGTAACCACCACCGGCAGCTCCACCCTTGATCCCAAAGACCGGGCCAAGAGAAGGTTCGCGTAGGGCAATGACGGCTTTTTCACCAATAGCTGAGAGAGCATCGACCAAGCCAACAGAGGTGGTTGTCTTTCCTTCTCCAGCAGGTGTTGGTGAGATGGCTGTCACGAGGATCAGCTTTCCATCTTCCTTATCCTTGAGTTGTTCCAGTTGGTTGCTATCAATTTTTGCCTTGTATTTTCCGTAGAGCGAAATATCGTCTTCGGTCAATCCAAGTTCAGCAGCGATATCGGTGATGGGCTTCATTTGGACAGAATTGGCAATATCAATATCCGATAAAACCATAGAATCCCTTCTTTCTTTATTTTTATTTGCTAGGTTTAAGATAGACTTTCTAAAATGGTTTGGTAAATATTATCTGCAAGATCAGAACCGGTTTGGAGGAGTTTAAGTCCCTTGCTGTGGTATTCTTGGACGAAGTTTAGGTCCTTGATTCCTGAAATGTTGATCAAGACATTGAGCCAAGCCCCTTGAAGGCCAGCTTTAAGATTCAGAGCAGCTACCCCTAGGTCACTCGCCGCATTGGTGTTGGACTTGCCAACAGCTTCTTTGGTGGTTTCAAGAGCCTCAACGATAAGCTCCATCATAGAGAAGGGAGATACTGTTGCATGTTTCAAGGCTTGTTGCATGGCTTCACGACGAGCAGCCTTCTCTTCTTCCGTTTCTTTTGGAAGATCAAAGACAGCTGATACGACGTTGAAAGCTTCTGTATCTTTATCGATGGCTTCTAGTAATTGGTCTTGGAGGTGGGCACTTTTTTCGTGAACCCCTTTAATGTGGTCTTCAAATTCTGCGTATTTTTTCTTTCCAATGGTCAGTTCACAGACCATTTGTAAGGGAAATCCCATTCGCAGCAGATAGAGCAGCAGCAGAGCCACCACCTGGAGCTGGAGCATCTGAACCAAGAACCTTGGCAAACTCCGTAATACTTAAGTCAACTAGTTTCATAGATCCCCTTTCTAACCCAACAAGTGATTTTCCAAGACTTGTTTGCTGTAGTCAAAGTCTTCTAATTGTAAGTAGTATTCAGCAGAGTCGATCAAAGCTTTAGCAGGAGCCAGTCCAATGAGTTCTGTTCCGATGATGCGAACACCGTAACGTTGTGCTTCGAAACGAACGGTTTCAACGACACGATACAATGGGAATTGTTCTAAGTTGACCATGTTGATGGAGACTTGGGCGATGTTGCGATCTTCTAGCATGACACCGATCGCTTTACAGTACTTGTATCCACCGCTTGATCCACGAATGATTTTAGAAATCTTATTGGCAATCTCTAGGTCGTCTGTGTCAAGGTTGATATTGAAAGCAACGAGTGGCATCCGGACACCGACAGCTGTAACCCCTGCAGTTGGGTGAATCTTGCGTTCACCGTAGTCTGGCTTCCAGTCTTCTTCCAACAATTTTTCTGGCATTCCTTCAAATTGTCCTTTACGCACTTTCGCCAAGTTCTTCCGTTCTGGGCGAGTTGCAGCATCTTCATAAAGGAAGATTGGAATACCTAATTCACGATTGATGCGTTCGGCCACTTTATTAGCAATCTCAACGCATTCAGCTGTAGTGATATCTTTAACCGGAACAAATGGACAAACGTCTGTTGCTCCCATACGAGGGTGTTCGCCTTCGTGCTTGGTCATATCAATGTTTTCAGAAGCGTATTTCACCAATTGGAAAGCCACTTCTTGAATGCTTTCTTCATCCCCAACGAGTGTAAAGACGCTACGGTTGTGGCTGGCATCAGACGAGTAGTCTAGTAAAGTGACACCTGGAATACTTTTTGCTGTTGCGGCTAATCCGTCGATCACAGCCTGATTGCGTCCTTCAGAGAAGTTTGGAATACACTCAACAATTTTTGCCATATGATTACCTCTTTTTATAGGAGAAGGTGGGGAGGAGAAGTCTTTGTATTTTCCTCCCCTTTCTCAGTTTTTATTTTTTGATGTTAAAACAATTTTTGAACGGCTTCTTTGACCAAATCTTCATCTGCCAGATAAGGAATGGTGATGTGGTCTGTTCCTGCATGGAGACGGTTGTACTCGATCGCTGTTTCAATGGCATGGTTATTCCGTGCCCAGTTCCGACGAGCAACTCCGCCCATGGTATCCCAGGCAATGGCAGATTTGATGATTTCGTCGATCCGGTGGCTACCGTCTAGGACGAGCCCAAATCCACCGTTGATAGCTTTACCGATACCAGTACCACCACCGTTGTGGAGAGCAACGAGACTCATACCGCGAGCAGCGTTACCAGCGTAACATTGAACCGCCATATCACAAGTAACGTTCGAACCATCTTTGATGTTTGATGTTTCACGGAATGGAGCATCTGTACCAGATACGTCGTGGTGGTCACGTCCGATCATGACCGGTCCGATCTTACCTTGGCGAATGAGTTCATTGAATTTCAAAGCAATGTTGACACGGCCCATGCAATCTTGATAGAGGATACGAGCTTGTGTACCAACGACTAATTGGTTCTTTTCCGCATCGCGAATCCAGTTGTAGTTGTCGCGGTCTTGGTAGCGACGAGTTGGATCGATCGCTTCCATCGCTGCATGGTCAGTTGCAATCAAGTCTTCGTGTTTACCGCTGAGGCAGACCCAACGGAATGGACCATAACCATAGTCAAATAGCATAGTCCCATGATATCTTCTACATAAGATGGCCAAATGAAGCCGTCCTTGTCATCCAATCCATTCTTAGAAATTTCCTTGATGCCTGAGTCGTAAACAGATTTCATGAAGGCATTACCGTAGTCGAAGAAGTAAGTACCTTTAGCCGTCAAAGCTTTAATCACTGCAAAGTGACGAGCCAAGGTTTCATCAACCAGGCGATGGAAGGTTTCTTTATCTTCGGCCAGCAAACGTGTCCGTTCTTCAAAACTAATGCCAACTGGGCAATAGCCACCATCATAAACGTTGTGGCAAGAGGTTTGGTCAGACAAGAGATGAACATGGACTTGGTGTTCGTTGACATATTCGAGCAAGTCTACGATATTACCATGGTAGGCAATCGAAGTTGATTCACCAGCTTCCAGTGCTGCTTGAGCCAATTTCACAGCTTCTTCGGCACTGTCGGTTACTTGGCTAATCCAGCCTTGAGAGTGACGAGTTTCGATCCGAGAGCGGTCCACTTCTGCAACGATGGCAACCGCTTTTGCGATTTCAGCTGCTTTCCCTTGAGCTCCGCTCATCCCACCGAGACCAGATGAAATAAAGAGTTTACCGGTCAAGTCGCCGTCATCAGGTACACCGAGTTTGAGACGACCGGCATTGAGAAGGGTGTTGAAAGTACCGTGAACGATCCCTTGAGGACCGATGTACATCCAGCCACCAGCCGTCATCTGACCGTAGTTCGTCACTCCCATTTCTTCAGCAATTTCCCAGTCGCGCATGTTGTCATACTCACCGATCAAGAGACCGTTGGTAATGACGACACGAGGAGCTTCTGGTTTCGATTTGAAGAGACCCAGAGGGTGACCAGATTCAACCACCAAGGTTTGGTCTTCTGTCATGACTTCCAAGTATTTCTTGATCAAGTTGTATTGCATCCAGTTGGCACAGACAGATCCTGTTTCCCCATAAGTGACCAATTCATATGGATAAAGAGCAATTTCAAAGCTCAAGTTGTTGTCAATCATGACCTGCATAGCCTTAGCAGCGGTGCATTTTCCTTTGTACTCATCGATTGGTTTTCCATAGATCCGATCTTTTGGACGGAAGCGATAGCCATAGATCCGACCACGAGTTTTTAGTTCTTCCAGAAATTCTGGAATCAACTCTTGGTGGAATTTTTTAGGAATGTAACGCAAAGCATTTTTAAGGGCAATTTCAGTCTGAGCTTGCGTTAAGCGGAAGCCTCTATCAGGTGCACGACGGATTCCTTCTTGAAAAGTCGCCTTTTCAGGTAGGACATCAAAGTCAAGTTTGACAGACATAGCAGCTGCAATTTCTTTCTCGTCTATAAATGACATAGCAGAACCCTCCTTATAGTTGGACTGTGAATTTATATTTTCTTTATTGTATCGAAGAAACGTCAATAAAGAGTCAAAAAAAAATATAATTTTTAATAAAGCAAAAAAAAATGAGGGAAAAACTTTTTGACTTTTTTTTGACGCTTTTCCTGTAGAATTGTAAAATGAATAACAATGGAAATAGAAAGGAATGTTTCATATGTCTGCTGATATCCTATTAACCCACTTTAACCAATTGTTTTGTCCGAATGATCTGGGGCATCCTCTCTATGGCAAGGAGATGGCAGAGGCAAAAATTCTTTCAGATGCTTATATCGCCATTAAAGATGGAAAGATTCTTGCAGTTGGGACAGGTCAACCAGACCCAGAACTGATCGATGATCATACGGAAGTGAAATCCTGTGAAGGAAATGTTGCGACTCCTGGATTGATCGATTGTCATACTCACCTGGTCTATGGAGGCAGTCGGGAGCATGAATTTGCGAAAAAGTTAGCGGGTGTTTCTTATTTAGACATCCTCGCCCAAGGCGGAGGGATTTTGAGCACAGTTCGGGCGACACGAGAAGCTTCCTTTGACACCCTCTATGACAAGTCCGAACGACTGTTGGATTACATGTTGCGTCATGGGGTGACTACTGTTGAAGCCAAAAGTGGTTACGGTTTGGATTGGGAAACGGAAAAACGTCAGTTGGATGTTGTCGCTGCACTGGATCGGGATCATCAAATAGACTTGGTATCAACCTTTATGGCAGCCCATGCGATTCCCACAGAGTACAAGGGTCGTTCCCAAGAATATTTAGATCTCATTGTGGAACAAATGCTTCCGAAAGTGAAGGAAGAAAAGCTAGCAGAGTTCTGTGATATCTTCTGTGAAAAAGGTGTCTTTACAGCAGATGAATCTCGCTATCTTCTTTCTAAAGCTAAGGAGATGGGATTCAAACTGCGGATTCATGCTGATGAGATCGAGTCCATTGGTGGTGTTGATGTGGCGGCTGAATTGGAATCTACCAGCGCAGAACACTTGATGGTGATTACGGATGAAGGTATTCAAAAACTAGCTGCAGCAAAAGTGATTGGCAATCTATTACCAGCCACAACCTTTAGCTTGATGGAAGATACTTATGCACCGGCTCGTAAGATGTTGGATGCTGGGATGGCCATTACCCTAACAACGGACAGCAACCCAGGGTCTTGTCCAACAGCCAATCTCCAGTTTGCCATGCATCTGGGTTGCTTCATGATGCGCCTAACTCCAGTAGAAATTCTCAATGCAGTGACCATTAATGCGGCCTATTCAGTTGATCGTGCTAAAACAATCGGCTCTTTCGATGTTGGCAAACAGGCTGACATTACCATCTTTGATGCACCAAATCTAGATTATCTTTTCTATTTCTTTGCGACAAATCTCGTGACAGATGTCTACAAGAAAGGTCAAAAAGTCATTTAACCGACTCCATTTCATTTGGGACTTTGCTGGTTTGTAAAAATCAGCGAAGTCTTTTTTCAATTGTATCATTCTAGGGAATGGTACCGCTTTAGTGGGAAAATAAAATTTGACGTTCAAAGAATATTTTTCTTACTTTCTAATGTACAAAAAGGGAAATTCTTGATAGAATAGAGGTAATATTGAACATTTTCTTCAATATCATCTGTTTGACGTGAAAACAGATTGTTTAAACTATTAATCAAACGAACAGGTTGTTCAACAGACCTGTCTAGAAATTGTGAGGAGACAAGATGACTGTCGATTATAACAGCAAAGCTTACTTGGATAAAGTAGACGCTTGGTGGCGTGCAGCCAACTACATTTCAGCTGCTCAAATGTACTTGAAAGATAACCCATTGTTGAAGCGCGAAGTCGTTGAAAATGACTTGAAAGCTCACCCAATCGGACACTGGGGAACTGTACCAGGGCAAAACTTTATCTATGCTCACTTAAACCGTACCATCAACAAATACGACTTGGATATGTTCTACATTGAAGGACCAGGTCATGGTGGACAAGTAATGGTGTCTAACTCATACTTAGATGGTTCTTATACTGAATTAAATCCAAACATCCCACAAAATGAAGAAGGTTTCAAACACTTATGTAAGATCTTCTCATTCCCAGGAGGAATCGCTTCTCACGCGGCGCCTGAAACACCAGGATCTATCCACGAAGGTGGAGAACTTGGTTATGCCCTTTCTCACGCTACAGGTGCTGTATTGGATAATCCAGATGTGATTGCTGCCACAGTTATCGGTGACGGTGAAGGAGAAACAGGTCCATTGATGGCTGGTTGGTTGTCAAATACCTTCTTGAACCCAGTCAACGATGGGGCTATCCTTCCAATCTTCTACCTCAATGGTGGAAAGATCCACAACCCAACGATCTTCGAGCGCAAAACAGACGAAGAATTGGCCCTCTTCTTTGAAGGTCTTGGTTGGAAACCAATCTTTGCGAATGTCACTGCGATTTCAGAAGATCACGAAGCTGCTCACGCTTTGTTCGCTGAAAAATTGGATGAAGCAATTGAAGAAATCAAGAAAGTCCAAGCAGAAGCTCGTAAAGGTTCTGCTGAAGAAGCAACTCAACCAGTATATCCTGTCTTGATTGCTCGTATTCCTAAGGGTTGGACTGGTCCAAAAGCATGGGAAGGAACACCAATCGAGGGTGGATTCCGTGCGCACCAAGTTCCAATCCCAGTAGATGCTCACCACATGGAGCATGTCGATGCCCTTCTTTCATGGTTGGAATCTTACCGTCCAGCTGAATTGTTCGACGAAACTGGTAAACTAGTTCCTGAAATTGCTGAAATTGCACCAAAAGGTGACCGTCGAATGGCTATGAACCCAATCACAAATGCTGGTGTGATCAAACCAATGAACACAGCTGATTGGAAGAAACATGCCCTTCAATTCAACACACCAGGTGAAATCATGGCTCAAGACATGATCGAATTTGGTAAGTATGCGGCAGACTTGGTAGATGCGAACCCAGATAACTTCCGTATCTTGGTCCAGACGAAACCAAATCAAACCGTCTTCAAGAAGTCTTCACTCGTACAAGCCGTCAATGGTTAGGACGTATGAAACCAGACTACGATGAAGCCTTGAGTCCTGCTGGTCGTGTCATTGACTCTCAATTGTCAGAGCACCAAGCAGAAGGTATGCTTGAAGGATATGTCTTGACAGGTCGTCATGGATTCTTTGCTTCTTACGAATCCTTCCTTCGTGTCGTGGATTCTATGATTACTCAACACTTCAAATGGTTGCGTAAGTCTAAGACACATACAACATGGCGTAAAAACTACCCAGCCTTGAACTTGATTGCAACTTCAACTGTCTTCCAACAAGACCACAATGGTTACACTCACCAAGATCCAGGTATCTTGACTCACTTGGCAGAAAAAACTCCTGAATATATCCGCGAGTACTTGCCAGCAGATACCAATAGCTTGCTTGCGGTGATGGATGAAGCTTTCAAGGCAGAAGATATGATCAACTTGATCGTTTCTTCTAAACACCCACGTCCTCAATTCTACTCAGCAGCTGAAGCAGAAGAATTGGTTCGTGAAGGATACAAGGTGATCGATTGGGCATCAACTGTTTCAGCAGATGAAGAGCCAGATCTTGTTATTGCAGCTGCAGGTACTGAGCCAAACTTAGAAGCTCTTGCAGCTATCACAATCTTGCACAAAGCTTTCCCAGAATTGAAGATCCGCTTTGTCAACGTTGTGGATATCTTGAAATTGCGTCACCCATCCGTTGATGCGCGTGGACTTTCAGATGAAGAGTTCGACAAAGTCTTCACAACTGATAAACCAGTCATCTTTGCCTTCCATGGTTACGAAGGCATGATCCGTGATATCTTCTTTAACCGTCACAATCATAACCTTCGTGTACATGGTTACCGTGAAAACGGGGATATCACCACACCATTTGATATGCGTGTGATGTCTGAGTTGGATCGCTTCCACTTGGCACAAGATGCAGCTAATGCAGCTCTTGGAGATGCAGCAAGCGCATTTGCAACGAAGATGGATGAAACAATCGCCTTCCACCATGACTACATCCGTGAAAACGGAGACGACATTCCAGAAGTTCAAAACTGGAAATGGGAAAACGTGAATAAATAAGAAAGGAGAGTGGGACAGAAATCGGTAATTCGTTAGAATTCGATTTCGTCGTCCCACCTCCGCACAGTTGAGTAGGGCTGTAAAAGCTGATGAAATCAGCGTAGTAGAGCCCACTCAACCACTGCGTCTTGCTCGACAATCCAAAAATAATTGAGAGGCTAGGACTTTTGTCCCAGCCTCTTTTGTGATGAACAGCAAGTAACAAAAGGAAAAAGAATGAAAAAAGATGTTTGGAAAACACATATTTTCTAAAAAATGAAAGAGTTTTCAGAGAAACATTGAAGTAAAGTCGAAAAAATAGTAAAATGGAAGAGCTGATTGCAGCAAATCAATTCTTCTACTTTCTCCTTTTGATTAGAGGAGTAGCGTAAATTAGAAAATGGAGTATTCTATGAAGAAAAAAGTTATCTTGAAAAGCAGTATCCTAGCGGTCGCTGCAGGTCTTAGTGTTTTTGCGATCAATAGCGTTTTTGCAGACGAATTGCCCGTGCAGTTCATGGGCGTCAATGACTTCCACGGTGCCTTGGAACAAACAGGGACAGCTCGTTTAGAAGGCGAAACTGTGAAAAACGCAGGAACAGCCCCACTTTTGGCAACCTATTTGAACGATTCGCAAAAAGACTTTGAAACGGAGAATGCCGGAACGCCAAATGCCAGCATCCGTGTGCAAGCAGGAGATATGGTCGGAGCTAGTCCAGCCAATTCTGCCCTCCTTCAAGATGAACCAACTGTAAAAGTCTTCAATGAAATGAACTTTGAATACGGAACCCTTGGTAATCACGAGTTTGACGAAGGACTTGGTGAATTCAACCGGATCATGAAGGGAGAAGCCCCAACACCTGGTCAATTCAATAAGATCGTCGATGATTATCATCATGAAGCTTCCAAACAGGAAGTTGTCATTGCCAACTTGGTGGACAAAGATACCAATAAAATTCCATTTGATTGGAAACCATATGCAATTAAAGAAATCCCAGTGAATGACAAGACGGTTAAGGTTGGATTTATTGGGGTCGTTACGACAGAATTCCCAAATCTCGTCTTGCGTAAAAATCATGAACAATACCGTGTTTTAGATGAAGCGGAATCAATTGCTAAATATGCCCGCGAATTGAATGACCAAGGGGTTCATGCGATCGTCGTTTTAGCTCACGTCGCTGCAACAAGTAAAAACGGTGTCGCAGAAGGACCGGCTGCAGACATGATCAAAAAATTAAATCAAATCTATCCTGAAAACTCAGTGGATATTGTCTTTGCAGGTCATAACCACCAATATACAAACGGGATGGTCGGAAATACCTTGATCGTTCAAGGTACGTCTCAAGGGAAAGCCTACTCGGATGTCCGTGGAGTCCTAGATACAGATACAGCTGACTTTGTCAAAGCTCCAACTGCTAAAATTATTGCGGTAGATCCATCTAAAGGCAAAGCAAAAGATGCCAAGGTTCAAGCGATCATCGATGATGCCAATGCGACGGTTAAAAAGGTAACAGAAGCAAAAATCGGTACAGCAGACAAGGCTGAAAATATTACTCGTGAATTGAATGCACAAAAAGAAAGTGCTGTTGGAGATTTGGTCACAGCAGCGCAACTAGAAATTGCCAAAAAATCAGGTTATCCAGATGTTGACTTTGCCTTCACCAACAATGGAGGAATCCGTGCAGACCTCGTGGTGAAACCAGACGGAACAGTAACTTGGGGAGCGGCTCAAGCGGTACAACCATTTGGAAATATCCTTCAAGTAGTTGAAATTACTGGAGACCAAATCTACAAGGCATTAGACCAACAGTATGATGAGAAAGAACTCTACTTCTTGCAAATGGCTGGCATCAAGTATACCTACACAAAACCAGCGGATGCCACAGAAGAAAATCCTTATAAGGTCGTGAAAGCTTACAAGGCAGACGGTACCGAAATCGATCGCAACAAGACTTATAAAGCGATTATCAATGATTTCTTGTATGGGGGTGGAGATGGCTTCTCAGTCTTCCGTGATACCAAATTGATCGGGGCTATCAATCCGGATACAGAAGTCTTTATCCAGTACATCCAAGATTTGGATAAGGCAGGGAAGAAATTATCTGCTTCTATTTTAGGCAACAAGACATTTGTGGAAAAAGTGGAAGAAGATACACCTACTCCAGAACCTCAACCAACTCCACAACCAACGCCAGTTTCTCCAGTAAGTCCTGAAAATCCAGTTCATCCTGTAGCTCCAGCTACTCCGGCTACCCCAACTCCTCAACCTGAAAGCCCAGTAACTCCAGCTCAACCAGCTGCAAGCGAAACAAAAGAAGTGGCAACAAACAAACCAGTCGCTGTTACTTATCATACGGGTGGACAAGCAGAAGTAGCTGCTACACCAGCAACTGGCCTTCCAAAAACAGGTCAAGAAGATTTGTCTTCAACAGTCCTGAGCCTCTTTGGCATGACCTCACTAGCTTTAGCAGGATTTGTAGCTAGCAAAAAGCGTGAAGAAAATTAATCAAAACTAGGAAGCATCCTCTCTAAGAGGGCTTCCTTTTTGTTTTTCATTGAGAGGGGTGTCTTTACCAAAAGGTTTCATCTTCAAAACCAATCGCTTCCTTTCATTATTGATAAAGAAAAATTGTCAGAAATAAACTAAATATTATACTTATTTTAGATTTTGACAGACCGCATTGACTTTACATAAAAGAAGGACTAAAATGAAGGGGCAGTAAACGCTTACAACAAACAAGGAGGTCTGGTTATGAGAAATGACAGACAACAACGATTTTCTTTCCGTAAATATGCCGTTGGTTTAGTATCAGTGGTAGTCGGGTGCCTTTTTTTTGGTCCGGCTGTTTTAGCGCAGGAACAGGAGGGAACGGTAGAACCACCTGCAATTGTAGCACAAGAAGGGAAAGAAGAGGTTCAACCGTTATCTGGTTTGGAAAAAAATTCGGAGGAAGCTCTTCCAACTGAAGAATCAAGTAAGGAAACTTTTTTGCAAGAGCAACCAACACCTGAGAAATCTCCTGAAACAGCAGATTCAAATGGGAATGTAGATTCCGCTTCTAATCCTAAATCTGAAAAGGAGGGAGTCGAAAAGAAAGAGGAATTGGAGAAAACAGCAGCAGAACACTCTTCAGTAGCCAATAAAGAAGGTGTTTCGGAAACTGTAACAGATCAAGCACGTGTTCAGGCCTTGGTACGTTTGGAGACGAAAAAACAGGATGTAGCAACTTCTCCAAGTATTGCAGACCAAATTCGGAATAATCTCCCAATCAAAAACGGCAGTTTTAAAAAGAGCTAGATGAAAAGGGAATTCAATATAAAAAAATTAGCTGATTTTGATTTGGTCTTTTAATGGATTTGTCTTGGAGACGAATTACAAGGATGCCTTGGAGATTCGCAAGATAGCTCGAGTTGAAAAACGTTGAGATTACCCCTCTTTCTACAACTATAGAAAACCAGAGTCTTCCGAAGAAGCAGACGACCCTGGTCCCAACCAAGGTAAGTGATGAAAATGAATTGATTAATCTTCAACCATTGTGGGATAAGGGAATCAAGGGGCAAGGGAGCGTGGTTGCTGTCCTAGATACTGGCCTAGACTATGATCATAATTTCTTTAGTTTAACGGATAAGAGTAGAGCCAAATACAAGAATAAAGAGCAGATGGAAGCGGCCATGAAGAAGGCCGGAATTACTTATGGTAAGTGGTACAACGATAAGGTGATTTATGCTTATAACTATTCGGATATGAATGATGAAATCAAGGAGGATGATCCGCGTTCGCACGGGACCCACGTGGCGGGCTCTGCAGTAGGAAATGCAACAAAACCAGTGCCAACAGGAGAACTACTTAAGGGGGTAGCTCCAGAGGCACAACTCATCTTTATGCGGGTCTTCTCAGATAAGAAAGGGATGACCGAACAAGGTTTTATTGTAGCAAAGGCTGTAGAAGATGCTGTGAAGTTGGGGGCAGATACTATCAATATGAGTTTTGGGGGTGTCAATGGGGCAGAAGCTGATACCAATCCGTTGACGCGTCAAGCTTTTGAGTTTGCAAGAAAATCAGGTGTTATCATTAATGCCGCAGCAGGGAATTATGCCGTGAGTGGATACTGGCAGGCTAAGCCAAAAGCAGATGCACCGGATACTGGAACAATGGATGAACCAGCTGTTGAAAAGGGAGTTCTAGCGATTGGTGCTTTCAATAATAGCATTACACATGAAACAAAAATTAGTTTAGAAGTTCCAGCTCTAAAAATAAGGAAGAATTCCAGAATGGTCTGATTGACCTTCCTGTCTATCGCTTGATCTTTCCAGTAGAAGGACCACAGTCTTATGTTTATGTACCGAAGGGGGGAGAAGATACTTATCGAAATGCTGCTGTAAAAGGCCAAATTGCACTGGTTGAAAGTGGTGGCGATGTATCAGATGAAGATAAGGTCAATGCCCTCAGACAAGCTGGAGCAAAAGGGGTCCTGGTTTATCAAAATGAAGAACAAGGAGATACCCTTCAAAATCTTTCCATGGGGTATTGGGGATCCTTCTATCCTGTCAGTGTACTTGGTCATTCTATCGGGAAAGAGCTAGCCACACATGCTGGGGAATATACGATCACTTTCCATCAAGAAGTCAAGAAAGTACCCTATAGTGAAGCAAATAAGATGCTCTACTTTACAGGCTGGGGATTAACCGCCGAAGGAATGTTGAAGCCTGATGTTACCTTGCCAGGTGGAAATGTTTACTCTGCTATCCCAGATGGTTCGTACGATTTGGATGCAGGTACGAGTATGGCGACACCACATGCGGCAGGGGCGACAGCCTTGATTAAGCAAGCCTTAGAACAACGATTTCCAAATTATAGCCCAGAGCAAATCCATACGCTTTTGCGACAATTAGTCATGAGTACAGCCAAACCTCATTTTGATCAGGAAAGCAACAGTTACTCCTCGGTTCGTCAACAAGGATCTGGTCTTATGGATGCTGCAGCTGCAGCTTTTGGCGATGTCTTTGTAACAGGTGGAAAAGGAGCAAATAGCAGTCTGACCCTTGGAAATGTTAAAGATTCCTTCACGTTTGATGTCACTGTACATAATCTTAGTTCAGAAGCAAAAGAATTCACTTACCATACGGTCGTCAATACCGATCAAGTGGAGAATGGACGTATTACCTTGAAGATGCGTCAACTACTGGATCAAGAAGGAGAAAAAACCATTCATGTTCCTGCTATGGGAAGTGTGACGGTTCCGATTTCTGTGAATACCAGTAACTATACAAGTGAACTCACGAATCAAATGAAAAACGGTTACTTTTTAGAAGGTTTTGTCTTCTTTAAAGATGCCAAAACTAAGAAAGACCTAGTGAGTCTTCCATATATTGGTTTTAAAGGAAACTATCAAGATTTACCAGGAATTGAAAAACCCATCTATGCCTTCACTGGGGATGAAAAACCATTCTATTATTACGCAAATGAAAAAGCGGAGCACCCTGAAAAAGACCCAGGGGATCACTTTACTGCCTTAGTCAGCTCTATTTGGAGAGGGGGCAAAAAAGTACAAGTTGTCTTGGGAGAAAAAGACGGGCACTATGATGGAAATAGTCTCGTATTCTCGCCAAATGGGGATGGATCCTATGATAGTGTCAAACTCAATGCAGTGGTCTTAAGAAATGTGGACAATATTCATTTGACGGTTTATCGTGCGGATGACGTCAAGAGAGAACATCCAATTTTTGAAAAAGGCAATGAGAGCCAGAAGAAATCAGATTATGGCTGGCGAATCAATGATCGTAGTAAGATTCTGTATGCGACACGTTGGAGTGGAAAAGATAAAAACAATCAGCTTGTGCCAGATGGGGACTATCAATATGTGGTCACTTATCGTCCAAGCACACCTGGTGCCAAACCTCAAGAGATTGTCTTAAAGGTCAAGGTCGATAAGCAAGTACCTCAACTGGCAAAAACGACAGATCTTTTTGATCCGATAACTCGCATCTTTAAGCCAGGTGAGATTGTTGAAACGGGTAGTGGGCTAGCTGGTAAATACCTCTCCTACCAACAAGATGGTCAGGAAGTAGAAATCACTCCAAACGAAGATGGAACCTATCTTATCCCTGACGGAGTGGATCTAGAAACAGTACGCTTCTATATTTGGGACCGGGTCAATAATACCAATACCATGACTCTGGATGGAAAGACCGTTTCAGACGAGGTGACGACAGAAAATACTGGAACAGAGGAAGCAAGTCCGACACATGAAACTAGTGAAGCCACAGTGGGACGCTTAGAGGTACAAATTGTCAATGAAAAAGGAGAAGCGACCAATCAATATCCAGAAATGATGCGTTACCAAGTATTTGATAGTCGAGGAAATCGGGTTGATAAGGAATTTAATATTTATTATGAAGATCCATTACCAACTCTTCCATTTGGAACCTACACTGTAAAAGTTGTCGGTCAAGACCAAAACTACTCTTGGGTATCTCCAACAACGGTAACGGTGGAATTGAGCAAAGAGCATCCAGAAGGTGTGGTCAAATTTGTCTATCATTATATTGATAAAAATCGCTTTGATCTTGTCTTTGATAAAGAGCTTCCAAGCGGAACCCGTGTCTTTGCCATCGATAAAAGGACGGGGCAAAAAGTGGAGTTGGATCAAACCCTTTACGAACCAAAGACCTTTGAAAAGATTCTAGTTAATGGAGATTATCAGATCCATATTGATTTGCCAAAAGGTTATCGCGCAGTAGAGAATGATTTCTTCTATACAGTAGGTGAGCGCATTAATCGCTACTTAACTAGTTTTGTCGAAGTTTCAGATGATCAGGTAGAAGATCCGATTGTTCCATCTTCTCCTATTCCATCTCCTCAACCGTCAACGACGACGCAAGAAGTTGAAATAGGAAAACAGCCAGATGGAAACGAGACACATCCAATAGTCGCGAAACAGACAGATATCCGTCCAATGTTCCAAAAGGTTATTGGATCAGAAATAGGACAGTCAACTAAAGAGGATGCAAGTCAATCATCACCTTCTCTTCCAAAAACTGGACAAGAAAATGAACAAACAGGAATGATCGGTTTGATGGTTCTTCTTCTCACTTTTGGTGCTATCCGCTTGAAGAAAAATCGTCCAGATCAAGGATAATCTTCTATTAGTTTAGTTGCAAGGATAAAATAAGGGTTAAGGTAGTGTGAAGCTACCTTAACCTAGTGTGTAAAAAGGAGTTTTTATGGAATTTCATCGACAACAGCGTTTTTCCATTCGTAAATACGCAATTGGAGTCGCTTCTGTTTTGATTGGTACCTTTCTAATGGGTTCAGCCGTTTCAGCTGATACGATCGTACCAACACCCTCTGTCGTAGAGCCTTCTGTAGTGGTGCCAGAAACCACAGTAACAGATGAGAAAACAGCAGAACCACTTTCGGCTACTAAGGACAGTACGCCCGCTTCAGTTATAGAAGATGTTGCTTCTAAGAACCTTGCTACAGCTGAGATTGAGAGTAAGGAAAAGACAAATCAGTCTCTACCTTCATCTTCAATCGATACAAGCAGTTCGACTACAAATCAAGTAAAGGCAGAGAAGGCTTCACCTTCAGTTGCGGAAGCACCAAACGAAAATGGGGTTGCTGCTCCAATTACGACCCCTATTGAACCAGTAAAGGAAAATTTAGAAGAAACAAGCCCAGTTGAGATCCTGGTTCGCTTGAAAGAAAAGGTTTCTGATGGGATTGGAGAGGTATCTCCGACTTCAAAAGAAACTCGCATTGAAAAAACCAATCAGGATCATGAACAGTTTTTGAAAGAGCTCGAAAAGCAATCCATTCAATTCAAAAAATTGTATGACTTTAATCTGCTTTTTAACGGCTTGGCTCTAGAGACGACTTATGGAGATGCTAAAAAGATTCGAGGACTAGCGCGTGTGGATGCTGTAGATTATGCTCCACTTAGTCGGACCAGAGTGGCGGAAACACAGCCCGCACCTGCATCACCGACTTCAACTACGACCAAGGTCAGTGAAGAAAATAGTCTGATCAATTTACAACCACTCTGGGATAAGGGAATCAAGGGTCAAGGGCAGGTAGTTGCGATCATTGATTCCGGTGTGGACCCTGCCCATGATGTTTTCCGTCTAACAGATATCAGTAAGGCCAAGTACAAGAGTGAGGCGGAAATTGAAGAGGCTAAGAAAAAAGCGGGGATCACTTACGGTAAATGGTACAACAATAAATCGTCTACGTTCACAACTACAGTGATATGGATGACAATGTCAAAGAAGACGATCCAATTTCACACGGAGCTCACGTAGCAGGAACTGCTGTGGGAAATGCTTCTCAACCCTCTCCAAATGGTGAAATTATCCGTGGTGTTGCTCCAGAAGCCCAACTGATGTTTCTACGTGTTTTCTCAGATACCAAGGGCGGTCAAGTTCAAAATTTCATCTACACTAAGGCGGTAGAAGATGCGGTCAAATTAGGGGCGGATTCCATCAATATGAGTTTGGGAACAGCATCAGGTTCTGTTTATGATGTTGGAGAGATCACCCGCCAGGCCTTTGATACAGCAAGAAAGGCGGGAGTAACCATTACAGTTGCCTCTACCAATATGGCGACTAATGGCTTCTGGCACAGCAAACCACTGGCTACCACACCAGATTATGGAATGACAGGGACGCCATCCGTCAATCCAAATGTCATCTCAGTCGCGTCTATTAATAGTCTCACCAAGCATGAGTCGACAGAAGCAAGCCTGACCATAGATGCGTTAAAAGGTTCCGTGGACTTCCCAGATGGCAAGATTCCGATGCATTCCTTTGTAGAACGCGACGCTTTTCGGACAACCATCCCTCAAAGCTATCTCCATGTGGACAAGGGAGGGATCGACCACTACCAAGCAGATAGTATCAATGGGCACTTAGTTCTTACTGAGCGAGGTGGCGAAGTTTCGGATGTGGACAAGGTCAAAGAGCTCAAAAGAGCTGGTGCTACAGGTGTGATCTTTTACCAAACAGAGGAACAGGGAAATAATCCTGTAGGCTTTGATTTAGAAGGGCTCGGAGAACGATTCCCAGTTGGGGTTATTGGCCACGCTGCTGGACTTGTTTTGGCTCAACATGCCAATGATTACCAGCTCCATATTGCCAATAAATTCAAACGTGTGCCTTACGATGCAGCCAATCAACTATCTGACTTCTCATCTTGGGGGCTATCAGCTGATGGGGATCTCAAACCGGATGTCACCCTTCCAGGAGGAATGATCTACTCATCTGTTAATAATGGAGAGTACTATATGGATAGGGGAACCAGCATGGCCTCTCCTCATGCTGCGGGAGCCACTGCACTGGTGAAACAAGCCTTGAAGGAGCGCTTCCATCATCTTAGCCCAGAACAACTACAGGTTCTAGTCAAACAAATGACTATGAGTACAGCGATCCCTCATGTAGATGAGGAAACACATGCCTATTCCTCTGTTCGTCAGCAAGGAGCAGGGGTCATGGATGTCACAGCAGCAGCTCTAGGAGACCTCTATGTGACAGCAAAAGATGCTAAAAGTAGCCTGACACTTGGCAATGTCACAGATACCTTTGAATTTGATGTGACCATCCACAATCTTTCCAATCAAGATAAGTCTGTCCGATATGAAACTACTCTTCAGACAGATCAAGTTCAAGATGGCAAATTCACCCTCCATCCTCGTCTATTAGAAACGCTAGACGGTAAGGAAACGGTCACTATCCCAGCCAATGGTCAGCGGACCATCCACGTAGCAGTTGATGCAAGCAAGTACAAGGAAGAACTCAGCAAGCAAATGCCAAATGGTTATTTCTTAGAAGGTTTTGTACTGGTTAAAGATGCCAGCAGTCAAAAACATCTGGTCAGCCTCCCTTATGTTGGTTTTCATGGGGATTACCAAAATCTTCGTGGCATTGAAAAGCCTATCTACGAATATACAGGTAGCGACAAGCCGTTTTACTACTACAAGGATAAGACCGATTACCCAGATGGAAAAGTCCCAGAAACTCCAGAGCGTCATCCAGACAATCACTTTACCTCTTTGATTAGTTATGTCTATGAAAATGGAGAATCCGTAGCCAAAACTCTTGGTCAGGATGGGGATCGCTTTGACGGGGATCAACTCTACTTCTCTCCAAACAACGATTCCAGCTTTGATAGTGTCAAGGTAAAAGCCGTCATGCTTCGCAATGTTGAAAATGTACACCTATCAGTCTACAAGAAGGAGGACACAACTCGTGCTAATCCAATTTACGAGGTTGGAAATGAAGTCCACCGTAAGACGGACTGGAGTTACCGGATTGGGAATCGCAGTGAAGAGTTTTATGAAATCTCTTGGGAAGGCTTGGACAAAGACGGCAAGCAATTACCAGATGGGGAATACCAATTTGTGATCACCTACCGTCCAACTGCTTCAGGTGCCAAGCAACAAGAGCTTAACTTCAAGGTTAAGATTGACAATACGGCTCCAAGTATCGAGTCTGGAAGTGCTCAGTACGATCCAGCAACACGGATTTTCCGCCCAGGTAAGGTACTTGAAACCGGTAGTGGCTTAGCAAGGACTTATCTGTCCTATGTCAAGGACGGGGAAACAGTGGCCTTGGAACCCCAAGAGGACGGTAGCTATCTTCTTCCAGAAGGGGTGGACCCTTCTACTGTTCGCTATACCATCTGGGATAAGGTCTACAATACCACTGAGATGGACATTGAAGGAAAGAAAGTAGAGGAAACGACTCCGACGAATGAAACCAGTTCAGATGAACAACCAAGTGAGACAGAGTCTGAAAAACCGAAGGCTGAAAAGGGGACCTTAGAAGTCGTCTTCACAGATAGCAGTGGCGAAGTCATTTCTTATTATCCATCCGTCGTTCGTTACCAAGTGGTGGACGACCAAGGACGTGTAGTGGAAGGAGAGTTCAATGCTTCCTACAATGGTGGTACCTTCCCAGACTTGCCTTTTGGTACTTATACAGCCAAGATCACCCTATCTGATTACCATTATGATTGGGGAACAGAGCTGGTGAAAAAGGTGACCGTTTCACCTGAAAATCCACATCCAAAAGTAACCTTTGCTTTCTATTATTTAGATGAAAACAAATTGACCATTGGATTTGATCAGCCGGTTCCTGCCGGAACGGTTGTAAAAGTGGTAGGGAATGACGGTATCAGCCGACTTCTCCCACAAAGCATCTATGATCTGCTGCGCTTTGAGACCATGCTGATGAATGGCTCCTATCGTGTCCATGTGGATCTCCCGGCAGGCTATCGTGTTGCGGAAAATGATTTCCTTTATGAAGTGAGCAATCGGATCAACTACCATCTTCTTTCTTTGGTCAAAGACGTTATCAAGCCAAATCCAGAGGTGCATAGTGGAGCGATTGTGGAACCATGGATTCAACCAGAAAATCCAACACTAGTGATAGATGAAGTGCCAGGTCGTCAAGCAGAAACCCCAGTGACCCCAGACCAACTAGTAGTATCCGAAAGTCCAGGAACTCCAGCTCAACCAGCTGCAAGCGAAACAAAAGAAGTGGCAACAAACAAACCAGTCGCTGTCACTTATCATACAGGCGGTCAAGCTGAAGTAGTTGCTACACCAGCAACAGGCCTTCCAAACAGGACAAGAAGCCTTGGCTTCAACCGTCCTTAGCCTCTTTGGCATGACCTCACTAGCTTTAGCAGGCTTTGTAGCTAGCAAAAAACGTGAAGATTTGTAAACATAAATAAAATTGTTGACATGTCGGAAAACGAGCAATTCTATAGTTGGAACTGCTCGTTTTCTATTTCATAGCTGGAAACGATAAAAATGATATCAGATAACTCATCACAGATGGAACTAAAAGGAAAACAACAAGAACATGCTGGTAGTAACAAGAAAGTCTTTAGCCTTTCTAAAGAAGGATAAGCAGTGCGTTGAAAACGGTTTATTTTTGTGATAAAATTGTCTTGATTAGAAAAGGAGATTCTCTATGAAACATATGAAGCGTATTGTATTTGCCACATTATTAGCTTTTATTGCTGTAATTCTCGTAGCTTGCTCCAGTTTTACACGCAGTGATAATGGGGTTTATGTATTTGAACCTAGCACAGAAGATATAAAAAGTATCCTTAAAGAACAAGGAAATTCCATAGAAGGAGCAGAACTATTCATTGATCAACTTAAAATTAAACTCACCCTTGAAATAAAGGGTGAGAAAGGAAAAATATCTGGTTTTGTTAGTATACTTGGTAACAAGACAGAAAAATCAGTAGATTTAAAAGTAGATCAAAAGCAGAAGTTGATATCCTCTAAAGAAAATGACGAAAAAGTGAGATACAAAATTGAGGGAGATGTATTAACTTTTCAAGGGGATAATGTTGATCTTACGGACGAACAGGCAGCTCTTATATCCAAATTTGCAAAGTTTAAACGGGTCAAGTAAATGCGACAGGAATAAGTTGCAAAAATGTTACTCAAAAACGAGCGGTTCTATACATAGAACTGCTCGTTTTTTTCGTATTTTATAGGAAATCATCCTTAAAAAGAATGAAAACTCTATAGCATCCTTGGCAAAATAGCTATCTCGTATAAAAGCTGGAGCCTTTCTGGAAATCTGATTTCTTTTTAAGATTGTTTTCTGACTAAGCGGATGCCTTCTCCGCCCAGACACTGCGGACAAAGAAGAGGCTGAACAGAGCTAGTGCTAGAAAGGCAACTCCAAGGTAATAATAGGGTTGATCCATTGTGGTAGATCGACCAGAGAGGTTGACAATCCCTCGGTAGAGGGCTCCGGCTGTGAGGGTAGCCACTCCTGAATTCCAAAGATTGAGACTCAGGCGAGAGAAGCCTTTCACTATCAACTGTAGAAGCACTAGTAGGGCGCCACCGATCAAAGGAATCAAAAAGAGGTAGTGCATGAAGGCAGAGGTTTCGCCAAAACTAAAGTGTTCGTAGATGCGACTTCCGACAAAGAAGAAAGCCGAGATAAGAATGTACCATAGGATGGTTTTTTTCAACCGTTGTTTAATAGGATTAGTAACCGATGTAGACAATGTCACTCACCGCCCTTTCTGAGATAGTACCATTTGTTGTTGGTTTATTAATAACTTGGCCATTGAAGTAAAGTGTAGAAGATCCACCCCCGTCTAGGTTGTAGGCTGTTTTAACGCCATAAGATTTCATCACTTCCGCTAATTGGTAGAGAGAAAGCCCTTCACTCTCTGAAGTCCGGCCGTCCGATACGACAATGATGTAGTGGTTTTCATCGATGATTCCAATCGCTGTCCGTGGATTAGACGCCATAGATTGCCCGACCTCTGAGTTGGTATCGACGGTAATTTCTCCATTTTCAACTAAGGAAGGACCGAAAGCGAGGAGATTGACGACTCCGTCCTTGACCAATTGATCCGCGGAGATCTCATCTTCATAGATAATTTTGAAGGATCCATCCTTGTAAATGGCCAGGTCACCATTGCTTGAATCTTCCCGAACGGTATCGCGGTAGACCACACCAGTTCGGATGACGTATCCTGTACTGTTAGCCCCGTAATAGTCACCATTCACTGCCAGAATGGCACTGTTGTTGGCAGCTGTGACAGAGGTCTTAGCAGTCACGTTGGTTCCGTAAGTGTTTTGTGCAAAGGCTGTTTTGAGGTAGTCAGATGAGCTGACTGTGATATCTGCAATGTAAACCTGGGTATTTTCAATCGTTTTTTCTGTTAGGCTCACCTGGATATTGTCATCTGAATAGCTAGTATCAGTCGTTGTAGCCGATGCAGCTGCTTTTTTGGCTGCCTTGGTGTCCGTAGTCGTAGCTTTTACGGTTTGGATGGCATCGGATAAGACAAAGGTCTTGAGCATCGAGTAGCTAAAACTGCTGGTCAAAAGCAGGCCAAAGCAGGCAGCATAGGTGTAGGATTTTTTAAAGAATTTCATGGTGGGGAGCAGTCCTTTCTTTGAAGATCACTTTTTTCTGGATCACCCATGAGACCAGAAAGAGAGGAAGCCGACGACAATCTTACTGATCAGGAGATTGAGCCCGAAAGCAGTATAGAAGAGTCGAATCAAGAGCGTATCGAGAATAAAGAGGCCAAGAGCTAGACCAAAGTAGCCACTTCCGGTTTTAGCAACACTGTCCTTATTCTTAAAGACCAGGTGCTTATTGGTCGAGTAGTTAAAGATGGAACTCGTCACACGAGCGATCCCATTCGCTAGGAGAATACGTAGACTAATGGGCACGGCCATCATCACGAAGAGGAAGAAGGCGTAGACCAGATAGTCAACGATAAAACTACTCAGAGAGGAGAGGGCAAACTTAAACATGTCCTTGTAGATCATGAGGCCATCTCGAATAGGTCGGAAGTGGGAGCCTTCGTTGTCATTGATGTAGACCGTCTCGATGGGAACTTCCACGATGGGGAAGGACTTGCTTGCTGCGAGGAGCACATTCATTTCATATTCATAACGCTGTCCGTCAACCTCAAGCATGAAAGGCAAGAGATTCGTAGTGAAAGCTCGTAAGCCTGTTTGGGTATCGCTGACCGCCACTCCGGTTTGTTGTTTGAAGAGAAAGCGGGTCAATTTATTCCCGAAAGCAGAACGCAAAGGAACTTTTCCAGAGAAGGCGCGTGCTCCTAGAATAAGTGCTCCAGGATGCTCTTGAGATTGCTTAACAACCCTGAAAATATCCCAAATTTTGTGCTGACCGTCTGCATCAGCTGTAACAATGCTTCCATAGGTGCCTCTTTCTAGGATGTAGGCATAAGCAGTCTTGAGAGCTTGCCCTTTTCCTTGATTGTGCTCATGAGTCAGAACTGTCGCAAGACCCTCTAATTTGTCAAAAATCACTTTCTTGTCAGCGTCACTCCCATCGTCGACCACGATGATGTTAAGATCGCTCTTAGCGTGGACCAAGCGAACCAGTTTGACAAGATTCAGATCCGGTTGATAGGCGGGGATGATAAGATAATTCATAATCGTTCCTCGTTTCTTGAGATTTGTTGTAGCTAGTATAAAGACTCAAGCTTAAAGCTAACTGATATCAGTTTTCTTTAAGGAAAGGCGAGGAAGAGTGGGAATAGTTTCTACTATAAAATGTCATTTTTTTGGGATGTTTCTTTCCTCTCGAAGAGGACGTCCAAAATCATTTTTTAAATCCTAAAGATAATTCTTGCCTTTGTTCGAAAAGTCTGGTATAATAGTTTCTTGTGAGTAAACCTCACTTACCCCTTGCAAAGACAGGGGGTCATTAGTCCAAAAGGAGGAACATTATCAATGGCTAAATACGAAATTCTTTATATTATTCGTCCAAACATTGAAGAAGAAGCTAAAAACGCTTTGGTAGCACGTTTCGATTCTATCTTGACTGACAACGGTGCAACTGTTGTTGAATCAAAAGATTGGGAAAAACGTCGTCTTGCATACGAAATCCAAGATTTCCGTGAAGGACTTTACCACATCGTAAACGTTGAAGCGAACGACGCTGTAGCTCTTAACGAGTTCGACCGTCTTTCAAAAAAATCAACGGTGACATTCTTCGTCACATGATCGTAAAAAGTTGACGCGTAAGAAATCATCAGAGGTGACTTATGATTAACAATGTTGTACTTGTCGGTCGTATGACCCGTGATGCTGAACTTCGCTACACTCCAAGCAATCAAGCAGTTGCTACTTTCAGCCTAGCTGTCAACCGCAACTTCAAGAGTCAAAAATGGAGAGCGCGAAGCCGATTTCATCAACTGTGTGATCTGGCGTCAGCAAGCAGAAAAACTTAGCCAACTGGGCTAAGAAAGGTGCTTTGATTGGGATTACCGGTCGCATTCAAACACGTAATTACGAAAACCAGCAAGGTCAACGTGTTTATGTCACTGAAGTCGTAGCAGACAGCTTCCAATTATTGGAAAGCCGTGCGAGACGCGAAGGGCATGCAGGTGGTGGCTATTCATCAGGTAACGGTGGTTTTGCTGGAAATGCAACCCCAAGCTTTGGTGGATCTGAACCAAGCAATGCGACGACAAACTTTGGTCGTGAAGAAAAATCCATTTGGAGCCAATCCAATGGATATCTCAGACGACGATCTTCCATTCTAAGAATGGGTTTAACGAATTAAAACTATAAAGGAGAATTAAACATGGCTCAACAACGTCGTGGCGGATTCAAACGCCGTAAAAAAGTTGATTACATCGCAGCAAACAAAATCGAATATGTCGATTACAAAGATACTGAGCTTCTTAGCCGTTTCGTTTCAGAACGTGGGAAAATCCTTCCTCGTCGTGTAACTGGAACTTCAGCGAAGAACCAACGTAAAGTAACAACAGCTATCAAACGCGCTCGCGTAATGGCTTTGATGCCTTTCGTAAACGAAGATTAAAGAAAAGACCCTTACGGGTCTTTTTTTCAGGTCCAGTGGACCTCTTTTTCAGACCCTTTGGATCTTTTTTTGTGAGCATAGAAATGTGATAGTGTGTTAGGTCCGTGTGAAGCTCTTTGACCTTTCCCAAGCTCTGATTATGCTATAATGAGGGGAGAAAGGTATCAAGGAGGGAACTATGAAGGAAGGTGTAATCATCAGGAGGATGATAAAGGCAGATATTGAGCACATCTCTCAAGCTTTTATCCACCAAGGGTGGCCGGGTAGAGAGGATATCTTGACTAGCTATTTTCAGGAGCAGGAGAATAGAAAGAGGGACGTATTAGTAGCTGAGTCGGATGGATTTGTGGCAGGCTATATCACTATATTGCCTGCTGCCAAGCACGGCCCTTTCGTGGGAGTCTATCCTGAACTATCTGATTTTAATGTTTTTGAACCATTTAGAAATCGAGGGATTGGGAATCAACTCTTAGAGGAGGCAGAAAAAAGAGTCTGGCTACTATCAGAGATTGTTACTTTAGGGGTTGGTTTACACTCGGGTTATGGCCCAGCTCAAAGACTGTATGTCAAACGTGGCTATATCCCAGATGGATCTGGGGTTTGGTTTAGGGATCACCCCTTGGCCCCTTACAGTTCTTGTGAAAACAATGATGACTTAGTCCTCTATTTTTCAAAAAGATTGAACAGGGAAATACAGTAAAACAAAAACGGATGAAAACTTCATCCGTTTCTTTTTAGCGTCGAGTTGCAGGTGCTGTGCTCGAACTTTTAATATTAAAGCGTTTCTTGAGGTAGAAGCGAAGGACAAGCGCTAGAGCTCCTAAAACGATGGCAAGGACATCTGGAATAGTTGGGTTGAGAACCTGTGGAAGTAAGGAAGTAAAGGACAAGACAATGACCCAAAGGAACATGACTCCAACAAGAATCGGCATGGATTTCCAAAGAGAAGGACGCTCGCTGCGATCTTTGGTGCCATCCATATACTGATAGAAGAAGTAGTACATGAGATATAAGAGCAAAGCCCCTGTCAAACTTCCAAGGATCAAGGTGATCAAACCATAGCCAGTACGACGCGGTGCGACCAAGTTCATGAAGGCACTAATCGCAGCAAAGACACCAAAGATAAAGAGGAAGGAATCCAAAATCATGAGAGAGGGAGCATCGTTTAATTTCGGATGCTCTTTTTCATAGCGTTCTTTCTCGCTGAAAGAGTTCGCCCATACAGTTGGAGCTCCAAAAAGGGTCCGTGCCGGAATTCCTTTTCCTTGGTTTTCATGGATAGCTGGAAGAATTTCTTGGATGAGGCTTTCTGCTTCTTCCTCTGTCTTTCCGTTTTCAAGCAATTGGTGTTTGGCGATCCGGATAAATTCTTGGTTTTTCTTGCTTAGTTGATTCAAATCAAATTGAGACATAAATACTCCTTAGTGTTATTAGTAGGTGTTAGAACCATTTTTTATGGATGAGGTAGACGACGAGAGACCCGGTCAGGGCAAAGGCGATGAAAATAATCAGCCAGAAGGCATGGGGTTCGCCATTGAGCGGAAGCTCATTGTCCTTAAAGTTCATCCCGTAGGCCGAAAGATCATGGTCGGAATGGACATGACAATGGTGACGAGGGCCAGGGTCTTCATGATGTTGTTCTGGTTGTTGGAGATGATCGATGCGAAGGTATCGGTCATGGAGTGCAGGATATTTCCATAAATATCTGCCATCTCGATGGCCTGCTGGGTTTCGATCAAGGTATCTTCCAACAGATCCTCGTCTTCTAGGTATTTCTTGATGTTACTAGTAGCACTGGTCAATTTCTTGATCACGCGCTCATTGGTTTTCAGAGAGGCCTTAAAGTAGACGATGGTTTTTTCCAACTCCATCAACTCAATCAGCTCTTCATTACGCGTTGATTTGTGCAATTGACTTTCAATCTGCTCGCTTTTGCGATCCAAGGTACGAAGTGCAGACAAGTAGAGTTCAGCGTTGCGATAGAGGATTTGAAAGATAAAGCGCGACCGCATAAAGGTATAGAAATTCCGCAAGCGTCGGTTGATAAAGATATCGAGAAGTGGCAATTTCTCCAAGCAAGTCGTGATAATAGCCTCTTCTGTCAGGATAATCCCTAGCGGAATGGTCACGTAGTAGGTCTGATTGTTCCGCTCTTCCTTAATGGGAACGTCTACGATGATCAAGGTATACTCATCTTCGATGGTCATACGGGACATTTCTTCCGCATCGAGTGGGGCCCGTAAGTCGGCAATATCGATATTAAAAGCAGAGGCGATTTCCATCGATTCACTTTGAGAAGGGTTAACAAGGTTGATCCAGCTACCAGGTTCCAGCGTCTCTATTTCTTTAAATTCAGTCGTTGTCGATAAAAAGACCTGTTTCATGGTGCCTCCCCTTGTTTTTTTACACCTTAACATTATATCAGAAAAAGGACGGTTTTGGATAAAAGAATACTAAAAAATTTGTTATAATGGAGGTTAACAAAAAGGTGATTAGAGTAAGAACATGCAAGATAAAATTGTCATTCATGGGGCACGCGCCCATAATTTAAAAAATATAGACGTGGAAATTCCACGGGACAAATTGGTCGTGGTGACGGGGTTGTCTGGTTCTGGAAAGTCCAGTCTGGCCTTTGATACCCTCTATGCAGAAGGCCAGCGCCGCTACGTGGAGAGCTTATCGGCCTATGCCCGGCAGTTCTTGGGAAATATGGAAAAACCAGATGTGGATTCCATTGACGGCTTGAGTCCAGCTATTTCCATCGACCAAAAAACGACCAGTAAAAACCCCCGTTCTACAGTTGGGACGGCAACAGAGATCAATGACTACCTGCGCTTGCTCTATGCGCGTGTAGGGACGCCTTATTGTATCAATGGGCATGGAGCGATTACAGCTTCTTCAGTTGAGCAAATTGTCGATCAAGTCTTAGAATTACCAGAGCGCCAACGCCTGCAAATTCTAGCTCCCATTATTCGCAAGAAAAAAGGCCAGCACAAGAATATCATTGAAAAGGTGCAAAAAGACGGCTATGTCCGGGTGAGGGTCGATGGGGAGATCTATGATGTGACAGAGGTTCCAGAACTGTCTAAAAGCAAGCAGCACACGATTGAAGTAGTTGTGGACCGAATCGTGATCAAAGAGGGCATCCGCTCGCGGCTCTTTGATTCGATTGAAGCAGCCCTTCGGATTGCGGATGGTTATGTGGTGATTGATACCATGGATGGCAAGGAATTGCTCTTTTCTGAGCATTATGCTTGTCCAGTCTGTGGCTTTACCGTTCCTGAGTTAGAGCCCCGTCTCTTTTCTTTCAATGCGCCTTTCGGATCTTGTCCAGACTGTGATGGGCTGGGTATTAAGCTAGAGGTAGACTTGGATTTGGTGGTGCCAGATGATCGCTTAACCCTTCGGGAAGGAGCCCTTGCTCCTTGGAATCCGATCTCTTCCAACTACTATCCACAGATGTTGGAGCAGGCCATGATCCATTTTGGCGTTGATATGGACCAGCCTTTTTCCGATCTTACTCAAGAAGAAAAGGACTTGGTCCTCTATGGTTCAAACGGGAAGGAATTCCACTTCCACTATGAAAATGAGTTTGGTGGGGTTCGGGATATTGAGATTCCTTTTGAAGGGGTCGTAAACAATATTCACCGTCGTTTCCGTGAGACCAATAGTGATTTCACCCGCAACCAAATGCGCTCTTATATGAACGAATTGACCTGTGCGACCTGCCATGGCTACCGTCTCAATGACCAGGCTCTCTCTGTTCGTGTCGGAGGAGAAAAGGGGATGCATATCGGGGAAGTGTCGGATCTATCGATTGCGGACCACTTAAAAGCCGTAGATCAGTTGATCTTAACAGACAATGAAGCTACGATTGCAAGACCGATCCTAAAAGAGATCAAAGATCGCTTAACCTTCTTAAACAATGTGGGGCTTAATTACTTGACCTTGTCGCGATCGGCTGGGACCTTATCAGGTGGAGAAAGCCAGCGCATTCGTTTGGCAACCCAGATCGGTTCCAACCTCTCTGGTGTTCTTTACATCTTGGATGAGCCGTCTATCGGCCTCCATCAAAGGGATAATGACCGCCTGATTGCCAGTCTCAAGAAGATGCGCGATTTAGGCAACACCTTGATCGTCGTCGAACATGATGAAGATACCATGAGAGAGGCAGACTACCTGATCGATGTTGGCCCAGGTGCCGGTGTCTTTGGGGGAGAGATCGTTGCAGCAGGAACTCCAAAGCAGGTGGCGCGCAACAGCAAATCCATCACTGGACAGTACTTGTCCGGCAAACGCAAGATTCCGGTTCCAACGGAACGCCGTTCGGGGAATGGCCGTTCTATTGAAATTACAGGGGCAAGTGAGAACAACTTACAAGACATCACAGCGCGCTTTCCTCTGGGCAAATTCATCGCAGTCACTGGAGTTTCCGGTTCTGGGAAATCGACCTTGATCAATGGCATCTTGAAAAAAGCCATCGCTCAAAAGCTCAACCGCAATTCGGAAAAACCAGGGAAATACAAGACGATTCAGGGGATTGAGAATATCGATCGCTTGATCGACATTGATCAAAGCCCTATTGGTCGGACTCCTCGTTCCAATCCAGCGACTTATACAGGCGTCTTCGATGATATTCGCGATCTCTTTGCTCAGACCAATGAAGCCAAAATTCGGGGCTATAAAAAAGGCCGCTTTAGTTTCAATGTCAAGGGTGGGCGTTGTGAAGCCTGCTCAGGTGATGGGATCATCAAGATTGAAATGCACTTCTTGCCAGATGTCTTTGTCCCTTGTGAAGTCTGCCACGGACGTCGTTACAATAGTGAGACCCTCGAAGTCCACTACAAGGAAAAAAATATCGCAGAAGTGCTGGATATGACGGTCAACAAGGCAGTTGAATTCTTCAAGCACATTCCAAATTGAACGCAAACTCAAGACCATCCAAGATGTGGGCTTGGGCTATGTAACGCTGGGGCAACCAGCGACCACTCTTTCAGGTGGGGAAGCGCAGCGGATGAAGTTGGCTTCTGAATTGCACAAGCGCTCTACAGGGAAATCCTTCTATATCTTGGATGAACCAACGACCGGACTCCATACCGAAGACATTTCTCGCTTGATCAAAGTCTTAGAGCGATTTGTGGATGATGGCAATACGGTCCTTGTGATTGAGCACAATTTGGATGTCATTAAGACCGCAGACCATATCATCGATTTAGGACCAGAAGGCGGTGTCGGTGGCGGAACTATTATTGCGACCGGAACACCAGAAGAAGTAGCAGCAAATCCTGCTAGCTACACAGGACAATATTTGAAAGGAAAATTACAATGAATCAACGGATCAGCAACTTAAGAAACAAAATGAAAACCCAAAACCTCAAAGCGGTATTGATTAACAATTTGAAAAATGTTTATTATTTGACCAATTTCTGGGGTTCAAACGGTACCGCTTTGGTGACAGAAGAACGCGTGGTCCTCTTTACAGATTCGCGCTACACCATCCATGCCCATGCGACTTGTTTCCCCTTTGTAGAGATTGTGGAAACCCGCGATGAGTTGACTGCAGCTGCAGAGATCGTTAAAGACCTTGGAATCAAAGAACTTGGTTTTGAGGACGAAGTGACAGTAGCCTACCATGCTCGCATGGCTTCTGTTTTCAATAGCATTACCCTTCAATCCCTAGCGAACTTTGTGATGGAATTGCGCTTGATTAAAGATGAAACGGAGATTGCGGCCATTAAAAAAGCTTGTAGCATCTCTGACCAAGCCTTCCACGATATTTTGGATTATATCAAGGTAGGGCAAACGACAGAGTTGGAAGCAGCGACTTTCCTCGATTTTAGAATGCGGGAGTTGGGAGCTTCTGGTGTATCTTTCGATATTATCTCAGCAGCTGGTGAACGCTCTGCCATGCCTCACGCGACTCCAAGTGATCGGGTCATTTCAGCAGGAGATGCCTTGACCCTTGATTTTGGTTGCTTGTATGATCACTATGTCAGCGATATGACACGGACCATCTATGCCGGACATGTCAGCGACAAGGAAAGAGAAATTTACGAAACCGTTTTGAAAGCCAATCAAGCCTTGATTGCTGCTGCTAAAGATGGACTTGGCTTCCGTGATTTTGATAAAATCCCACGTGATGTGATCGAAGCGGCCGGCTATGGCCAATACTTTACTCATGGAATCGGTCATGGAATTGGGCTAGATATCCACGAAGAGCCATACTTCAGCCAAACTTCTAAAGAAGCGATTCAAGCAGGGATGGTTTTAACAGATGAGCCAGGTATTTATATCGAAGGTCTCTCTGGTGTGCGGATCGAAGATGACCTCTTGATCACAGAAACAGGCTGTGAAGTCTTGACCCTTGCTCCTAAAGAATTGATTGTCCTTTAAAATATACGTTTTTCTTAACTTCTGTTTAGACAGAGATGTGAAGAGAAGACTATGAAATGAATTGTAGAGTAATTCTTCTCCCAGACATCTTATTTGGAGTCCTATCCATTTTGGTATAGGAACTACAATAACAAAACACGAAAGAAGCAAAGGGGAATTTGGATCTGGATGGATCAGGGGCGGTCCATAGCAATCCTTTCTTCTCAAAAAGAGAAGATTGCTGTTTGAGAAAAATCAAATAGTGTGTTACAATAAAGAGTAATCTATTTTTAAAAAAGAGGTAATAAAACATGATCGAAGCAAGTAAATTGAAAGCTGGTATGACTTTTGAAACAGCTGATGGAAAATTGATCCGCGTTTTGGAAGCTAGCCACCACAAACCAGGTAAAGGAAACACTATCATGCGTATGAAATTGCGTGATGTCCGTACTGGTTCAACATTTGATACAAGCTACCGTCCAGAAGAAAAATTTGAACAAGCGATTATCGAAACTGTTCCAGCTCAATACTTGTACAAAATGGATGATACAGCCTACTTCATGAACACTGAAACATATGACCAATATGAAATTCCAGTTGTGAACGTAGAACAAGAATTGCTTTACATCCTTGAAAACTCAGAAGTAAAAATTCAATTCTACGGAAGCGAAGTGATCGGTGTAACAGTTCCTACAACTGTTGAATTGACTGTTGCAGAAACTCAACCATCTATCAAAGGTGCTACAGTGACTGGTTCTGGTAAACCTGCTACAATGGAAACTGGTTTGGTCGTAAACGTTCCTGACTTCATCGAAGCTGGACAAAAATTGGTCATTAACACTACTGAAGGAACTTACGTTTCTCGTGCATAAGAGACATCTCAGGGTGTCAAATAGAAAGGAACTTCTATGGCAACTGAACAATTTGGTGACATCGTTATTGCACCACGTGTATTAGAAAAAATTATTGCGATTGCGACAGCAAAAGTAGAGGGTGTCTATTCACTTGAAAATAAAAGTGTTTCAGATAGCTTATCAAAACGTTCGCTTGGACGTGGCGTATACCTTCATACCGAGGAAGATGGTCAAGTTTCAGTAGACATCTATCTCTATTTAGAATACGGAGTTGCTGTACCATCTGTCGCGGTAGCGATTCAAAAAGCGGTCAAGTCAGCGGTTTATGATATGGCAGATGTAACCTTGGATGCTGTCAACATTCACGTTGTTGGGATCGCAACCGAAAAATCTCCAAAACCGGATTTGAAAGACTTGTTTAACGAGGACTTTCTCAATGACTGATGAAATTTTATTAGAATCACGTCGAGAGTTGCGCGAGCGTGCTTTTCAAGCCTTGATGGCCTTGGAATACGATGGAGACATTATTGAAGCTTGTCGTTTTGCTTATCTACATGATAAGGACATAGCAGAAGACAAAGAAGTTGATCTTCCTGCCTTTCTCATGAATCTCGTGACTGGTGTTTATCAGTCTAAAGATCAATTGGACCAACAAATCGGTCAACATTTGAAAGCAGGTTGGACAGTAGAACGCTTGACCTTGGTAGAGAAACATCCTTCGTCTTGGAATTTATGAAATAACAGAGTTTGATACACCACAGATCGTCGCAGTCAATGAAGCAGTTGAATTGGCCAAAGCCTTTTCAGATGAAATCTCTTCACGATTTGTCAATGGTGTCCTCAGTCAATTTGTGACAGAAGAATAATGAAAAGGGAGTGGGAAAGAACTCTTAAAATTAAATAAGGTTGAAAAGGTTCCCCAAACCTTTTCAATTTTCCCACCCACGCATAGCTTCAACAGTATGGGAGACTGTTGAAGGTTGTGGATAAAGGAAACTTTGTTTCCCTCATTAGGTCATCTTTGGAGCTTAAAAGGCGAACAAATACTTAGGAAAACTTGCTTCGCAAGTCCTATCCACCACCTCAAAGCAGTGCTTTGAGCAATCAACCACTGCGTCATACAGTTATTTCTATTAAATATAAAAGGCTAGACAGTTTTTGCCCAGCCTTTTTTTGACGAATAATAACCCCTACAGTATAGAACTGTAGGGGTTGTTTTAGACACTTTTTCCAGAATGGAGACTAACAGGTAAGAAATAACCCGTTGTCGTTACTTTTTTTCCTTCAATTTTTTGAAGTAAAAGATCCACCATTAGGATCGCAATATCTTTAAGAGGCTGTTGGATGGTTGTCAGTTCAGGAGTATAATTTTCGATAAATTGAGTGCCATCATAGCCGATTACTTTAAGATCTTGAGGAATCTGGAGTTCTAACTCTTTTGCAACTTTCATGATCAAGATAGCCGTCAAATCATCTGATGCAAAAATAGCATCTGGTTTTTGGTGGGTTAAGATCTGTTTGATTTCCATTTCTTTACGAATAGGAGAAAAATCACTGGAAACATTAATGATTGGAGCATCAGGAAGGACGGAAGCAAAGCCAGCATGACGCAAACCTGTCGGGGAATTCGAATTATCATTTCCTGTGATCATGATGATGTTTTGGGAACCTGTTTTAGCTAAGGTTTCTGCAGCTAGGACCCCGCCGGCGTAGTTATCTGAAGAGACAACAGGGATTTCTGGGGAGAGGTTGCGGTCAAAGGCAATGATGGGAGCGGTCACCCGGTTATAATCATCGATTCCTAAGTTGTGACTTCCTGAAATGATGCCATCTACCTGATTCGCTTCCAACATTTCAATATATTCGCGCTCTTTTTCAGAGTTATGTTCACTATTGCAGATGATGGTCTTATAGCCATGTTTAAAAAGTTGGTGTTCTAATTTATCGATCAATTCAGCGTAGAAAACATGACTAATGTTGGGAAAGATTAGGCCAACTAACTTGGCTGACTTTCCTTGCAAGCTACGTGCGACATTATTGGGTTTATAGCCCAATTCTCTCATGGCTTCTTGGACTTTTTGGATCGTTTTTTCAGACAGGTACCCTTTGTTATTGATCACCCGTGAGACAGTAGTAGGGCTGACGCCAGCAAGTTTGGCGACATCAGTTAGCTTTGCGACCATAATCAAGTTCGTAGTAAGTTCCAGTAAGGGTTCCAGACTTGATCAAGATTCCATTTTGATCTGCATGTGGGTAGACCCGACCAGAAAATACTTTTTCTCCTTTATTGATAAAGATTTCAAAAATCGAATTGTCAATGAAAATATTAGCAGTTGTCGCTTGGTTAGCGATCGTGCAACTACGGCTCGTACCGAAGTCTTGGGCATATTGCTCGCCTGCCTGGCTACGATCCACTGTGACCAATCCTTTAGCTAGATCAAATGTTAGAACTAAGCCCTTTCCTTCTGCATCTGCAAAGAGGACGATTTCGTTCAGGCTATCTTTTTCAAACTGCAATTCCAATTCATAGCAGTTCTTGGTTTGTGCCTTGTTGGCAAATTCCTCACTCTCAGCGCGCAAGTCCTTGATTGCTTCAACTGGGTATTGGTAGAGCTTGCCATCTTTGATGGTTAATTCTTTGACCAGCGAAAGAGCACCTTGGTAGTCATAGGAATCGGTTGGATAAGAAACGTCAGGAAGACCTAACCAGCTAACAGCATAGGCACGCCCATCAGGTGCATTGAATCCTTGAGTGGCATAGGCTTCAAAACCGTAGTCAAGATTATGTAATTCAGATACATCGACCATTTTGGCCTTTTCTGGGTCAAAGCTTGCCCCAATCTTGTACATATTTGGATAGATATTGTCATAATCGAGGACTGATTTGTCCAATCCTTGAGGACAGTAGAGGAGAACGGGTTGGTCTCCAACAAAGACGAGGTTGGGACACTCCATCATATAAGCTGTCCGGTCATTTGCAAAATCCAAGTCACCGACTTCAACCCAGTTGGTATAGTCATTATCTACAGCCTTGTAGAGACGGATGAATCCTTTCTTCTCAAGGTCTTGCCCGCCAACGATGGCGTAGTATTGGCCTTTAAAGTTAAAAATCTGTGGGTCACGGAAGTGATCAGTGGAGTCAGCCGGTTGATCAATCAAGATTTTGTCAATTTTTTCAATCTTTCCTTCTTTGTCCATCAAAGCACCGACTTGGTAGGGATGACGGACCCATTCAGCATCACGAACATTTCCAGTATAGAATAAGAAAAGTTTGTCATCAAACTGCATAGCAGAACCAGAATAAGCTCCGTGGCTATCCAGATCTGTGTCTGGAAGAAGCGTTACCCCAGTTTCTTTGAAATGAACCAAGTCTTCACTTTCTGTTTGTACCCATGATTTTAACCCATGGGCTGCACCAAATGGGAAATTTTGGTAAAACAAGATCCATTTTCCATCAAAGTAGGAAAAACCGTTAGGATCATTTAAGAGACCAGCTTTTGGCTCAACATGATAGTGTGTATGCCAAGGAGATTTCGCCATAAGATCTTGGATGGCTTGCTTTTCCTCCCTTGTCCAGTCTTCGTAACGTCGGTAACGACGTTCAGTTGTCCATTCCATTTTATTCCTCCGAATTTTTTCTTACTTCCATAGTACAGATTTCCCATTAAAAATGCAAGTGATAAATGGAAAAAACAGCTAAAAATGTCAAACGCTTGACACCTGCAAGAAGGAGTTTTAAAGAGGATTAAAAATGAAAATGAATGAAAATATGAAAGTTTTTGAAAACAAAAAAACTAGGAAGCACCCTTTGACAGCGTTGTTAAAACGATTATACGAATGAAAATTCTTACATCCTATCAAAAACTGTCAAAATAGTTTAAAAAGTTTCAAAAAAATCCTGCAAAACGGTTGACATATTTTCAATACGTGGTACAATTGAAAACGTAGAAACGGTTTAACCGTTTACATTACAAAAAAACAAGGAGATTTTTGCAAAATGTCAAATACAGAAATTGCAAAGCAGGTCATCGATGCAATCGGTGGGGTTGAGAACGTTAGCAGTGTTGCTCACTGTGCGACTCGTCTTCGCGTGATGGTAAAAGATGAATCAAAAATCAACAAAGATGTTGTTGAGAATATCGAAAAAGTACAAGGTGCTTTCTTTAACTCAGGTCAATACCAAATCATCTTTGGTACTGGTACTGTAAACAAGATCTACGATGAAGTAGTAGCTCTTGGATTACCAACCTCAACTAAGGCTGAGATGAAAGCTGAAGCAGCTAAACAAGGAAATTGGTTCCAACGCGCGATCCGTACTTTCGGTGATGTCTTTGTACCAATTATTCCAGTTATTGTAGCGACTGGTCTTTTCATGGGTGTTCGTGGTTTAGTGAATGCCCTTGGTGTGACTCTACCAGAAGATATCACAACTTACACCCAAATCTTAACAGATACAGCCTTTATTATCTTGCCAGGTCTTGTTGTTTGGTCAACTTTCCGTGTATTTGGTGGAAATCCGGCAGTGGGTATTGTACTTGGTATGATGCTTGTTTCAGGTTCACTTCCAAATGCTTGGGCTGTTGCTAGTGGTGGTGAAGTGACTGCCATGAAATTCTTTGGCTTCGTTCCGGTTGTAGGTTTGCAAGGGTCTGTTCTTCCAGCCTTTATTATCGGGGTTCTTGGTGCAAAATTTGAAAAATCACTCCGAAAAGTAGTTCCGGATGTATTAGATCTTTTGGTTACTCCATTCGTGACACTCTTCGTGATGTCAATTCTTGGATTATTCGTTATTGGGCCAGTTTTCCACGTAGTTGAAACGTATATCTTAATTGGTACAAAAGCAATTCTTAGCTTGCCATTTGGTCTTGGTGGATTGCTCATTGGTGGAGTTCACCAATTGATTGTCGTATCTGGTGTCCACCATATCTTTAACTTGCTTGAAGTTCAATTGTTAGCAGCCGATCATGCTAATCCGTTTAATGCGATCATTACTGCAGCAATGACAGCCCAAGGTGCTGCGACAGTTGCAGTAGCTGTGAAAACTAAAAATGCAAAATTGAAAGCTTTAGCTTTCCCAGCAGCACTTTCTGCCTTCCTCGGTATCACTGAGCCTGCTATCTTCGGGGTTAACTTGCGTTTCCGTAAACCATTCTTCCTTTCATTGATCGCAGGTGCAATCGGTGGTGGATTGGCATCTCTCCTTGGACTTGCTGGAACAGGTAATGGTATCACTATCATCCCTGGTACAATGCTTTATATTGGTAATGGTCAACTTGCTCAATATTTGCTTATGGTAGCAGTTTCATTTGCGCTTGGATTTGCATTGACTTACATGTTTGGTTATGAAGATGAAGCTCCTGTGGTTGCTTCTGAAATGCGACAACTGAACGTCTGGTTGAAGAAGAAACAACTGGAAATGTTCCTGCATCTCTTCAAGATGAAACGATCATCTCACCTATCGTTGGTAGTGCTGTAGCGCTTGCTGATGTGAATGATCCTGTCTTCTCAAGTGGAGCGATGGGACAAGGGATTGCTATCAAACCAACTGAAGGCGTTGTCTATGCACCAGCTGATGCTGAAGTAACTATTGCTTTTGCGACTGGACATGCTTACGGTTTGAAAACAGCTAATGGTGCTGAAATCTTGATCCACGTTGGTATTGATACAGTATCAATGAATGGTGAAGGATTTGATCAAAAAGTAGCTCAAGGCGATAAAGTCAAAGCTGGCGAAGTCCTTGGTACATTTGATGCAGCGAAAATTGCCGCAGCTGGTCTTGAAGACACAACTATGGTGATCGTCACTAACACAGCTGACTTTGCTTCTGTCACACCTGTTGCAACTGGATCTGTTGCGAAGGGTGATGCGATCATCGAAGTCAAAGCTTAATCGAAACAATAAGTTCTCAAGGACTGGTCTATCATCTCCAGTCCTTGAATTTTATTTCTCAAAAAAAGTGTGTTTTTTCTTTAGAGAAGAGAAAAAGATTGACTACAAAATATGCTATAATAAATACAGGATATTTTTTCATAATAAAAAAGGAGCCAACATGACAAAATTATATGGAAGTTTGGAAGCTGGCGGTACAAAATTTGTTTGTGCAGTTGGTGATGAAAACTATAATGTTGTGGAAAAAGTACAATTTCCAACAACCAAGCCAATTGAAACTATTGATAAGTGTATTGAATTTTTCTCAAAATTTGAGGATTTAGTTGGGCTTGCGATTGGATCATTTGGACCAATTGATATCGATCCAAATTCAAACACTTATGGTTTCATCACAACGACTCCAAAACCAAATTGGGCCAATGTAGATATCGTTGGGGCCTTCCGTCGTGCCTTAAATGTACCTATCTATTTCACGACAGATGTGAATAGCTCTGCCTATGGAGAAGTGGTAGCACGCAATAATGCGGGTGGCCACATTGAAAACTTGGTTTACTATACAATCGGAACAGGAATCGGAGCTGGTGTCATCCAACGTGGTGAGTTTATCGGGGGAGCTGGACACCCAGAAATGGGACACTACTATGTGGCCCAACACCCAATGGATGTGGAAAAAGAATTCAAGGGTGTTTGTCCTTTCCACAATGGCTGTTTAGAAGGCTTTGCGTCGGGTCCTAGTCTGGAAGCTCGTACAGGTATTCGTGGGGAAAACATTGAACTCAACAGCAATGTATGGGATATTCAAGCCTACTACATCGCACAAGCAGCAGTGAATGCGACAGTTACCTTCCGCCCAGACGTCATTGTCTTTGGAGGAGGAGTCATGGCTCAACAACATATGTTAGATCGTGTTCGCACGAAATTTACTGCCCTCTTAAACGGTTACCTCCCTGTACCTGATGTGAGAGATTATATTGTGACACCTGCAGTTGCTGGCAATGGTTCAGCGACCTTGGGGAACTTTGTCCTTGCAAAAGAAGTGAGCGAGAAGCTTAAAAAATAAGAAGCAATTGTCTCTTAGAGGTTAGAAACAAGAGCGAGGAGGCTGGGACAAAAGTCCTAGCCTCTCAATTATTTTTGGATTGTCGAGCAAGGCGCAATGGTTGAGTGGACTCTACTACGCTGATTTCATCAGCTTTTACAGCCCTACTCAACTGTGCGGAGGTGGGACGACGAAATCGAATTCTAACGAATTACCGATTTCTGTCCCACTCTCTTCTTTCGTCTATCTATCAAGAAGTGAGGAAGGAATGAAAAAGAATATTGTAAAAGATGTCTTATTCTTGGGTCAAAAGTCAGAAGAAGCGACACCTGAGGATCGCACCTTGGCTTTGGATTTGCAGGACACCTTAAATGCTCATCTCCTTGAGTGTGTCGGTTTAGCGGCTAATATGATCGGGGTGAAAAAACGGGCGATTATCATCCGAATGGGAAGTGAAAATCTGGTCCTGTTTAATCCGGTTCTCCTTGAAAAGAAAAAGCCTTACCAAACAGAGGAAGGATGCTTGTCCTTGATGGGGTGTCGGCCGACCACTCGTTATGAGGAGATTTCAGTGGCCTATCGAGATGTGAATTGGAAAGCAAAAACAATTCAATTGTCAGGTTTTCCAGCCCAGATCTGTCAGCATGAAATGGATCATCTAGAAGGCATTATTATCTAAAGATGAAGGATGGAGTCGATTCGCCTCCATTTTTTTAGTTCTTATGGAAACTTTTTTCTTGACAGGGATCTTTTTTGCGTTAAAATAGTTCTCATAGTAACTTTAAAGTTCTTAAGAGAACTATTTGGAGGAAATGATGGACAAACCGTTACAAGAATTTAAAAAGATCGGCCATCTCATTCACCTCATGGTAGAAAGAGAGGCCAAGAAGAGAGGGCTCGAATTTAGCGCAGGACCCCAAGGTCAGGTATTGAGCTTCTTATCTCATCGTGAAAAGGAGGGAAAAGTGACCTTGATTCGGGATGTTGAGCAGGAACTTCATATCGCAAAATCAGTGACGAGTAACCTGATCAAGCGGATGGAGAAAAATGGCTTTATTTATTTAAAGGCTAGTCCGACCGATAAACGGGCCAAGTATGTCTACCTAACAGACAGTGTAAAAAACAAGTTGAATGACATGAAACAATTCTTTGAGGAAGTGGACCAGAAGATGATGGCTGGTGTATCAGAAGAAGAATTGGCCATCTTTTTCAAGGTCATGCATCAATTTTATGAGAATATGAAAAAAAGGAGCGAGGAATGATCAATATGTTTCGGCGGTTAACCGCCAAAGAATGGGGCATGATTGCCCTTAGTACGGTCTTTATCTGTCTGGCTGTTTGGATGGATTTAAAGACTCCTGAATACTTATCCGATATCACGACCCTCTTAGCCAAGGAGGGGACCAAGGTTTCGGATATCATGGATCCGGGAAGCAAGATGTTGCTCTTCTCTTTTGGAAGCTTTTTGATGGCAGTTTTTGTGGGCTTTTTTGCTTCAAGAGTCGCTGCCAGCTTTACGACGCGACTTCGAGGAGAGATTTTTCATCAAGTGATGGATTACTCTGATGCCGAGATCAAGAAATTCTCCGTTCCCTCTCTTTTGACTCGGACGACCAATGATTTGACCCAGTTACAAATCATGATCGTCATGGGGATGCAAGTCGTGACGCGTGGTCCCATTATGGCAATTTGGGCTTTGACCAAGATTTGGGGCAAGAGCGATGCTTGGACAACGTCTGTTGGGATAGCAGTCTTGATGGTCTTGATTCTGCTTTCTGTTCTGGTTCTGATTGCCTTTCCGCGCCAGCAAAAGGTTCAGGGCTTGACCGATGACTTGAATGCGACGACACGGGAGAGTTTGACTGGGGTGCGGGTCGTTCGTGCTTACAATGCGGAAGCTTATCAAAATGAAAAATTCCAGGCTGAAAACAAGGGCTTAACCCGTCTAAATCTCTTTGTTTACCGTTTGATGTCTTTGATGAACCCTGTCATGACAGTGGTATCAAGTGGGTTGACCCTTGCTATCTACTGGATTGGGGCGCACTTGATCAATGATATCGCCATGCCAAAAGATCCTACAAAGATCTTCACCAGTCCTGCATTAGCGGATCGGACCAAGGTCTTCTCCGATATGATCACCTTCTCCTCTTACGCCATGCAGGTTGTCATTGGCTTTATGATGATGGTGGCCATCTTGATTATTCTTCCTCGTGCTTTGGTATCCGCAAAACGGATTAATCAGGTCTTGGCTCTAGAGCCGTCTGTTGATTTTCCATCTGAGTCCAATACTGAGTCTGGAGAAAAAGGAAGTGTAGAATTTCAAGATGTTTCCTTTCGCTATGGACGGACTTCTCGTGCTGTGATTGAACACGTGACCTTCTCAGCTCAGAAAGGACAAACTGTTGCCTTCATCGGATCAACTGGTTCTGGTAAATCCACTTTGGTCAATTTAATCCCACGTTTTTACGATGCGACAGAAGGAAAGATCTTAGTGGATGGCGTCAATGTCAAGGGCTATAGCCACCAAGAATTGAACAATAAAGTCGGCTACATTCCCCAAAAAGCAGTGCTCTTCAGTGGCACTATTCGCTCCAATATGGAATTTGGAGAAAGTAGTCAAGGAAAATTAGAGGATGAAGCTATTTGGAAAGCTCTTGAATTGGCCCAAGCCAAAGAGTTTGTTGCCGCAAAAGAGAAGGACTTGGATACAGAAGTAGCGCAAGGAGGAAGCAACTTCTCTGGAGGACAACGTCAACGTTTGGCGATTGCGCGTGCCCTTGCACGCAAGCCCGAGATCCTCATCTTTGATGATTCCTTCTCAGCCCTGGATTATAAAACGGATCGTATCTTGCGACAAGCCCTAAAAGAAGAGTTGGCAGATACGACCAAATTGATCGTTGCCCAACGGATTTCGACCATTATGGATGCGGATTTGATTTTGGTCCTGGATCAAGGGAAGGTCGTCGGTCAAGGTACCCACAAGGAATTGCTTGCGACCAATGAAGTCTACCAAGAAATTGCCTATTCACAATTGTCTAAGGAGGAGTTGGAACATGCATAAAACAAAACAAGAATCGTCCCTTTGGAGACAACTTTCTCCTTATTTGAAGAGCTTCCACCTATTTTTTGGAATTGCTATCCTCTTTTCGGTCGTATCGAGTATTATCACGGTTATTGGACCGGATAAGTTAAAAGAAATCACGGATACTATCACAAAAGGGATGGGAGGCGCCATTGATATTGACAAGATCACTTCAATTGCCCTGACCTTAGCCATTCTTTATGGAGTTGGAGCACTGGTGTCCTACAGCAGTAGTTTCATTATCTCAACCATGATTCAGCGCTTCGCGGAACGCTTGCGCAATGCTATCGCTGAAAGATCAATCGTGTACCCCTCCAATATTTTGATAGCCATGAACAAGGAGATACCTTGTCTCGTGTGACCAATGACGTGGATCTCATGACCCAATCCTTTAACCAAAGTTTGGTTCAAATGGTCTCTTCTATTGTCTTATTGATTGGCTCCATCTTTATGATGTTTAAGACGGACTGGCATCTAGCTTTGACTGCTATCCTTTCCGTCTTTGCAGGCTTTGCTCTTTCTAGCATCATTATGGTCAAGAGTCAGCCTTTGTTTAAACAGCAACAAGATAATCTTGCCAAAGTTTCAGGCTATGTTGAAGAAATCTATAGTGGACACAATGTGGTCATTTCCTATAATGGCCGTCATCAGGCCAAAGATCATTTTGATGCTATCAACCAAGATTTGTACCATAGCATGTGGAAATCCCAATTCTTCTCTGGTATCATGATGCCCTTGATGCAGTTTGTAGGGAATTTCGGATATGTCATGGTCTGTATCGTTGGGGCTGTCCTCACCATTAATGGGGATATTACCATCGGGACCATTGTGGCCTTTATGACCTATGTCCGCATCTTTACCCAACCAATTGGTCAAATGGCGCAAGGAATTACCCAATTGCAATCAGCCAGTGCTGCTATGGGGCGTGTCTTTGAATTCTTAGACGAAGAAGAAATGGAAGATGAATCCCAAAAAACACGCCAATTGGAAGCGCCAAAAGGTCATGTCACCTTTGAGCATGTGCGCTTTGGTTATTCACCAGATAAGACTATTATCCATGACTTTACTGCTGAAGCCAAACCGGGGCAAAAAGTGGCTATTGTTGGTCCGACAGGTGCTGGTAAGACCACTATGGTCAATCTCTTGATGCGCTTTTATGACATTCAAGCTGGTAAAATTGCCATCGATGGTGTGGATACTAAGTCCATAAGCCGCGAAGAAGTTCATGATGCCTTTTCGATGGTCTTACAAGATACCTGGCTCTTTGAAGGGACCATTCGGGAAATCTTGTCTTCAATCAAACCGATATTTCAGATGAAGCAGTCGAAGCGGCAACCCGAGCGGTTGGGGTCCATCACTTTATTCGGACCTTGCCGAATGGCTATGATACTGTATTAGATGATTCAGTGACCTTGTCCGTTGGTCAAAAGCAACTCTTGACCATTGCGCGTGCCCTCTTGAAGGACGCCCCGCTTCTTATCTTGGATGAAGCAGCCTCATCTGTCGATACCCGTACAGAAGAGTTGATTCAAAAAGCCATGGACAAACTCATGGAAGGCCGAACCTCCTTTGTTATTGCCCATCGCTTGTCCACTATCCGCAATGCGGATCTGATTCTTGTGATGAAAGATGGAAATATTATCGAGCAGGGTAACCACCAAGAACTCATGAGCCAAAATGGTTTCTATGCTGATCTCTATAATAGCCAATTCACAGAAGAAGTGGCGTAACAACAAGATACAAAGGGCGTGAAATGTAAAGTGAAAAATAGGATAGAAGGCAATTCTGAGTGCTTCTATCCTATTTTTATGCTGGAAGAAGGAATGGAAAAGACGAATCTTGTTGAGAATAAGATTGACTTCAGATGCCTGATAGTGAGAAAAAAGCTAGAAATAAGAAAAAAGAAGCCTTGCTTGACAGGTTTTCTAAGGATCGCGTATACTAGTAGTACGAAAAAATGATAAAAGACAGGGGGACCAATATGAAAACGAACCTTCGAGATTATCCGAAATTTTATCGTTGGCTAACCCTGCCCTTTTCGAGAGAACCATATCTTGTACAGGTCCTTCAAAGGATGAATCGAATTTTGACGTTTGCCATGCCAGGCATCTACGTCCTGGTCTTTTGTTGGCTGTTTTTAAAGAAAACTTCAATGGGAGGAATCTGGTCTTTCATCTGGATTCCTGCGTCGGGTTTTGTCTTATTTAGCCTCTTTCGTCATTGGGTCAATGTTCCGAGACCTTATGAGAAATGGGACATTCAACCCTTATTAGAAAAAAATTCATCCGGTCATTCCTTTCCTAGCCGACATGTTTTTTCGGCGACCATTATCTCCATGTGTGTCTGTCAGTTGTCTCTTCCGCTAGGAATGTGCTCCATGCTTCTATCTCTTCTATTAGCCCTTGTCCGAGTTCTTGGAGGGGTTCATTATCCCAAGGATGTCCTCGTCGCTTGGGGACTGGGACTCGCCTGGGGAGGACTTTTTTGGCTGGTTTAAATGAACAAATTGCTAAAAAATGACCTTTGTATAATGGCGACTGGTATTGTATACTAGTAAGATAACATAGAAGAGGAGAGGCGATGAAGTACAGAAAAGCAGAAAAAGCAGATCTGGATCAGGTGGTTCGAGTAGCCAGTACAGCCTTTGAGGACTATCTATTTTTAAAAGTCATCAAGGATTTGGTTCGGGATCCCAAGCAATATCCTGCCTTTGTTGAGGCAATGATGCGCATCCTGGTAAAGGTTTTTCTTAAGCACCATATGTGCCTTGTGGCAGAACGAAATGATGAAATTTATGCAGTTGCCTTGTTGCAAAAGGGACCGATTCCTTTTCGGGCCTATCTCTTAAATGGGGGATTCGGTTTGCTCAAGTTTATTTCCTTGAAAAATATGTTGGCCTACTTTAAATTTATGGAGGACACGGATAAGGAATTGGAGCAAAATGTAGACTTTGATTGGTATTTGATGCTTCTCGCAGTCGCCCCTAAACACCAACGGCAGGGCTATGGCAGTCGCTTTATGACAGAAGGAATTGAGCCTTTCTTGGAAGAGATCCAAGGAAAAAAACTAGCCTTTTATACCAATACCAAAGGAAATGTCTATTTTTATACAAAAAATGGCTACAAGGAAGTCTATTCCAGTGAGATTAGCTTTAACCAAGTAGAAATGGGAAGTTGGTATTTTTTGAAGGAACTAAAAAAACACTAAGGTTACAATCTTAGTGTTTTTTCATTGTAGCTGTGAATCTGCTTGAATGCCGAATTTTTCAAAGAAAGCTGTTCGTTCTTCTATGATAGCATCGGTCGGATGTTTGATATTCCGTAAGAGCTCAACAAGGTCCGGCGTGACTTCACGTAGCAGTTGCCCTAAAGACCAGATAGCCGTTGCGATATGGATCTGATTTTGCGAGGTCTCGATGATGTTCAGGAGTTTAGGGATGGATGAGCGGTCATTGGCATTGGCCAGTGCGATAATGGCATTGCGTTGGAGGATATTCTTACCTCGCCAGCTTCCAGCAACATGCCCGAATTTTTCCTTAAATTGTCCGTTGGACAGTTCTATAAAGGGAAGCAATTCTGGATGAGCCAGATCTGGATCGATTTCTGTTGCTAAGGGATTATCTAGCCCTTTGTTATAAGGGCAGCTAATCTGACAGATGTCACATCCATAGATGACCGTTTTAATTTTCTTGCGAAATTCTAGGTCCATCATGCCCTTGTCCTGAGTTTGGAAGGACAAACAGCGTTTGGCATTCATAGAGCCATCTCCGATTAAACAGGAGGTTGGGCATGCATCTAAACAACGTCGACAGTCTCCACAACCATAGTCGACAGGCTGATCTGGTTCAATTTCGAGATTGGTAATCAATTCCCCCAGAAACATGTAAGAACCGTATTCTTTTGAAATGACCAAGCCATTTTTTCCGATAAAGCCAATCCCTGCTCGTTGGGCGACAGCCGTATCAACCAGTGCTCCAGTATCGACCATGCCCTTATATTCAAAATCTTGCGTCATTTCTTCAATCCCAGCAGCTAAACGGTTGAGCTTGTCTTGAAGGACATAATGGTAGTCTAATCCCCAGCTGTTGGGAGTGAATTTTCCTCTTTTATAGGCTGTTTTTTGAGGTTGTTGCTTGAGTTTGTGGGGGTAGGCGACAGCGATTGAGATGATGGTCTTGGCGGAGGAGAGACTTAATTTGGGTTGGATGCGCTCTTCAATATTCTTATGCTCGAATCCAGAGTTCCGTCCTTCCTCAACGGCCAAGCGGAGCGATTTTTCCAAATAAGCGAAGTCATCAGCAGTTGTAAATCCGATTTTTGAAATCCCAATAGAATGCGCCAGTTGGATAATGTTTTCTTTTAGTGTCATCCCTTTCATTATACACAAAAATAAAGTTTCTGGCGAGAGAGGAAAACAATAGAAAGGGCTTTCAAAAACTTTCTTTTTTTTGTATAATAGAAACATGAAATGCGAGGAGGATATTATGGGACAACCATTATTTTTACATTCAGTCATGCAGGAAAAAATTTGGGGAGGAACTCGTCTGAGGGAAGAATTTGGTTACGAAATTCCGAGCGACCATGTCGGTGAATTTTGGGCGATTTCAGCCCATCCACATGGAGTTTCTAAAGTCGCCAATGGTCCATTCGAAGGAATGGGATTGGATCAGCTCTATCAAGAGCATCGGGAATTATTCGGTAATCGTAAAGAGCCTGTCTTTCCTTTATTAACAAAGATTTTGGATGCCAACGATTGGCTCAGTGTACAGGTGCACCCAGATGATACCTATGCAATGGAGCATGAAGGAGAACTTGGAAAAACTGAGTGTTGGTACGTGATTGCGGCTGATGAAGGATCTGAGATTATCTATGGACATAATGCCAAGTCAAAAGAAGAACTCCGCCAGCAAATTGAGGATAAGGACTGGGATGCCTTGCTGACAAAAGTTCCTGTCAAGGCTGGAGATTTCTTCTATGTGCCAAGTGGGACCATGCACGCCATTGGATCTGGAATTTTGATTCTTGAAACCCAACAGTCGAGTGACACCACCTACCGGGTTTATGATTTTGACCGCAAGGATGCTCAAGGAAACTTGCGGGAACTTCACTTGGAAAAATCAATTGATGTCTTGAACATCGGTGAGCCTGCCAATAGCCATCCAGATACAGTTGTCATCGATGATCTTCGAATGACCACCTTGGTTGCAAGTGATTTCTTCACCGTTTATAAGTGGGAACTGACTGGAAAAGCTGATTTTGAAAAGACCGCTGATTACAGCTTGTTGAGCGTCTTAGCAGGAGAAGGAAAATTGACGGTAGATGGAAAGGATTATCCTATTCAAAAAGGAAGCCACTTTATCTTACCGAGCGATGTTGAATCTTGGGCTTTGGAAGGGCAAGGTTTAGAATTGATCGTGAGTCATCCATAAAAAAGAAAGGGTTTGAGTTAAAAGCTGTGAAACAACTCAAGCCTTTTTTATCTGAAAACTATTTTTATGTTTAGCCTTGACTCTGACCTAAGGGGAGGGATTATACTATCCTTGTAAGGAGGAAATCATGTACCATATCAAAGAAGCTGCAGAGCTGTCAGGTGTCTCTGTCAAGACATTGCACCACTATGACAAGATAGGACTTCTCGTTCCTGGCAAATCTGAAAAAGGCTATCGGGTATACAGTCAAGAAGATTTAGAACGATTACAGGTGATTCTCTACTACAAGTATCTAGGATTTTCCTTAGACCAAATAGCAGAACTCTTAGCCGAAGAAAAATCTAACTTATTGCCCCATTTGACCAAACAGTTGGACTATTTGACTCAAGAAAGACAACGTCTGGATACCTTGATTGCCACCTTGCAAAAAACCATTCAAGAACAAAAAGGAGAAAGAAAAATGACCATTGAGGAAAAATTCACTGGATTTAGCTATCAAGACAATCAAAAATACCACCAAGAAGCAGTAGAGAAATATGGTCAAGAAGTCATGGACCAGGCTCTCGAGCGCCAAAAGGGGCGTGAAGATGAGGCTACGGAAGTCTTCAACCAAGTTTTTCAAACTTTGGCTCAAAATCTCAAAGATGGACTACCCGTATCAGCAAATGAAAACCAAGATCAAGCCGCTAAACTTTTAGACGCGATTCGAACGTATGGATTTGACTGCTCTATAGAGGTTTTTGGCCATATCGGCAAAGGCTATGTCTATAATCCAGAATTCAAGGAAAACATCGACAAGTTTGGAGCTGGCACAGCCCAGTACACTTCGGATGTTATTGCCTTTTATGTCGAAAATCAAGCAAAATAAAAAAATGAGAGTGGGACAGAAATCGGTAATTCGTTAGAATTCGATTTCGGCGTCCCACCTCCGCACAGTTGAGTAGGGCTGTAAAAGCTGATGAAATCAGCGTAGTAGAGCCCACTCAACCACTGCGTCTTGCTCGACAATCCAAAAATAATTGAGAGGCTAGGATTTTTGTCCCAGCCTCGTTTTTTGCTGGATCAATTTGAAAAGAAGCGGACCGATCTAAGAGAGCTTGAATGAATGACCACAATGAAAACTTTATGAAAATTTCATAATTTCGGTTGACAGTCTTGAAAAAAAGGAGTAGAATAACCCCTGTTTTATGAAAAGAGGCAGGGAATTCCCGGCCTCATGATCTTTTTTTCAAGGAGTTTTTTATGTTTTCAACATTGAAAAAATGGTTTATTGGCCGTCCGTTGAAATCTGGTGCAGAAGGTGAAGGCGGATTGCTTGGGAAAATGCAGGCCTTGGCCATGCTCTCTAGTGACGCGCTTTCTTCTATTGCCTATGGTCCAGAGCAAGTTATCCTGGTCTTGATGACCGTTTCAGCGGGAGCCATTTGGTGGTCCATTCCGATTGGGATTGTGGTCCTGGTTCTTCTAGCTAGTTTAACGATTTCTTATCGTCAGGTCATTCATGCCTACCCTCAAGGGGGAGGGGCCTACATGGTGACTACGGAGAATTTGTCTCCCAAAGCGGGTTTGATCGCTGGTGGTAGTCTCTTAGTCGACTACATGCTGACAGTAGCGGTATCTGTTTCTTCCGGTGCAGATGCCATCACGTCAGCGATTCCATCTCTTCATCCTTATAATCTACACATTTCCATTTTGTTGGTCTTGATTTTGATGCTGATGAACTTACGGGGGTTGCGTGAATCAGCTACTTCCTTGATGATTCCAGTCTACCTGTTCATTGTCAGTACCATTGCCTTGATCGGCTATGGTGTGATCCAAATTTTGACGGGCCATTTGGCCTATAACGCAACTGCTCATGTGGGTCAAACCATTTCAGGAGTTAGTGTCATTCTCTTATTGAGGGCCTTTACGAGTGGATCAGCTTCCCCTAACAGGGGTTGAAGCCATCTCCAATTCGGTTCCTTTCTTTAAGAAACCAAAAGCAAAGAATGCAGCCTCTACCTTGACCATTATGGCTTTGATTTTGGGGATCATGTTTGCAGGGATTACCTTCCTTAATTACTGGGTCGGTGTCGTTCCAGCAAAAGGGGTAACAACTCTAGCCCAAATGGCCCAAGCTATCTTAGGGAATTCCCCAGTCGGAAAAGCCTTCTTTTACGTCTTCCAATTATCAACAGCCTTGATCTTGGCAGTTGCGGCGAATACCGGTTTCTCAGCCTTTCCAATGTTGGCCTTTAACATGGCTAAAAACAAATACATGCCACACATGTATATGGAAAAAGGGGATCGTCTGGGCTATTCCAATGGGATTTTAACCTTGGCGATTGGTGCCATCGTCTTGCTCTTGATCTTTGATGGGCAAACAGAAAGTTTGATTCCGCTTTATACCATTGGGGTCTTCATTCCTTTTGCCCTTTCTCAAACAGGGATGGTGATCCACTGGAAACGCCAATATCAAAAAGGATTTCTTAAGTATTCGCTTGCCAATATCCTCGGGGCAGCCATCTGTTATGGGATTGTCTTGATCCTCTTATTATTCCGTTTGCGTGAGATTGGCCCTTCTTCCCTATTATTGGTCTCTTGCTTTGGATGTTCTTGAGCATTCGTAATCACTATGATAAAGTTGCGGCCCAATTGCGCTTGGGAGGTCAGATTGAAAAGACAAGTTATGCGGGCAATACCGTGATTGTCCTTGTTGGGAATGTCACTCAGGTAAGTGTGGGAGCTATGAGTTATGCAAACAGCCTAGGAAACGATGTTGTGGCAATGCACGTCTCAACGGAAGAAACCAAGGTCAAAGATGCCGAGGTAGCAGAAGAATTTAAGCATTATTTCCCTCATATTCGCTTTGAAAATGTCATGACGAGTTACCGGGATATTATCCAACCAACAGTTGAATTTGTCTCAAAAGTAGCTGAGGAGGCCAAGGAAAAAGGGAACACCGTCACAGTCTTAGTTCCTCAATTCATCCCTAAAAAACATTGGCAAAATATTCTCCACAACCAAATGAGTTTGAAATTGAAGTACGCTCTTCGTTGGCATGAAGAAGTGGTTGTGGCAAGCTATTCTTACCATTTGTCTGAATAACCATCGCATAAAGAAAAGATATCTGTTTGAGAGGCAATTCGGATTAAAAATAAAGCTGTCTAAAAAACTTTCCGCTGTTAGAAAAGTTTTAGTATATTCTTGATTCATTTTAAATATTAGAACTCATTATGATTTCAATACAGAATCACTTAACTTATTCTACTTAAAAATAGTTTTTTCTATGTTATAAGATGTCTGCTTTGGCAGGCATTTTTTGAATGATCTGAGAGGAATAGTATCCATTCAAAAGTCCTGTAAGACATAGTCTTAATCTTGAAAAAATGTTAGAAAAATGCTAAAATTAAAAGAACATTTTAGATTTTGGAAGTTTCAAAGTAAGGAAAAAAATGGCAAATTTATTAAAAACAATTATTGAAAATGATCGAGGCGAAATCAAACGCCTTGAAAAAATGGCTGACAAGGTCTTTTCTTATGAAGAGCAAATGGCAGCTTTGACAGATGATGAATTAAAAGCGAAAACAGTTGAGTTTAAGCAACGCTACCAAGATGGTGAGTCTTTAGATGATCTCTTGTACGAGGCTTTTGCAGTTGTTCGTGAAGGGGCAAAACGGGTCCTTGGTTTGTTCCCATACAAGGTTCAGGTCATGGGGGGAATCGTCCTTCACCATGGTGACGTTCCAGAGATGCGTACAGGGGAAGGAAAAACCCTGACAGCAACCATGCCGGTATACTTGAATGCCTTGTCTGGCAAAGGGGTGCACGTTGTTACTGTCAATGAATACTTGACAGAGCGGGATGCAACAGAGATGGGAGAACTTTACTCATGGCTAGGCCTTTCAGTAGGGATCAACCTTGCAGCGAAATCTCCAGCTGAGAAAAAAGAAGCTTACCTCTGTGATATCACTTACTCAACCAACTCAGAGATCGGGTTTGACTACTTGCGTGACAACATGGTTGTTCGTGCAGAAAACATGGTTCAACGTCCATTGAACTATGCCTTGGTTGATGAGGTAGACTCGATCTTGATTGACGAAGCTCGTACACCGTTGATCGTTTCTGGTCAGACAGCTTCTGATACGAGCCAGCTCTATCACATGGCAGATGCTTATGTGAAGACTTTGACAGAGGATGATTACATTATCGATGTCCCATCTAAAACCATCGGTTTGTCTGATTCAGGAATCGATAAGGCGGAAAGCTACTTTAATCTTGAAAACTTGTATGATATTGAAAACGTAGCTTTGACTCACTTTATCGACAACGCCCTTCGCGCCAACTACATCATGATCTTGGATATCGACTATGTGGTTAGCGAAGATCAGGAAATCTTGATCGTCGACCAATTTACTGGTCGGACCATGGAAGGTCGCCGTTATTCTGATGGTCTTCACCAAGCGATCGAAGCCAAAGAAGGTGTTCCAGTTCAAGAAGAAACCAAAACATCTGCATCTATTACTTACCAAAACCTCTTCCGTATGTACAAGAAGTTATCAGGGATGACAGGGACAGGGAAAACTGAAGAAGAAGAATTCCGTGAAATTTATAACATTCGCGTGATTCCAATTCCAACCAACCGTCCGATTGCCCGTATTGACCATCCAGACCTTCTCTACCCAAGCTTGAAATCAAAATTCAAGGCTGTTGTGGAAGATGTCAAGTCTCGTCATGAAAAAGGTCAACCAGTCCTCGTAGGTACCGTTGCGGTTGAAACCAGTGATTACCTTTCTCAATTGTTGGTTCAAGCAGGTGTCCCTCACGAAGTTTTGAATGCGAAAAACCACTACAAAGAAGCGCAAATCATCATGAACGCTGGTCAACGTGGTGCTGTTACCATTGCGACCAACATGGCCGGGCGTGGTACCGATATCAAGCTTGGTGAAGGGGTTCGCGAACTCGGTGGACTATGTGTTATCGGGACAGAACGTCACGAAAGCCGTCGGATCGATAATCAGCTTCGTGGACGTTCAGGACGTCAAGGGGATCCAGGTGAATCTCAATTCTACTTGTCTCTTGAAGATGAATTGATGCGTCGTTTCGGTTCTGAAAGGATCAAAGCAGTGCTTGATCGTTTCAAGTTGAGCGAAGAAGAATCGGTGATTCGTTCAAACATGTTCACTCGTCAGGTAGAGGGTGCTCAAAAACGGGTTGAAGGAAACAACTACGATACCCGTAAACAAGTCCTTCAATACGATGACGTGATGCGGGAACAACGGGAAATTATCTACGCTGAACGCTATGATGTCATCACAGCTAACCGTGACTTGGCACCTGAAATCAAGGCCATGATCAAACGGACCATCAAACGAATTGTTGAAGGAGCTAGCCATTCAAGCAAGGAAGAACGTATTGAAGCGATTCTGAACTTTGCCAAATACAATTTGGTTCCTGAAGATACCATTTCTGAAAGCGATATTGAAGGAAATCTGACAAGGAAGTTATCGATTACTTGTATGCACGTGCAGAAGAAATCTATGCCAGCCAAGTAGCGAAATTGCGTGACGAAGAGTCTGTGCAAGAATTCCAAAAAGTCTTGATCCTTCGCGTGGTAGATAGCAAGTGGACAGACCATATTGATGCCTTAGATCAATTGCGAAATGCCGTTGGACTCCGTGGATATGCGCAAAATAACCCAGTGGTAGAATACCAGTCGGAAAGTTTCCGTATGTTTAACGATATGATCGGATCGATTGAATTTGATGTGACTCGTCTCATGATGAAAGCCCAAATTCACGAGCAAGAACGTCCACGTACGGAACACAGTATTTCAACAACTGCGACTCGCAATATTGCAGCGCAACAAGATATTCCGTCAGGCATTGATTTGTCACAAGTGAAACGTAACGATTTGTGTCCATGTGGTTCAGGTAAGAAATTTAAAAACTGTCACGGACGTAAATTTTGATTTTTTCTCAATGAGAAGAGAGATGAAGGTATAGAAACAAAAGGAGGCTGTATGGTATTCATTACAAAGAGTAATAAGATTGATGAGCAAGAGATCACTTCGCTTTACCGCTTGGAAGGTCCAGCCTTGGAGCGCAAAGAAGCGCGTGATCGAGAGTTGGAAGCTATTATCAAAGGAGAAGACCAACGGATCCTTCTTGTGATTGGACCTTGCTCTTCTGATAATGAAGAAGCTGTGATGGACTATGCCCGTCGCTTGGCAGACTTGCAGGAGCAAGTCAAAGATCAGATTTTCATTGTGATGCGGGTCTATACGGCTAAACCTCGGACCAATGGAGATGGCTATAAAGGCTTGATGCACCAACCAGATACACAGGCGGCACCAAGCTTTGTGGATGGTTTGAAAGCGGTCCGACATCTCCACTACCGTGTGATTACAGAAACTGGTTTGACAACTGCTGATGAGTTGCTTTATCCAGCAAGTCTTCCTTATGTTGAGGATTTAATTTCTTATCATGCCATTGGAGCTCGTTCAGTTGAAGATCAGGAGCACCGCTTTGTATCTAGTGGGATCTCTGCTCCGACAGGTATGAAGAATCCAACTTCTGGAAATCTTTCTGTTATGTTCAATGCGATTTATGCGGCTCAACATCCCCAAAACTTTTTGTTCAATGCCCAAGCAGTGGAAACATCAGGAAATCCTTTAGCCCATGCGATCCTTCGTGGAGGCTTGGATGCAAGTGGTAAGAATATTCCTAATTACCATTATGAAGATTTGCTAGTGGCAGCAAAACGCTATAGCGAAATGGGCTTGCAACATCCTTTCATTCTGGTGGATACCAACCATGACAATTCTGGCAAACAATTCGAAGAGCAAGTACGCATCGTGAGAGAAACCATGATGAACCGTGCTTGGAACAAGGATTTGGCAACTTTAGTTCGTGGTTTCATGATTGAATCCTATCTAGAAGATGGCCGTCAAAATGAGCCAGTGGTTTATGGTCAATCCATCACAGACCCTTGCCTAGGTTGGGAAAAAACACAGGCTTTGGTCAAAGAAATTGCAACGATGAATAAGTAAAAGGCAGGGGCGGAAGGAGTGATTCTTTAGCCCCTTCTCTTTTGTCAGTAAAACGATACTGAAACGATAAATAAGGATAAAACAAGATGATCAAAGGACATGGCATCGATATCGAATCGATCGCTGCGATTGAAAAAGCCTATCAGAAGAATACTCGATTCGCTGAAAAAGTCTTAACCGAGGCTGAGCGAGAGCGCTTTGAGGAATTGTCTGGAAAACGGAAAATGGAATATTTAACGGGCCGATGGTCCGCAAAAGAAGCCTTTTCGAAGGCAATGGGGACAGGGATTGGACCGGTTGGTTTTCAAGATTTAGAAATTTTAAATGACGCCCACGGAGCTCCCTATTTTTCCAAGTCTCCTTTTTCTGGGAAGGTATGGATTTCGATCAGTCATAAGGGAGACCTAGTGTCGACCAGTGTCATTTTGGAGGAAGAAAATGAAAGCAAGTAAACATAGACCAACTGTTGCTAGAGTCGATTTGGATGCCATTGCCTTTAATGTGCAACAAGTCAGTGAGCATATTCCGAGTCAAGCTTTGAAATATGCAGTCGTCAAGGCCAACGCCTATGGTCATGGGGTTGTTGCAGTAACCAAAAAATTGGCGTCTCAGGTAGATGGTTTTTGTGTTTCCAATATGGATGAAGCCCTCGAAATCCGTGAAGAAGGCTTGCAACACCCTATTTTGATTTTGGGAGTTGTGCCAAGTGAAACAGTGAATCTAGCCAAAGAGCATGACATCCGCTTAACGGTGGCCAGTCTTGCTTGGTTGGATCAATTGCTTGGACAAGAAGCAGATCTTTCAGGATTGAAGGTCCATATCAAGGTGGATTCAGGAATGGGCCGGATTGGATTCCGAACTATCGAAGAGATCAAAGAGGCTGAACGCCTTCTCTTAGCAGACTGGAGCTGAAATTGAAGGAATCTTTTACTCATTTTTGCGACAGCAGATGAGGCAGATGATCGAAAAATTCCAAGCGCAATACCAGTTTTTTTCAAAGAAGTATTGGCGCCCTTGAAACCCTTCCTCCCATTGTCCATGCTAGTAATTCAGCCACCTCTTTGTGGCATGCGGATACGATTTTCACAGCTGTGCGCTTGGGAGATGTCATGTATGGCTTGAATCCGAGTGGATCTGTGTTAGCCTTTGCCTTTATGAAATCAAGCCAGCCTTGAGTTTGGTGAGCGAATTAGTTCATGTGAAACAGTTAGAAGCTGGTCAAGATATTGGCTACGGGGCAACCTATACGACAGAAGAACCCCAATGGATTGGGACGATTCCTATTGGCTATGCGGATGGTTGGATCCGAGAGATGCAAAAATTTCCATGTGCTGATTAAGGGTGATTATTGTCCCATTGTTGGTCGAGTTTCGATGGACCAGGTAACGGTTCGCCTTCCTGAAGAATTGCCTCTGGGGACCAAGGTTACCCTGATTGGACGCGAGGGCGAGAAAGAAATCACGGCAACAGAGGTTGCAGATTACCGTGGTACCATTAATTATGAAGTGGTCTGTCTCTTGAGTGATCGGATTCCTCGTGACTATACAGGTGAAGAATAAGAAGAAGCAGGTGGGATTTTCCCGTATGGACCTGCTTTTTTATAAAAGAAAGGAGGAGAAATGAATCTACACCAACCCTTATCCGTACTGCCTGGAGTCGGTCCAAAATCGGCGGAAAAATTTAAAAAGTTAGGGATTGAAACCTTAGAAGATCTACTCTTGTATTTCCCCTTTCGTTATGAAGACTTCAAAACGCGCAATGTTTTAGAGTTGGAAGATGGGGAAAAAGCCGTCATCTCTGGAGTGGTAGCAACACCAGCCAATGTCCAATATTATGGCTACAAACGAAATCGCTTGCGTTTTTCGATCAAACAGGGAGACCAGGTCATTGCGGTTAATTTTTTCAACCAACCCTATCTAGCGGACAAAATTGAGGTTCAGCAGACAGTGGCGATTTTTGGGAAATGGGACAAGACCAAAGGCAGTTTGACAGGAATGAAGCTCCTGGCTCAAGTGGAAGATGATTTGCAGCCGGTCTATCGAGTGACGCAAGGAGTCAGCCAAAACAGCCTGGTGAAATTGATCAAAATAGCATTCGACCAGGGCTTGGACCAGCTTTTAGAAGAGAATGTCCCCCAGATCTTACGAGATCGTTATCAACTCATGTCTCGTTCCCAAGCAGTGCAAGCTATGCATTTTCCTAAGGATCTAGTAGAGTACAAGCAAGCTCTTCGCCGGGTAAAATTTGAAGAGCTCCTCTTTTTCCAGTTGCAACTCCAAGTGCTAAAAGAAGAAAATCACGATGCCAGCCAAGGGATTTCCTTGGCCTGGGATCCAGAAAAATTAGCAGAACGAAAAAAACAGCTTCCTTTTGAGCTAACGCAAGCTCAAGAAAACAGCTTGAATGAAATCTTGACAGATATGGCTTCTCCTTATCATATGAACCGCTTGCTTCAAGGGGATGTGGGAAGCGGGAAGACAGTCGTGGCCGGTCTTGCCATGTATGCAGCCTTAAGCGCTAGGAAGCAAGCTGCCTTGATGGTTCCAACGGAGATTTTGGCAGAGCAACACAAGGAAAGCTTGCAAAATCTTTTTCCAGATTTGCCAATTGCCCTTCTAACAGGAGATTAAAGGTGGCTGAGAAACGAGAAGTCTTAGAAGAGATCGCCTCAGGAACGGCTCAACTGATTGTGGGGACACATGCTTTGATTCAAGAGGGAGTTCACTACCAAGATCTAGGCTTGGTCATTATTGATGAACAGCACCGTTTTGGGGTTTCCCAGCGTCGTATTCTTCGAGAAAAAGGACAAAATCCAGACGTTCTGATGATGACGGCAACCCCCATCCCTCGAACCTTGGCTATTACAGCCTTTGGGGATATGGATGTGTCCATCATTGACCAGATGCCTGCGGGACGAAAGGAAATCATCACACGTTGGGTCAAGCATGAGCAGTTAGAAGTGGTCCTCGACTGGTTAGTGAAAGAACTTGGCAAAGGTTCTCAGGCTTACTTTATTTCTCCCTTGATTGAGGAGTCAGAGGCGCTAGATTTGAAAAACGCCCTTGCTCTCCAAGAAGAGCTAGAGGCCTTCTTTGGTCAGCGAGCACGCGTTTCTCTTCTTCACGGGAAGATGAAAAGTGAAGAAAAAGATGCCATCATGCAGGCCTTTAAAGAGCACCAAGTCGATGTCTTGGTGTCTACGACCGTTATTGAAGTAGGAGTCAACGTACCCAATGCAACCGTTATGGTCATTATGGATGCAGATCGGTTTGGTCTTAGCCAGCTTCACCAGCTACGAGGCCGGGTTGGTCGGGGAAACAAGCAATCCTATGCTATTCTAGTAGCCAACCCTAAGACAGATAGTGGCAAGCAGCGCATGAAAATCATGACAGAGACAACCAATGGGTTTGTGCTAGCGGAAGAAGATTTGAAAATGCGAGGTTCAGGTGAAATCTTTGGAACCCGTCAATCTGGGATCCCAGAATTTCAAGTGGCGGATTTGGTAGAAGATTATCCCATTCTGGAAGAAGCAAGGAAAGTTGCCAGTCAGATCGTAGCCACGCCAGATTGGCGCGAACACCCCGATTGGCATTTGCTCTCGCTTTATTTAGAAAAGAAAGAACATTTAGATTAGAGTATAAAAAGGGAGTGGAGTGGAAATTCTTTGGATTCCACTCCACTCCCTTTAAGATGGCATTTTACGGGCTTTGTATCTTATTAACTGAACACGGGCTGCGGATTGTGTCAAAAAGATGAATCCTCCTAGAATCTTTTGGATTCTTCGTCGTATTCCCTATTTTGACTGTATCCGCTATGCCCTTTGTATCTTATTTTACCCTTCGATATAGTCTTTGAGTTCTTGTCCTTTTAGGCCGGCATTGAGGGCGATGAGGAGTTTGATGCGCGCTTTGGGGGCATTTAATTCTTTGATGAAAAAGACACCTGCTTGATGGAGTTGGACGCCTCCTCCTTCATATGCGTAGACGGGTTCAGCGATTCCATTGAAGCAACGGGATACTAAAGCGATTGGAAGTCCTGCATCCATGAATTCTTGGAGTTTATGTGCCGTTTCTTTAGGGATGTTTCCTGCTCCAAAGGCTTCGATAATGAGGCCATCAAGCTTTGAAAGATCCAGCATGTCTAGCAGATCGGTTTTCATCCCTGCGTAGGTAGCAATGATCGGAACGAAACCATCGATGGTATTGAGATCAAAGCGCACCCTTGGCTCGGCTGTTTTAAAGAAGAGGATTTCCTTTTTCATGACCAAACCTAGTGGACCGTGGGTTGGTGTCTGGAAGGTGCTGACATTGGTGGTATGGGTTTTGGTGACGTACTTAGCCGCATGAATTTCATCGTTCATGACGACTAAGACGCCTTTATCGCGTGCTTTTGGATCGGCAGCCACTAGAAGGGCTGTCAGAAAATTATAGACGCCATCGCTTCCGAGCTCGTTGGAGCTTCGCATAGCTCCTGTAATGACCACAGCGATCTCTGGTAACTCCATGGTATCCAAGAAATAAGCCGTTTCTTCCAGCGTATCTGTCCCGTGGGTGATAACGATGCCGTCGTAGTTGTGAGCTTCCTCTTTGATTTTTTGATATAGGGCTAACATGTGACGAGGGGTCATTTGAGGGCTGGGAAGGTTGAAGAAGTCCTCTGAGGTGACTGCAATTCCTTCAATTGGTGAAGTGACTTGGGTCATGGGATTGACTTCATTGGTAATCACTGCTCCAGAGTCATCTGCTGCCATCGAAATGGTCCCTCCAGTATGTAGTGCTAAAATTTTCTTAAACATGTGAAGCTCCTTGGAATATGTGATATAATTTATTTTATCATAAAAAGAAAGAAACAGTAGACATGGAAATAAAAGCAGTCTTTTTTGATATCGATGGAACCTTGGTTAATGATAGTCGAGCAGTCCTAAAATCAACAGAAAGCCATTCAGTCTTTAAAGGAAGAAGGGATCTATGTAGGCCTTGCGACAGGGCGGGGACCGGCCTTTGTCAAACCGTTTATGGAACGCTATGGTTTTGATTTCGCAGTGACCTATAATGGTCAGTATATTTTGACCAAGGACCGCGTGTTGTTTACCAGCCCAATCGATAAAAAGAGTCTGCACCAACTAATTGACTATGCTCGAGAACACCGTAAGGAAATTGCTCTCGGTAGCAAGGATGGGGTATTTGGTTCTCGGATCATGAGTTTTGGGATGAGTCCTATTTCAACCTGGTCTAGTCGCTTTGTGCCCCGCAAAATGGCCCGTACAGTCAGTCGAGGATTTAACAAAGTGGTCAGCAAGGTCGTCCCACAAGATCAGGACACCCTCTATGCACTAGCGCAAGAACCAATCTACCAAGTGTTGATCTTATCAAGTCCAGAGGAGACTGCAAAAATTGAAAAAGAGTTTCCGGATCTGAAATTCACACGGTCTAGTCCTTTTGCAGCAGATGTCCTCAACCCAGGGATTTCCAAGTTAGAAGGGATCCGCATCGTTGGTCAGGAATTTGGCTTTGACATCGATGAAGTGATGGCTTTTGGTGATTCTGATAATGACTTAGAGATGCTTTCAGGTGTTGGCTTGTCTATTGCGATGGGAAATGGGACGACCAGTGTCAAGGCAATTGCCAAGCATACCACGACTAGTAATGGCAAGGATGGTATTCAAAAGGCCCTGCAACACTTTGGTATTCTTTCAGAGAAAGAGCTCTTTCTTTCTAAGGATGATCACTTCAATAAGGTCAAAACCTTCCATGGTGTGATGGATGGGGAAACCCAGGAGAAACCAGTTGTTTGGCAGCCTCAAGACGCCCTTTATCGAACCATGTTCAAGCAAGAGGAGTTGGTCGAATTTGTCCGAGCAGCTAGCACAAGTGAGGAAGAATTTGACCGCTCGGTAGCAGCTCTTCACGAAGCTTTGGATAAGGCTGCAGATAAGGTTCGTAGCAAACATCCAGCTGAGATCTCCATGGTAGGGCAGGTTGATGCCTTGATTGATACCCTCTATCTGACTTATGGTAGCTTTGTTCTAATGGGGGTCGATCCTGAAGAGGTCTTTGAGATTGTTCACCGGGCCAATATGGGCAAGATTTTCCCAGATGGAAAGGCGCACTTTGATCCAGTAACCCACAAAATTCTGAAGCCAGATGATTGGGAAGAAAAATACGCTCCAGAACCAGCCATCAAAAAAGAACTTGATCGCCAGCTGAAGGCCTACGAAAAACATGCAAAACAAAAAGAAGCAAAGAAAGACAACTAAAAAGAGAGTAGGACAGAAATCGGTAATTCGTTAGAATTCGATTTCGTCGTCCCACCTCCGCACAGTTGAGTAGGGCTGTAAAAGCTGATGAAATCAGCGTAGTAGAGCCCACTCAACCACTGCGTCTTGCTCGACAATCCAAAAATAATTGAGAGGCTAGGACTTTTGTCCCAGCCTCTTCAGATTGAAGATAAAGTCTTCTGAAAAACTTTCATTAGGTGAGTACGGACGTTAGGTGAAATGATCCAGTGGATGATTTCAGCAATCCAGGAAGTTCCATGACTTATTAAGATACAAAGGGCGTCTGCGGATAAAGTCAAAATAGGGAGCAGGACAGAAGCACTGTTGTATGGGATTGCTTCGTTGTCCTGCCCCCACAAGGCTGATTAGGATTCTTCCTCCGGGCTAAAAGGCGGGAGAAGAATTCAATCAGCTACTGTGTCTTGGATTTAGTACTAATGTATTTTACGCTTTTGACACAATCCGCAGCCCGTGTTCAATTAGTTTTGAACCCCTTCGCTTTTCAATTTTTAGGTTCAGGCTAAAACAGTTCCCCGAACTATTTTACTCTCAAAACTCCCGAGTGCTAGAAACAATAGTGTTTCTAGCACTTTTCTCACGGCGGAAAGTATTTAATCTTCAAAAAATAAAAGTCATTTTTTGAAAATCATCTAGCTGTTTTATGTAAAACAATAGTTTGTCTACATTCAAAAAGTTTGGAACCTTTGTTCCAAACTTTTTGTTGCTTACATGGTTTTATCCTTATCACGTACCACTAGTAAGTCTACTTTGGCGTGGCGAAGGATATATTCTGAGGAGGATCCGACCATTAACCGTTCGAAGGCATTAAGTCCGGTAGCTCCGACCATAATAAGGTCAACCCCTTCTTTACTTGGGATATCATTGGCCAAGAGGACTTTTGGATTTCCCATTTCTACAACAGTCACAACATTTTGAACGCCGACCTTTTCAGCACGTTCCTTGTAGCCTTTGAGCAATTCATTGGCTTCTTCTTGCAATTCTTCGTACACCTCAGCATCAAACGTTGAGACGCTTTGAAGGGCACGGGTATCGATGACGTGGACAATGGTCAATTTGGAGCCGTTGCGAAGAGAAACATTAACCCCTTTTTCAAAGGCTAATTCTGCTTCATGGGAACCGTCGACAGCGACCATAATGTTTTCGTATTTTTGAGACATAATCCTACCTCCTTATAGCTTGAAAACATGGATAGAATAGAAGGTAACTCTATTCCTTATACACTTATATTTTATCCCTTTTAGGCTAGAATGTAAAGGTAAAGTCTCGCTTTTTCTAGTATATTTTTGCAGGATTTTTAAAGTCCTCGGTTTGTACTCTATTTGAACTAGTGGTATAATAGAGATAATTTCGTGAATCGAGGCAGAAAATGAAGGAATATAATAAATCAAGCAAACTCGAACATGTCGCTTACGATATTCGTGGTCCAGTCTTGGAAGAAGCGATGCGCATGCGAGCAAATGGAGAAAAGATTCTTCGTTTGAATACAGGAAATCCTGCTGAATTTGGCTTTACAGCTCCAGATGAAGTCATCCATGATTTGATCATGAATGCGCGTGATAGTGAAGGTTATTCGGATTCAAAAGGGATCTTTTCAGCCCGTAAGGCCATCATGCAGTATTGTCAATTGAAGAAAATTCCAAATGTCGATATCAATGATATTTACCTTGGAAATGGGGTGAGTGAGCTGATCGTCATGTCCATGCAAGGGCTTTTGGACAATGGGGATGAAGTATTGGTACCGATGCCAGACTATCCTCTTTGGACGGCGGCAGTCAGCCTAGCTGGTGGGAACGCGGTTCACTATCTTTGTGACGAAGAAGCAAACTGGTATCCAGATATCGAGGATATCAAGTCGAAAATTACCTCGAACACCAAGGCTATCGTTGTCATCAACCCGAATAACCCAACAGGTGCCCTCTATCCAGATGAGATCCTGATTGAGATTGTAGAGATCGCTCGTCAAAATAACTTGATCATCTTTGCGGATGAAATTTACGATCGTTTGGTCATGGATGGTGAAAAACATACGGCTATCGCAAGTTTAGCGCCTGATCTCTTCTGTGTGAGTATGAATGGCTTGTCAAAATCTCACCGGATTGCCGGTTTCCGTGTTGGTTGGATGGTTCTATCCGGACCGAAACATCATGTGAAGGGCTATATCGAAGGTTTGAACATGTTGTCCAATATGCGTCTTTGTTCGAATGTCTTGGCTCAACAAGTTGTGCAAACCTCTCTTGGAGGTTACCAATCCGTGGATGAACTCTTGCTTCCAGGTGGTCGAATCTACGAACAACGCAACTTTATTTACAAAGCTATCAATGATATTCCAGGCCTCTCAGCTGTTAAGCCCAAAGCTGGTCTCTATATCTTCCCTAAGATTGATCGGGACATGTACCGCGTGGATGATGATGAACAATTTGTTTTAGAGTTCTTGAAGCAAGAAAAAATTCTCTTGGTTCATGGCCGTGGCTTTAACTGGAAGGACCCAGATCACTTCCGGATCGTTTACCTTCCACGTGTGGATGAATTGGCTCAAATTCAAGAAAAAATGACTCGTTTCTTGAAACAATACAAACGCTAATTAGATAAAGGATTGAAGAGAAAGGTCTTCAATCTTTTTTTTGATTCATTCTATAAATTCCATGCCATCGAATCGACATTTTTCTGAATTGCGCATAATTGTAGGAAAAATAAATAATTTTCAGATAATTTGATTGAAATTCCCACACTTATATGATATACTTTAGCTGACTATATGCGAGGTTTATTATGGCAAACTTATTAGAAAAGACACGTAAAATTACATCCATCTTGAAACGGACTGATGAGCAGTTGCAAGTCGAGATGCCTTACAATGATATTGCCCAACAATTGGCGGATATTATCAATTGTAATGCTTGTATTATTAATAGCAAGGGAACCCTTCTTGGTTATTTCATGCGTTACAAGACTAACAATGACCGAGTAGAAGCTTTCTTTCAAAATAAAAAATTACCAGAAGATTATGCCAAGGCAGCAAGCTTAGTTTATGATACAGAAGCAAACCTTCCCATCGAGCATGATTTGACAGTCTTTCCAGTAGAGACCAAGTCTGAATTTCCTGATGGCTTGACGACAATTGCGCCCATTCATGTTTCTGGGATTCGTTTGGGGTCTTTGATCATTTGGCGGAATGATAAAGAGTTTGACGACGATGATTTGATCTTGGTTGAGATTGCTAGTACCGTGGTAGGAATTCAAATGTTGAACTACCAACGCGAGGAAGATGAGAAGAATATTCGTCGCCGGACAGCAGTGAATATGGCCGTCAATACCTTATCTTACTCTGAATTGCGGGCCGTATCTGCTATCCTTAGTGAATTGAAAGGAAACGAGGGGCAGTTGACCGCTTCTATCATCGCGGATCGTATTGGGATTACCCGCTCTGTGATTGTCAATGCACTTCGGAAATTGGAGTCAGCTGGCATTATTGAAAGCCGTTCTCTTGGAATGAAGGGAACCTATCTCAAAGTGTTGATTCCAGATATCTTTGAAGAAATTAAGAAAAGAGATTACTAATGACCAAAGCCTTGATTTCAATTGACTACACTGTCGATTTCGTAGCAGATGATGGTAAGCTTACGGCAGGTGCTCCTGCACAAGCCATTTCCGAGACCATTGCTCAGGTGACCCAATTGGCCTTTGACCAAGGAGCCTATATCTTTTTTGCCATTGATGCGCATGATGTAGAGGATCCTTTTCATCCTGAAAGCAAGCTCTTCCCACCTCATAATATCATTGGGACCAGCGGACGTGATTTGTACGGCCCTTTGGCAGATTTTTATCGGGAGCACAAAGCGGATCCACGCGTCTTTTGGATGGACAAACGTCATTATTCTGCTTTTTCAGGAACGGACCTAGATATCCGCCTTCGAGAACGTCATGTAGATACCGTTATTTTGACAGGTGTCTTGACTGATATCTGTGTCCTCCATACAGCGGTTGATGCCTACAACCTCGGCTATCAGATCGAAGTCGTGGAACCTGCAGTGGCATCGCTTACTCCTGAAAATCACCAGTTTGCCTTGAATCATTTCAAGCATGTCTTAGGGGCAAGCTTGGTAGATAAAACTTTAAGTGAAAATAAATAAAGAGTATGAAATTAGTTGAGTGTAGTTCTCAATTAGTCTCATCTCTTTTTCTTATTTTAATGCAACATGAAAAGCTAAAATTATGATAAAATAGAAGGTATTGGAAATTATCATTTCACGAAAGGAAGCAAGATGAAAATTACGCAAGAAGAGGTAACCCACGTTGCCAATCTTTCAAAATTGAAATTCTCCCCAGAAGAGACTGCTGAGTTTGCGACAACCTTGTCGAAGATAGTCGACATGGTAGAATTGTTGGAAGAAGTGGACACAACCGGTGTGGCTCCAACAACAACCATGGCTGATCGCAAGACCGTATTGCGTCCGGATGTTGCTGAAAAAGGGACGGACCGTGACCGCTTGTTTAAAAATGTACCTGAAAAAGATAATTACTACATCAAGGTACCAGCTATCCTAGAAGATGGAGGAGATGCCTAATGTCATTCAACCATAAAACCATTGAAGAGTTGCACGACCTCCTTGTTTCTAAGGAAATTTCGGCAACGGAATTGACACAAGCAACGCTTGACGATATCAAGGCACGTGAAGGAGCGGTTAATGCCTTTGTAACGGTGGCCGAAGAAGCTGCCCTTGCGCAAGCAAAGGCTATTGATGAAAAAGGAATCGATGCAGATAACCTCCTGTCAGGGATTCCACTCGCAGTCAAAGACAATATCTCAACAGATGGCATCTTGACCACTGCGGCATCAAAAATGCTCTATAACTACGAGCCAATCTTTGATGCGACAGCTGTTGCCAATGCCAAAGCCAAAGATATGATTGTCATCGGGAAGACCAACATGGATGAATTTGCCATGGGTGGATCTGGTGAGACTTCTTACTATGGACCAACCAAGAATGCTTGGGACCACAGCAAGGTGCCTGGTGGATCTTCTAGTGGTTCTGCTGCAGCTGTAGCTTCAGGTCAAGTCCGTTTGTCCCTTGGTTCAGATACTGGTGGCTCCATCCGCCAACCGGCTGCTTTCAACGGGATTGTTGGTCTCAAACCAACTTATGGAACAGTTTCCCGTTTTGGTCTCATTGCCTTTGGTAGCTCACTCGACCAAATTGGACCTTTCGCTCCAACCGTTAAGGAAAATGCCCTCTTGCTCAATGTCATTGCCAGTGAAGATGCCAAGGATTCAACTTCTGCACCAGTACGCGTAGCCGATTTTACTTCTAAGATTGGTCAAGACATCAAAGGCATGAAGATTGCCCTTCCGAAGGAATACCTCGGTGAAGGGATTGACCCAGAAGTCAAAGAAACCATCCTTAATGCGGCCAAACACTTTGAAAAATTGGGAGCAACTGTCGAAGAAGTCAGCTTGCCTCATTCTAAATACGGGGTTGCCGTATACTACATCATCGCTTCATCTGAAGCTTCTTCAAACTTGCAACGTTTCGATGGGATTCGCTATGGTTTCCGTGCGGAAGATGCCAAAAACTTGGATGACATCTACGTGAACACTCGTAGTCAAGGCTTTGGTGATGAGGTCAAACGCCGGATCATGCTTGGGTACCTTTAGTTTGTCATCTGGTTACTACGATGCTTACTACAAGAAAGCTGGTCAAGTCCGTACCCTCATTATCCAAGACTTCGAAAAAAGTCTTTGCGGATTACGACCTTATCCTTGGTCCAACAGCTCCAAGTGTAGCCTTTGATTTGGATTCGCTCAACCATGATCCCGGTTGCCATGTACTTGGCGGACCTCTTGACTATTCCAGTCAACTTGGCAGGGTCTTCCAGGGATTTTCGATTCCTGCAGGTTTTGCGCAAGGTCTTCCAGTTGGTTTGCAGTTGATTGGTCCTAAGTATTCTGAAGAAACCATCTACCAAGCTGCAGCTGCCTTTTGAAGCAACGACGGATTACCACAAGCAACAACCCCTAATTTTTCGGAGGTGACAATTAATGAACTTTGAAACAGTCATCGGACTTGAAGTCCACGTTGAATTGAATACAAACTCAAAAAAATTTTTCTCACCAACCTCTGCCCACTTTTGGGAAACGAGCAAAATGCCAATACCAATGTGATTGACTGGTCTTTCCCAGGTGTGCTTCCTGTCTTTGAACAAGGGTGTTGTGGATGCTGGTATCAAGGCTGCTTTGGCGCTGAATATGGATATCCATCAGCATATGCACTTTGACCGGAAGAACTATTTCTATCCCTGATAATCCAAAGGCCTACCAAATTTCGCAATTTGACGAGCCGATCGGTTATAACGGTTGGATTGAAGTACAATTAGAAGACGGCTCAACTAAGAAAATCGGGATTGAACGGGCCCACTTGGAAGAAGATGCCGGTAAGAACACCCACGGAACAGATGGCTTCTCTTATGTAGACCTTAACCGTCAAGGGGTGCCCTTGATCGAAATCGTTTCTGAAGCAGATATGCGTTCTCCAGAAGAAGCCTACGCTTATTTGACAGCTTTGAAAGAAGTCATCCAATACACAGGTATTTCAGACGTCAAGATGGAAGAAGGATCGATGCGTGTCGATGCCAACATTTCCCTTCGCCCATACGGCCAAGAGGAATTTGGTACCAAGACTGAGTTGAAAAACTTGAACTCATTTCTCAAACGTCCGTAAAGGTCTTGAATACGAAGTGGAGCGCCAAGCGAAAATCTTGCGTTCAGGTGGTGTCATTCGTCAAGAAACACGCCGTTATGATGAAGCGAATAAGAGCACCATTCTTATGCGTGTCAAAGAAGGAGCAGCGGATTACCGTTACTTCCCAGAACCAGACCTTCCCTTGTTTGAAATCTCAGATGAGTGGATTGAGGAAATGCGTACGGAGTTGCCAGAGTTTCCAAAAGACCGTCGTGCTCGCTATGTGGCAGAGCTTGGCTTGTCTGACTATGATGCCAACCAATTGACAGCGACGAAAGTTACTTCTGACTTCTTTGAAGCAGCTGTAGCCCTTGGTGGCGATGCTAAGCAAGTGTCTAACTGGCTCCAAGGTGAAGTAGCACAATTCTTGAATGCAGAAGGTAAGACACTGGAAGAAATCCAATTGACACCAGAAAATCTTGGTCGAAATGATTGCCATCATCGAAGATGGAACCATTTCTTCTAAGATTGCCAAGAAGGTCTTCGTTCACTTGGCGAAAAACGGTGGCGGTGCGCGTGAATACGTCGAAAAAGCTGGATTGGTACAGATTTCAGATCCTGAAGTCTTGATCCCTATCATCCACCAAGTCTTCGCAGACAACGAAGCAGCCGTAGCCGACTTCAAGTCAGGGAAGCGGAATGCGGACAAGGCCTTCACAGGCTTCCTCATGAAAGCAACCAAAGGCCAAGCCAACCCACAAGTAGCCCTCAAGTTACTTGCTCAAGAATTGGCGAAGTTGAAAGAAGAGTAATAGAGAAAAAAACCAGCCGAGAGGTTGGTTTTTACTATCCATAAAATTGTGTTAGAATAGGAAAGACCATTACATATCAACTGGCATTAGGAGGAGTTACATGAACAAATTTTTAAGAGTCTTATTTGTCCTGGTTATCATCGCCATGTCTGGAGCGATTATCTTCCAGCTATTCTTTCCATCCTATATGGGAAGTCATTCGGGATATGGTGTTTCTGTCGGTTGGCAACGGGAGATTGGGATTTGGAATGTGGCAGTTCTTGTGATTCTCATTGCTGTCAATCTCAAATACGATTGGTTTTATCTTCGGACGGTTCTATTGGCTTTGATCCTAGGTGGGATTGGAATTGGGACGAATCATTTATTTGCTTATCTCAACTATCATTTGCCAGTCAATGGGATCGGTGCGCTTGAAAATTATCTCCTGGTCCTTGGTTGGATTTTGGGATGGAGATTGGAGGTTTGTCGGATACAGAAAAAGTCTTGTAATGTGGAGAGGAAAAGAAGTCATCACTAGGGTTTATTTCTTCATTGTCTTCTGTTCAGTTTTTTTCCTTGACAAAGCGAAAAGAAAAACGTTTACAATGTGGTATATAAAGTTTCCTGAAAAGAAAACTAAAAATCATGAAAACAAGGAGACCATCCTATGGCTACTATGAAAGCAGCACGCTGGCATGCAGCAAAAGACGTTCGTATTGAAGAGGTGGAAGTACCTGAAGTACAACCACATCAAGTAAAAGGTGGCAGTTAAGTTCACAGGGGATCTGTGGGACAGACTTGCATGAATATTTGGACGACCCAATCTTCATTCCAACAGAAGAACATGTTTATTCTGGTCAAAAAAAGCACCAGTTACTTTGGGACATGAATTCTCTGGTGAAATTGTAGAAGTCGGAAGTGATGTGACTCGTGTCAAAGTTGGGGATCGTGTAACCATCGAACCAATTCTTGCAGAGCACAATTTGATTGGTGATTATAACCTTGATCCAAACTTGAACTTTGTCGGCCTCGCTGCAGATGGTGGTTTTGCCAAATATTGTGTCCTTGATGGGGATTTGGTTCATGTGATTCCAGATAGCTTGAGCTATGAACAAGCAGCTCTTACAGAACCTGCTGCGGTTGCTGTGTATGCTGTCCGTCAATCTGCTTTGAAAACTGGGTGATACAGCAGTTATCTTTGGCTTGGGTCCAATCGGTCTTTTGATTGTTGAAGCCCTTCGTGCAGCAGGAGCATCAAAAATCTATGCGGTTGAATTGTCTCCTGAACGCCAAGCCAAAGCAGAAGAATTGGGAGCAATCGTTGTGCGCCCAGAAGAAGGAGAAACAATCGTCGAAGCCATCCATCGTTTAACCGGTGGGGGAGCAGATGTTTCTTATGAAGTTACGGGGGTTCCAGTTGTTTTAGGCCAAGCCCTTGCAGCTGTTCATAAAGCTGGGGAATGTATGGTTGTATCTATCTGGGAACGTGAAGCCAGCATCAATCCAAATGAATTCGCTATCCAAGAAAAATCCCTCAAAGGAATTATTGCCTACCGTCATATCTTCCCTAAAGTCTTGGAATTGATGGAACAAGGTTACTTCTCTGCTGAGAAATTGGTTACCAAGAAAATTAAATTGGAAAATATCGTTGAAGAAGGATTTATTGAATTAACACAAGATAAATCCCAAATCAAGATCTTGGTTCAACCTGAATAAGCGAATAAACTAATAAGCTTATATAAAATAAATGCAAGGCTGAAACGTGTAGTTTCGGCCTTTTATGATACAATAAAAGTAAGGAACAGATTTGGGAGGGGACTATGTCAAAGACGATGAAGGGGACGCTCATGACCTTGATTGCTGGGATCGCTTGGGGACTTATCAGGAGCTAGTGGTCAATACCTGATGGCTCATGGATTTACAGCGATCGGTTTGACAACGATTCGTTTAATTATTTCGGGAGCAGTTCTATTGCTATTAGCCTTTCTAGCGGATAAGAAAAAAGTGAGAGCCTTTCTAACAGACAGCTCGTCTTATTTGCCCTTGCTCTTGTTTGCATTTTTGGGTTTGTTAATGACTCAATTGACCTATTTAGAAGCGATTCATGCGACAAATGCTGGTACGGCAACTGTTTTACAGTATCTTTGTCCAGTAGGTGTCTTGGCCTACTCGTGTATCAAAGACCGGGTAGCTCCTACGGTATCTGAAATCATTTCGATGGTCTTAGCCATTGCAGGGACCTTTCTTATTGCGACCCATGGTCAACTCAATCAATTGGCAATCACTCCTAAAGGGCTAGCTTGGGGGCTTGTTTCTGCCTTTGCCTATGCCCTCTACATCATTCTGCCTATTCAATTAATTCAAAAATGGGGTAGTATGTTGGTGATTGGTATCGGCATGCTCATTCCAGGACTTATGATGATTCCCTTTACAGGGAAAAGACTCTTTCATGGCCAATATAGCATGGATAATCTGATGGGCTTAGTTGGCTTAGTGGTGATTGGGACTATTTTTGCCTATACCGTCTTTTTGAAAGGAACTAGCTTGGTTGGCCCGGTCAAAGGCAGCCTTCTTGCTTCGATTGAGCCTATTTCAGCTGTATTTTTTGCTTTTGCCATTATGAATGAACATTTCTTTGCCATTGATTTTATCGGGATGGCCATGATCCTTCTTGCAGTTCTCTTGATTTCCCTCAAGGATCTCATGATTCAAAAAGAAAAAGGAATCTTGTAAAACCAAAACCAATTATTTTTCAGTAAAAAGGTTGAGACGAAAGTCTTGGCCTTTTTGTGATCCTCGACTTCTGAGGGAGAGTTATCACTATATAGCGTATACATAGTTAGAAAAAGATGTTAGAATAGAAAAAAACTTTTTTAAGGAGATGAGGATGAAAAAGAGATTTTTAAAATGGACCTTATTTGCTGTGGCGACCTTGAGTCTAGTAGCTTGTGGAACTACTGCTCAAAAGACAAATTCGCAGCAAGCAAAGACTGAAAAAGCAGCGAAAAGCTCCGCATCTGACGGTCAAGTCGAGGTGAGTTTAAAAAGAGGGCAATACATCAAACCACCTGTCCTCAATGACTCAGAAGACGGGACCTATTTAGCCCTTCAATTAGAATTTAAAAATGTTGCCAAAGAATCTATCAACGTGTCAGATTCAGATATCACCATTTACGATGAGGATAATAACAAGGTCAAATTGCAGTCAGGAATTTATGACCAAAGTGAAGCCTTCCAATTGCTTAAGAGTGATCAGTTGGCCCAGGATAAAAAATTAACTGGCTATATCGTTTTTCCAGTCGAAAAAGGTAAAAAATATGAAGTGCAGTATGAACGAAAAACGTATAGCTCTGATAAAAAATCCAAGCCTTTAAAATTTGCGGTGGATTCTTCTCAGTATGAGGATAAGGCGGAAGCTTCCACAATTCTAGCAGATGAATACATCAATCAAGTTTACTTCAGTGGCCAACGAAAGGTCAAAAAGGATGATGCTTTTGTTTTGGGAACTGATTTGAAAAAGGAAGCCAGTGATTTCCGTGCGAAATTTGCGGCTGACTTTACTCGCAAATTACACGATTACCAATTCCCTGAAGAAGAAGTAACCCAGTTTATCGATGCTTATGAAAAGGAAAATGCTAAGCGCGCGAAATTAACCTATAAGGTCAAACAATACTTCCCAGACAAGGTAGTCATTAGCCTGAATTCTGAGACAGTCAGCATGGAAAAGACGATCTTAAACCACATGCAGACCTTCTATCAAGAACATCGTAAAGACTACCCAGGGATCATCGAGGCGAATCAGGCTCAAAACAAAGCCTATAGAGAGGAAATGATGGTTTCTCTTGCAGATCGTCCCTTGACGACGCCGGATCGATACGACTACCAGTTGACCTTTGTTAAGAAAGATGGCAAAGTGGGAAGTAGAAAAAAAGCCTATAATAGTGATAGCTTTATGGAAAAAAATTCGAGGGAAATCTTTCTTAATGCGGAAGTTGGCACTTCTAGGACATGAGATCTAGGAGTGTTTTTATCTATAGTTTAAAACTATATCAAAACCCAAGAAACAGGAATTAGACGGAAACACCTATTAGTGATAAAAATAATTTTTAAGTTTGAAAGGAGATGAAGGCTTGTGTCTTTTTTTCTTATGAAGAGTTAGCAGAGATTCGCTACTATATCCACCAACACCCAGAATTGTCTGGTCAAGAATACCAGACAACCGCCTTTCTAAAAGGAGCGTTTAGAGGAGTTGGGGATTCGTATTTTTAGAGAGTGGATTAAAAACTGGTCTGATTGCAGAAATTGGGTCCGGCCAACCAGTGGTGGCACTTCGAGCAGATATCGATGCCCTTCCAATTTTGGAACAAACAAATCTGCCCTACCAAAGTCAGAATCCAGGAGTCATGCATGCATGTGGCCATGATTTTCATCAAACCAGTCTTCTAGGAGCAGCAGCTCTTCTCAAGGAAAAAAAGAAGACCAGCTTGAAGGAACCGTACGCTTGATCTTTCAACCAGCAGAAGAAATCTCAGAAGGTGCTTCTGATGTTTTAGCAACAGGACTGTTGGAGGATGTTCAAGGAATTATTGGTTTTCACAATATTCCCCAGCTAAAAAGCAGGGCAACTTGCCTTTGAATGCTGGAGCTATGATGGCAGGGGTTGAGAAATTCAAGGGTTACCGTGACAGGGGTCAGTAGCCATGCTGCGAGACCAGACTTGGGAGTTGACACTGTAACGGCTGTCACAACCATGGTTCAGAACTTACAATTATTAATTTCACGGACCGTTTCTCCCTTTGAAACTGCTGTTTTGTCCATTACGCACCTAGATGTGGGTTCTACTTGGAATGTGCTCCCAAAATCAGGTTATTTTGAAGGAACCATTCGTTCCTTTAATCCAAGTGTGCAAAGGGAGTTGAAAGAACACTTTGTTTCTATCGTTCGTCACATAGCGAAAAGCCTTGAAGTGGATGTGGCTTTTGAGTGGGGTGTGACCCCGCCCGTTACCTTTAATGATGAGGAATTAACGAAAGTAGTTTGGGAAGCTTCACAAGATTTGGCTGAGGTGCTTCCAGCAAATCCATCTACAGCTGGAGAAGACTTCGCCTTTTACCAAGAGCGAATTCCTGGAGTCTTTGCCTTTATCGGTTCAAACGGAGAGCCAGACGCGCCAGACCTCCATCATGATCACATGACCATCGATGATGCAGCCTTTGAGGTGTCGGTTCCCTATTATGTTGAAAATGCGCAAGCTTTATTGCGATATTTTAAAGCCAAAGAAGTGTGATAAAGAAAAACTATCACCTCCATAAAAAATATATATTAGGCAAGTAAATACATTTTTGATAAAATAAAAAAATACTTTTAAAATGGTGTTTTATGTGCCTGAAACGAATAAGGAGATCCTATGAATCTAAAAAAAGTGATTAAGTATTCTGCTTTAGGATTAGTTGCAGTCCTTGCAACCAGTGCTTTAGTAGCATGTTCATCTGGCAAATCAGCCAGTGGTAAGAAAACCATTGAAGTTGGGACTGTTGGAACAACCAAACCATTCTCTTACGAAGAAAAAAAGACGGCAAGCTAACCGGTTATGAAATCGAAGTTTTTGCGTGAAATTTTCAAAGGTTCAGACAAATATGAAGTAAACTTTAACAAGACAGAGTGGTCTTCAGTCTTTGCTGGCTTAGATAGTGACCGTTTCCAAATCGGTGCCAACAACATTAGCTACTCAAAAGAGCGGGAAGAAAAATACCTCTATCCAAATCCATATGCTCGTAATCCATTAGTATTGGTCGTACCAAAAGATTCTTCTATTAAATCTTTGGATGACATTGGTGGCAAGAAAACAGAAGTTGTTCAAGGAACATCTACTGCTAAACAATTAGAAGATTACAATAAAAAACATTCAGATAATCCAACTGACTTGCAATACACAGATGGAACCATTCAAACCATCATGGCTAATCTAGCGGATGGTCGTACAGATTACAAGATCTTCGAACGGATCTCAGTAGATACTATCATTCGTGATCAAGGCTATGACAACTTGAAGGTTATCGAGCTTCCAAGCGACCAACAACCTTATGTGTATCCAATTATTGCAAAAGAAGATAAAGATCTTCAAAAATTTGTCAACAAACGTATCAAGGAACTCTATGACAATGGAACCCTTGAAAAACTGTCTAAAAAATACTTTGGTGGAGTTTATCTACCAGAAGCAAAAGATATTAAAGAATAATATTTAATTAAAGGAGACTTCAAAATGAAATTGAAAAAAATTCTTGGTTTAACAGCTCTTGCAGCTATCGCAACATTTGCTCTTGCAGCATGTGGTTCTTCAAAATCATCTAGCAAAGATGGTGAAACAACTGTAAAAGTGGGTGTTATGACTTTGAGCGACACTGAAAAAGCTCGTTGGGATCAAGTTCAAAAGAACTTGGATGACGCTAAAACAGGAATCAAATTGGAATTCACTCAATTTACAGACTACTCACAACCAAACGTGGCTGTAAAAGATGGTAGCGTGGATATCAATGCTTTCCAACACTACAACTTCCTTGATAACTGGAACTCTAAAAACGACAATGCCCTTGTTGCAGTAGCAGATACCTACATCGCTCCAATCCGTCTTTACTCTGGTACAGAAACGGTAAAAACAAATACACTTCAATTAAAGAAATTCCTAAAGGTGGAACAATCGCTGTACCAAATGACCCAACAAATGAAAGCCGTGCCTTGTATGTCTTGCAATCAGCTGGTTTGATTAAATTGGATACCAAAGATGGTCAATTGGCAAACGTGTCAAACATCAAAGAAAATCAAAAAGATTTGAAGATTTCTGAATTGGATGCTTCACAAACACCATCTGCTCTTCCATCAGTAGATGCTGCAGTCATCAACAATACCTTCGTTCGTGAAGCAGGCGTTGATTTCAAAAAAGCTATCTATGTTGAAAAGAAAGACAACAACTCAAAACAATGGTACAACGTGATCGCTGCTAAGAAAGATTGGGAAAAATCTGATAAAGCAAAAGCAATCAAAGAAATCATCAAAGCCTATCACAAAGACAATGTGAAGAAAGTGATCGAAGAATCTTCAGAAGGAATGGACCAACCAGTCTTCTAAGATTTGATCTCAAGTGTATGAAGGAGGTGGAGAAGCAATTCTCTACCTCTTATCGTGTATTAGGAGGAATGCATGCCTTTTGCAACAGAAGCGGAACAAATCCGTAAATTTGAAAATGATGAGGTCGCACAACATTATTTTGAAGTGTTGCGAACCTTGATTTCAAAAAAATCCATCTTTGCCCAACAAGTTGGTCTCAAGGAAGTAGCCAACTATTTGGGGGAAATTTTTACAGCTGCAGGAGCCAAAGTCGAAGTTGATGATAGCTATACAGCTCCTTTTGTGATTGCCAAATTTTTCTCGCCAAATCCTGAAGCCAAAACCATCATTTTTTATAACCACTATGATACGGTACCAGCTGATGGAGACCAACCTTGGACGGGAGACCCTTTTACCTTATCAGTTCATTATGGAACCATGTACGGTCGAGGGGTTGATGATGACAAGGGGCATATCACAGCTCGTCTCACAGCTCTTCGAAAATACATTCGTGAAAGTGGCGATTTGCCAGTCAATATCACCTTTATCATCGAAGGGGCAGAGGAGTCTGCATCGACTGACTTGGATAAATACTTGGCCAAACATAAGAAACACTTGCGTGGGGCAGACCTCCTAGTGTGGGAACAAGGTACCCGAAATAATCAGGGACAGTTGGAAATTTCCGGTGGTAGCAAAGGGATCGTCACATTTGATATGGTGGTGAAGAGTGCAGAAGTGGATATCCATTCCAGCTATGGTGGCGTGGTGGACTCTGCTTCTTGGTATTTGTTAAATGCTATCGCCAGTCTTCGTGACAAAGAAGGCCGAATCTTGGTGGATGGGATTTATGATCAGATTCAAGAACCCAATGAACGCGAGCTAGCTTTGATCGAGCAGTATGCCAACAAAGGACCAGAAGATGTAGCGGAAACCTATGGTCTAACCCTCCCAATCTTGAAGGAAGATCGAAAAGAATTCCTGCGCCGTTTCTATTTTGAACCAGCCCTGAATATTGAAGGTTTTGGCTCTGGTTACCAAGGACAAGGTGTTAAAACGATTCTTCCGGCAGAGGCACGTGCCAAGATGGAGGTGCGTTTGGTTCCTGGACTGGATCCCAAGGATGTCTTAGAAAAGATCAAGCAGCAATTGAGGAAAAATGGCTATGATCAGGTCGAATTGGTCTATACTCTCGGTGAAATGAGTTACCGAAGTGATATGAGTGCCCCATCGATTTTAAATGTCATTCGGCTGGCCAAAGACTTCTATAGAGAAGGAGTTTCTGTTCTTCCAACAACAGCGGGAACAGGGCCAATGCATACGGTATTTGAGGCTTTGCAGGTGCCGATGGCAGCCTTTGGAATTGGCAATGCTAATAGCCGTGATCATGGGGGCGACGAAAATGTGAAATCGCCGATTATTACACCCATATTGAATTGATAAAGGAGTTAATAGCAAGTTATGAGTAAAGCAATGATTCAGCTGGACCACATTGATGTGACCTTCCAGCAAAAGAAACGTCAGATCCAAGCTGTCAAAGATGTGACCATTCATATTAATGAAGGTGATATCTATGGGATTGTAGGGTATTCTGGAGCCGGGAAATCGACCTTGGTTCGGGTGATCAATCTCTTACAAGTGCCAAGTGCCGGAACCATCACTGTGGATGGGGATGTGATTTACCAAGATCGGGTGACCCTAAAACCGGCTGCCCTTCGAGAGAAACGTCGGGATATCGGGATGATCTTCCAACACTTCAACTTGATGGCTCAAATGACCGTCTCAGAAAATGTAGCCTTCGCTCTTAAACATTCAAATTTAAATAAAGAGCAAAAGAATGAAAAAGTGGCGAAATTGTTGGATCTAGTTGGTCTAGCAGATCGTGCAGAAAATTACCCAGCACAATTGTCTGGTGGTCAAAAGCAACGGGTAGCGATTGCGCGTGCCCTTGCCAACGATCCAAAAGATTTTTGATCTCAGATGAGTCAACTTCAGCCTTGGATCCAAAGACGACCAAACAAATTCTAGCTTTGTTGCAAGAGTTAAACAAAAAACTTGGCTTAACCATTGTCTTGATCACCCATGAGATGCAAATTGTCAAAGATATTGCCAACAGGGTAGCTGTCATGCAAAATGGCGAACTGATTGAAGAAGGGTCTGTTTTAGATATCTTCTCGAATCCGAAAAATGCTTTGACGCAAGACTTTATCACGGTTGCAACAGGAATCGATGAAGCCATGGTGAAAATCAATCAACAAGCGATTGTTAAGAACTTGCCAGATGATTCGATTTTAGCGCATCTCAAGTATGCGGGTTCTGTGACAGATACAGCTATCATCAATGATATTTACAAGCAGTACCAAGTATCTGCCAACATTTTATTTGGGAACATCGAGATCCTTGATAACACGCCTGTTGGAGAATTGGTGGTCATCTTATCAGGTGAAAAATCAAAAATCTGGAAACGGCCAAAGCTGAGTTAGAAAATGCAGGAGTTTCCGTGACTATTGTGAAAGATGGGAGAAAAGCATGATCCAGTTAATTCAAACATATTTACCAAATGTCTATAAATTAGGGTGGTCTGGCCAGTATGGATGGGGAACCGCTATTTACTTGACTCTTTACATGACCGTTATTTCCTTCATTATTGGTGGATTTTTAGGTTTGGTGACAGGACTTTTGTTAGTCTTGACCCGTCCAGGTGGTGTCATCGAAAATAGAATCGTTTTCCAAATTTTGGATAAGATTACTTCCTTGTTCCGCGCCATTCCTTTCATTATCTTGTTGGCCTTTATTAATCCCTTGACCTACTTGCTCTTGAAAAATACCATCGGTCCTACAGCGGCCCTTGTTCCGCTGTCCTTTGGCTGTCTTTCCATTCTTTGCCCGCCAAGTCCAAGTGGTCTTGTCCGAATTGGATGGAGGCGTGATTGAAGCAGCACAAGCCAGTGGGGCAACCTTCTGGGATATTGTTGGTGTCTACCTTCGTGAAGGGCTTCCTGATTTGATCCGTGTAACAACAGTGACCATCATTTCCTTGATTGGAGAAACCGCCATGGCGGGTGCCGTTGGTGCTGGAGGATTAGGAACCTTGGCCATCAACTACGGGAAAAACATGTTTAACAATGATGTCATCTTTGTGGCGACCTTATTGATCCTGATTCTGATCGTTCTGGTCCAATTTATCGGGGACTTCCTTTCGAAGAAAATTAGCCACCGTTAGGATCAGTATCCAATGAATAGAATAAATGTGAATCAAATAAAACAAGTTGGAGCCTTCATCTTTCCTCTATTTTCTTGCGATTGGACTGGGGGTCTTAGTTGGAAATCTGGTCGATCATCAAGGAAATATGTTTTATGCTCCTGCCTTTTCAGCCTTGTTTGGCGGGACGATCTACCGCTATTATCTAGAAAAAATAAAAGGAGTTGGATCTATCTTTATAGTTGGCTGCGTGATCGGATCCTTCTTCCTCTTTTCGCGTCATGGTGCAGGGGCCTTTATTCCAGCCTTGATCGCCGGAAGTTTTGCGGAAATGGTCGCCTCAAGTGGTCGTTTTCGCTCGAATTTACGAAATGCCTTGTCTTTTGTCATTTTTGCCTTTGCGACGACAGGGCCCATTCTTATGATGTGGTTCTATCCAGCCAGTTACCGCATGTCGTTACTGGATCGTGGTAAATCGATAGACTATGTCAATCGGGTGATGGTATCACCAGATCTAGCGACCATCACTTGGTTTGTCCTCACGGTCATAATGGGTGCTGGATTAGGATGGGGACTATCGAACATCCTTCTTCCATTATTGGCCAAAAAAGGAGATAAAGATGCACAATAATTTACTAGTTCTTCAGTCAGACTTTGGTTTGGTGGATGGAGCAGTATCAGCTATGATTGGGGTTGCTTTAGAAGAATCACCAACCCTTAAAATTCACCACTTAACTCATGATATTACCCCCTACAATATCTTTGAAGGGAGTTACCGTCTCTTTCAGACAGTAGATTACTGGCCAGAAGGGACGACCTTTGTTTCGGTGGTCGATCCTGGTGTCGGTTCCAAACGAAAGAGTGTCGTAGCTAAAACGGCGAAAAATCAATACATTGTCACTCCGGATAATGGCACTCTCTCTCTTTTATCAAGAAACATGTAGGGATTGTTGCTATCCGTGAGATTTCAGAGGTGAAGAATCGTCGAGCCAATACAGAGTTTTCTTATACCTTCCATGGCCGTGATGTCTACGCCTATACAGGAGCTAAGTTGGCCAGTGGACATATTAGTTTTGAGGACGTCGGACAAGAACTCAGTGTCGAACATATTGTGGAAATCCCAGTGGTTGAGACGGTTCTTGAGGACAATCTTGTTAAAGGTGCAGTCGACATTCTAGATGTGCGCTTTGGTTCTCTTTGGACTTCCATTACTCGGGAAGAGTTCAATCATTTGGCACCCGAATTTGGGGAACGTTTTGAAGTGACCATCTATAACAATGACATGCTGGTTTACCAAAACCAAGTAACCTACGGTAAGTCTTTCGCCGACGTGCGAATTGGACAGCCAATTCTTTATATCAATTCCCTTTACCGTGTTGGTCTTGCCATCAACCAGGGATCCTTTGCCAAGGCCTATAATGTAGGAGTTGGGGCTTCTTGGCATATCGAGATTAGAAAAATGGAAAATTTATAGGAGATATCAGAATGAAACAGAAATCATTATTTTCAATTAAAGATGTTGTAGCTATTGGGGTTGGAGCAGCCCTCTTTGTCGTGATTGCTATGTTGCAAATCCCTGCACCTGCACCGAATACGAGCATTCAGTTGCAATATGCCCTTCAAGCTCTCTTTAGTGTAGTTTTTGGTCCGATTGTCGGTTTCTTAATCGGCTTGATTGGTCATGCCATTAAGGATGCTATGTCAGGTGGTCTTTGGTGGACTTGGATCATTTCAAGTGGTTTGTTTGGACTTTTTGTTGGTTTCTTCCGCAAACAAATCGGTGAATTCAAAGGGGAAGTGACAAAGAAAGAATTAATTGTCTTTAACATCGTTCAAATCGTATCCAACCTTGTGATCTGGGGCTTGATTGCTCCGGTTGGAGATGTCTTGATCTACAAGGAAAGTGCCAATAAAGTCTTCCTACAAGGTGTTGTTGCGGGTTCTTTTAATGCATTAACAGTGGCTGTTGCAGGTTCTCTTCTCTTGATCGCTTATGCACGGACTCAAACAAAAGATGGAAGTTTGACCAAAGATTAAATGTACAGAAGATAAGAGAGTGGGACAGAAATCGGTAATTCGTTAGAATTCGATTTCGTCGTCCCACCTCCGCACAGTTGAGTAGGGCTGTAAAAGCTGATGAAATCAGCGTAGTAGAGCCCACTCAACCACTGCATCTTGCTCGACAATCCAAAGACAATTGAGAGGCTAGGACTTTTTTCCAGCCTCTTTTTTTGTTTTGTAAAAAATATTTTTTACAAAATGCAAGATATATATTGCAAAATAGAAAATATAGTGTATAATAGAGCTATAAAAATAAGAAAGGAAAAGCCTGTGGCGAAAAATCTCAAATTAAAAATGGCCCGGGTCGAGCATGATATGACCCAGGGGGATCTTGCAGATGCCATTGGAGTGACGCGCCAGACCATCGGTCTGATTGAGGCGGGAAAGTATAACCCAACCCTCAGTCTCTGCCTTGCCATCTGTAAGACCTTGGATAAGACGCTGGATCAACTGTTCTGGGAGTAACAGTTTTAATAATAGAAAGAGGAAGAATATGAAACAAAAGAAAGAACCAATTGTAAAAGATGAACGGACTATGCTACTTGATGGAAAAATCGCAGGAGAACTTGTCCTTGGCATGACCTGCTTTATTGCCCTATCTGCCTTTGTGAAATCCAGTATCCTGGACTTAGATCTAGTCGCTTATCTACCTGAGATGTTCCTTCTGATTGCCATGGGGATTTATGCTCTGCTAAGAAGGATCAGTTCAGGGATTGATATCCGAGATATGTTAGAAAAAGATAGCTGGTTGAGTCGCCTTGGGTCAGGTCTATTCTTTGCTGTGCTTGTGACAGCTATGGATGTGATTGGAAAGAGAGAAGCAATGAGCTTTATCTTGAGTCCCAAGTATCTGGTCAAAATTCTATTAGAAATTCTCGTCTTTGCCATCCTGACAGATCTTCTTGAAAAACCACTTGCTCTTATCAATCGGAAAAAACAAGAGAAGATCGAGGCAGAGTTAGAGGATGAAGAATAAGGAGGAAGAGATGAGATTACAATTGCTGAACAAACAAATCATAGATGAACGAGAAGAAGGCTTAGCTAATAAGGCTGGTGCTGAGACAGCTGGTTTTCTTTTCCTTGCCTTAACTGTTTTTAGTGTAGGATCCATTTATACATCTAAGGTGGTGCTGAGTCCAATCAAGGTGGTAGCCTTACTCATCGTCTCAGGATTGTATTACTCTGTTCGTTGTCAACGATTGGGTGTGAAATTTATCAGTTATAGCTATCTAAATGTGACGGGAATTGTAGCAGTAACCTCTATTCTCTCCTTGTTCATCTGGGCTCAAAATTTTCAATTAAACCAAGCTGTTTATCAGTCCAATCCTTTTCATTCAAAATTCTTACTAGTACTTCCTATTACCTTTTTACTGAATCTTCCAATTGTATGGGGAGTGAATACCCTTGTGATGCTTCTTGCAAAAGTTGAGAAAAAACGCTATGAAGCCTATCTGGATCAGATGGAAAAGGAAGAGTAGGAAAGTTGGAACCTTGGTGTCGTCGTGTAAAAGTCTGGAAACCCAGGCTTTTATTTTTCAGTCAAATAAATTGCATTCGTTTTCTTGGGAGAGTATACTGGTATAGTTGAATGAAAAATTCTGATAATTTAATCTTAGAAAAGAGAATATTATGGCAAAACCTATTCGCGTATTACTCTACTACCTCTATACCCCCATTGAAAATGCAGAACAATTTGCAGCCGACCACTTGGCCTTCTGTAAATCAATCGGCCTTAAAGGTCGTATCCTAGTGGCTGACGAAGGAATCAATGGAACTGTTTCTGGTGACTACGAAACAACACAAAAATACATGGACTACGTTCACAGCCTTCCAGGGATGGAAGACCTCTGGTTCAAGATTGATGAGGAAGAAGAGCAAGCTTTCAAGAAGATGTTTGTACGTTATAAGAAAGAGATTGTCCACCTTGGTTTAGAGGATGATAATTTCGATAATGACATCAATCCTCTTGAAACAACAGGTGCTTACTTGTCACCAAAAGAGTTTAAAGAAGCTCTTCTCGACGAAGATACCGTTGTCCTTGATACTCGAAATGACTACGAGTACGATCTTGGTCACTTCCGTGGGGCTATTCGTCCTGACATCCGTAACTTCCGTGAATTGCCACAATGGGTTCGTGATAACAAGGAAAAATTCATGGACAAGCGTGTTGTCGTCTACTGTACTGGTGGAGTCCGCTGTGAGAAATTCTCAGGCTGGATGGTGCGTGAAGGCTACAAAGATGTCGGTCAATTGCATGGCGGAATCGCCACTTACGGGAAAGACCCAGAAGTTCAAGGCGAACTGTGGGATGGGAAAATGTACGTCTTTGACGAGCGGATTGCAGTCGATGTCAACCATGTCGATCCAAGCGTTGTCGGAAAAGACTGGTTTGATGGAACACCATGCGAACGCTATGTCAACTGTGGAAATCCTTTCTGTAACCGTCGCATCTTGACCTCAGAAGAAACGAAGACAAGTACCTCCGTGGCTGCTCACATGAGTGCCGAGTTCACCCTCGCAATCGCTATGTAGAAGAACACAACTTGTCACAAGCAGAGGTTCGTGAGCGTTTAGCCCTTATCGGTGAGACGCTTGATGGAGCACCTGCATAATGGAAACAAACAGTCTGAAAGCTCAGGCTGTTTTTATATGGAAATTGATTGAAAATTGTGCTATACTTTAGGTAAGCGATTTCACAAAGGAGAAAACAAATGAGTATCGTGTTTTCAATCAAAAATAAAAAGAGCTTATTTGGCTATCAGAAAGTACTCGCAGCACAGGAAGTTCTTAAATTAGTGGAAGGGTTGACGACCTACAACTATGATCCTGCCACCCTTCATCGTCCCTTAAATGATTTTGAAGGCTTGAACTGTATCGTATTTGGTAAGAGCGGTCTTCCTCTGCAGTTACGCTATTTTGATGAGGAAGAGTCTTATCAGATTCAGGTGCCCTCTTTTGCGATAGAAGAAGATTGGCAGTTGGCCCTTCGATGGATCAGTCGCCTAGGAGAAGTATTAGGAACGGAGATTGTGGCCAGTGACGGCGTAAGCTATACTCCAGATTCTGTTTTCCATTTTGATTATGAAGTCGTTATCCTAGAAACGCTGGGTAATGTGACGAAAGAAAAAGATCTAAAAGAGTTTGAAGTACAAGGCTTCGCTCATCCAGTCTATTTGGATCGGGATACAGTGCAGGAAGTCTTGAACCATGTCCATCCACTAGAAGCCTACTCTGCCTTTATCAAGAAGATTCAATATAGTGCAGCTTATTTCAGTCAAGTCCGTTTTTATCAACAGGAGGAGACAGGAGCATTTTTAGCTAGCTATAGCTTGACAGAAGATACGGATACGGTCTTGCCAAGCGTGCCACATGTTCCTGCAGAATATGTAGAAATTATGGGCTTAGCGGGTATCATTGATTGGCAAGTTCTTTTGGTTGCGATCGATGGAGATCCGGATAAGCCAGAAAACTACCATCCAATTGGTTCTCTTGCTCTGAAGAAACTTATAGAAGCGCTAGAGCCAGATGAATATCAGCTGCTAGATGCTAGTCAAATTGAAATTAAAAAATTATCCAAAGAACGCTTGCTAGAATTAGCGCAATTGGAGAACAAGTAAAAAATATCATAGTGAACTGTCCCTCCGACGTTTGATCCGAAAAATCTAACGTCTGGGAGCAGTTCTTTTTTATGCCCTTCCTTTGATCAAAAACCAATGACTAGGCTAATTGTGGTATAATAGGGGCCTAGAAGTAGAATGAAAGAGGTGCACGAAATGCTGTTAGAAGAATTTGATGCCAATCGACAGGCGATTATCAATCCACAAGACTTACACCAACCAATTGAAGGATTTCCCAAAGTAGTCATCTCTTGCTTTTCAAGAGTAACTTTTGCTCGCCTCCTTGAAAATTATGAACATGAGGTCATTGCAAGAACCTCCATGGCCAATTTTGAAGTCGTGGTCTATGGGATCACTATTGGAGACCAACAGATTGGTGCCTTTAATGCACCAGTTGGGGCTGCTTCCTGTGTGGGGATTATAGAGGACCTGATTCAATTTGGGATGGAAAAACTGGTGCTCTTTGGAACCTGTGGGGTTTTAGACCGTGATATCGAAGCGACTTCCATCATCATTCCAACGGCTGCTCTTCGCGACGAGGGGACCAGTTACCACTATCTTCCGGCTAGTGATGAAGTGGAAGTAAACAAGAAAACCCTCCCTCTCTTCCAAGCCTTTCTGGACAGTCACAAGGTTTCTTATCAGTCAGGAAAAGTGTGGACGACAGATGCACCCTACCGGGAAACCATCGACAAGATGAAGCGACGAAAGGAAGCGGGAGCCATCTGTGTGGATATGGAATGTTCGGCAGTGGCAGCCTTAGCAGCTTATAGGGGCTTTGAGCTCTGCCATTTCTTCTATGCAGCTGACCACCTCTCGGAAGAAAAATGGGATATCCGAACCTTATCTAGTCATGAGGATTTAGATAGCAAGGATCGAATCGCGGAGTTAGCCATCCAATTTGCGCTCTTTTGGGAAAAGGCAAACTAAATGAAAGAAGCAATGATTGAACTGAAGGATTTTTCCTTCCAATACAAGGCACAGTCTGAACCAACCTTGAAAAATCTCAACTTAACCATTTATAAGGGGGAAAAGGTTCTGATTATTGGGCCATCTGGTTCTGGAAAATCAACGATTGGCCAGTGTCTAAATGGGATTATCCCCAATATCTATAAGGGAACCAGTAGTGGGCAATTCCTCATTCAGGGGAAAGAAGCCTTTGATCTCAGTATTTATGAGAAATCTCACTTGGTCAGTACGGTTTTGCAAGATACAGATGGCCAGTTTATCGGTTTGAGTGTCGCAGAAGACTTGGCTTTTGCTCTTGAAAATGACATGGTGGATCTGGGAACGATGAAAGAGCGTGTGCAGAGTTGGGCAGAACGCTTGGATTTGATGAAGCTCTTGGATCATCGGCCACAAGATTTGTCCGGTGGGCAAAAACAGCGAGTGAGCTTAGCAGGTGTTCTGATTGACGAAAGTCCGATCCTCCTTTTTGATGAACCACTGGCTAATCTAGATCCCAAGTCGGGTCAGGATATTATTGATCTGATCGATCAGATTCATGAAGAACAGGGGACGACCACCATTATTATCGAACACCGTTTAGAGGATGTACTCTACCGTCCTGTCGATCGGGTTATCTTGATCAATCAAGGACAAGTTCTCTATAATGGTCAACCAGATGAGTTGTTGAGGACGACACTGCTAGCTGAAAATGGGATTCGAGAACCTCTTTATTTAACAACTCTTCGCCAGCTTGGTCAGGATATCGATCAATTGGAGCATCTAGATCGTCTAGAAGATATCGAACTTACTGGTGTGAATCGTTCCATTCCAGAAGCGACCTTTACTAAAACTGGTGAGACGGAAGAACTATTGAAGTTGGAGCAGATTTCCTTTGCCTATCAAGAAAATCATCCGATCTTAAAAGATATATCCCTCACGATTCCGAAAGGGCAGCGCTTAGCGATTGTCGGGAAGAATGGAGCAGGGAAATCAACTCTTGCGAAAGCCATCTGTGGATTCATTACCACAGAAGGACAATACACCTCTAGAGGTGAAGATATCAAGCAGGAGAGTGTCAAGGAGCGGGCTGAGCGAGTGGGCTATGTCCTGCAAAACCCCAATCAAATGATTTCGACCAATATGATTTTTTTTGACGAAGTCGCTCTAGGGTTTGCGCTTGCGGGGGTGTCGCCGAAGAGGATATCAAAGAGCGTGTCTATCAAGCTCTGAAGAACTTGTGGTCTCTATGAGTTTCGTAAATGGCCGATTTCTGCCCTCTCGTATGGGCAAAAGAAACGGGTGACCATCGCCTCTATACTAGTTTTAGGACCAGAAATTTTTGGTCTTGGACGAGCCGACAGCAGGTCAGGACCAGCGCAATTACACTGAAATCATGGAATTTTCTAGATAGCTTGCAAGAAAAAGGCCATACCATTGTCATGATTACCCATGATATGCAACTGATGTTGGATTATTCTGATCGTGCACTTGTGGTATCAGACGGACAAATTCTAGCTGATCTCTCACCTGCAGAGCTGTTCACTCATCCGGATATTTTACAAGAGGCTAATCTCAAAGAGACTTCGATTTTTGCCTTAGCCAATCGATTAGGAATGGATCCCTTGGCGCTAACGCAGTTTTATATGCAACAGAAAGGAGCAGGTCATGAATCATCGATTAGTCGGTTACCATGAGGGGACGAGTTTTCTTCATCGCCTTTCAGGTGCGAGTAAGTTACTCTTTCTTCTTTTTGTATCTCTTGCGGCCATGTTGAGTTATGATACCCGGCTCCTTCTAGGAATTGGTGTGGGCGCCTTGCTTTTATTCTCTACAGCTCGTATTCGATTTCGGGATATTTCATTTGTACTTGCATTTGCTTTTGTTTTTGCACTGTTAAATGTTGTCATGGTCTATCTCTTTGCCCCTCAGTATGGTGTAGAGATCTATGGGGCAAAAACGGTACTGATGAAGGGGTGGGGTTCCTATAGTATCACCTCGCAGGAACTCTTTTATCTTTTTAATCTAGCTCTTAAGTATGTCTGTACCATACCTCTAGCCTTGATTTTTTTGATGACGACCCATCCTAGTCAGTTTGCTTCAAGCCTCAACCAAATTGGCGTATCATACAAGATTGCCTATTCTGTCAGCTTGACTCTGCGTTACATTCCTGACGTACAAGAAGAATATCAAACGATTAAATTGTCTCAGGAAGCTAGAGGGGTGGAATTGTCCAAAAAGGCCAAGCTGATCCAGCGGATCAAAGGCAATTTACAAATCATCTCTCCCTTAATCTTTAGCTCACTTGAACGAATTGACAGCATTTCTACGGCCATGGAATTACGTCGCTTTGGTAAAAATAAAAAGCGGACCTGGTATTCTCATCAAGCCATGGAAATGAAAGATTATGGGATGATTCTATCAGCCTTGGCTGTTCTGGTCTTGAGTATTGTCCTGATCTTTGCTCAATCAGGGACGTTTTTACAATCCATGGAGGTAATGACATGTCAGAAACGATTTTAGTAACAGGAGCTTCAGCTGGCTTTGGTCAAGCGATTTGCCGTCGCTTAGTAGCAGATGGATACCGTGTGATCGGGATCAGCTAGACGCATTGATAAAATTACAGGCCCTTCAAGAAGAGTTGGGAGAAGCCTTTTATCCCCTGCAAATGGATGTGACGGATCTTTCTCAGGTAGATCATGCACTTGCCAGTTTGCCAAAAGCTTGGGAGAGAGTGGATGTTTTGGTCAATAATGCTGGCTTGGCTCTAGGCCTCGCCCCAGCTTATGAAGCAGAGGTCGCAGACTGGCTGACCATGATTCAGACCAATATTGTCGGCTTGACCTATCTGACAAGGAAAATCTTGCCTCAGATGGTGGAACGAAATGATGGCTATATTATCAATTTGGGCTCTACAGCAGGAACTGTGCCTTATCCAGGGGCCAATGTTTACGGGGCATCCAAGGCTTTTGTCAAGCAATTCTCCCTCAATCTTCGGGCGGATCTAGCTGGCAAGAAGATTCGTGTCAGCAATATTGAACCCGGTCTTTGTGAAGGGACAGAGTTCTCTTCTGTTCGCTTTAAAGGAGACGAAAAACGGGTAGAAGCCCTCTATCGTGATGCCCATGCCATTCAGCCTGAAGACATTGCTAACACCGTAGCTTGGTTGATCCAACAGCCCAAGCATGTCAATGTCAATCGGATTGAAATCATGCCGGTTTCCCAAACCTTTGGCCCTCAACCCGTTTATCGTGATTAAAAAGAGAAGCAACCACTCCACAAGGGGTTGGTTGTTTTTTATGTTTCCTCTGGTATAATAGAAGGCAAAGTAAGGAGAAAAAGATGACAGCTGCGTTAATTATTGGTTCTACAGTTTGTGATGTAATGATTTACTTGAATCGTTTGCCGAGTCGTGAAGGAGATGCCCATATTGATCACCAGCAATGGTCTGTGGGAGGTTGTGCCTTTAATGTCGTCAATATCCTTCATTTTTTGTCGCAACCCTACCAGTTTGTCTCGCCAGTCGGTTCTGGGATGTATGGTGATTTTATTCGGAGAGAGCTGAAACAATTAGGGATTTCCTCTAGCATCTCATTAGAAGGGGCCAATGGTTGCTGTTACTGCTTTGTAGAGTCTGATGGTGAGAGGACCTTCTTATCGGACCACGGAGTGGAGTATAGCTTCCAAGCAGAGTGGCTAAAAGAGATTGAGACAGATCGGTTTGATTACATCTACTTATGTGGCCTTGAAGTCGAGGAGCCAACCGGTCTTGCATTGGTCCAGTCTGTTTCGCAACTAGAAGGCCAGGTGATTTTCGCACCTGGGCCACGCGGGACTCTTGATTCCAAAGGATCGACTGGAAGCAATTTATGATCTGCATCCGATTCTCCATGTTAATGAGGCTGAAGCACTGGCTTTTTCAGGGTGCAGAGAGATCCAGCCAGCCATCGAATACTTGTATCAGAGAACAGGGCAATTGGTTATTGTCACCTTGGGTGAAAAAGGAGCGGTTGCCTATGATGGCAACTGGTATGAGGCAGACGGTTTTCCAACAGAAGTCGTCGACACAGTAGGTGCTGGAGATAGCCATGTGGGAGCCTTCATATCCGCTCGTTTAGAAGGTTTAGATATGACGCAAGCCTTAAGATTTGCTAACAAAGTCTCTAGCCAGATTGTTGCGAGTAAGGGCGTTCATCTGACAAAAGAGCAGCAAGAAGCCCTGCGAACAGAATTGAAACAAAAATAAAAAAGAGAGTGGGACAGAAATCGGTAATTCGTTAGAATTCGATTTCGTCGTCCCACCTCCGCACAGTTGAGTAGGGCTGTAAAAGCTGATGAAATCAGCGTAGTAGAGCCCACTCAACCACTGCGTCTTGCTTGACAATCCAAAAATAATTGAGAGGCTAGGACTTTTGTCCCAGCCTCTTATTTGACTTTATCCGCTTGGCCCTTTGTATCTTACTACAATGGCCTTTTATTAGGCATTCCTGCTTTTCTTGGATATTTATTAGGGGTTTCTTTTTTCTTTTCGACAAGAGTGATATAGCGTGGATCGCCATTTGGCAATTTATACTGTAGATTGTCTTCAACCTTACTAAATAGCAGGTTGAGGGCATTTTTGGCTTCTTCTAACTCTTCTGGAGCATTGCTGGCCTTGAGAGCAAGAAGCCGTCCCCCTACTTTCAGGTAAGGGATGGTCAGTTCAGAGAGGACCTGCATGCGGGCAACCGCGCGGGCAGTTACGATATCAAATTGGGCACGAAAGGCCTTATCTTGCGCAAAGTCCTCCGCACGTCCATGGTAGAAATGAACTCCGCTCAAACCTAACTCTTCAGCCAGCAAGTGGAGAAAATTGATCCGCTTATTAAGGGAATCGATGATGGTCACATCCAGCTCAGGGAATAGGATCTTCATTGGTAGGCTGGGAAAGCCAGCACCAGCTCCGATATCCAAGAGACGGATGGGTTGGTTTTCGATCAAACCTTGTAAAATGGGTGCGATAGAATCATAAAAATGCTTGAGATAGACTTCGTCTTTTTCGGTGATGGCAGTGAGATTAATCTTTTCATTCCATTCAACGAGGAGCTCAAAATAGCGTTCGTATTGCTCTTTTTGACGATCAGTTAATGGGAAGCCGAGATCGGCTAAACGGACATAAAATTCTTCTGGTTTCATGCTTTTATTTTACCACAAAATAAGGGAAATTTGATATACTGGTAGAAAGAAATGAAAGGAATTCAATAAAATGATTTGGATTATTCTTGGGATCATTGTGGTCCTTGTGTTGATTGTAGTAGGAGTTTACAACGGTTTGGTGAAAAGCCGCATGCAGACTCGCGAAGCTTGGAGTCAAATTGATGTGCAATTGAAACGTCGGAATGACTTGATTCCAAACTTGATCGAAACCGTTAAAGGCTATGCCAAGTACGAAGGAGATACACTAGCAAAAGTGACTCAACTTCGCCAACAAGTAGCGCAAGCTTCTTCACCTGCAGAAGCAATGGCGGCCAGCGATGCTCTTTCCCGTCAAGTAGCAGGCATCTTTGCGGTGGCTGAAAACTACCCAGACTTGAAAGCTAACACTAACTTCATGCAGTTGCAAGAAGAATTGACCAACACAGAAAACAAAATTTCTTATGCTCGTCAATTGTACAACAGTGTCACAAGCAACTATAATGTGAAATTGGAAACTTTCCCAACAAACGTGATTGCTGGAATGTTTGGCTTCAAACAAGCCGAATTCCTTCAAGTGCCTGAAGAAGAAAAAGCAGTACCAAAGGTGGACTTTAGCGGATTAGGAGACTAATATGCTGTTTGACCAAATTGCAAGCAATAAAAGGAGAACCTGGATTCTCCTTATTGCTTTTTTCATACTCTTGGCTCTCATCGGAGCAGCCGTTGGCTACCTCTGGTTAGGCTCTTCCCTTGGTGGCGTCATCCTAGCTTTGATTATTGGTGGAATCTATGCCTTTAGCATGATTTTCCAATCAACTGAAGTTGTCATGCGGATGAACGGGGCGCGTGAGGTAACGGAAGAGCAAGCCCCTCAGCTCTACCATATTGTACAAGATATGGCTATGGTAGCTCAGATCCCTATGCCACGTGTCTATATTGTGGATGATCCTTCGATGAATGCGTTTGCGACAGGGTCTAATCCTCAAAATGCAGCTGTTGCAGCAACGACAGGTCTTCTAGCTGTGATGAATCGTGAGGAATTGGAGGGAGTCATCGGACACGAAGTCAGCCACATTCGCAATTACGATATCCGCATCTCCACGATTGCAGTTGCCCTTGCAAGTGCCATCACCATGCTTTCTAGCATTGGTGGCCGGATGATGTGGTGGGGCGGTGGCCGTAGCCGGGACGATGATCGAGAAGGTAGCAGTGGTTTAGAAATTATTATTCTGATCCTTTCCTTGCTTGCCATCGTTTTAGCGCCATTAGCAGCGACCCTGGTCCAGTTAGCCATTTCTCGTCAACGGGAGTTCCTAGCAGACGCTTCAAGTGTTGAATTGACGCGGAATCCTCAAGGGATGATCAATGCTTTGTTAAAACTAGACAATAGCGAACCAATGCAACGACATGTCGATGATGCGAGCAGTGCTCTTTTTATCAACGATCCAAAAAAAGAATCCGGTTTGCAAAAACTCTTTTATACCCACCCACCCATTGCTGAGCGGGTGGCTCGCCTAAGAAAAATGTAAAAAATCCATCATTAGCAGGATTGAGAGTGTGGGAAAACTGTTTTTCTTTATAAATCTAATAAATTCTATACAAATAAAAGAAATTTATTCTTTAGAATTATTAACTCATCTATTGAAACTTTCCGCTGTGAGAAAAGTGCTAGAAACACTTTTGTTTCTAGCACTCGGGAGTTTTGGAACCTTGGGTCCAAAACTAAGTCATGGAACTTCGAAGAAGTTCGCTGACGTCCGTCCTCACCTAAGGAAAGTTTTTAAGATAACTTTGTCTCAAGATCAATCCACCAAACGGTGGATTTTTTATTTGGTTGTTAAGAGGAGGGTAGTGAAACCAAGGATGGCAAAGATCCCCCACGCTAGGGGAAGGCTCCAGATAGCTAGACTAGAAAAGAGAGCTGTCCCAAGTGGCATGGCAAAGCTGACCATCAGTCCCAAAAAGCTAGAGGTAGAAGCTAATTTTTCAGCGGGTAATTTGCTCATTAAAAGGCTGGAAACTTTTGGGTTGATTTTTGCTACAAGATAACCAAGGAAAGTGATGAGTAGAAGGGAAAGAATGTCCCAGTGCATTAGGATATTTGTGAGCCCAAGTATGGTGAGCCCACCTGCGATCCACAGGAGGATATGGTGGAGTGATTGCTTGGAAAAATAGTCATGGGGTGTCAGGCTAGCCCAGACCATGCTTAAAATAGTCACTGCCTCTAAGATCAAGAGGGATTGGCTAAAGCTCAACTGAAAGAAGGGGGAGTGAAGCAGTTGCAAATTGTAGATACCTGAGATGGATCCCCCTAGGGCATTGATGAGAACCAATGAGAAGAGCAACTTGCCAAAGTGGTGGACATCCTCATCTGCAAAAATACTTTTGGCGTTCTGATACATCTCTTGGCATTCGTGTAGCAAAGAATTCTTACTTTTGGGCTCAATGACAGGGTCATGTGTCAGCTGTTTTTTTCTGATCAGGAGACAGGTAGAAGACAGGAGAAAGTCATGGCATTGATCGAAGCGACCAGAGCAAAATTTTGATGGCTGATAGCTAGCAGCCAAACTCCTAGAGCTTGTCCAGAAATCGAACAGACCATGCTAAGCAGTTGGTTGAAGGAATAGGCCTCCATCAAATCCTCGTCGGGGATGTTCTTTTTCATGATGGGGAGTTGCAAGCCTCCGCGATAATCACTCAAACAATCTGAAACAATGTTTAAGAAGCAAACAATCGAAAAGGCTAGGTAACCCGGAATCTTGGTCATGAGAGCAATAAGGATGAAGAGGATGGCTTGAAGATAGCCAATGCGGATCAACCAGTTAGCTTTTTTCTTCGTGCGGTCAGCCTTCATCCCGACAAAAATGGTAAAGAGGCTAGGAATAAATACAATGAGATTGGCAATGCCAACTGCTAGGCTCGGTTGCGGCATACTGGCAGCAAAGACCACAAAGACCAGATTGTAGATGGCAGCGCCAAGGGTATTTAAAAAGCGTGAAAGACTAAGTAAGGCAAAAATCTTATTACGGACTAAGAGTTTCATAAGCCTTCCTCCTTCACGTGATCAGTTGGTAAGACTTGTTTGATAGATCGAAAGATCTGTTTGAAGAGATCCAACTTCTCCTTTTCAGAGAGAGCTAGTTCCTGATCCTTCAGATAAACGCAGGTATGTGAGAGAAGAAAGCGGAGGAAGTGGTTTTTTAGTTTGGTCATCATGGGAAGAACCTTCTTTCTTTACTTGATAGTCCTATTGTAAACCTAAAAAGCAAGAAAAAATTAATGTTGCATATTTTCAACAAAAACTCACAGAGTAGATCTGTGAGTTTTTAGGATTTATTGATCAGTTCTTGCAGGCCCTGTTTGTAGTAGTTGGCACTGTCCTTACAATCCAGAATAGAGAGAACCTGGATGGCCTGTTCCATCTTTTCAAGACCGATTTCTTTTTCTCCCTTTCGATAGAGAAATTCTCCTTTGGCGTAGAGATAAACCGTCCGAAGGTAGGCTTCGTTCTCAGAGTAAAAGTGGTCCTTGATCAGCTGATCAAAAAAAGATGCATCTTCAAATTCATTTGAACTAATGGCGAGAAAAAAGCCATTAAGGAAAATAGAATTGATGGCAGGACGAGAGGAATCTAGGAGAAGCTTGAAATCCTCCCGTTGGACCAACTCCTCTGTGTATTGTCGATAGAGCTGACTAGAGAAAAGAGGAGAGGTCAGTGAAAATAGGCTTAACTCAAAATTTCCCCAGACCATGACAGAGAAGAGGTAGTCATAGAGGAAATCTAGTTCCTCTTGGCTAGCGGTGAGCTCTACCTCAGGATAGAAGCCAAGCATTTTGGCCTTGAGAATAATGCTGGCTAAGAAGTCTTCTTTTTTCTGATGTTTCTGGTAGGCTAGCTGGTAGCTTTGGTACAAGGCTTGATCGTGTTCCAAGCTCATGTTTTCATAGTGCTCTTTCAACAATTTGGGAATAAAGGAGTGCTGATCGATTCCTGCTAGATGAGAAAACTCACTGAGGCTGGTTTTGATCTGTTGCAAAGCCTGAAAAAACCGTTGCGTCGTCAGGTCATTTTCTCCTCTTTCAAATCGAGATAACATGGAGCGCGAAAATTCGCCACCCGTAGCTTCCTCTAAAGAGATGTGGCGACTTTCACGTATTTGCCGAAAAACGGCTCCGATTTCTTTCATGAATTCTCCTCTATCTAACAATGCCCTAGCAAGTAACCCTCTTTTGTCCAAGAGATGGTGGGACCTTGTGTACAACACCAGTTGGCCTAGTTACTGTATCTTTTTTCATGATTATAACAAATTTTTGAGGAGACTTCTTGGTTGAGGGGCAGCTTCATGATATACTAGTAGTATCTAAAAGATTTGAGGACAAAAGAATGAACCTATTTACACAAGAAATCCGTAAAAATCCTGAAGGACTAGCTTTTGATCAAGAGTTGGATTTGCTCAAGGAATTGCAAAAGCGTAATCCAGAAATTCTTGATTTAAAGAATGTGACAGCAACAGGACGAGTAGCCTATGATACAGGCCTCTATGTCTTGGATTACCAGTTGAGCTATACCATCGTTTTGGCATCTAGCCGAAGCATGGAGCCTGTCGAGCTTCAAGAAAGCTATCCTGTAACAGAAGTGTTTGCGGAGGATGTACAGTCTGACGCAGATATCGAGGCCCTAGAGGAAGACTTGATCCTTCCAATCGAAGGTGGGAAGATTGACCTGAGTGAGAGTGTAGCGGATAATATCCTGCTCAATATTCCCCTCAAGGTTCTTACTCCAGAAGAAGAGGCTGGACAAGGTTTTATCGAAGGCAATGATTGGAAAATCCTATCCGAAGAAGAATACCAAGCCGCACAAGCGATTAAGAAAGAAGAAAACAGTCCTTTCGCTGGTCTAAATGGCTTGTTTGATGAAGAATAAGCTAGAGATTGCATTTGATAAATTTAGACATAAATACAGGTCTTTTCTTTGAGGAAAGGCCTTCTTTTGATATACTAGGATTAATAAACAACAGAGGGGAGACCTCTAAAAAAGGAGAAAAAGTATGGATACTTTATTTATTCCAGGTTGGTTGATTACTTTTGTAATCGTAGCCATTCTTGTATTGATCTTGTTGGTCAAAGGGTATGTCAACGCTAAACCCAACGAAGTCGTGGTCATTACAGGTCTTCGGAAAACAACGTCACTTGCGTGGGAAAGCTGGCTTTTATGATTCCCTTTGTCGAACAACGCTCTTATCTTGATATTGAGCAATTCTCGACAGATGTTCGGACGTCAGAAGCAGTCCCAACACTGGACTTCATTAACGTCCGTGCCGATGCAGCTGTTAAATTAAAAAAATTGGTACAACTGATGAAATGATTGCCCGGGCTGCAGAAAACTTCTTGAACTGGAATACGACAGATATTTCCAACTCTGTCCAAGATGTCTTGGAAGGAAACTTGCGGGAAGTGATCGGTCAGATGGAGCTCCGTAAGATGGTCAATGACCGTCAAGAGTTTGCCTCAAAAGTGCAGGACAACGTAGCACCAGACTTGGCTAAAATGGGTCTAGAAGTCATCGCCTTTACGGTTCAATCCTTCTCTGATGAAGGGGGAGTCATCGATAACCTCGGGATTGAAAATGTTGAAACCATTAAGAAAGATGCCTTGATTGCCAAAGCCAAAGCAGAACGTGAACGCAAGGAAGTCGAAGCAGAACAAGATAAATTGGCTAACGACAAACGCGTCGCTGCCGATCTTGAAATTGCGCAAAAACAAAACGAATTAAAACTCAAACAAGCAGCCCTTAAGCAAGAAGCAGATATTGCCCAAGCAAAAGCAGATGCCGCTAAAGGGATTGAGGCAGAAGTGCAACGTCGTGAACAAGAGCGCGTGGCAGCCGAAGCCAATATCATGAAACAGGAAAAAGAAGCGGAAGTCAAAGAGCGCGAAGTTAAGGTTCGTGAACAAGAATTGGATGCCAATATCCGCAAACAAGCTGAAGCTGAAAAATATGCGCGTCAACAAGCTGCAGAAGCAGAATTGATTGAACGTCAACGCAAGGCGGAAGCAGAGCTCTTCGAAACACAAAAAGAAGCCGAAGCTCGGAAAGCCCAAGCCGAAGCTGAGAAATTTGCTCAATTGCAAGAGGCCGAAGCTATTGAAGCCAAAGGTCGTGCCGAGGCTGAAGCCATTCGATTGAAACTGGAAGCTGAAGCCAAAGGTTTGGACCAAAAGGCCGAAGCGATGAAGAAAATGCAAGAAGCTGCCATTACTGAAATGGTCGTTGATAAGTTGCCTGAAATTGCGCGTGCTGTCGCAGAACCATTAACCAAGGTTGATAAGATCACCATGTACGGGGAAGGCAATGCTTCTAAGATGGTGGGCGATATTATGCAAAGTATCGACCAAGTCTCTCAAGGAGCTGGATTTGATATTCGTCAATTGCTAGCAGGAGCTCTTGGGGTCAATATGACGGTCAATAAACTCAAAGAAGGAGAACAACCGGTCATTGAAGCAGAGGAGTTAGCTTCTAAAGAAGATTAATGCCATTCATCAAGAAGTGTCTGAGAACTGTTTCTCGGGCACTTTTGTTTTTAAGATCAAATGACTTGCATGATCTTCTCCCTCTTAGAGAAGGCGGGAAGCTATTTTCTGCTTTCTTTTGAGGAGGAAAAATGGTAGAATAAAGGGCAAACTATAAAGAGGAGTGTCACATGACTAAAGCAAACTTTGGTGTTGTTGGTATGGCCGTAATGGGTCGTAACCTTGCCCTTAATATCGAATCTCGTGGCTACACAGTTGCCATTTTTAACCGTAGTAAAGAAAAAACAGAAGATGTGATTGCTTGCCATCCTGATAAAAACTTTGTGCCAAGCTATGATATCGAAAGCTTCGTAAACTCAATCGAAAAACCACGTCGTATCATGCTCATGGTTCAAGCAGGACCTGGTACAGACGCAACTATCCAAGCCCTTCTTCCACACTTGGATAAAGGTGACATCTTGATCGACGGAGGAAACACTTTCTATAAAGATACCATCCGTCGTAACGAAGAGTTGGCGAACTCAGGGATCAACTTTATCGGTACAGGTGTATCTGGTGGTGAAAAAGGTGCCCTTGAAGGTCCTTCTATCATGCCTGGTGGACAAAAAGAAGCATATGACTTGGTAGCTGACGTTCTTGAAGAAATCTCTGCAAAAGCGCCTGAAGATGGAAAACCATGTGTGACATACATCGGTCCTGATGGAGCTGGTCACTACGTGAAAATGGTCCACAACGGGATCGAGTACGGGTGATATGCAATTGATCGCAGAAAGCTATGACCTCATGCAACACTTGCTTGGTCTTTCTGCAGAAGACATGGCTGAAATCTTCACTGAATGGAACAAGGGTGAATTGGACAGCTACTTGATCGAAATCACTGCTGATATCTTGAAACGCAAAGACGATGAAGGTCAAGATGGACCAATCGTAGACTACATCTTGGACGCTGCAGGAAACAAAGGAACTGGTAAATGGACGAGCCAATCAGCGCTTGACCTTGGTGTGCCATTGTCACTCATCACTGAGTCAGTATTTGCCCGTTACATCTCTGCTTACAAAGAAGAACGTGTACACGCTAGCAAGGTTCTTCCAAAACCAGCTGCATTCAAATTTGAAGGAGACAAGGCTGAGTTGATCGAAAAAATTCGTCAAGCCCTTTACTTCTCAAAAATCATCTCTTACGCACAAGGTTTTGCGCAATTGCGTGTTGCTTCTAAAGAAAACAACTGGAACTTGCCATTTGCGGACATCGCATCTATCTGGCGCGATGGATGTATCATCCGTTCTCGTTTCTTGCAAAAGATCACAGATGCTTACAACCGCGATGCAGATCTTGCTAACCTTCTATTGGATGAGTACTTCTTAGATGTTACTGCTAAGTACCAACAATCAGTTCGGGATATCGTAGCTCTTGCTGTTCAAGCTGGTGTACCAGTACCAACCTTCTCAGCAGCCATCACTTACTTCGATAGCTACCGTTCAGCGGATCTTCCAGCGAACTTGATCCAAGCACAACGTGACTACTTTGGTGCTCACACATACCAACGTAAAGACAAAGAAGGTACTTTCCACTATTCTTGGTACGACGAAAAATAATCTTGCTCTATGGTCAAACGAGTTCTACTAGTAGAAAATGAGAAGCAAATCGCTCGCTTCATTGATTTGGAACTTCAAAAAGAGGGGTATCAAGTTGATGTGGTCGAGGATGGAAAAGCGGGTCTGGCCTTGATTGCTGCGACTAAATATGATCTGATCTTGTTTAATTACGATTTGTCAGATATGTCTGGTGAAACATTCGCAGAGGAAATCAGTCGGATTCGCCCAGCTTCTGTTTTGATTGTTTTGGATAGCCGCGAAAAAATTGCTGAGCACAAAGAGAGTATTCAGCGCTTTGCCGTTTCCTATATGGTTAAACCCTTTATTATCAGCGATTTGGTAGATAAGATCACAGCCATTTTTAGAGGACGTGATTATATTGACCAACATTGTAGCCAGATGAAATCCCAACATCATACCGCAATTTGCGCATTGATGTGGAACACCATACCGTCTATCGTGGGAAAGACATGATTAGTTTGACCCGCAGAGAGTATGATCTCTTAGCGACTCTGATGGGAAGCAAAGGGGTGGTGACACGAGATCAGTTGTTGGAGAGTGTCTGGAAGTACGAGAGTACAGGTGAGACTAATATTGTGGACGTCTATATCCGTTATCTTCGTGGGAAAATTGATCTACCCGGTCAAAAAAGCTATATTAAGACCGTTCGTGGGATTGGCTATGCCATGCAAGACGCATTAGAATAAAATATTCGAACCCTTAGAGGGTTCGAATATTTTTATGTCTCAAAGGGAAACGTTTGCGTTGAAAAAGAATGAGTTTTAAAAAGAATTTGGCTTAAAAAAGATAAAAAAAGATAAAATTTAGAGAAAAAAATGAATGTAAGGCTTTACAAATTTTTAAAATGTGGTATACTAGAAACAAATTAAGCGCAAACGTTTTCTTAAAAACAAAAGCCTTAAACAATATAAGGAGGTTGAATGATGAACAAAGGATCATTCAAAAGTTTATTTAGCTTTGAATTCTGGCAGAAGTTCGGTAAGGCCTTGATGGTCGTTATCGCTGTCATGCCAGCTGCTGGGTTGATGATTTCAATCGGGAAATCAATCCCTATGATCAACCCGAATTTATCTCCACTTGTTATTACAGGTGGAATTCTCGAACAAATCGGTTGGGGGGTTATCGGAAACCTTCACATCCTCTTTGCCCTTGCTATCGGTGGTAGCTGGGCCAAAGAACGTGCAGGGGGTGCCTTTGCAGCTGGTCTCTCTTTCATCTTGATTAACCGTATTACCGGTGCAGTTTTCGGAGTGACATCTGCAATGTTAGCTGATAAGGCTGCTACGGTTCACACAATCTTCGGTGGATCAATTAAAGTTGCGGACTACTTTATCAGTGTTCTTGAAGCTCCAGCTCTTAATATGGGGGTATTTGTAGGGATTATCTCAGGTTTCGTTGGAGCAACTGCCTTCAATAAATACTACAACTACCGTAAACTCCCAGAAGCCCTTTCTTTCTTCAACGGGAAACGCTTTGTACCATTCGTTGTTATCGTTCGTTCAGCTCTAACAGCCTTGGTTCTGTCAGCCTTGTGGCCAGTAGTTCAATCAGGAATTAATGGATTTGGTGTTTGGATCGCCAACTCACAATCAACAGCTCCAGTATTGGCACCATTCTTGTTTGGTACCTTGGAACGTCTTCTCTTGCCATTTGGTCTTCACCACATGTTGACCATTCCAATCAACTATACTCAATTGGGTGGTAGCTACCAAGTTCTTACAGGTGCTGCCAAAGGAACAACTGTATTTGGACAAGATCCACTTTGGTTGGCTTGGGTAACAGACCTTGTTAACTTGAAGAAAGCAGATCCTAGCCAATACCAACACTTGCTTCATGCCTACACACCAGCTCGTTTCAAAGTTGGTCAAATGATTGGATCATTTGGTATCTTGATGGGGGTTGTAGTTGCTATCTACCGCAATGTGGACCCAGATAAGAAAGAAAAATACAAAGGGATGCTTTTTGCAACTGCCCTTGCTACATTCTTGACAGGTGTTACTGAACCAATTGAATACATGTTCATGTTCATTGCAACACCTTTATACCTAATCTATGCCTTTGTTCAAGGAGCTGCCTTTGCAATGGCTGACTTGGTTCACCTTCGTGTTCACTCATTCGGTTCAATCGAGTTCTTGACACGTACACCAATGGCCATCAACGCTGGTTTGGCACTAGATATCTTTAACTTTGTATGGGTAACAGTCCTCTTTGGATTTATCATGTACTTCATTGCTAACTTCATGATTAAGAAATTCAATTATGCGACTCCAGGACGTAACGGTAACTATGAACAAAATGATGATGCCCCTGCAGGAGATGGTGCAGCAGCAGGTGCTACTACAAGCTCAGCAAGCTCACAAGTCATTAACATTATCAACCTTCTTGGTGGACGTGCTAACATCGTCGACGTTGACGCATGTATGACTCGTCTTCGTGTAACCGTTAAGGACGCTGAAAAAGTCGGAACAGAAGAACAATGGAAAGCTGAAGGCGCTATGGGTCTTGTCATGAAAGGACAAGGGGTCCAAGCGATCTACGGACCTAAGCTGACGTATTGAAATCTGATATCCAAGACGTTCTTGATTCAGGTGAAGTCATTCCTGAAACACTTCCTAGCCAAATGACAGCAGTTCAAAAGGCTGAAGCAACCTTTAAAGGGGTAACTGATGAAGTTCACTCTGTTGCAGATGGTGAAGTGATCAACATCGAAGATGTGAAAGATCCTGTATTCTCACAAAAAATGATGGGAGACGGATTTGCAGTTGAGCCTGAAAATGGCCACATCGTTTCACCAGTTGCTGGTAAAGTTACTAGTGTCTTCCCAACCAAACATGCCCTTGGTTTGGTAACAGATAATGGTTTGGAAGTCTTGGTTCATATCGGTTTAGATACAGTTAGTCTTGAAGGAAAACCATTCGAGGTTAAAGTTTCTGAAGGTCAAACAGTGGCTGCTGGAGACCTCTTGGTAGAAGCAGACCTTGATGCAATCCGTGCAGCTGGTCGTGAAACTTCAACAATTGTTGTCTTCACAAATGCAGATGCGATTAAATCCGTTAAGGTCGAACATACTGGTAAATTGGCTGCAAATGCGCCAGTTGCAACAGTAGAATTATAAGAGTCGTCGGCAAAGAAAATGAGGTTGGGGCAGTGCACCCGGCCTCTTGCCGTTTCTTGATTTGGAGAGAAGGAGAAATCAGGGGATGAAATTTTTAACATTAAATTCCCATAGTTGGATGGAAGAGAATGCTCAGCAAAAATTTGAAACCCTCAAGGAACAAATTTTAGAAGCGCAATATGATGTGATCTGTTTCCAAGAGGTCAATCAAGAAATGGGCTCAGAAGCAGTCGAAACAGATGAGTATTATCAAGCTTTGCCATCATCTGTAGCGATTCACAAGGATCACTTTGTTCGCGTATTGGTAGAAGAGTTAGCTGCTCATGGACTCCACTATTATTGGACTTGGGCCTACAACCATATTGGCTATGATCACCTCAATGAGGGTGTAGCGGTTCTTTCGCGTCAACCCTTGAAGGCGGATGAGATTTTGGTATCCAATATGGATGATCCAACGGACTACCATACTCGTCGAGTGGCCGTTGCCCATACAAGTGTGGATGGCAAAGAGATTGCTGTTGCCAGCGTCCATCTTTCTTGGTGGGACAAAGGTTTCCAATTTGAGTGGCCACGCATTGAGAACTACTTCAGCCAAGTAGGCAAACCTTTTATTCTAGCTGGTGATTTCAATAATCCTGCTGGTCAAGAAGGGTATGAAACGATTCTATCCAGTTCGCTAAAACTTCAAGATAGTTTTATCGAAGCCAAAGAAACAAAGGGGACTTATACTGTAGGTCCTGGAATCGATGGCTGGACGGATAATCAAGTTCCATTGCGAATCGATTACGTCTTTGCAAGTCCAGAATGGGACATCCAGCGTCTACATGTCATTTTTGATGATCAAAACAAACCCCATGTCAGTGATCACTATGGCTTAGAAGCTGAATTATCACTTTAATATAAATGGAGAGTCGAAAGGAAAACGATTTTATTCAATCGTCCTTCGACTCTTTTTTATGGATCAATGAGGAGCAAGTAGAGGGGATTCTCCTGTTCTTCTGCTTTCTTTACGATTCAATTTATGGTAAAATGAAGTGTTAAAACAGTTTAAGGAGGTAGCAAATGCGTTGTCCAAAATGTGGTGGAAGTAAGTCTAGTGTGGTGGATAGTCGACAAGCTGAAGATGGGAACACCATCCGTCGTCGCAGGGAATGCGAAGAATGCCATTATCGCTTTACTACCTACGAACGAGTGGAAGAGCGGACCCTAGTGGTTGTCAAAAAGGATGGGACACGCGAGCAATTTTCTCGTGATAAAATCTTTAATGGTATTATCCGCTCAGCTCAAAAACGGCCTGTTTCTAGTGACGAAATCGAAGAAATTGTAAACCGGATTGAACAAAAGGTTCGCAGCCAAAGTGATAATGAAATCAACAGTGAGTATATTGGTTCGTTGGTCATGGATGAGTTAGCAGATCTTGATGAGATCACCTATGTCCGTTTTGCTAGTGTTTACCGGAGTTTCAAGGATGTCGGTGAGTTAGAGACCCTCTTGAAACAAATTACGAAGGGAACCAAGAAGAAAAAGGAAAAATAGATGAAGCCCAATACGCCTTTCGCATTTTTAAAAAATCATCTTCTTCCACCAGCAGGGGCTGCATTGGAGCAGTATTACCTGCCTATTTTAGAGACAGAAACTGTAGCAGTTTATCGTTATCTGCTCGCCTCTTATGATCAGGGTGAAAAACAATATTTACTTGCTCAAATCCTCAATCACTTGAATATAGGATTTCCACAGTTGCTACTCGCCTTTGATCGTTTAATTGCTATGGGGTTGATGGATCTCTATGAGGAAGAAGTTGGGATCACCATCCAGTTACATGCTCCTCTTGCGTCAGAAGAATTTTTTTCGAATGCTGTTTTTAAACGCTTGCTTGAAAAAAAGATTGGGGAAAAGGCTGTGGAGGATCTGCTCCCAGCACGCTCTTTAGGGACTAGACGGCAAGTTTCCTTCTCGCAAGTCTTTGGACTAGATGCTGGGGAGACGACCGTTCTTCCAAGTAAGAAACAGCAGTTTGATATGGAGATGTTTAAGCGAATGATGGGGCGTGATGGACTTCGTTTTGCGGATGAAGGAGAAGCGACTCTAGCCCTCTTTGCCATCGCAGAAGAGCAACAATGGACCTGGTATGAAACTTATCTCTTTAGCCAAAAGAAACGGCTGTAGACCGGATTGTCTCTCCAAAGAGAATGAAGCAAAAGTTGGCTCAGGCTAGCCAGGAGCAACCCCGCATGTCCTATAGCCGTCAGGAAGAAACTATTCTGAGGGAAGCTAAGGCAAAATCCAGCCTACAATTTCTAGCGGAGATTAAGAAGGCGCGCAATGCGACCATTACGCAGAGCGAACGCAAGACTCTATCCAAGTTAGCTGATCTAGGCTTACTAGATGAGGTGATCAATATTATCTTATTGTTGACCTTTAACAAGACCCAGTCTGCTAATCTCAATGAAAAGTATGCTTTGAAGGTAGGAAATGATTTTTCTTATCAAGGGGTCAACAGTGCAGAACTGGCGATTTTAAAAGTTCGAGAACGCCAGGAACAAGCTAAAGCTCAAGGAAACAAGGGGACGAGTCCTACATCAGCCAAGAGCAAGCACAGCAATGTTCCCAAGTGGAGCCAACCAAACTATCAAAATCAAACCAGTCAAGCAGAAAAGGTGGATCTTGCTAAAGAGAAACAACGCCTATTAGAAAAACTGAATCAAGGAGGTGAGTAGATGGAAAGTGTAGGTCAAACCATGTCTCACATGAACCGTGCGCGTCAATTTAACTATGAGGATTTGGTCGCACAGATCTTGGCAGACCAAGAAGTGGCTGCCTTTATCAAGGACCAGTCTTTGTCTGAACAAGAAATTCGACGGAGTATTTCAAAATTTAATCAATACATTAGTGAACGCAACCGTTTCTTATTGGGAGATCCGGATTATATTGCCAAAGGTTATAAGCCCATCCTCACCATGAATGAAGGCTATGCGGATGTCGCTTATGAGGAAACACCAGAGTTAATCGAAGCCCAAAAACGAGCTGCGATCAACCAACGTCTCAACTTGATCAATCTCCCTTCAACCTTGAAAGAGGCGAGTCTAGCTAAGGTAGAGCTCGATGATAAGGGACGATTTGAGGCCTTTGAAGAATTAGCCAATTTTGTGGCCAACTATCCTGAATATCAAAAGGGGATCTACCTCTATGGTGATTTTGGAGTAGGAAAGAGCTACATGATGGCAGCTTTGGCTCATGATTTATCCGAAAAACGCCAGGCCTCTACCACCTTACTTCATTTCCCAAGTTTTGCTATCGATGTCAAAAATGCCATCAGTTCGGGCTTGGTCAAAGAAACCGTCGATCAGGTGAAAAAAGCCGAAATTTTAATTCTCGATGATATCGGTGCGGAACAGATGTCAGCCTGGGTGCGAGATGAAATCTTACAGGTGATTTTGCAGCACCGAATGCAGGAAAATCTCCCAACCTTCTTTACTTCTAACTTTAATTTTGAAGAGTTGGAACGTCATTTTGCAGCTTCGCGTAATGGAGATGAAACCTGGCAGGCCAAACGTGTCATGGAGCGCGTAAAATTTTTAGCCAAGGAAATCCATCTGGAAGGAGTCAATCGCCGATGAATGAAACCATCCGTTTAATGAAATCTCATTTTTCTGTTCGCCGTTTTAAGGAAGAAGCCATCAAAGAAGCTGACCTCAAGGAAATTTTATCAGCTGGGCAGATGGCATCAAGTTGGAAAAACTTTCAGTCTTATTCTGTGATTGTGGTCAAAAGCAAGGAAAAGAAAGAAGCTCTTTACGACTTGCTTCCTCAAGAAGCGATTCGCCAATCAGATGTCTTTCTCCTCTTTGTTGGAGATTTAAACCGTGCTGAAAAAGCTGTCAAACTTCATGAGCAAGATTTCCATCCTGAAGGGGTGGACAACTTACTGATCACCTCAGTGGATGCGGCTCTAGCAGCTCAAAATACGCTATTGGCAGCTGAAAGTCTCGGCTATGGTGGAGTGATGATCGGCATGTTGCGCTACTGTTCAGAAGAAGTCGCAGAACTCTTCCGTCTGCCAGACTATACCTATCCTGTTTTTGGGATTGCTCTCGGAGTACCTAATCAGCAGCATGCAGTGAAACCACGTTTGCCATTGGAGCAGGTTGCTTTTGAAGAAGAATACCAAGAACAAGACTATCAGTTGTGACTGCCTATGACAAGGTTCAGGCAGATTATGCTGGAGCGCGTGCAACAGATAGCTGGAGCGAGCGCCTTGCAGCTCAATTTGGTCAACCTGAACAAGAAGAGACCAAAAAACTACTAGAAAAACACAAACTATTATGAAATGAAGAGAGGCGTTCTTGAACTGAAGTCTCGCCTTTCATTAGAAAAGAGGAAATCATGGCCCTACCAACTATTGCGATTGTAGGCCGTCCCAATGTCGGAAAATCTACACTCTTTAACCGGATTGCCGGTGAGCGGATTTCCATCGTTGAGGATGTAGAAGGAGTCACTCGTGACCGCATTTATGCAACAGCTGAGTGGTTGAATCGAAAATTTAGTATCATTGATACGGGGGGAATTGATGACGTAGATGCCCCATTTATGGAGCAAATCAAGCATCAGGCAGAAATTGCTATGGACGAAGCAGATGTGATCGTCTTTGTCGTTTCTGGGAAAGAAGGGATCACGGATGCGGATGAATATGTCACTCGTATCTTGTATAAGACCCATAAACCGGTGATTCTTGCAGTCAACAAGGTGGATAACCCAGAGATGCGCAATGATATCTATGACTTTTATGCCTTAGGACTAGGTGAGCCACTACCGGTATCCTCTGTCCACGGGATCGGAACTGGGGATGTGCTCGATGCCATCATCGAAAATCTTCCGAATGAAACAGAGGAAGAAATCCAGATATCATCAAATTTAGCTTGATTGGTCGCCCAAATGTTGGGAAATCAAGCTTGATCAATGCGATCCTTGGGAGAAGACCGGGTCATCGCAAGCCCTGTTGCTGGAACTACACGGGATGCCATCGATACCCATTTTACCGATGCAGATGGCCAAGAATTTACCATGATCGATACAGCTGGTATGCGCAAATCTGGTAAAATCTATGAAAACACAGAGAAATATTCTGTCATGCGTGCCATGCGGGCCATCGACCGTTCAGATGTGGTTTTGATGGTCATTAATGCCGAAGAAGGGATTCGGGAGTATGACAAGCGGATCGCTGGCTTTGCTCATGAAGCTGGTAAAGGCATGATCATTGTTGTCAACAAATGGGATACCATTGAAAAAGACAACCATACCATGAAGCAGTGGGAAGATGACATTCGCGATCAATTCCAATACCTTTCTTATGCGCCGATTGTTTTTGTCTCTGCCTTAACCAAACAACGCTTGCACAAGTTGCCAGAGATGATCAAACAGATCAGTGAAAGTCAAAATACACGGATTCCTTCAGCTGTCTTGAACGATGTGATTATGGATGCTATTGCCATTAATCCAACTCCGACCGACAAAGGAAAACGCCTCAAGATCTTCTATGCGACACAAGTGGCAACCAAGCCGCCAACTTTTGTGGTCTTTGTTAACGAAGAAGAACTGATGCACTTCTCATACCTCCGTTTCTTAGAAAACCAAATTCGCAAGGCCTTTGTTTGAAGGAACTCCGATCCATTTGATTGCGCGAAAACGGAAGTAGGGAATACGAGACAAATGGATCAAAGTGGAGAAGGATATTTCAAATGATAAAATGCTCATTCTTCCAACTATGAAAACAACTAAAAGTAGCGCATAAGCGTTGCTTTTTTTAATAAGCTGGTAAAATGAAGTGGAGGATAGTCAGATGCGTAGTATCATAGTCCGGATATTCTTTATTCCTTATGCTTTTTTTAAGGATGAGTAGAGTAAACTCATGAACATCATGAGAGCTTTAGGTTTTTGTACATATCAGTTAAAATCTATCTGTATCTCTTGTTTCTCGGTTCGATCGTAAGCTTGGAGCTCTTGATCCTATTGCTGGGGATTTTATTAAAAAATAAGGTCGTTTTTTTGTCTTTTTTCTGTGGGCTGTCGGGATTTTTCTCCTCTCTATTTAGCTATTCCCTCTATTGTTCGCTCAAACAGTTAAAAGAGAAAAATCATGGATAGCTGATTGAGGTAACTCTGTTACGAAATCAGGTGAAAATCTGGGACAAGACTGTCTCAGTTTTTTTCTAAAAGTAAGTTAAAATCTTTTTAATAGTAAAATTATCTTTTCTAATTTTTTCTTAAATGTGCTATAATAAAGGGATTAATCTAAGGTGGTAAACATGGCAAAATTAATTCCTGGGAAGGTTCGTTCACAAGGGAGCCTTCTCTATGAAGCTGGGAAAGTTTCCCTTCAGGAAGTAAAAGAAAAATACCTGTATTTTCGGGTGGAAGAAGAAAGCTTGCGGTACAGTTTGGACGACGATGCTGTTTTTTGTAGCTGTGCTTTCTTTCAAAAGAAAAAATTCTGTACGCATCTAGCAGCTGTGGAAGCTTTTTTGAAGAATGATGACAGTGGGAAAGCAGCTCTTACAAGCCTTGAAGAAGACGCCACGGCGACTGAAGAAACGCAGGAGAAGGTCTCTTTTGGAAGTTTGTTTTTAGACCAGGTCCTTCCAAAAATCGAAAAGAAAGAAACTCGCTATGTCTTATCAGCAGTCGGGCAGGAGGATGAATACTCTGGTCAATTCTTGTGGACCCTTCGCATTCGTCGCTTGCCAGACGAGCGTTCTTATGTGATCAGAGATGTGCTAGCTTTTTTGCAGACCCTTCAGAAAGAAGGCCATTTTGCAATTGGCAAAAGTTACTATGAACCCATTTCTTACTTAGAATTTGATGGGCCTAGTCAGGATGTGATTAATTTCCTACAAGGCTTGGTCACAGATAGTGGATCGAAAGAGCAAGATTTCTTTCCCAATGCTGGGACGCCATCTTTATTTTTCCACCGACTCTCTTTGAAGAAGCTGTAGAATTACTAATGAATTTGGATTCCTTTCCTCTTGCAATATAGCATGTATGATTTTTTTCTGAAGTCTATTTTTCAGGATGTCCATGGGGAGGAAGATCTCTTTCATTTTTCAGGTGGAAGACCATGGTGATTTTTACGAATTGATCATTACGGAGCCACAAGTGAAGGTTGTCGAGTCTGCTGTTTACCTGTTTCGAAATGGTGTTTTCTATCACCTGACGCCCCAACAGCGGACCCTATGGAAGGCGATTCAAGATCTTCCAATGGATCAGGATCGCAAAAAACGCCTGCATTTTGATCCAACGGACCAAACAAAGCTTTCCTATAGTTTAAAAGAGTTCAAAAAACTGGGGACAAATAACAGCTCCGACCAGCTTTTTAATCCACGATTTCACTCCAGAATTTCATTTTGATCTAGCACAGGACCAGACTGTTTTACTGGATGTTGTCTTTCAATACCAGGATCGTGTGGTGACCACGCGTGAGGAACTCCTCAATCTTCCTTATTCCAGTGATTTCGATAAGGAGCAAGAAGTCTTTTCAACCATGCTAGCAGCAGGTTTTACAGACGACTTTTCTTCCCAAAGAAGTCCTTTATCAAGTGAGCAAATCTATCCATTCTTTCACCAACAGATCCCGACTTTTGAAGCCTTAGGAGAGGTTACCCTCTCTGATAGCCTTTTAGATCTTTATCAAGTGGAGCGTCCAAAAATTGATGTTAAAACCAATGGCAGTCTACTGGAGATCGGTTTTGACTTTGAAAGTGTGGATCCAGCCGAAGTGGACCAGGTCCTCAAAGCTCTAGTAGGGCAAAAAGACTACTTTGTCAGCCATACAGGGAAAGTTCTTGTCTTTGATGAAGAAACCAAGAAGATCAGTCGAGCCTTAGCAGATCTGCGGGCGAAAATGAGCAAGGGTGGGAAACTACAAGCCCGCCGGATTGCCGCTTATCAGCTATCTGATTTGTTGGCAGATCAAGACAATGTTCATTTTTCAGAAGAATTTCGAAATTTGGCTCATGATCTGACTCATCCAGAAGACTTCCAACTTCCTCAGATGACAATCCAAGCGACCCTGAGGGATTACCAAGAAACAGGGGTTAAATGGTTCTCCATGCTAAATCATTATGGTTTTGGTGGTATTTTAGCGGATGATATGGGGCTTGGGAAAACCCTGCAGACTATTTCATTCTTGACCAGTGTCGCAAAAAAAGAAACTAAAATCTTGATTCTAGCTCCATCTAGTCTCATCTACAATTGGAAACAAGAATTTTCAAAATTCGCTCCTCAGATGGAAGTGGAAGTCGTCTATGGTCTCAAGCAGCACCGAGATGAACTCATCGCAACCAATCCACAGGTAGTTATCACTAGTTACGCGTCTTTTCGTCAAGATGTGGAGGAATACCAGAAGAATCAGTATGAGTACTTGATTCTAGATGAAGCCCAGGTCATGAAAAATGCCCAAACCAAGATTGCCCAACACTTACGTGGCTTTGAGGTTCCGCATGTGTTTGCCTTATCTGGGACACCGATTGAAAATCATGTGGGTGAACTCTGGTCTATTTTCCAAATTGTCCTTCCAGGGCTCTTCCCAGCTAAAAGAGAATTTCAAAAATTGAGTCCTGAGACCATTGCACGATTTGTCAAACCTTTTGTCATGAGACGGAAAAAAGATGAAGTGCTCCAAGAATTACCGGACTTGATTGAAACAACCTACCACAATGAGTTGGATGAAAGCCAAAAAACGATCTATTTGGCTCAATTAAAACAAATTCAAGATCGGGTTCGAACCTCTAGTGAGGAAGAACTAAATCGGAGCAAGGTGGAAATTCTCTCGGGTCTCATGCGCCTTCGCCAAATCTGTGATACCCCCGCCCTCTTTATGGAAGACTATCAGGGAGATAGTGGGAAATTGGAGAGCCTTCGAGATCTTTGGGTCAAATCAAGGATGGCGAACACCGGGTTTTGATCTTCTCTCAATTTAGAGGCATGCTGGATATCCTAGAGCAGGAAATTGACCAGCTTGGCATGACCTCCTTTAAAATCACAGGTTCCACTCCCGCTAAAGATCGACAAGAAATGACCAATGCTTTTAATGCAGGTGAGCGCCATGCTTTTCTCATTTCTCTGAAGGCTGGAGGGGTTGGATTGAACCTCACTGGTGCCGATACGGTCATCTTAGTCGATTTGTGGTGGAATCCTGCAGTGGAAGACCAGGCTATTGGACGTGCCCATCGAATGGGACAGGAACAAAATGTTGAAGTTTATCGTATGATTACTCGTGGTACGATCGAAGAAAAAATCCAAGAACTGCAAGCTTCCAAAAGACACTTGGTCTCAACGATTTTAGATGGAACGGAAACACGATCTAGTTTATCGGTTGAGGAAATTCGTGAGATTCTTGGAATTCAGTCAGAATAGCTTGAAAAATTCTGTGAATAGTTTATAATTAATGGAGTGTCGAAAGGAAGAAAGCATGACAGAAAAATATTTTCCTCAAGTAGGGGATAATGAGTTGATGTTAACAGAGATGCCCCACATGAACCTGTATGATGAAACAGACTTGATTAGTAACATTACAGGCGACTATGTGGATAAAAATTATTTGGAATGGCAACCGATTGCTGAAAATACCAAACCTAAGCATCCTTACCACCAACCACTAGAAGAGCCCCTACCGAAAAGACGGCCAGTAAGAAAACCTGATTTTAAAGAGCCGATTGATAAAAAAAGTCCTGCCAACCGTTATGCAGAGGAAGCGAGAGAGCGTGCGCGTGAAGATCTGAAAAAGAAACGCACAGCACCCTATCTGACAACGGATCCAGCAGCTACCACAAGTAAGCGGAAAAAACCGTTTATTTCAGAACGAAAACCTGGTCAGCCAACAGCTCCCTTCCAAAAGGAAAACCCAGGTGAATTATTGAAATACAGCAAACGATTGCGACAAGATCAGTTGATCCTTGCAGAGTTCGAATCTGCAGGAGAACCAGAAGTGGCAGAACCGACTGAAAAGAAAAACAATTATGATTTCTTAAAGACTAGCCAAATATACAATAAAGATCAGCACAAGTTGAAACCACAGCCAATCAAACAAGAATTGGATTTAACCCATCTAGATCAAGAATAAGGAGAAAACATGTCTAATACATACCATTTTATTGGAATTAAAGGAGCAGGGATGAGTGCTTTAGCTCTCATGCTTCACCAAATGGGACATACGGTTCAAGGGTCAGATGTTGAGAAGTATTACTTTACGCAACGTGGCTTGGAACAAGCAGGAATTCAAATTTATCCATTTGATGTGAAAAATTTGGAAGGCGACAAGATCCTCATTGCCGGGAATGCTTTCCGTCCAGATAACAATGTGGAAATCGCTTATGCAGATGAGCATGGCCTAACCTATAAACGCTACCATGAATTTCTTGGTGAATTTATGCGTGACTTCGTCAGCATGGGGGTTGCCGGAGCACACGGAAAAACCTCAACAACAGGGATGCTTTCTCACGTCTTATCAAATATCACTGATACCAGTTATTTGATTGGTGACGGGACAGGTCGTGGCTCTGCAGCAGCCAAATACTTTGTCTTTGAATCAGATGAGTATGAACGCCACTTTATGCCTTACCATCCTGAATACAGCATCATCACCAATATTGACTTCGACCATCCAGACTATTTCACGAGCTTGGAAGATGTCTTTAATGCTTTTAACGATTATGCCAAACAAATCAGCAAAGGCCTCTTCATCTACGGAGAAGACAAAGAATTGCGTCGGATTACCTCATCAGCACCAATTTATTACTATGGTTTTGATAAGGAGACGAACGATTTTGTGGCAAGCAACTTGCTTCGTTCAACGACTGGTTCAACCTTCAACGTTCATTTCCGTGGAGAAGATTTGGGGCAATTCCATATCCCAACTTTTGGTCGCCACAACATCATGAATGCCACAGCAGTCATTGGTTTGCTTTACATTGCAGGATTTGACTTAGATTTAGTCCGCGAGCATTTGAAGACCTTTTGCTGGAGTGAAACGTCGCTTTCACTGAAAAAAAGTAGTCAATGGAACAGTGATCATCGATGACTTTGCGCACCATCCAACGGAAATTATTGCAACCTTGGATGCAGCCCGTCAAAAAAATACCCAAGTAAAGAGATTGTGGCCATTTTCCAACCACATACCTTTACACGGACGATTGCCTTGTTAGATGAATTTGCTGAAGCGTTGAATCAAGCAGATGCTGTTTACTTGGCACAGATCTATGGTTCTGCACGGGAAGTCGATCACGGCGATGTGAAAGTTGAAGATTTGGAAGCAAAAAAATTGTCAAACGTTCAGCGATTATTACAGCTGAGAATGTTTCTCCTCTTCTTGACCATGACAATGCGGTCTATGTCTTTATGGGAGCTGGAGATATTCAAACCTATGAATACTCATTTGAGCGTTTATTATCTAGTTTGACACATAGTGTACAATAAGAGATGATTGAGTCTGGAATCGATTGGTTCCAGACTCAAATTTATCTGTCCACTGAAGAGTCATGAGATGAGGAGAGCAGGATGATGATTCGATCAATCACCCCAGCTGATCAAGAACAGCTGGGCTTGCTAGAAGAAGAACTTCATGACAATGAAGGAAAGGAGCACAGAGCCACTCTTGAGGAAGCGCTAGGTTCGAAGGAAGCCATTTCTTTGCTTGCAGAGCAGGCGGGGGATGCTGTGGCTTACTTGTTGGCGACAGAAGACCAGCATTTAAAAGGGAGACCTAATCGTATTGCGATTAGCAGTGAGACCAGCCTTTCAAGGTCAAGGTTATGGTTCTATTTTGATCGCTGCTTTAAAGGATCTAGCTGTTCAAAAGGAAAAGAAAGCCATTTGGATCGATTGTTCAGAAGACTTACTATCTTATTTTGCCCAGCAAGGATTTCGAGATGAAGCTGAGTCTGATCGAGGTGTCCATATGGTTTGGGAACGATAGAAGGAGTAAATGATGAAAGAAAAGATTCACATTAGACAGGCAGAGCTGCAGGATTTGGATGCCATCGAGCGCATTGAGCTTGAAAATTTCTCAGAAGAAGAAGCGATTGCGCGTGAGATTTTAAAAGATCACATCGAAAAGATTCAAACGACTTTTCTTGTAGCAGAGTGCCAAGGTCAGATTTTAGGCTATTTAGAAGGACCTGTTAGACCGGAGCGCTATTTGATCGATTCCTCTTTTTCAGAGGTTGAAGATCTAAGTCAGTTAGAACAGGGCTTTATTTCCATTACGAGTCTATCCATTGCTAAAGAAGCCCAAGGGCTTGGGGTTGGAACCCTCTTGCTTGAGGCGATGAAAGAGATTGCGGTGAAGGATAATCGTCAAGGGATCAATTTGACCTGTCATGATTATTTGATTCCTTATTACGAGAAGCAAGGATTCACCAATGAAGGTCTTTCAGAATCCCAATATGCGGGTGAAGTTTGGTACAATCTGGTCTGGGAAAATGAAAACCTTGATTAAATAGGTATTTTGAAGAAGAAGGGCGATTTGTATTGCTTTTCTAAATCTTTTAAGATATAATATTAAGGATTATGATGAGGGAGGTCAATTATTTGACTGATAAATCACAAGACAGTGAGAAGTTATTAAGCTTCAAAGAGCAGATCCTCAGAGACTTAGAAGAGGCCAAATGAGCAACTTCTAAAGATCGAAAAAGAGTATGATCTACCTGATCGAAGCATTGAAACCCCTTCTTCACTGAAAGAGGAGGAAGAAGCAACACCACCTCCAAAAGAAGAAGCTGTTGTGGCTTCCACAGAAATACCAGTGGAGCCAGAAAAGGCGACTCCTGCTGTAGAAGAAAAGAGTGAGCTTACAAAGCCTGCTAAAAAAGAACCAAGTCAGGAACCGGTAGAGGAAAGCTTATCGCGCTCTTCTCGTAACCAGCGCCAACAAAAACAAAAGAAACAAAATAAAATCGCTAAACGAATTGTGCGGACAGTGGTCAGCCTTTTGCTGATTGTGATCGTGGCTACAGGGATCTTTGCTGTGACCTATATCCATTCAGCTGTCAAGCCAATGGATAAAAATGCAACAGAATTCGTAACGGTTGAGATTCCAGCAGGTTCAAGTAATCGTGAGATTGGCGCGATCCTTGAGAAAAAAGGACTCGTGAAAAATGGCCAGTTCTTTAACTACTATACCAAGTTCAAGAACTATAGCAATTTTCAAATCCGGTTATTTCAACCTTCAAAAGAGCATGGATCTAGAAACCATCATCCAAAAACTGCAGGAAGAGGGAACCAAAACTCCTCAGGCTCCAGTTCTTGGAAAGGTGACGATTCCAGAAGGCTATACGATTGATCAGATTGCGACGGCTATCACAGCAGATGTCTCCACTAAGAAGGCAGGCAAGACTCCATTTAAGAAAGAAGATTTCTTGAAGGCTGTCCAAGATGATGCCTTTATTGAGAAGATGGTGGCCAAATATCCTAAGCTCTTGGCGAGTCTTCCAAGTAAGGATTCTGGTGTTCGCTACCGTTTAGAAGGTTATCTCTTCCCAGCTACCTATAACTATGGGAAAGATACCACAGTGAAAGAGATGATCGATCAGATGCTGGCGGCCATGGATCAAAACTTAACCCCGTATTATGAAACACTTGAGAGCAAGAACATCAATGTAAACGAAGTATTGACCCTTGCTTCCTTGGTTGAAAAAGAAGGGGCGACGGATCAAGACCGCAAAGACATCGCAAGTGTCTTCTATAACCGTTTGAACCAAGACATGCCTTTGCAAAGTAATATTGCAATTCTTTATGCAGAAGGGAAACTTGGTCAAAAGACGACCTTAAAAGAAGATGCAACGATCGATACAGAGCTGGATTCCCCTTATAATATTTATAAGAATACCGGCTTGATGCCTGGCCCAGTGGATAACCCTGGAGTATCAGCGATCGAAGCGGCGGTGAACCCAAGTAAGACCGATTACTTGTATTTTGTCGCAAATGTCGAAAATGGTGAAGTTTTCTTCGCTAAGACATACGAAGAACACAATAAATGTTGAAGAACACGTCAATAGTAAATTGACACAAGCAAGTTCAAACTAGAAAAAGCATGTGGCGCGTCCACAGCTTTTTCATTCAAATAATAGAAAGAGAAGAATAATGGCAGAAAAAACATACCCAATGACCCTAGCAGAAAAAGAAAAATTAGAACTAGAATTAGAAGAATTGAAATTGGTCCGTCGACCTGAAGTCGTAGAACGGATCAAGATCGCTCGTTCATATGGTGACCTCTCAGAAAACTCTGAGTACGAAGCAGCAAAAGATGAACAAGCTTTTGTTGAAGGTCAAATCTCTAGCTTGGAAACAAAAATCCGTTATGCAGAAATCGTCGATAGTGATGCTGTTGCAGTAGACGAAGTTGCGATCGGAAAAACCGTTACAGTCCAAGAAGTTGGCGAAACAGATGAAGAAGTATACAGCATCGTCGGTTCAGCAGGGGCAGATGCCTTTGCTGGCAAGATCTCTAACGAAAGCCCAATCGGTCACGCATTGATTGGTAAGAAGACAGGTGATGTTGTCACTGTTGAGACACCAGCTGGAAGCTACCAAGTGAAAATTTTGAACGTAGAAAAAACAGCGTAAATATAAAAAGCAGGCTCTCCTAGAGGGCCTGCTTTTTTGTGCTCTTACTCCTCTTGTGTGGGTGAAAATTCTTCCTTGACTGACTGAACGGTATCAAAAAAGCACTTGAACCTTAGGTTCAAGTGCTGCTCTATTTTTGCTAGAATTTAGTAGTTTGTACTACTTTCTGTTGCGTTGTTTTCCTGCATTGCGGTTATTTTTTGGTTTGTGTTGGATTTGTGTCGTCGCAGTTGGTGTGACATCTTTTTTCACGCGGTGACTAGTTGTTTTTGGAGGATTGTTTTTGTATTCCTCAGCGACCCGTTTGCGAAGATTTGGACGAATCAAGTAGTTGATGACAAATTGTTGGATAATTTGGATCACCCCACCGACTACCCAGTAAAGAGTCACTCCGGCTGAAGAGATCAATGAGAAGACACCGATCATAATCGGACTCATCAGTGATGCTTTGCGCATGCTTTCCTTTTGGGTTTCATCTTCAATTCCATGAAGAGAAAGCATACTTTGGATATAGTAAAGAACCGCAACGATAGCCGTCAAGAGCAAGCTTGGTTTGCCAAGAGCAATGCCAAGGAAGCTACTGTCTGCTACCCCTTTGGTGTGTTGAGCTGCAAAGAAGAGAGCTGAGAAGAATGGCATTTGGATCAAGAGTGGCAAACACCCAACTCCACCAAACATGCTGACTCCCATTTTCACGTTGAGCAGCCATTAATTCCTGTTGCGCCAATAGCTTTTTCTTCTTGTGTGCTAGCGTTCTTCATGCGCTCTTGGATTGGGCCCAAGGATAGGGTTTTAAGTAGTTCATCTTTTTCAGATTGGTAGGTTGCCTTCCATGATTGGTACAAACCAAGTGGCAAGATGATTAAACGCACGATCAAGGTGACGATAATAATCCCGATCCCAAAGCCCAAGCCAAGGTTATTAGCAAAGAATTTGATGGCTTCGCCCATTGGACGGCCAAGAAGATTCCAGATCAATCCAGTTGGATTTCCAGTTTTTCGATCGACACTTACGCATCCTGATAAGAAGACGAGCGAAGCTAGTCCCATCGATGCCAATAATGCAAGTTTATTTTTTTTCACAAATCGTTCCTTCTTTTTTAAAATGTTACCTTTCTATTCTACTGTTTTTTTTGAAAATACACAATAGTTCTCTAGTCTTAATTTGCAATTTTGAAGTCTGTATAGTTTTCAAAGTTTGCCAGCGTAACATCTAAATAAGTTACATGTGCAAAAGGTGTAGGACCTTTGCGAATTTCTTGAATGAATTTGGCCATTTGGCTACTAGACTCTGCCTGGGCCAGAATGCCAACCGTTCCGTCGTCATTATTCCAGACACGGCCAGTAATCCCACCGATCTCTAAAGCAAGACTGTACACTCCCCAGCGAAAGCCAACCCCTTGAACCCGTCCTTGGGCAATCATTTTTACCTTTTGCATGTGCGACCTCCTTGACTCGAAGAAATCTATCTGGGGCATGATTTCTTCTTTTTCTTTGTGCTATAATAGTTCTATGAATATTATAACGTCTAAATCCAATAATGTAATCAAAAATGCTAAAAAATTACATCAAAAAAAATACCGGACAGATTCTTATCTCATTGAAGGCTGGCATCTGTTTGAAGAGGCAGTAGAAAATCAAGCGAAGATTCGGCAGGTCTTTGTTTTAGAAGCCTATTTAGACCGGGTGGAGGACATCCAAAAAGTCACTATCGTGACTCCGGAGATTTTAAGCCTCTTGGCAGATTCGAAGACTCCTCAAGGGATTGTCGCAGAGATTCTTCTAGAGCAGCCAAAGCTTCCGGATCAGCTACAAGGGCGCTTCCTCTATTTGGAGGATGTACAGGATCCTGGCAATGTAGGGACTATGATTCGAACAGCAGATGCAGCAGGCTTTTGATGGCGTCATGCTTTCGAAAGCCTCCGCAGATCTATACAGTCTCAAGACCCTTCGATCCATGCAGGGCAGTCATTTCCATATTCCTATCTGGAAACTGGATCGAGAAGAACTATTGGAACGAGCTGCACACTCTCATCTAGCAGTTCTCGCAACGACGCTTTCAGAAGCTTCCATTGACTACCGTCAGCTTCCTCAGACCGATCAGTTTATCCTGGTTATGGGCAATGAAGGAAACGGCATCAGCCAGGAAATGGCGGCACAAGCAGACCAGCTGGTTCATATTCCTATGCCAGGTCGGGCAGAGAGTTTGAATGTTGCAGTAGCAGCAGGAATTTTGATGTTTTCTTTAAGGAAATTTTGAGAAAAAGAAGTATACTTAACCTGTAAGAAGAAGTTGATGGAGATCTTATTGGGAGAGCTTATCAACGAAAGGTGGTTATCTTATGCAATATCATCGTGACAAAGAATACATGACCTATGTAGGCCATCTGATCCAGCATCCTAAGGTTCAAAAATTAGCTGACATTCCCCACCATATTCATTCCAATCGTTTGGAGCATTCCATTCATGTTAGCTATACCAGTTATAAACTGGCTAAAAAATTTGGTTGGGATGCTAAAAGTACGGCTCGGGGTGGCCTCTTGCATGACCTCTTTTACTATGATTGGCGCGAGACCAAGTTTACCAAGAGTCACGCCTGGATCCATCCCCGCATTGCCGTGAGAAATGCGCGAAAGATCACAGATCTCAATGCCAAGGAAGAAGACATTATTATTAAACACATGTGGGGGGCTACCCTTGCTCCGCCTCGCTACAAAGAATCCTTTGTAGTGACAATGGTGGATAAATACTGGGCTGTTAAGGAAGCTTCAGAACCTTGGCGTAAAAAGATGGCCAAAAGGAGATTTTTTCATCGAAATGTTAAAATCGTAGTAAACAAATTTGAAAGGAACTTGTTTATATGTATAATGATTCAGTAATCCAAGAACAAAGTGGATTGAATGCTTTTTATAACAAAATCTACTCATTAGTGGGGATCGGTGTAGGGATTTCAGCCCTTGTCTCTGGCCTGATGATGACAGTCTTTCAAGATTTCTTCGTTCAAATCTTGACAACAGCACCAATGGTTTACTATGCAGCAGTGGTTGTAGAATTGATCTTGGTCTTTGTTGCAAGTGGGAAGGCTGTTAAAAATAGCCCGTCTGCTCTTCCGATCTTCTTGATCTACTCAGCTTTGAATGGCTTTACCTTGAGCTTTATCATTGCTCGCTACATGCAAGCGACTGTCTATAAGGCTTTCTTGGTCAGTGCCTTGATGTTTATTGTCATGGGAGCTATCGGACGCGTCGTGAAAAAAGACCTTTCAGGTATGGGACGTGCCTTGATGGGAGTCTTGATCGGTGTGATTATCGCTTCTGTTGTGAACATGTTCTTGAGAAGTTCTGGAATGGACTATATCTTGAGTATTATCTCTGTCTTCCTCTTTGCAGGATTGACAGCTTGGGATAACCAAAAGATTCGCTATGTCTATGATCAAACAAATGGTCAACCTGCTACAGGCTGGGCAGTAGCGATGGCTTTGGAACTTTATCTTGACTTTATCAACCTCTTTATCAGCCTTCTTCGTATTTTCGGAAGAAACGACTAATCAAAGAGAGACTGAGCTGGGGCAGTTGCCTCGGCTTTTTTTGTCTTCCGACTTGTGCTATACTAATAGTGACTAAAGAATAGAAATGAGCGCTTATGAAAACACCTTTTGTAACCCGTGAACAATTAGAAAGTCTGACCCAAGAATTCCCTACCCCTTTCCATCTCTATGATGAAGCAGGAATTCGTGAAACGGCTCGTGCCCTCCATCAAGCTTTTGCTTGGAATGAAGGATTTAAGGAATACTTTGCCATCAAGGCGACTCCTAATCCATCGATCCTAAAAATTTTGCAAGAAGAGGGCTGTGGAGTCGACACCGCCAGCTATGTGGAATTGTTAATGGCGGATAAACTAGGCTTTAGTGGAAAAGAAATCATGTTTTCTTCTAACAACACGCCAGCTGATGAATTTGTCTATGCTAGAGAATTAGGGGCAACGATCAATCTGGACGCCTATGAAGACATTGCTTTCTTGAAGTCTGTGACTAGCATCCCCAAGGTCATTTCTTGCCGCTATAATCCTGGTGGAGTTTTTGAACTGGGAACCGATATTATGGATAATCCGGAAGAAGCCAAGTTTGGAATGACCAAGGAGCAATTGATCCAAGCCTTTATCGAGTTGAAAGAACTAGGTGTGGAAGAGTTTGGGATTCACGCTTTATTGGCTTCTAATACAGTATCCAACGACTACTATCCAGAGTTAGCGCGTCAACTTTTTGAATTGGCAGTGAAGTCGTCGAGAAAACAGGTGTTCACTTGGGCTTCATCAACCTCTCTGGTGGAGTTAGGGGTCAATTACAAACCAGAGCAAGAACCAAATGATATTGCCATTATTGGGGAGGGCGTACACCGCGTCTTTTGATGCGATTCTCAAACCGGCAGGACTTGGTCATGTGAAAAATCTATACCGAGCTTGGTCGCTTTTATGCTGGCTTCACACGGCCTCTTAGTAACCAGAGTGACGCATAAAAAGAAAAACTTACCGGACTTATGTCGGGGTTGATGCTTCAGCTGTGAACCTTCTTAGACCGGCTATGTACGGTGCTTATCACCATATTACCAATATGGATCGTCCAGAGGAACTGACTGAAGTGGTCGATGTCGTGGGAAGTCTCTGTGAAAAATAACGATAAATTTGCGAAACAACGAGAACTACCCGTGACGGAGATTGGAGATTTGCTCGTGATCCATGACACTGGAGCCCATGGATTTTCAATGGGGCTATCAGTACAATGCTAAGTTGCGTTCGGCAGAAGTTTTGCTTCAAGAAGATGGGCAGGCCCGTTTGATTCGTCGAGCAGAAAAAAACCAGAAGATTATCTTGCGACACTCTACGGCTTTGACATTGAAAAAAATAAGTGATTGTCTGATATAATGATAGTTATGTAAAAAAATAATGGATCGGAGAAAATTTTGTATGAATCTCTTTTTAGGAATTTTGTTGATTATTTTTAGCTTTCTTTGGTGGGATGATTGCAGGAATGTTCTTGCTTCGTCGTCAATTTGAAAAAAAGAATTTGCATCAAACCCACGTTTGAATGTTGAAGCAGTTCGTACGCTTTTTAGGTGCGAGTGGCCAACGTCCAAGCGAAGCAAAAAGTTCAACAAGTCTATCGCCAAATTGTGAGCCAACAAAAAAATCAGCAATGGCGAAAAACAAGAAAAAAATAAGAGTGGGGCAATCTCACGATAATAAATGAGAGGGGCTTGAGGAATTTCTTAGTCCCTCCTTTTTGGAAGGAAGAGATATGGATAACCGACCGATTGGTTTTTTTAGATTCTGGAGTAGGGGGCCTGACTGTTGTCCGCGAATTGCTCCGTCAGCTTCCTCACGAAGATGTCGTCTATATTGGAGATTCAGCGCGTGCACCTTATGGTCCCTAGACCAGCAGACCAAATTCGCGAGTATACTTGGCAGATGGTGAACTTCCTTCTGACCAAAAATGTCAAGATGATTGTCTTAGCCTGTAATACAGCGACGGCAGTTGTTTGGGAAGAAGTCAAGGAGAAACTTGATATTCCCGTTTTGGGAGTGATCTTGCCCGGAGCTTCTGCAGCCATTAAATCGACGACCCATCAAAAAATTGGGGTCATTGGGACACCGATGACGGTTTCTTCTGGAATTTATAAAGAGAAGATTCAAAGTCTAGCACCAGACATGGAAGTCAGCAGTTTAGCTTGTCCCAAGTTTGTTCCTTTAGTGGAATCAAACGAGTTGGCATCCAGTGTGACCAAAAAGGTGGTTTACGAAACCCTAAAACCACTAGTTGGAAAGGTTGATACCTTGGTCTTGGGATGCACCCATTATCCCCTTTTAAAACCGATCATTCAAAATGTGATGGGACCGGATGTCAAATTGATTGATAGTGGGGCAGAGTGTGTTCGGGATATTTCCGTTTTATTAAACTATTTTGAGCTCAATAAGAGTCGCGAACTCTTAGAGCAGACCCACCGCTTTTATACCACTGCAAATGCCAATAGCTTTGCAGCGATTGCCGAAAAATGGCTAGAACGTTCAGTGAATGTGGAGCATGTAAATTTATGAGTGACAAACTATTTGAATACAAAGATCCCCAAGATTGGTATATTGCCCAATGGGGAGAAGATGCAGACTACAACCAATTTAGTCAAGTGCCTGCGGAAGCTTCCACTCTGTTAGACCAGCTGGAACTTCTCTTTGCCAAGGATCCTGAAGGATTCCCTCTCAATCTATCGGTGATGCGCTATGGTTCAGCCTTTCGTTTTCTGACCTTTTTGACCGAAATCTTGAATGAAGTCAAGGGAAGAGCTTTTGAAATCGTACAGCGTCAAGGAGCCTTGCTCTTGGTTGAAAAAGGGAAATTGCTTTACTTGCATTTGCCAAGTGATGGGGTGGATTTGGAAGCCTTCTTGGGTCAAGACAAGGTCAAAGATACGATTCTCATTGCGACTCGAAATGAGGGAAAAACCAAAGAATTCCGTAATATGTTTGAAAAGCTGGGCTTTGAAGTGGAAAATCTCAATCAATACCCAGAGCTTCCAGAAGTCGAAGAAACAGGTCTGACCTTTGAAGAGAATGCCCGCCTAAAAGCTGAAACGATTGCAGAGCTAACTGGGAAAACAGTCTTAGCAGATGATTCAGGTTTGAAGGTAGATATCTTGGGAGGCTTACCAGGGAGTTTGGTCAGCTCGTTTTGCGGGAGTTGGTGCGACAGATGCAGAAAACAATGCGAAATTGTTGCACGAATTGGCTATGGTTTTTGACTTGAAAGATCGTTCAGCCCAGTTCCATACGACCTTGGTGGTTGCAAGACCAGGCAAGGAAAGCCTAGTGGTGGAGGCAGATTGGCCAGGGTATATTAATTTTGAGCCCAAAGGGGAACACGGCTTTGGCTATGACCCTCTCTTCTTAGTTGGGGAAACGGGCCGTGCTGCTGCTGAATTAACGCTAGAAGAAAAAAATACACAATCACATCGTGCTTTAGCTGTTAAAAAGTTATTGGAGGTATTTCCATCATGGCAAAGCAAACAATCATCGTTATGAGTGACTCGCATGGAGACCGCTCCATTGTTGAAGCTATTAAAGAAAAATACCTAGGCCAGGTCGATGGGATCTTTCACAATGGGGATTCTGAACTAAAAAGTGATGATCCTGTCTGGGAAGGGATCCACGTTGTCCAAGGAAATATGGATTTTTATGATGGCTATCCGGAACGCTTGGTGACCCAACTAGGGCCAACACGGATCATCCAGACCCACGGACATCTTTTCCAGATCAATTTTAGTTTTCAAAAATTGGATTTGTGGGCCCAAGAGGAGGAAGCAGATATCTGTCTATACGGTCACCTTCATATCCCAGATGCTTGGAAGGAAGGAAGAACCCTCTTTGTGAATCCTGGATCCGTTAGCCAACCTCGTGGTCTGATTCGCGAGTGTTTGTATGCCAAGATAGAGATTACCGATTCGAACTTCAAGGTAGAGTATTATACGCGAGATCATGAATTGTACCCTGAATTGACAAAGGAGTTTAGCAGATGATAGCAAAGGAATTTGAACGTTTCTTGCTGGCGCAGGAAGAGACGTTCTTAACTCCTGCCAAAAATTTAGCGGTCTTGATTGATACCCACAATGTAGACCATGCGGTTTTGCTGTTGAGCCAGATTAGCTATAGTCGCATCCCGGTAGTGACGGATGAACGCAAGTTTGTGGGGACGATCTCCCTAACGGATATTCTATCTTATCAATTGAAACACGAGATTCCTGAGGAGACTTTTGCTTCGATGGATATCGTAGACGTTGCAAAGAAGGAGGTCGGGGTCATCGGCTTAGACTTCAATTTGACAGAAGTCCTTCACAAGTTGGTGGATGACTCCTTCTTATCAGTGGTGGATGAAGAAGGTTATTTCCAAGGGATTATTACGCGGAAATCGATCCTCAAAGCCATCAATTCGCTCATGCATAATTTTTCAAATGAATACGAGATGATTCCAAAATGAAAGAATTTATTGCAAGTTTTATTGATCAAAAAGAACTAAGTGAAAATTCTCAGTCAGCCTATTTCTATGATTTGGACCAATTTATTGAATCAATTCATGGAAAAAGTGACACCGACAAATTTGAGAATTTACCAAGCTTCGATTAAAGATTTTAAACCGGCGGTTCAAAAAAACGAAAATTATCCGCTGTTAACCAATTTTTTTATATTATTTGTATCAAGAACGCTTTATTTCTGAATACCATCGTTTGGTCTTGCCTAAAAATTCAACCGGCCAAAACCCATGATCGTGAATTGTTGGATCTGACCCATTTTTTTGGGAAGAATCAACCAATCCCACAGGGACGCTTGATGGCCTTATTGATTCTGGAGATGGGCTTATTGCCAAGTGAGATCCTCCAAGTCAAGGTCGAAGATATTCAGCTGGACTTTCATGTCATTCGAGTGGGCAAAGATGGCCAAAAACGGGTTTTAAAAGTTCCAGAGCCTTTACTGGATGAGTTGCAACTCTTCCTCGATGGTGTCTATCTCTTTGATAATAAAGGAAAAATCATACTCCCGTCAGTGGGGATTCCGACAATTAGAAGCCTTCTTGATCGAAAAAGGCAACCAAGACCTTTCGGCACAATCGATTCGTGAGCAGTATATTTTGAAACAACGTGAACTCGGTGTGGATCTCTTTAGTATTGCGCGTGAATTGGGCCTAAAAACCATGGTGACATTAGAAAAATATAAATAATGGATATTAAAATTAAAGATTTTGAAGGGCCTTTGGACCTCTTGCTCCACTTGGTCTCTAAATACCAGATGGATATTTATGAGGTTCCCTTGATTGAGGTGATCGAACAGTATCTGGCTTATCTGGCGACCCTCCAGGCTATGAAACTAGAGGTAGCAGGGGAATACATGCTGATGGCTAGTCAACTAACCCTGATAAAGAGTCGTAGACTTCTTCCTAAGGTCGCAGAGGAGATGGATGAAGCAGAGGATCTAGAGCAGGACCTCCTTTCTCAATTGGAAGAGTACCGTACTTACAAGCAATTAGGAGAGTTGATGGCCTCGCAGCACGAGGAGCGCGCCCTCTATTATTCGAAACCGAAGATGGAATTGGTCTATGACGATACCGAATTACTTCATGATCGCACTACGGTGGATCTCTTCTTGGCTTTCTCAAAATTATTGACTAAGAAAAAAGAAGAATTCCGCCAGAACCATACAACCATTGTAAAGGATGAATACAAGATTGAGGATCTGATGGACCAGCTGCGTCACCGATTCCACGATCGTTCACAAGTTCTCTTGCAGGACTTGTTTCTAGAAGCAGCGGATCTCCAAGAGGTTATTACCCTATTTCTTGCAACCCTTGAATTAATCAAGATTCAAGAGGTCACAGTGGTACAGGATAGGGCTTTTGGAGAAATTTACTTAAATAGGATTGAACATGAGCAAATTAGCTGAAATTGAAGCACTCTTATTTGTAGCGGGTGAAGAAGGAATTACTGCCAGACAAATCGCAGATCTTCTCTCTTTACCCCCAACAGGTGTGGTGCAAAGTTTAGAAAAATTGGCCCAAAAATACCAGGAGGATACAGATACTAGTCTGTGTTTGATGGAGACAGCTTCCCGTTATAAATTGGTGACAAAGGCAGACTACGCTTCGGTTTTTACGAGACTATTCTAGAACGCCTATGAACCAAAGTTTGTCTCGGGCTGCCCTTGAAACCTTGTCAATCATTGCTTATAAGCAACCGATCACCCGCGTGGAGGTCGATGATATTCGAGGCGTCAATTCCAGTGGTGCCATTACCAAACTACTATCATTTGATCTGATCCGCGAAGATGGGAAAAAAAGAAGTCCTCGGGCGTCCTAATTTGTATGTCACGACGGAGTATTTTTTTTGGATTATATGGGGATCAATCATTTGGAGGAATTGCCAAAGGTTGAGGAAGTGGACATCGATCCAGAAGAAGGTCAATTATTTTCAGAGAGAACAGAGGAACTAGATGAGAATTAACAAATATATTGCCCATGCAGGCGTGGCTAGTCGTCGCAAGGCCGAAGAACTGATCAAGCAAGGCTTGGTGACGGTCAATGGCCAAGTTGTGCGTGAATTAGCGACCATCATTAAAACCGGTGATCAGGTTGAGGTAGAGGGCACTCCAATCTATAACGAAGAAAAGGTCTACTATCTTTTAAATAAGCCACGAGGCGTCATCTCTAGTGTATCGGATGATAAAGGACGGACAACAGTCGTTGACCTTTTATCTCAAGTACCAGAGCGCATCTACCCAGTGGGACGTTTGGACTGGGATACATCTGGTGTCTTGATTTTGACCAATGATGGTGATTTTACAGATGAGATGATTCACCCGCGCAATGAAATTGATAAGGTCTATGTGGCGCGTGTCAAAGGGATTGCCAATAAGGAAAACTTGCGTCCCTTGACGCGAGGGGTGACCATTGATGGAAAGAAAACCAAGCCAGCGACTTATGAGATCTTAAAAGTGGATGTCGAAAAGAACCGTTCAGTGGTTCAGTTGACCATTCATGAAGGGCGTAACCACCAGGTTAAAAAGATGTTTGAAGCTGTGGGACTTTTAGTGGATAAACTCTCCCGGACCCAGTTTGGGAATTTGGACGTCTCAGGACTTCGTCCGGGTGAATACCGTCGCTTGAACAAAAAAGAAATCAGCCAGTTGCACAATCTAGCAGTGACTAAATCTAAAAAAGCATGAAAACAATCCTAATTGCGCTGGTCAGAGGCTATCAAATGGATCTCTCCCCTATTTCCGCCTTCTTGTCGCTTTCAACCGACCTGTTCCAATTATATGATCCAAGCGATTGAACGTTTTGGTGTGAAAGGTGTCTTGATGGGGATTGCAAGGATTCTACGTTGCCATCCTGGAACCAAAGCAGGACCAGACCCCTTGCCAGACCATTTTAGTCTGAAGCGAAATGAAGAATCAAAATAGGACGATCGCAAATAAACAGAAACACCCTTAGAAATTATTTTTCTAAGGGTGTTGATTTTGTAAAAGAGTTGTCTATCAGCGTTTAGACCATGTTTTAGGGAGGAAGAGTAGAATCATTGGATAGATTTCAAGCCGTCCGGCAATCATGGCTAAGGAAAGTAACAGTTTTGAAATGGGACTAAAGATGGAGAAGGTTTGACCTGTTCCAATCATAGGTCCAATGTTGTTGAAACAACTAAAGACAGCGCTGACAACCGTCATGAAGTTATTATTGTCTAGACTCACTACAAAGAGTAGGCCGATCGTGATAAAACTGTATATTGTAAAGTACTTGAGGATCTGATGCTGTGTATCCTTATCCAATACCGTATCATTGACATGCAAGGTCAGAACGCGATTCGGAGACAAGGTCGAAAGAACCTGATTTTTTGCGATTCGCCATAAGGTCAAGCACCGAATGACTTTTAGCCCCCCGGCGGTCGATCCAGCAGAACCACCGACAACCATCAGCATCAAGAGGATGAACTGAGAAAAGAGAGGCCATTTTTCCGTCGTTCCATAACCAAAACCGGTAGTGGTGATGATATTGGAAACTTGGAAGAAGGAAATCTCAAAACTCTTAGCGACATTGGCATAGAGATGAAGGACATTGTAAGCGATCAAGACACTGGACACGAGGACGATGGTGATATAGGTCCGCAATTCCTCATCTTTAAAGAAGGCCTTGAATTTTCGGATCATGAGGAAGTAGTAGAGGTTAAAGTTAACCCCGAAGACTAAAACCCCGATGCTGACCAAATAGGTGATCAAACTACTATTGTAGTGGGCAATTCCGTCGTTAAAAACGGTAAAGCCCCCGGTTCCAGCCGTCCCCATGGCGATGACAAAACTATCATAAAGGGGCATGCCGGCAAGGAAATAAAGAACCACAAAGAGGAAGAACAAGCCCAAGTACAAGAAGTAGAGGATTTGAGCTGTGTTTTTTTAATTTGGAAACGACCTTTGCCAAAAACTGGACCAGGAACTTCCGCCTTCATGACTTCGAGGTGGCTGTTCTTGTTATTGTCCATAATGGCAAGGGCGAAAGACCAATACTCCCATCCCACCAATCAAGTGGGTGAAACTGCGCCAAAAGAGGAGAGAGTGGCTGAGGACACCCACATCATCTAAAAATCGTTGCCCCTGTTGTTGTAAAGCCGGAGCTGACTTCAAAGAAGGCATCGATAATGTTGGGGATTTGTCCCCGAAAAAGACAAAGGGAAGGGCACCAAAGAAGGACCAGAGGATCCAACAGAGTGCTACAATCAGGACTCCTTCTTTAGCATAGATGTGAAAAGTCCTTTGGTTTGTGAAAACTACCAAGGAGCCCCAGCCCAAGTAAGATGGCCATGGTTGCTCCCAATAGAGACAAAGACCTTGGCAGGTTCCTGATAGATTGCAGCGACCACTAAGGGGAACGATCAGGAGACGCTGCCTCGATTAAGAGGAGTTTGGATAAGAGGTAACGAATCATGCTTCTATTCATCAGGCTTACCTCTCAAGTAGATCGTAGATTTTAGTGACATTTTGAATCAAGGTGGTCACGATAATCCGATCCCCTACCATCAAACGGTCATCCCCATTCGGGAAAATAGCCTTGCCGTCTCGAATAATGGCAGCGATCAAAACGCCCTTCTTCAATTTCAATTCAGAGAGGGGATATTGGGTTAGTTTGTTGTCTTCCTTAATTTGAAACTGCAAGGTTTCAATCCGGCCGTTTGCGACATGGTGCAAGGCTTCTAGGTTTGAGAACTGTGCATTGTAGCGCCCGCGAATAAAGTGCATAATGGTGTCTACAGCGATGCGTTTTGGAGTGACAATACTGGTCATATCCTGATCGCCAATGATCTCCAACAGACTGGTTCGGTTGACTTTGGTAATGTTCTTTTTGACTCCAACAGAATCCAAGAACATGGAGGTGATGATGTTTTCTTCATCGACCCCTGTCAAAGTAGCCACAGCATCAAAGTTATTGGCACTCTCTTCTAAAAGAATGTCTTTAGCGGTTCCGTCTCCATGGACGACATAGAGGTCAGGGAATTCTTGACTAAAGAATTCAGCTCGTTCGCGATTGACCTCAATGACCTTTAGATCGATTTTGCGACGCACATCCTGGAGGATATTGAGCAGATAGTAGGCAATTTTTCCGGCACCAATCATCATCATGCTCTTAATGACTTGAGGTCGGACATTGTTGTGGAAGAGAACGATCTCGATCCGATTTCCTGTCACGAAAATCTTGTCTTGGGGCTGCAAAACAAAGTCTCCATTTGGAATCGTGAGTTCATTGCCACGCTCGATCGCACAAACAATGACGTTTCCGTATTTCTTTCGGAATTGGGATAGGCTCATATTGCAGAGATTGCTATCTGGCTTGATCTTAAATTCCATCAAGGCAACACGGCCGTTTGCAAAATGCTCCACAGAAAGGGCATTTGGAAAGTCAATGATATTAGCAATATAACGAGCTGTCAGCAATTCAGGATTGACAACCAGGGAGAAGCCCAAGATATTTTTTTCCTTGAAGTAGGAATTGGAATATTCCGGATTCCGCACCCGAACGATGGTTTCTTTGGCTCCCATTTTTTTAGCTAAAACAGCAGAAACCATGTTCACTTCGTCGTACTCGGTCATGGAAATGAAGATATCGCAGTCTTCAACATCTGCTTGCTCCAAGATCTTGAAGTTTGCGCCATTTCCTAAAATCCCAATGATATCAAACCGTTTGGTAATATGGTTGAGAACGGATTCGTCTTTTTCGATCAAAATAACATCGTGGTTTTCAGCAACGAGAGAACGACAAAGGGCCGTTCCGACCTTTCCTCCACCAACAACAATAATTTTCATAGATTACCTCCAGAGTATGCTTCTATCATACTCTATTTTCAAGAAAAATTCATCTTTTTTAAGGACTTTCTGGAGGAATTTTACCAAGCTAAGAACAAGTGGGAAAAATTGTCAAAATAGAAGAATGAGGAGGGATCGAAAACTTTGATAAAGTTTCTTAAAAAAATCTAAAAAAACTATTGACAGGAGTTTCAAAAAGTGATATACTTAAGAGGTACCTTCGTTGATTTACCTCAAACCTGTTGTGAGTTAAGTTAATGAAGCTGTAACCACGCTGTTTGCTGAGCTTGACTCCGGGCAGTGTGGCTATTTTTTTATCAGAAAGAGATCGAGTATGAATATTGAAGAACTGGACTACCAAGAGTCAGCGGCTCAAAACCACATCGTCTTGTTCCAACCTCAGATTCCACAAAATACGGGCAATATTGCACGGACTTGTGCGGCAACCAATTCTCCCTTACATATTATTCGTCCCATGGCTTTTCCGATCGATGATCGCAAAGATGAAGCGAGCAGGACTCGATTACTGGGACAAGCTGGATGTCCGTTTCTATGATAGCTTAGAAGAGTTTATGGAAGCAGCGCGTGACGGTCAGGTGCACTTGGTGTCTAAGTTTGCAAAATCAGACTTATTCGGACGTTTCTTATCAGGATGGGAAATCCCATTATTTCTTGTTTGGACGCGAGGACAAAGGATTGCCGGAAGATTTTATGCGCCAGCACGAGGAGAAGGCCATTCGCATTCCGATGAATGACGAGCATGTTCGTAGTTTAAATGTCTCCAATACCGTCTGCATGATTGTTTATGAGGCACTCCGCCAGCAGGGATTCAAAGGGCTTGAGTTAACACATCGGTATGAACAAGATAAGCTCAAATAGCCGATAAAAACCAAACATCCGAACGACGTCATCCATGACGTTACAAAAACTTGCCTAGGCAAGTTTTTTTTGTTATCATAAAAAGGTCTTCAGGGCAGGGTGTAATTCCCGACCGGCGGTGACTTTTACTAGGAAATGTTCTTTTCCATACTCTAAAAGAAGTCCGCGAGCGCAAGCTGATGTGGTGTGACTCCACAACCGACAGTATAGTCTGGATGGGAGAAGACGAGAGACGAATAGACTGACAGCTATTCTGATCTGTTTAGAGCTGATGCATGGGAATAGTACGTTAGAGTCTAAGACTGACTAACGGCATGTTTCGATGGAGACCAGCTAAAGTAACTAGAATAGTTTCTAGTTTAAGCTTTGTTTAAATAGTTTAGAGTAGAATGATGGAGTAGACGTCTTTCCAGCTTCTCTAATTTTTAAAAAATTGGAGGAACCTGTTATGACAAATACACGTAAACTGACCCTAGTGGCTGTTTTATCCGCTTTATCTTTTATTTTGATGTTCTATCAATTTTCTTTCTTGATAGATTTCTTCAAAATTGATTTGAGTATCATCGCCATTTTGTTGGCCTTGGTCCTATTGGATTTTAAAAGTGCCGTTTGGGTGACCTTGATCCGATCTGTCCTTAAATTAGCCCTTAATAATAAGGGGCTTGAAACCTTGATCGGATTACCAATCAATATCATTGGTGTTCTTGTTTTTGTCCTTGCTTTTGCTTGGATTTGGAACAAAGAACGGACCCATGGTCGATTTGTCCTGGCAACGATTGTTGGAACGATCAGCTTGAGTATCACGATGGTGTTGGTGAACTATGTCTATGCAATCCCTTTGTATGCTCGTTTTATGAACTATGATATTTCGAAAACACTAGGGCTTGTCCACTATTTAGCCGCAATGGTTGCACCGTTTAACCTGATCGAAGGGGTGATTTGGGCCATCGCATTTGGGTTGATCTATACCTTATTGCAACCGATTTTAAAAAAATATGAAAAATAAACAACAACATTGGGCGAAGGCAAGCTTCGCCCTTCTCATTTTTGTCATTCTTGGGTATGTGATTCGCTTTTACCCGCAACAATTAACAGGCTTTGATAGCACGATTCAATCTGCTATTCGAGGCGATCTGCCTGCAACACTGACGGCTTTCTTTACCAAGGTGACCCACGTCATGGATACCAAGATCATTGTCATCTGGGTGGGTCTTTTGCTGGCGGTCTTTGCCTATAAGAAATGGTACAGTGAAGCCCTCTTCCTTGGAAGCAATCTGGTATTGACTGGTCTTATGGTGCTTCTTCTAAAGAATATCTACCAGAGACCGAGACCAAGTATTCTTCATCTAGTAGAGGAAAAAGGCTTTTCTTTCCCGAGTGGTCATTCACTGGCGTCTACCCTTGTTTTGGGAAGTTTGATCATCATCATCAGCCAACATGAAAAAAATAAAACAGCCCGCTATTGCCTTCAAGGCTTGCTGGTTCTGGGAATCGTGACCATTGTGGTTTCCCGCGTTTATGTCGGGGTCCACTACCCATCAGACGTTCTCGGCAGTATGATTTTGGGTCTTGCTGTCTTACAGTTTGAGTATCCCTTGTATGATCGCTTGCGATTTCAATGGCGCTTTACAGGCAAGCAAAAATAAGCATCTAACAACTAGGAGTTGAACTCGCGTTTTGAGTTCGACTCTTTTTTTGCTATAATGAAGGGTATGAAATCCTACAATACCTTGAATGATTATTATCGAACCTTATTTGGAGAAAAGACCTTTAAAGTCCCTATTGATGCAGGCTTTGATTGTCCCAATCGAGACGGAACAGTCGCCCACGGTGGCTGTACTTTTTGTACGGTCTCGGGTTCAGGAGATGCCATTGTGGCCCCAGAAGCTCCGATTCGAGAACAGTTTTACAAAGAGATTGATTTTATGCATCGGAAATGGCCAGATGTGAAGAAGTACCTGGTCTATTTTCAAAATTTCACCAATACCCACGATAAAGTGGAAGTCATTCGAGAGCGGTATGAACAGGCCATCAATGAACCAGGAGTGGTAGGAATCAACATTGGTACGCGTCCGGACTGTTTACCAGATGAGACCTTGGCCTACCTAGCAGAGCTGACAGAGCGCATGCATGTGACGATTGAGTTGGGTCTTCAGACGACTTATGAAGCGACTTCTGAATTGATCAATCGGGCCCATAGTTATGACCTCTATGTTGAAACAGTCAAGCGTATTCGCAAACAGGTGCCTAAGGCAGAGATCGTCTCCCATTTGATCAATGGCCTTCCTGGGGAGACGCATGAGATGATGGTGGAAAATGTTCGCCGTTGTGTGACTGATAATGAAATTGATGGAATCAAGTTGCACCTCTTGCATTTGATGACCAATACACGGATGCAACGGGACTATCATGAAGGACGACTTCAACTCATGAGCCAGGAGGAGTATGTCAAGGTCATCTGTGACCAGTTGGAGATCATCCCCTAAACACATCGTCATCCACCGGATTACAGGGGACGCGCCACGGGATATGTTGATTGGCCCTATGTGGAGCCTCAACAAATGGGAAGTCCTAAACGCTATTGAAACTGAAATGCGTCGGCGTGGAAGTACCCAAGGATGTAAGCTAGAAGAAAAGGAGACTGCTGATGCTTCGACCACTTGAAATGGCCCATCAATTTTTAGCAGAAGTCATCACCAAAGAAGATGTGGTGGTGGATGCGACCATGGGAAATGGACATGATACGGCCTTTTTTTAGCCCAACTAGCAGGCCAGGTCTATGCCTTTGATATTCAAGAGCAGGCACTTGTAAATACCCAAGAAAGATTGGAAAAGTTGGGACTTCAACATGTCCGGTTGATTTTGGATGGCCACCAGCATGTGGACCAATATGTGGAGACCCTCAAAGCAGCTATTTTTAATCTGGGTTATCTGCCATCTGCAGATAAATCGGTCATTACTCTTCCAGCTACCACGATTGAAGCGATGGAAAAAATCTGTGCTCGCCTAGAAAAAGGTGGGCGAATGGCTATTATGATCTATTATGGTCATGAGGGAGGAGACATCGAGCGTGATGCAGTGCTGGACTTTGTCAGTCAGCTCCCTCAAAAAGACTATACAGCGACCATCTACCGGACACTGAATCAAGTGAATCAGCCACCGTTTTTGGTCATGATCGAAAAATTAGAAAGCTACCGTCATGGATAAAGAATATTTAAAGAATAAAATCGAAGGATTGAGACATCATTTTGTCGAATCAACCATCCACGAGCGTGCAATAGGTTTTTTTATGATGAAGCCCATATGACCAAAAAGATGCTCAAAAATAAAAAAAGAAATTGGTTTCGCTTGAGATGGAACGGTGCCAAAAAGAAGATTGAGCACAAGGATGTAACCAAGACAGACCAAAAGATTGCGGAGTTAAAACAGCAATTTGAGACCTGTTGCCAAGAACGCTAAGGAGGGAGTGATATGGAACTACTCCTTTATGCAGTGATCTTTTCGATGATTTTGATCGTCTCAAATGCCACGAATAAACTTGTGCCGAGCCTTCCTCTGCCCTTGATTCAAATTTTACTAGGGATTGGTTGGGCCCTCTTTGTGCCAGAAGAAAATTTTCATCTGGATACCGAGCTCTTTTCTGGCCTTGGTCATTGGCCCTCTCTTATTTCGAGAAGCAGAAGAAGCAGATATTACTTCTGTCTTAAAAGCACTGGCGGGTCATCCTCTATTTGATTTTTCCAGTGATTTTTATCTCAACCATTAGTTTGGGCTGGGCAGCTCACTCCTTGTGGCTGAGCCTTCCTTTAGCAGCCTGTATGGCAGTAGGGGCAGCCCTTGGGCCTACAGACTTAGTAGCCTTTGCTTCTCTGTCTGAGCGCTTTAGCTTTCCAAAGCGGGTTTCGAATATCTTAAAAGGCGAAGGGTTACTAAATGATGCCTCAGGTCTAGTTGCCTTTCGAGTGGCCTTGGCAGCCCTTGCGACCGGAAGTTTCTCTCTTGGAGAGGCAGGGGTTTCCTTAGGAATCTCCATCATTGGAGGATTTGCAGTGGGGATCTTGACGGCCTTTGTGAACCGGTGGCTGCAAACCTTGCTCTTGAGTGTTCGCGCTAGTGATATTGCCAGTGAATTGTTATTAGAACTGAGTCTCCCTCTGTTGACCTTCTTCTTAGCAGAAGAACTCCATGTCTCTGGTATCATTGCAGTAGTTGTGTCAGGAATCTTAAAAGCCAGTCGCTTTAAGCACATTACCCTCCTTGAAGCGCGGGTAGATACTGTGAGTCATACTGTCTGGAATACGGTCAACTTTATCTTAAATGGGTCGGTCTTTGTCATCTTAGGAATGGAATTGGAAATGATCGCCAAGCCCATCTTAAGTAGTCCCATTTACAATAATCTTCTTTTAGTTCTTTCTGTCTTTCTTTTGACAGCCTTGCTCTTTTTGATTCGTTTTGTCATGGTTTACCTCTTTTATTGGTTCCGAACGGTTCGACTAAAAAAATCGTTAAGAAATTATCTAAAAGATGCCTTATTGCTGACCTTTTCGGGTGTGAAGGGAACGGTTTCGATTGCGACGATTCTTTTGATTCCAACCAAAATCGAAAAAGAATACCCCGTCCTACTCTTTAGTGGCAGGAGTTACCCTTGTCAGCTTTATTGCTGGCTTAGTGGTACTTCCAAAATTATCAGAAGACAAAGGAAGAAACCAATGACTACCTGATGCAGATCGCGATTTTAAATGATGTCGTCATGGAATTAGAAGCAGACCTAAAGAATAGCAAGCACAAGGGGCCCTTGTATGCGGCGATTGATAACTACCATGGTCGCATAGAAAACTTGATTCTAGGCCAAGAAAACAGGCTCATTCAAAAGGACTGGGAACAGTTGAAGCTCCTGATTTTGAGTATTGAAAGTGACGGCTTGGAACAGGCTTATGAAGAAGGGAAGATTCGAGAGCGGGGCTACCGTGTCTACCAACGCTATCTTCGCAATATGGAGCAACGTGTCAATCGCAATCTTTCGTCTCGCTTAACCTATTACCTCTTGGTGTCTTTCCGCCTTTTGCGTTTATTAGTTCATGAGATCTTAACTTTTGGGTCTGGCTTGCGAAACTGGTGGACCCGAGAAGACAGCAAGTTAGAGGCCATTGATTATGACCAGATTGCGGCCCTTTATCTGGCCAATACGGAAATCATTATCGAAAGTTTGGAAGACCTCAAAGGGGTTTATCGGAGCAGTTTGATCTCTTTCCTACAAGAATCTCGTCTGAGAGAAACGGCCATTATTACTAGTGGAGCCTTTGTGGAGCGGGTTATTAATCGCGTGAAACCAAATAATATCGATGAAATGTTGAGAGGCTATTATTTGGAGCGTAAGATTATTTTTGAATATGAAGCGCAACACCTGATTACCGCCAAGCAAGCGCGCCGTATGCGACAAAAATGTCAATGAATTAGA